>Ga0316579_10000049_pt1 | contig 28190 bp, 25 predicted proteins | sample J5NA_2_FD_203074 | JGI IMG/M metagenome (GOLD analysis project Ga0316579, IMG submission 203074) | Rhizosphere microbial communities from salt marsh grasses in Alabama, United States - J5-7_160517rDrA | ecosystem: Host-associated > Plants > Roots > Rhizosphere | place: USA: Alabama | collected... | reverse complement strand
GCAAATCCAGCACCTGATGGGATTCTTTATGGAGGCGATTGGTGTCCGCCTGACCGGCGATGGCCACTAGGGGCGCATGGTCCATATTGGCATCTGCCACCCCGGTGATCAGATTGGTGGCGCCGGGCCCCAGGGTCGACAAACAGACCCCGGCGCGCCAGGTGACGCGGCCGTAGACATCGGCCATGAAGGCGGCGCCCTGCTCATGGCGGGTGGTGACAAACCGGATGGAAGAATCCAGCAGGGCATCCATGAGGGCGAGATTCTCCTCGCCCGGGATGCCGAAGATGTACTCCACACCCTCATTTTCCAGGCACCTGATAAATAGCTCGGCTGTCTTCATGACGAGGGTGTCAGTGCGGTACTGCCTATTTCCGGTTCATGGATGATGGCACTATCCTTTATTGGCGGCGCGCTCTTTATCTATCAGATAGTTCATGATCTTAATCATAGTATTGAAATTACCGTTGGCATTATCCGGGTTGAGGATATATTTGCCGTTGATGACCACCGACGGCGTGGCCTCGGCCTGGTAGCGGCGGCTCATTTCCCGGGCGCGGTTGACCTTGGCGTTCACCGCAAAGGAGTTGAAGGTCTTGCGGAAATCATCCTTGCTGACACCTTGTTCGGCGAAAAATGCCTCCAGCGCCGCTTTGCTATCCATGCGGCGTTTCTCGGCGTGGATGGCGTCGAACAGGGGTTGATGAATGCGATCGGCAATACCCAGGGCCTCGGCGGCATAGAAGGCCCGCGCCAGCAATGCCCAGTGTTCGCCGAGGATGGCCGGCATGCGGCGGTAAACAACGTCGGCCGGCTTGTTCTTCAGCCAGCGAGCCATATAGGGTTGAAAGCGATAGCAATGTGGGCAGCCGTACCAGAACAGTTCCACGACTTCGATCTTGCCCTTGCCCTCTGTGGGCTGTGCAGGCACGATGCGCTGATAGTTGCGCCCTTCCTCGAAGGTGGCTGACTGGGCAAACAGGGGAAATACCATCAGCAGCAGCAATAAAGAACGAGCAAAGATTTTCATCGAGACTTCACCTATTTGATTCTTGTGGATGGTTAAATGGTCGTAGAACTTAGAGCTTGTTGGCCGTGCTTTGTTGCAAGGCCTTGCCGATTATCATTGGAAACCTTGATAATGAAACGCCCCCGGCGGCCCGACGGCAATGGTAACACGGCCTTAACCTATGCAAGCCATTAATTCAGAGCGATCGATTAATATATAAAATGTATAAGAAAGCTGCACAGCTTGTCAGGAAGATAAGGACTTAACGCCCATCACGCGGGGCCTTCAGCGGAGCGACTATTCATGACGGAAAAAAGAGCCAAACTCACCCAGTTTCTCAACCAACAGTATTTATGCGAAGCCCTGACCGTAAAAGAGGTGGAAACTCTCCTGGACTTTACCGAACTGGTGGAGTTGAAGAAGGGCCAGGTGATCGCCGACATCGGCGAGGTAGGGGAGGCGCTGTTCTTCGTCATCAAAGGTGAAGCGGCATTACTGGTCGACGACCACGGTCGTGAGATCGAGGTGGGACGGATGCACGAGGGTGAATTGATGGGGGAGATGTCCTTTTTCGACCGTCACCCCCGCTCGCTGCGCATGCGCGCCTTGAGCACCGATACGCAACTGTTGAAGCTACCCCGCACCATGTACAACCGCCTGCGGGTGGAGCACCCTTTCATTGCCGTGAATCTCCTGGAGCATGCCATCATTAGCCTGGATCGTCTGGTACGCTCGGTCAGCGAAGACGAGGCGACCTTGACCCGCTATATCTACGGCGTCGGCAAAAAATAATCGCGTGATCACCCCCAAGGCGAAGGAGCAGTCACCATCCAGCCCGGCGATTGACTTACGGCATACTACTTTCATTTTGGGTGCCGCCCGCGCCAAGCAGTTTCCTGTCGACAGCGGCTGGGAGGTGGCGGTCGCGGGCCGCTCCAATGCCGGCAAATCCAGCGCAATAAATATCATTGCCGGGGTGAGGGGCTTGGCGCGGGTCAGTAAGACCCCGGGTCGCACCCGTGAGATAAATTTTTTCCAAGTGGATCCCCAGCGGCGTTTGGTGGACCTGCCGGGTTACGGTTATGCCCGGGTACCCGTGCCGGTGCGGCAGGCCTGGCAACGTCTGATAGAGAGTTATTTTGAACAGCGCCAGTGTCTGCGCGGCGTGGTGGTGGTCATGGATTGCCGTCACCCCTTGACGGAGTTCGATCAGCAGATGTTGTTGTGGTGCGGCCATGCCCGGCTCCCCGTGCATCTCCTGCTCACCAAGGCCGATAAGCTGAGTCGCGGTGCCGCATCCGCGGTGCTGCACAAGGTTCGCAGCCGCGTGGCACAGGAGTACCCATCCCCGGCGGCGGTTACGGTGCAGCTGTTCTCCGCCCTGAAGCGCTCGGGGGTTGCGGAGGCGCAGGAAATGCTTGCAAAATGGATGGAATTTTGACAAAAAAAGGCCCCGGTTTATAAGAGGGAGGAGGAACCGGGGCCGAAGATACCCGGCTTGGGGAAGCCAGGTTAGAGGGGTTCCCGCTCAAGGGAGGGCGAGCGGGAGAGCACGGGCCAGAAATGTAGAAACCGTACTCACCATGATGAGAGTGTCGGCCATGAAAAAAGTTCATGGTCGACACTTATTTTTTGCCAAAACGAATAAACTTTAGCTAAATTAAGAAATTAAGGGTGTGGCGGCGTCGGCCCGGTTCAGTGCGCTTCGTCCCAGTTCATTCCGATACCGATATCCACCATCAAGGGGACCGACAGCGTGGCGGCCTCCTTCATACAGCGTTCGATGCCGGCGACGCTTTCCTCCACCGCCGTGGCGGCGACCTCGAACACCAATTCATCGTGGACCTGCATGATCATCTTGGCGTCGACGCCGGTGTCGCGCAGCCAGGCGTCGCCGCGCAGCATGGCGCGCTTGATGAGGTCTGCGGCCGTACCCTGCATGGGGGCGTTGATGGCGGCGCGTTCCGCGTATTGGCGACGCTGCTGCTGGCGGGCGTTGATGTCGGCCAGATACAGACGCCGGCCGAAGATCGTCTCCACATAACCCTGCTCCCGTGCCTGCTGGCGGGTGCGGTCCATAAAGAGCTTGGCGCCTGGATAGCGGGCGAAGTAGAGGTCGATATATTCCCGGGCCGCGTTGCGCTCTATGCCCAGTTGGCGGGCCAGGCCGAAGGCGGACATGCCATAGATCAGACCGAAGTTGATGGCCTTGGCATTGCGGCGTTGCTCGCCGCTGACCGCATCGGGCGTCACCCCGAAGATTTCCGCCGCCGTGGCGGTATGGATGTCGATGTTGGAGGCGAAGGCCTGGAGTAGTCGTTCATCTCCCGAGAGATGGGCCATGATACGCAGCTCGATCTGCGAATAATCCGCCGCGATGATCTTGTAACCCGGAGGTGCGATGAAGGCCTGGCGGATGCGGCGACCCTCTGGGGTGCGAATAGGGATGTTTTGCAGGTTGGGATCGCTGGATGACAAGCGGCCGGTCGCCGCCACCGCTTGATGATAGGAGGTGTGAACGCGGCCGCTGCGGGGATTGATCTGCTCCGGCAGGCGATCGGTGTAGGTGGATTTGAGTTTGCTCAAGGCGCGGTAATCCAGGATCAAGGCCGCCAGTGGATGCTGGTCCGCCAACTCCTGCAAGGCCTCTTCGCCGGTGGAGGGTTGGCCGGTGGGGGTCTTGAAATTCACCGGCAGTCCCAGCTTGACGTAGAGGATCTCCTGAATCTGTTTGGGCGAACCGAGATTGAAGGTCTGGCCGGCCAGTTCGTGGGCGCGGCGCTCATGCTCCGCCATGGTCGCGGCCAACTCATCGCTTTGTCGGCGCAACATCGCCGCATCCACCAGCACCCCGGTGCGCTCCATCCGAGACAGCACGCTCACCAGCGGAATCTCGATCTCCTGGTATAAGGAGGCCAGGCTGGGTGCCTGGGCGAGTTGCGGCCAAAAGTGCTGATGGAGGCGCAGGGTGATGTCGGCGTCTTCCGCGGCATAGGGGGCAGCCTGCTCGACGGGGATCTGATTGAAGGTGAGCTGCTTGGCGCCCTTGCCGGCGATGTCTTCGAAGGTGATGGTGGCATGGTCCAGATATTTGCGGGACAGGGAATCCATGTCGTGGCGGCTGGCGGTGCTGTTCAGCACGTAGGACTCCAGCATGGTGTCATGGGCGATGCCCGCCAAACGGATGCCGTGATTGGCCAGCACGCTCATGTCGTATTTGAGATTGTGTCCCAGCTTGGCGTGGGCCGAATCCTCCAGCAGCGGTCGCAACCTTTCCAGGACCGTGTCGCGGTCCAGTTGTACCGGCGCGTCCAGGTAATCATGGGCCAGGGGCACGTAGGCGGCTTCGCCGGGGGTGATGGCAAAGGACAGCCCTACGATCTGCGCCTGCATATAGTCCAGGCTGGTGGTTTCGGTGTCGAAGGCGAACAGTTCGGCCTGCTCCAAGCGCTTCAACCAGCTATCGAGCACCTCGGTGCTGAGTACCGTGTCGTAACAGGTGTCCGTCGGCTGTGACGGGGGATTGGCCGCGGATTGCTCCGGCTGCGCGCCGCCTTGCTCCTGGAGCTGTCTCAACCAGGTCTTGAACTCCAAATGTCGGTAGAGGTCGGAGAGAGCAGCGATATTGGCGGGCTGAGGGCGTAACTCCGTGGGTGTGGCATCGAGCTGGACCTGGCAGTGAATCGTAGCGAGCTGGCGGGCGAGGGGCAGTTGCTCCAGATGGGCGCGGAGGTTTTCACCGACCTTGCCCGGTATCTCCTCGGCGTGGGCAACCAGATTATCCAGCGAACCGTAGGTCGTGAGCCACTTCACCGCAGTCTTAGGGCCCACCTTGGGTACGCCCGGGATATTGTCCGAGGTGTCGCCCACGAGGGCCAGATAATCGACGATCTGTTCCGGCGCGATCCCGAATTTTTCCACCACACCCTGCCGATCGAGGACGGTATTGGACATAGTGTTGATCAGCGTGATGTGGTCATCGACCAGTTGGGCCATGTCCTTGTCGCCGGTGGAGATCAAGGTGTCTATGCTCGCGGTGGCAGCCTGCTGAGCCAGGGTGCCGATGACGTCGTCCGCTTCCACGCCTTCCACCACCAGGCAGGGCAGGCCGCTGGCGCGTACGATGGCATGCAGCGGCTCGATCTGGGCGCGCAGATCGTCGGGCATGGGCGGGCGGTGGGCCTTATATTGTTCGAACAGCTCGTCGCGAAAGGTCTTGCCCTTGGCGTCGAAGACCACCGCCACGTAATCGGCTTGGTAGTCGGCCAAGAGTTTGCGCAGCATGTTGATCACGCCGTACACCGCGCCGGTGGGTTCGCCGCGGGAATTGGTGAGAGGCGGCATGGCGAAAAAGGCGCGGTAGAGATAGGACGAGCCGTCCACCAGCACCAGTAATTGCGAGGATTTTTTATTCATGAATGATAAGGTCTTATTTTAGTGCGCTGCCGCAGCGCATGCGGGGATTGTACTAAAAATAGTTCTCAGCGCAGCTAATACGTAATCAGGAAAGAGAAAATACAGCACTATGGACGACAAGCACCGCGCCACCCATCCCAGTTTCATGCCCGTTAATGACTCCATGCTCAGCCGGGAGTCGTGGAAGATATTTCAGATCATGGCGGAGTTCGTAGAAGGTTTCGAGCGTCTGGCGCAGATCAAGCCTTCCGTGAGCCTGTTCGGATCGGCGCGTATGGCGCCCGATCATCCCTATTACCAACTCACCGAGGAAATCGCGCGCGGTCTGTCCGATGCCGGATTCAGCATCGTCAGCGGCGGTGGACCGGGATTGATGGAAGCGGCCAACAAAGGGGCCTTCGCTGGCAAGTCGCCGAGTGTCGGCCTCAATATCGCCCTGCCCCAGGAACAGTCCGCCAACGAGTATCAGGATATTGCCCTGCATTTTCGCCACTTTTTTTCGCGCAAGGTGATGTTCGTGAAGTACGCCTCAGCCTATGTGGTCCTGCCCGGAGGCTTCGGCACCCTGGACGAATTGGCCGAGATCCTGACCCTGGTACAAACCGGTAAAACCCGTCGCATCCCTATTATTCTGGTGCATACCCCGTTTTGGGGGGGATTAATCGAATGGTTTAAGGCTACACTTGTCAAAGAGGCTACCATCGATGCGGATGATCTGGATCTGATACAGGTGCTGGACAAGCCGCAAGAGGTAGTGGATGCTATCTTTAACCACTATGAGAGTCGTGGCTTTGAGCCTTCTGCCGAAGAGCAGGAAATGTTGTTGGATCTGTAACACCTCAATGTCGGATTGGAACTTAAGCTATGTCGAGAGTTTTGCCGCAAGCGGCCCTGTTGTTGATTCTTTCCATCGGCTTGGCGATGGGCGCCGCGGAAGAAGGCGCGCCTGCGAGTGATCATGCCAGCAGTGTGCCTCAAGAGCCCGAGGTCACCATCATCCAGCGTGGGCAGGAACAGGTCGAAGAGTTTCGCATGAACAATCAGATCTATATGGTCAAGATCACCCCAGCCAAGGGTTACCCTTATTATCTCGTTGATACTACCGGAGACGGTAATTTCGACACCCGCCGTCCCCAGTTGAATTCCAAGCCTATAATTCCACAGTGGGTGTTGATGCGCTGGAAATAATCGCCCGGGTTAGAGCCTGCGGCGCAGGCTGAATAATTACCCTGGGGCGGTTGCCTGTTTTCACACCTCAGTCTTCCAGCCAGACCGGCAAGCCATTAATCACGGTAGGGTGCATCGGTGTAATGAAATCTACATGTCCACCACGGACAATTTCGTACAGGTAGTACTGCGCCCGAGGTAAACCGGTTTTTAAAGTTGCCCACCATGATTTGTTGTTAAGCCATTGCTAAGAATTGTAATTTTTAACTATCCACAAAACCTGTGGATAAGTATGTGGAAGAGTTGCGTCTAGTTTTGTCAGACGGTTGCCGTGCCTGGGCATTTCCCATGTTGTTGAGAAATTAAGCATCGCACTTTAATTTAATTAAAACAGTATGTTGTATTTTTTAGCGGGGATGGAGTGATGCAAGTTTGCGGCTTGCATTTATTGCTAATATCGGCACCTGAATTGTGCATAAGCCGAATGGAGCAGGCGCCATGATAGGGCTTGTACGCTTAGGATCAGTGTGGAATATGAGTGCTCATGTTTATCTTGATGAAAGAGATGACAGACAGTTAAGGGTTGATTCAGCTCTGAATGGCATCATTATCCCGGCCGTGCTTTTCCGAGAGGATTAAAATTTCTACATTTTTTGGTGAAGATGGGGTAAAGGCGTATGATGTGCGGGATTAGTTTCATAGGTATTGGCACGGAGCCGGAACGGCATTGATGGATTGGAAGCAATATAAGGCCTTGGGAACGGAGGCGTTCCTTACGGGGCGATCTGTTTCCGTGGCGACTGCGCTGTGCGTGGTCCTATTGGCCTATAGTGCTGCTCGCCTGACCTGGATGGTGATCCCACTTCCTGCGAACGGGGCGCCCCCCCCACTGGCGTCGGCGCCGTTTATGGCGTCCGGACAGGCCGATGCCCTTGCCATGAGCCATGACATCGTTGCCAGGCATTTATTCGGTCAGGCGCAAACGGCAAGCGCCGAGTCGGGGCCGGCCGCCATTCCGGAAACCCGATTGAAATTGGTATTGCGTGGCGTCATGGCATCCCAGGATTCGCATACCGCCACCGCTATTGTGGCGGACCCCAGCGGGCATGAAGACTATTACACCGTAGGACAGGAACTGCCCGGTGGCGCGACGCTCAAGGAAGTGCACCCCCAATACATTGTTTTGTCCCGTGGTGGGCGCTTCGAGACCCTGCGCTTACCTACCGACGCCTTGAAAGTTTCGAACGGTGTGCTCGCAGCTCCCGCCCCTGCCAGATCTCCCGGCGTTGCTGCAGATGCCGGTGCGCTACTCCAACATTACCGTGAGCAGTTTATTAAGAATCCCCAAAGTCTCGCAAATATGCTGCAAGGGGAACCTTACTGGCAAAACGGGCGCTTGATCGGCTATCGTGTGCGCCCGGGGCGGGATCCCGGCGTGTTGGAGAAATTTGGTATACAGTCGGGTGATGTAGTGACGGCGATTAACGGGGTGAGTTTGACCGACCCCGGCGGGAGAATGGAATTGCTGCGTGATATGAACAATGCAACGCAATTTAATGTGGATTTGATTCGTGGGGGCCGACCTCTTTCCATCTCCATTCCGATTGGTCAGCCGGGTTAATATGATCTATGGCAGCGGGGAGAATCGCTCGCATTCACAATGCGCAATTCGGGATATGCGGCGGTTCCGCTTGAGAGTATTAGGATAAGAGATGCCCACATACGTAAATGATAACAAGCGCTTTGCAAAAGCCTCGCGCCGGCTGTTGGGGATTTGTCTGCTGTTCATATTGGGCAGCCTGCCGGTGTTTGCCGCGCAGACTGTCACCTTGAACTTCAAGGACGCGGATATAGACTCGGTGATCGGCTGGATGGCGGAACAGACCGGCAAGAATTTTATCGTTGATCCACGAGTCAAGAGCAAGGTCACCATCATTTCCGGTAAGCCCCTCAATAAGGATGAGCTGTACCAGGTATTCCTGTCCGTGCTGCAGGTGCATGGTTTTGCCGCAGTTCCCAGCGGAGACGTCATCAAGATCGTCCCGGACATCAATGCCAAACAAAGCGGCGTGCCGGTGGCCACTGATAAAAATCCGGGTGAAGGTGATGAGGTGATTACCCGGGTCATTGCTTTGGAGAACGTCCCCGCCGCACAGTTGGTGCCTATTCTGCGCCCCTTGATTCCGCAGCAAGGTCATATGGTGGCCTATCCGCCCAGCAACGTCCTGATCATTTCCGACCACGCGGCGAATATTGATCGCATTGCGGAGATCATTTCCCGGGTCGACCTGCCCAGCGCAGACAATCAGGTGGAGGTGATTCCGCTGCAGCATGCCTCGGCCGCGGAGGTGGCGCGCATCCTCACCGCTCTGGAGCAGCAGAATCTACAGAATGCCCAGAAACAGGGCGGGCAATTGGAAGGCCGGGCAACCTTCATCGCGGACGAGCGCACCAACAGCATCCTGTTGGGCGGTGGCAAGACCAACCGTCTGCAAATCCGGGCGCTGATCTCCCATCTCGATATTCCCCTGGAACGGGAAGGCAATATTCATGTGGTCTATCTGCGCTATGCCAATGCCAAGGAGTTGGCGCCGGTCCTCACCGGCATCGGGCAGAAGGTGGTGCAGGAGGAGCAGGCGAAAAAGGGCGGGGCAGCTGTGCGCGGTGCTCAATCCAAGGCCCAGAGCTTCGATATCCAGGCCGATGAAAGCACCAATGCCCTGGTGATTACCGCCAGTCTGGAGGTATTCCGTTCCCTGCAGGCAGTGATCCGTCAGTTGGATGTGCGTCGTGCCCAGGTGCTGGTGGAGGCCATTATTGCCGAGATCTCCCTCAACAAGGCGGCACAATTGGGCGTTCAATGGGCGGTGGATGCTTCACCCGGCGGCCATGGCCCGGTCGGCTTTACCAATTTCGCCAGCGGTAGCGGTTCCAGTCTGGGCGAGATCGCCGCGGCGGCGGCGAGCGGCACGGTGACTGCGGTGCCGGAGGGTTTATCCCTCGGCATCGGCCGCTTCAACAGCAATAATCTGAATTTCGCCGCCTTGGTGCGTGCGCTGCAGGGCGACGGCTCCACCAATGTATTGTCCACCCCCACCCTGCTGACCCTGGACAATCAGGAGGCGGAGATCGTCGTCGGACAAAACGTGCCGTTCGTGACCGGCTCTTATTCCAGTGTGAGTAATTCCAGCACGGTGTCCAATCCGTTCCAGACCATCCAGCGCCAGAATGTCGGTATCGACCTAAAGGTCAAGCCCCAGATCAACGAAGGCAACACCATAAAGTTGGATGTGGAACAAAAGGTGGACAGCCTGGCGGCCAGCTCCGCGGGGGCGGCGGACCTCATCACCAATACGCGTTCCATCAAGACTACGGTGCTGGTGGATGACGGCCAGGTAGTGGTGCTGGGCGGACTCATCAAGGACGATCTGACCGAGAGCGTGCAGAAGGTGCCGGGATTGGGGGATCTGCCCCTGATCGGCGGTCTGTTCCGCTATAAGTCCACCACCAAAGACAAAACCGACCTGATGGTGTTTCTGCACCCGGTGATCATGCGCGACGAGACCCTCTTGGCCAATGTTTCCGGTAGCAAATACAATTACATCCGCGCCAAGGAGTTGGCGTTGCGCGACAAGGGGGTATCCTTAATGCACGAGGAAGAAACCCCCTTGATGCGCCCCCTGGATGAATTGCGCGAATTGCCGCCGCCCTTCAGCGACAATCCGCCCCCCGCGGCTAAACCTTGAGCGCGAGCTTGCGCCCCACATCCATGTTAAACGAGATTGCTCAGCAGCCCAGTGTGGAACCGACGCCGACCCCGGGAGAGGTCAGGCGCCTGCCGTTCGCCTTTGCCAAACGTCACGGTGTATTGGTCAATCGCTGGGAAGACGGTCATGCCGTGGTGTGGTGTCGGCCCGATGTGGACAGCAATGTGCTCACCGAAGTGCGTCGTTATCTGGGCGCGCCGGTGCTGCTGGAGCCCCTGGAACCGGATAAGTTCGATTATTTGTTGCGGCAGGCCTACGAGCAGGGCTCCACCGAGGCCATGGAGATCATGGAGGACATGGGCGATGACGAGGATCTATCCAGTATCGCCCAGCAACTTCCAGAACCGGAAGACCTGCTGGAAAGCGAGGACGACGCCCCGATTATCCGCCTGCTCAATGCGCTGCTGACCCAGGCGGTAAAGGAGAACGCTTCCGATATCCACATCGAGCCCTATGAACATCGCCTGGTGGTGCGCTATCGCGTCGACGGCGTGCTGCGCGAAGTCCTGGAGCCGCGCCGGGTGTTGGCGCCCTTGATCACCTCGCGTATCAAGGTGATGGCCAAACTGGATATCGCCGAAAAACGTCTGCCGCAGGATGGCCGTATCTCCCTGCGCATCGCCGGCCGGCCGGTGGACGTGCGCGTCTCCACCATTCCCTCCGGGCACGGGGAACGGGTGGTGTTGCGTTTGCTGGACAAACAGGCGGGGCGCCTCGACCTGGAACAACTGGGGATGGCGCCCGATGCAATGCAGTTGATGGACAAGATCATCCGCCGACCCCACGGCATCGTCCTGGTCACCGGACCCACCGGCTCGGGCAAGACCACCACCCTGTACGCGGCGATGATCCGTCTCAATGACCGCCTGCGCAACATCATGACGGTGGAAGACCCCATCGAATATTATCTGGACGGCATCAGTCAGACCCACGTCAACACCCGGGTGGAGATGACCTTCGCCCGTGGTCTGCGCGCCATCCTGCGCCAGGACCCTGACATCGTCATGGTGGGGGAGATCCGCGATCTGGAGACCGCCGAGATCGCCGTACAGGCCAGCCTCACCGGACATCTGGTGTTGTCCACGCTGCATACCAACAGTGCCGTGGGCGCGGTGACCCGGTTGCGCGATATGGGCGTGGAACCGTTTTTGCTTTCATCCAGTCTCATTGGTGTTCTGGCGCAGCGTCTAGTGCGCTTGTTGTGCCCGCAATGCAAGAAGCCTTATGTTCCCCCGGCCACGGATTGCCAGCGTTTCGGTTTTTCTACGGAAAACCCGCCCACTGTGTATACCAGTGACGGTTGTGCCTCCTGTAATCACTCCGGCTACAGCGGTCGCACCGGTATCTATGAGTTGCTGGAGGTGGATGAAAAGATGCGCTCCATGATTCATGACGGTGCCGGCGAACAGGAGTTGGAGGGCTATGCCCACGCCCGCTATCGCAGCCTGTTCCAGGACGGCATGCGGCGCGTGCTGGCGGGGGACACTTCGCTGGAGGAAGTCTTGCGCGTCACCCACGAGGGTTAGCGGTGGGCGCCTTTGAATTTACTGCATTGGATGAGGGGGGCCGCGAACGCAAAGGCGTGCTTGAGGCGGATACCCCGCGCCAGATTCGTCAGCAATTGCGCGAGAAGGGGTGGGCGCCGCTGGCAGTAATGGAGGTGCAACAACGGGAGGCGCGCCGTCAAGTAAGCTCGCCGCTGTTACGCCGTGGCATCAGCGCCGTGGATCTGGCCCTCATCACCCGGCAGTTCGCAACCTTGATCCGCTCGGGCCTGCCGGTGGAAGAGGCCCTGCAGACCCTGTCCCGCCAGACCGAGAAACCACGCTTGAGAAGTCTGTTCATGGCGGTGCGTTCCCGGGTGATGGAGGGGCACTCCTTGGCCACGGCCTTCGAGGATTTTCCCCATGTATTTCCCGATCTCTACCGGGCCACGGTGGCGGCGGGGGAGCAATCAGGTTATCTCGACGCGGTGCTGGAGCGGCTGGCCGATTACACCGAGACCCGTCAGACGCTGCATCAGAAGACCATGTTGGCCTTGATCTATCCCTTGATGGTGATGGGGGTATCACTGCTGGTGGTGATATTTTTGATGGTGTATGTGGTGCCGCAGATCGTGCAAGTGTTCGAAGGCATCGGGCAGAAGTTGCCTTTGTTGACCCGCAGCCTTATCGCTACCAGCGACTTTATCCGCGGTAACGGCATCGTGCTGTTGGTGGGAGTCGCGGCGACGGTGGCGGTAGTGCGTACGGTATTTCGCCGCAGCGGTCCGAAACAGCAGCTTCATCGTTTATTGTTACGCTTGCCCATGATCGGGCGTTTGGTGCGGGGCTTGAACACCGCGCGCTTTGCCCGAACCTTGAGCATCCTCACCGGTAGTGGCGTACCGGTGCTGGAGGCATTGCGGATCTCCGCCACGGTGGTGGGCAATCTGCCCATGCGTGCCGCGGTGGAAGAGGGCGCGCGTCGTGTGCGAGAGGGTACCGCCTTGCACACCGCCTTGGAGCACAGCGGTTATTTCCCGCCCATGACCGTCCATTTGATTGCCAGTGGCGAGTCCAGCGGTAAATTGGATGAGATGCTGGAGCGGGCGGCGGCTTCGCAGGAACGGGAGATGGAAGTATTGATTACTACCATTACCGAATTGTTCGGACCGTTATTGATTTTGGTGATGGGCGGTATCGTGCTGGTGATCGTGTTGGCGATCCTGCTCCCCATCTTTGATTTGAATCAGCTGGTGAAATGAGGGGTCGTGGCGGCGGAGTGTTATACAAATATGATCGAGCCCGCGGCCATTAGAGATTAGCTTTCAGCGTGAGAGACGTAACTATGATGATGTCCATAAACACTTTCAAAGGAATGCAACGCCGCGCCGCGCGCGGTGAGCAAGGTTTTACCCTGATCGAGGTCATGGTGGTGGTGGTGATACTCAGTATTCTCGCCGCCATCATCGTGCCCCGCATCATGGATCGTCCCGACAAGGCGCGCATCGTCAAGGCGCAGTCCGATATCCGTTCCTTGGAGAGTGCGCTCAACCTGTATAGATTGGATAACCATAATTACCCGACTACCGATCAGGGTCTGGAGGCCTTGGTACAAAAGCCGGCGGATGCGCCCAGCTGGAAAGAGGGCGGTTACATTGATCGGCTGCCCAAGGATCCCTGGGGTCGTCCCTACCAGTATCTTAATCCGGGTCAACACGGCAGCATCGATATCTTCAGTCTGGGCGCTGACGGTCAGACGGGCGGAGAGGGCAAGAATGCGGACATCGGTAACTGGACACTTGAGTAACGGTTTTGATTTGTGCATATCCGTCGCTGCATCGCTTTGAACAAGCCTACCGCGCGATGCCGCGGTTTTACATTGCTGGAAGTGATGGTAGTTGTGATCATCATCGGCATCGTGATCAGTTTCGCGGTGCTGTCGATCAACAGCGACGATAAGAATCTGGATGAAGAGGCGCGACGGCTTCAGGCGCTGATCAACTTGACCAGCCAGGAAGCGGTATTGCAGAGCAGAGAGCTGGCGCTGCAGTTCAACGAGGATGGTTACGAATTTCTCGCCTTCGATGGCGAAAAGTGGCAAGCCATCGCCGATGATGAAATATTGCGACCGCGCAAGCTGCCCGACAACGTTGCGGTGGATTATGAGCCCGAGGGCCAGAAACTGACTCTGCAGGGTATGGATGACGAGGCAAAGCCGCCGCGCATCTATTTTTTGTCCAGCGGCGAGATGACGCCGTTTCGGTTGACGCTGCGGCGGCGCGGCGAGCTCGATGGTTACGTATTGACCGGCAGCGCGCGGGGTAAGACCGAATTGCGCGGGACCGACGATGATAAATAAGGCACGAACACGGCAGCGCGCCGCCGGATTTACGCTGGTCGAGATCCTGGTGGCCTTGGCGATCCTGGCGATCGCCGTGGCAGCGGTAGTCTCGGCGGTGAGCGCCAATGTCAGCAACGCCGGCTATTTGCGGGATCGCACGCTTGCCCATTGGGTGGTCATGAACAAGGTTGCCGAGCTGCAGGTGGGCGGGACCTGGCCCGCGCCGGGGACCAAGCAGGGCGAGAGCTTCATGGCGGATCAGGAGTGGTCATGGCAAGTCACCGTGTCCACCACCGATGATGCCGATGTGCGGCGGCTGGATGTGAATGTCTATGCCGACAAGGCGCATAAAGACAGCCTGGCGAGCATGGTGGCGTATGTAGGGCGGCCTGCGGAGAGCAACGCCGCCGCAGGGTCGGTGCCGCGATGAAGGGCCGGCGGCGCAACGCGGGGTTCACCTTGCTGGAATTGCTGGTGTCCCTGGCTATCTTCGCGCTATTGGCGACTATGGCCTATTCGGCGCTCAACACGGTGTTGAACGCGCGTGAGCAAGTTGAGCAGCGGGCGGCACGCCTCACCGAATTGCAGACCGCCTTCATGGTTATGGAGCGCGATATCGAGGAAGCGGTGGCCAGGCCGGTGCGCGATGATCTGGGTGATGAGCAGGCAGCGCTCAAGGGGGGCGGAGTGGGTACCGGGGTGTTGACCTTGACGCGCACCGGATGGCGCAATCCACTGGGCGTGGCGCGAAGTGATCTGCAACGGGTCGACTATGTATTTAACAAGCAGCAACTGCTGCGCGAGAGTTGGGCTACCTTGGATCGCGGCCCCGGTAATGAGCCCTACGCCGAGATTTTGATCGATGGCGTCTCGGCGGTGGATGTGCGATTTATGGGTCAGGACCGCCAATGGGTGGGATACTGGCCGCCTGATTCCGCCAGCAACGCCCAGAGTCCGGATGCGGTGTTGATGCCGCAGGCGATCGAAATCAGCGTGGATGTGAACGGCTGGGGGAGGATTGTCCGGCTGTTCCGAGTGCCGGGATGATGCGGACATAATGTGGCTGATAAAAAGTATGAGATACTCGATTTCCGCAAGGCGGCATAATCAAGGGGTGGCCTTGATCACCGCGGTGTTGATCACCGCGGCCATCGCCATTGCAGCGGTGGCAATGGCCGCGCAACAAAACCTGGACGTGCGCCGTACCGCCAATATCATCGACGGCGATCGATCCTACGTATTTGCCTTGGGAGTTGAAAGCTGGGCGATGCAGATATTGATACGGGATCGGCGCGATAGTCAGACCGACAATTTGAATGAGGATTGGGCTTCGCAGCTTCCGCCCATCAGTGTGGAGGGGGCGGTGGTGACCGGACATATCGAGGATATGCAGGGACGTTTCAATCTCAATAATCTGATCAAAGATGGCAAGCTCAGTCCCTTGGATATGGAACGTTTTCAGCGTTTATTGACGATAGTCGGTCTCGATCCCAATCTTGCCGATGCCGTGGTGGATTGGATCGATGCCGACAGCGATGTGACTCAGCCGGCCGGCGCAGAGGATCCCCAATACCTGCGCGCCGACGTTCCTTACCGCGCGGCGAATCGCCTTATGGTGAGCCCCAGCGAATTGCTGCTGGTACAGGGTTTCACCGCCGATGTCTATAAGAAGATCGAACCCTATGTCTGCGCCTTGCCGGCGCGTACCTCAATCAATGTCAACACCACCTCCAAGGAAGTCATCATGTCTTTGGCAGACAATATCAATGAAAACGATGCCCAGCAATTGATCGACGACCGCGGTGATAAGGGTTACGCCAGCCTCGATACATTTCTTCAGCATAAGGCGCTGGCGGGTCGCGGCGTCAAACAAGACGGCTTGAGCGTGGCAAGCGATTATTTTTTATTGGACGCGGCAACCAAATTCGACCGGGCGCAAACCCACTTGTATAGTTTGCTGGCGCGCAACACCATCGGTGTTAACGTCATTTATAGAGGACAGGGGGCTTTCTAGGTGCGGGAGAACCTTTTCATACGTTTCGGCGCGACGCAGCAGGTGACATGGGTGTCGGAAACCGAGCCTATGCAAGTGCGGGAGGGTTCACTGGCCGAGGCCGCTGCCGCCGCTAGCGGCAAGCAAGTGACTGTGGTGGTGCCGGGAACGGACGTCATCCTGACCAAGGTAGCGGTTCCCACCCGCAATCGCAGCCGCATGGCCGCGGCCGTGCCTTATCTACTGGAGGAACAACTGGCCACCGACGTGGATGAATCCCATTTTGCCTTGGGGGAGCGGGGTGCCGATGGCCAGGTGGCGGTAGCGGTGGTCAGTCAAGCGTGTATGGATGGGTGGCTGGCGCGTCTTGTCGAAGTGGGTGTGCAGGCGGACAGGCTCATCCCCGAGACCCTGTTGTTACCTTACGCACCCGATGTATGGACTGTGCTGGTTGAGCGTGACTGCGTGAATCTGCGCAATGCGCCACAGGGCGGCATGGCTCTGGACAGCGCCAATGCGGCCTTCATCCTGCGGCGCGCCGTGGCGGAACCGGAGGTTAAGCCCGCACAACTGCATGCCTGGATGGCGAGTGGCGCGCCGAATGGCGCGCTGTTCCCGGAAGATCTGGGAGTGGAGGTGCGGATTGAGCCTTTGGAGCTTCCCCCCCTGGCTTTTTTAGTGCGTCAGGTTCATGAGGATAGCGTCATTGATTTGTTGCAGGGGCCATACAGTCGTCGCGAACAGCTGGGCAAGTTATTGCGTCCGTGGCGACCCGCGGCAGTGCTGTTGGCGGTATGGGTGGTACTGCAGTTCGGAGTCAAAATCTATCAGCATCACGAGCTGCAACTACAAGATGACAGGTTGCGCGAGGAAATCAGCCGAATCTATTTGCAGACCTTTCCCGAGGCCAAGCGGGTCGTCGATGCTCGCCTGCAGATGCAGCAACACCTCACCGAGTTGCGCGGTGGCACCGGAAATGTGGACGGCTTTTTGAAGATTCTTGCTGAGGTGAGTGCGCCCACCGCTGATCTCGGTGGGGTGGAGATCGATCGCCTCAGCTATAAGGACGGGGAGTTGAATATCGCCTTGATGATCTCCGACCTGCAGCGCCTCGAAAAGCTTAAGGATCGCTTGAGCAGCGATACCCACATGTCCGTGGAAATCCAATCCGCCACGGCGCGCAATAATCGAGTGGAAGCCCGTCTGAAGATCAAAGGAGGGCGGACGTGAAGGAATGGTTCACCAGTTTGGCGCCGCGGGAGCGGGCCATGGTAAGCATCGCCGCCGTGGTGGTGGCCTTGGCCTTGGTATATGCCGTGGCCTGGGGTCCGTTGGCCTCTTCGGTCAGCCGTTTGCAGCACTCCGTGGAAGAACAACAGGCCCTCAAGCAATGGATGCAACAGTCAGCCGCCGAGGTCAAGCAATTGCGGGGGGCGGCCGGGGCCGCCAATGACCATCGCTCCTTGCTGGCGGTGGTGGATCAGACCTCCAAGCAATCGCAATTGGGCCCGGCGGTGAAGCGCATCGAGCCCGACGGTCAGGAACTGGTGCGTGTTAGCCTGGAGCGAGCCTCCTTTGATGATATGGTGACTTGGTTGGGCAGTTTGCACCGCAGCTTCGGCGTGAGCGTCGCAGACGTGTCCATCGACCGCCAAGCCGACAGTGGTCGCGTCAATGCCCGCATTACCCTCAAAAGGAGCGGGAAGTGAAAAAGGCAGTGAAATATGTTCTGCTCGGCGTGGTGATGTATGCGATCTTTGTGGCGGCAAGCCTCCCGGCAGCGTGGATCTATAGCCACTGGTTGCAGTCGCGCCTGGTAGGCTGGACCTTGTACGGTGTGCAGGGCACGATTTGGGACGGTCGCGCCACGGAGGTGAAGTCGGGAAATCTGCAACTGGAAAGCCTGCATTGGGACCTGCATCCCCTGAGCTTGTTGTGGGGCAGGATGGAGGTCGCCCTGCATTTTAACTATGCGGCGGCGCCGGGAAGCCTTGTGTTGGCACGCAGCTTCACCGGCACCTGGCATGCCGATGATATCGATCTTGAACTGCCCGCTGATCGCTTGACTCCCTTGCTGCGCCTTCCCGGCGCCGAGCTGGGGGGTAAGCTGGCGGTGCAGATGTCCGCGCTGACGCTGCAGCAGGGACGGGTGACGGCAGCCGCCGGCAGCATCGCCTGGGAGAAGGCGGCGGTGCGTAAACCAGTGGCGGTGGACCTGGGAGCTTTTGCACTCGATCTCAAAACCACCGCGGAAGGTGTCAGCGGTACCTTGCTGGATCACGGCGGCGCGGTGCAAGCCCAGGGCCTCTTGAAACTGAATGCCAACGGTCAATATCAATTCACCGCCACCTTCGCTTCGCGCGATCCTAAACAGTCCCTCGTTACCCAGGGTTTAAAACTGTTCGGTACCCCGGGCCCTGATGGGCGGGTCAAGTATTCTGCAACGGGTGTGGCGCCGCCCCTGCTTCCCGGTCTCCGTTGATTACTCCCTATCGCCAGCGAACGGCGCTGCAGCGAACACCGTGCCCGCATCGGTAATTCACGGTAATCTATGTCGCCCGCGCAGGGCTTAAGCTAGGGCGGTCTCGGCATGGTCCGAGTGACTTGCCGTAGTGGGGGAGTGAAGCGTATTAACAAGGAAGCGGGATGTATTTTCTAGTGATAGCGGCGATGCTGCTGGTGATCCTGGCGGCATCCGAGATTTTCGTCAATGCCCTGGAGCATTTGGGCGCACGCTTGAAAATTTCCGAGGGCGTCACCGGCTCCTTGTTCGCCGCGGTGGGGACAGCCATGCCGGAAACCATGGTGCCGCTGATTGCGTTATTCGCCGGCACCGAGAATCAAGCGATCAACGAAGAGATCGGTGTCGGCGCAATCCTGGGTGCGCCCTTGATGCTGGTAACCCTGGCTATGGGTTTGCTGGCGATCGCGACTATCCGTCAGCGCGGGCCGCGCGGCGAGTTTACGCCGGAAATCACCGGCGTTCGTCGCGACCTCAATTTTTTTCTGGTGGCCTTCGGCGCAGCGACCCTGGCCTTGTTTGTGCCGCATCATCTCGCTGTGGTGCGTGTGGCCATCAGCTCGGTACTGGTGTTGAGCTATTTCGTTTATATCATGTTGACACTGCGCGCCTCGGAGCAGCTGGTGCAAGATGGCCATGGAACGGAGGCCGATAATCCCATGCTGCTGAACCGCGTGGGTCTTCCCAATAATATGTTCGTGGTGGTGCTGCAGATCGCCCTCGGGGTGATATTGCTGATCGCCGGCGCCAAAGGCTTTATCTTCGGTGTCGAACACCTGGCGACGGCGTTCGGGGTGTCGGCCCTATTGGTGTCCCTGCTGGTGGTGCCCATCGCCACCGAACTTCCGGAAAAGGTGAACAGCGTGTTGTGGATACGCCGTCGCAAGGATACCCTCGCGTTCGGTAACCTGACCGGAGCCATGGTGTTTCAAGGGGCCTTATTACCGGCGATCGGGGTGATGCTGACTCCCTGGGAACCGCGCCATGAGGTGTTTGCCGGGGTCATCATCACCCTGGCCGGTGCCTTATGGCTGCGCTATGTAATCAGCCGTGGATGTATACGGGTGTGGCACACCATGGTCAACGGTGTGCTCTACCTGGTGTATCTCGCCGTGGTATTGGCGTGAAATGGAGTGTTCAGTAGATCACGACTTTGGTGCCGAGGGTAATCCAGTGGGCCAATTTATCGATTTGTTCATTGGTGAGGGCGATGCAGCCTTCCGTCCAATTGGTGGTTTCATGAACGAAACGACTACCGTGACCTATGCCGTGGATACCAATGTTTCCACCTAAGGGCGTGTCCTGGGGAGGGAGGTCCCCGCGGTAGAGGGCGCGGCTGATGGCGGCGTAAGTGTCGTAGTCGATGAGTTTATGGCGTAATGCCGCTTCGGCATATTGTTGGTTGGGATAATCCAACCCGAAGAACAGGTGGAAGCGGCTATTGGGGTTGATCCAGGCGACGTGAAATACGCCGAGGGGTGTCTTGCCGTCACCCTCATGGCGCTCCAGGGTATAGCCATTGCGTCCAACGGAGATGTTGCGGAAGATTTGTTTGACGTGATCGCCTTCGAAGATGGACAGGGTCTGTTTGGCGACGTCGATCATCACCCAGGCATCGCCATCGGACTGGGCATGTGCCAGGCCGGTGGTGCCAATCCAGATCAAGCTCAAGCAAATGAGTACGCGGCGCATGTGAATTACCCATTAACGGCGGACGGATAATCAAACTGGTTCACATCCGACTGCCTGATATTGGGTTACTATAACAATCTAAGTATTCCCTGGCATCACGGAATGCACTTATTTCTTTAATTACAAATTGATACCATATAATTTTTAGCGGTACCAGGCCGACAAGTTTAAGGTAAGGTATTCGGGTCGGGAGCATTGCGAGGGTTTTAGGGTCATAGACTTAAGGCCCGCTTGGGATGAACACTGGAATGTTGGTGCAGGAATTTATGGAGACGTGTCCCGTGCCGCGTAAAGCAATCGGCAGTTGGCTGGCAGTGTTGTTGGGCTGGTTAAGTGTGCTCGGTTGCGCCGAGGCGAGCACCTACCCTTTGCCGGCAGCCAGCCAGTTCCTGGTGGGGCAATTGCAGGATACCCGGGTGAAAGCGGGTGAAACCCTGTTGGATATCGCGCGTCGCTATAGTGTGGGTTTGGACGAATTAGAGGAAGCCAATCCCGAGGTGGATCCATGGCTGCCCTCTGCGGGGCAGCGAGTCCTGATCCCCAGCCAGCATCTGCTGCCCGATGTGCCGCGGCAGGGCATCGTGGTCAATCTGCCCGAGCTGCGCCTATATTATTATCCCAAGGCCAAGCCGGGTGAGCAGCGGGTGGTAATGACCTATCCGCTGGGTATCGGATCGGAGGGGCGGGCCATACCCGTAACGCAGACCAGTGTCATTCAAAAGAAAATCGATCCACCGTGGGTGGTACCGGAATCTATCCTCGCCGAGCATGTGGCGGACGGCGATCCCCTGCCAAAAGTTGTGCCGCCGGGTCCTGACAACCCCCTGGGCAGATATGCGCTACGCTTGGGGCTCTCGAGTTTCTTGATTCACAGCACCAATCATCCGTACAGCGTGGGCATGCGCATCAGCCATGGTTGCCTGCGCATGTATCCGGAGGATATTGAAGAATTGTTCGGCAAGGTGCCGGTCGGCACGCCGGTGCGCATCATCGATCAGCCATACAAGGCGGGTTGGCAGGGCGGGGTGCTATACCTGGAGGCCCATCCGCCCTTGGCGGAATCGGGTTACAGTTCGGATACCAATCTGACACCCATGGTGGTGGCGCTGACCAATGTGGTCAGTCAGCGTCTCAATGACCATGCCTGGCAGGCCGCGGCTAGGGTGGCCAGCCAGGATTCGGGTGTACCAACGCCCATCTTTGCCGAGGATGCCGGGCGGGCGCGGCCCGCATTCAGACATGTCAGTGAAACGAAGATTGATGGCCATCACTGGATGGTGCAGGTGGGTGTATTTCACGACCGGGATAAGGCGCAGCACGTGACACAAATGATCCAGGGTATGGACCTGCCCGTTAGTGTCAGTGAGGCGGGGGAGAACCGCTTATGCCGGATACTGGTGGGACCGTTTTCCAATCGCAAGGAGGCGACGCTTACCGCTGATAAGATTTCTAAGGGCACCGGGCTGGATAATTTTCTGGTGCCGCAGAGCCGTACCCTCGCCGCCGAATGCCGGCTCAGCAATTGAGCTAAGGAGCATCCAACATCGGATGGCCGCTGTGATACGGCCATCCGAGTAAGTGCCTGATATCAGCTGGTCGCGCTTGGTAAAGCCTTAGGTGCCGTCATTTGCCATGACGGATGAGACCGGCTTCCCGCTGTAGATTTATTTACTCATGGCCTTTTTAAACATGCGGTCGGCCTTTTCGTTGGCGGCGTCAGCCGCCGATTTGGCGTCAGCGGCCTCTTGCTGAGCCTGACTGGCCATGCTCTTGGCGTCGTTGGCATCGGCTTGTGCCTTGGAGGCGGCATCCATGGCGCGGTCAGCCGTGCTCTTTGCGTCCGCAGCCATGCTCTTGGCGTCTTCGGCACTCTTCTTGGCCTCGTCGGCGGTCCTTTGCGCCTGATCTATCGATGCCTTCAATTCGCTGGTGGATGCGCAGCCGCCCAATACCAAGGCGAGTACGGGAAGGGTTATTAAGGCTGTCCTTTTTAACATGTCGTCGTTCCTCTTTTCGTATTGCTGTTGGAAGGGATATTTCCGAAAACCGGAGCTTCTCTCCTAGCGCATGGTATTTCGTTTTCCCAAGGCCGGAAATGCGCATGGTAAGACAATTTTTGCTGAAGGTTTCAAAGCGCCCATGCAAATTCTAGGGATTATCGACATAACTCGCAACTGGATGCCTAATGGCCGCTCTACTCCGCGGGTATACCCAGGAATAGCGTCGTGGCTTTGACAGCATGGCGAGGCTGGTACAGAATCCTTTGGCAGTCCGGTTTAGCATGGTCATCATACAGGATGAGGAAGATGGGCTCATCACAGTCCATAGGAAAGTTTTTGATTTGGATAGTAGTGGCGGTAGCGGGAGCCGCCGCGGTGGGTGGTATTGCCCTGCATCGGGGTGAAACGATCAATAGCGTATGGTTTGTCACCGCCGCGCTGTGCGTCTATGCCCTAGGCTATCGCTTCTACAGCGCCTTCATCGCAGTCAAAGTCCTGGCCTTGGATGCCAGCCGTGCCACGCCGGCGGAGCGTTTCAAAGACGGACGCGATTACGTGCCCACCAACAAGTGGGTGGTGTTCGGCCATCACTTTGCCGCCATTGCCGGTCCCGGCCCCCTGGTCGGCCCGACCTTGGCCGCGCAATTCGGTTATCTGCCGGGCACCTTATGGATCCTGATCGGGGCGGTGTTCGGCGGCTGCGTACAGGATTTCGTCATCCTGTTTTTTTCCACGCGTCGCGACGGCCGTTCTCTGGGGCAAATGGCCCGTGATGAGTTGGGGCCGGTGGGCGGCGCGGCGGCGCTCATCGGTGTGATGATGATCATGATCATCCTCATTGCGGTACTGGGGCTGGTGGTGGTCAACGCCATGAAACACAGTCCGTGGGGAACGTCGACCATCGCCGCCACCATTCCCATCGCGATTCTGGTCGGTATTTACATGCGCAATATCCGCCCGGGGCGGGTATTGGAAGGGACGCTTATCGGCGTCGCACTATTACTATTGGCGGTGGCGGGGGGGGGCTGGGTCGATCACAACGCAACACTGCGCACCTGGTTCGATTTTGACGCACCGCAGCTGGCGGTGCTAGTGATCGCCTACGGCTTCAGCGCCGCGGTGCTGCCAGTGTGGTTATTGCTGGCACCGCGGGATTATCTTTCCACTTTCATGAAGATGGGAACCATGGCGCTGCTGTGCATCGCCATCGTGGTCCTGCATCCCGAAGTGAAGATGCCGGCCTTGACCCAATTCGTGGACGGCAGCGGGCCTATCTTCGGCGGTAAGCTGTTTCCCTTCGTATTCATCACCATCGCCTGCGGTGCGATCTCCGGCTTCCATTCCCTGATCTCGTCGGGCACCACGCCCAAACTACTCACTAACGAGGTCCACGCCCGCATGATCGGTTATGGCGGGATGATGATGGAATCCTTCGTCGCCATCATGGCCATGATTGCCGCCTGCGTGCTGGACCCCGGGGTGTTCTTCGCCATCAATAGTCCCGCCGGCGTGGTGGGCGGCGCGGCGGCGGATGCGGTGGCGACGATTTCCGGCTGGGGTTTTCCGGTTAACCAGGAGCAGATGAATGCCCTGGCCCATGCCATGGGGGAGGCGAGCTTGTTTGCCCGCACCGGCGGTGCGCCCTCCCTGGCAGTGGGGATGGCCAGCATCTTCGGCAGCGCCTTCGGCGCGGGCATGCTGGCCATCTGGTACCACTTCGCCATCATGTTCGAGGCATTGTTCATCTTGACCACCCTGGATGCCGGCACGCGGGTGGCGCGCTTCATGTTGCAGGACATGCTGGGAAATCTTTATAAACCCCTGGGGCGTACCGCCTGGTATCCGGGCGTTATCATTACCAGCGGTGTGGTGGTGGCGGCCTGGGGTTATTTCCTTTATATGGGGACGGTCGATCCCTTGGGCGGGATCAACAGCCTGTGGCCACTGTTCGGTATTTCCAATCAGATGCTGGCGGCGATCGCCTTATGCGTCGCCACGACCATTCTCGTCAAATCTGGCAAGGCGCGTTATGTGTGGGTAACCGCCCTGCCACTGGCCTGGTTGGTGATCATGACCAGCTGGGCCGCCCTGGAGAAGCTGTTTTCGCCAGAATTGAAGATAGGTTTCATTGCCAAGGCCAATGACTTGGCCGCGCAGCTGGCAAGCGGTAGCCTGCCGCCGGATAAGCTCGCCGTCACTCAGCAGTTGATTTTCAACATCCGCGTGGATGCCCTGCTCACCATCGTCTTTCTGGTGACGACCTGGGTCTTGGTGTTCGAGACCCTGCGGATCTCGTATAGAATCCGCAGCGGCCGCCGTCATCCGCCGCTCTCGGAGGCGCCGCATGTTCCCTCCCGGCTCGCCGAAGAATGGATGCGGGATTAGACCATGTCCCGTCTCGCGCCCCAGTTCAAACGCTTGCGCTACTGGATTCGCGCCATGACCGGCGAAGATGCCTATGAGCGCTATCTTGCCCACTGGCGGGATCACCATGAGGGGGACGGGGTCCCGCTCGATCGCAAGACCTTCTACAAGCAACAGCAAGACCACAAATGGAGCGGGATAAATCGCTGTTGTTAAGGGATTCGAGAAGATTCCGAGCGCCTCAAGCTCCCTGAGGAAGGGGATTTGACGCTTTCTCTTACCAGGGGCTTATGCGGTTTTCTTCTTAATTATCTAACGGTTGATTGAGTTTCCATAGGCAAATACCTTAGCTTCTTAATGTAAAATGCTGGTGAGTTGTAAGCGTTTTTGACATGATGGAGTGACTTGTCGGGGCGGGACCGCGTATTCGCCAGGGACAGCCCACACTTTAGGAAGACGTCAACTACCACGCCCCGGATAGAATAATTGGCAGTGATGGGTTCCTAAAAGTATGTGGTCAGAGCTTCGCGCAGTGCGTCAACGTTACCTGAGTATAGTGGCGATGGGATTCGCCGCCGTGCCGGTGGCAGGCTATGGCGTGGCGCTGTGGCTGGGGCAGAGGCAACACCTCTCTTTATTCGACTCGGGCGCCGGCCGCTTGCTGGCTACGTTCGCTATCGGCTGGTGGTTGGTGGCCATCGCCCATTACCGGCAAATCTTCACCCTGGTCCTGCCGGGAGAAGACGATGCCATAGTCCAACCCAAGGCCCTGGCGCGGGGCCTCTCTCAACTCCATAGCCATTATTGGCGATGGTTGTGCGCTTACGTGGTGATCGCCTCCTTGTTTTACGCCGCCAATCCCGAGCAGCTCGGTTCCGGCGCGGCTGACTGGCTGCGCTGTATGTTGATACAACTGGTGATGGCGGTGCTGGTCGGTGTGCCGTTCTATTTGCTGGCCCTGGCGTCGCTGGGCCGGTTTGCCGGGGCGGCGGGTCTGGAAAAGGCCTACATCTCGGTCGAAAGCAAGCTGATGTTCTTCGCAGTGCTGGTGCCGCTGTTGGCGGGTCTGGCCCTGATATATTTCTATTGGGTGCGAACCCGATTGTGGACGGAGGAAGTAGTCCTGGTGTGGATCGGTCTGGGTCTACTGGTGCTGGCTGCAGTCGCCATCGGCTCACGCACTATCTTCACAGCACTGAAACCCCTGCAAACCATGCTTACCCTGCGTGGCACGGTGCCGTCGCTGGAGCAGCTGGCGTCGCTGCGGCCGACATCGACCGATGAGATCGGTCTAATAGCCCAAGCCCTGAGTCGTTTGGGCCGCTCCCTGGCTGGTCAAGAGATTAAGACCCAGGCGATTATCGACTCCTGCGCGGACGGCATCATCATCAGCGATGAGTTTGGGCATGTCGAAATGTTCAATCCCGTTGCGGAACGCCTGTTCGGCCATCAGCAGCTCAAGGCGCAGGGCATGAGCTTATGCGATTTGCTGCCCGAGCTGAAATGCACCAACGGTTTTCCATCCCCTATCGAAGAAGCCCGGGAGATATCAGCCAGGAACCCTGAAGGACTCAAGGTCCCCGTGTCGGTGCGGGTGAGGAGGATGGCGCCGACCGACGACAAGGCCTATTTCATCTGTGTCGTCTCGGAAGCCGCCGCCGGCAGAGAGTTGCACAGGCCTGTGCAGGAGGCGGAGTCACCTTACCGGGTTTTGGTGGAATCTTCCCGCGATCTGATCTGGAGCATGAACCGTGAGGGTCATTGGACATTCGTCAACAGCGCGGCTAAGTACATCTATGGGATTGAGGCGGCGGAATTGATAGGTTGCACCGTGCACGAATTTACCGAGCCCGAATATCTTGAACGGGAGAAGGCCGCATACCAGGAGCTATGGGACGGAAAGGATTGGCTGGAATTTGAAAGCGTGCATCACGATCGCGAGGGTGCGCTCCATCATTTACATTTTAGCGCCGGGGTGCGTAGGGACAACGAGGGCGAGGTGGTGGCCATCAACGGCATCGCGCGCGATATCACCGAGCAAAAGGTTCATGAACAGAAACTCGCCTATCAGGCCTCGCATGATGCCCTCACCGGCTTATTCAATAGAAATTATCTGCGCCAGGAGTTGGAGCGTATGGTGGCGCGGGCGGGGCGCGGCAATGAAGGCGGGGTGTTGATGTTCCTGGACCTGGATCAATTGAAGTATATCAACGATACCATCGGCCATGGCGCCGGAGACAGGTTGATAGTCGAGGCGGGGCGCTTGATGAAGAAGCACACCCGCGAAAGTGATCTGCTGGCCCGTTATGGCGGCGATGAGTTCACGGTATTGCTCTACAACGTGGATGCCGAAGGGGCGCGCAAGGTGGCGGAAAATATGCGCGCCCGCTTCGGCGAATTCAAATTCCTGGAAGGCGGCAATGCCTACTCCTTGACCTGCAGCATCGGTCTCGCCCTGATCGACGAGGGGGTGAAGTCAGCCGATGAATGTCTGGTCCAGGCGGAGCGCGCCTGTAACAACGCCAAGACCCTAGGGCGTAATCAAGTTGTGTTTCACGATGCCGCGGTCCCCAAGCATACCACGCTACAGGATTCCGCCTGGGTGGATCGTATCAAAGGATTGATGGAGCAGGAGCGCTATCAATTGGTCTACCAGCCTATCACCTCCGTGACCACCGGCAGCGTTTACGATTATGAAGTACTGGTACGCATGGTCGAGAGCGAAGGCAATTGGCTCAATCCCGGCGCATTTATGCCTACGGCGGAGCGTCTGGGTTTGAGTCAGCGCCTGGACCACTGCGTAGTGTTGAAGTCAATTCATGAGTTGGCGCGGCTGCGCGAGGCGGGACAATCGGTACGCTTTTTTATTAAATTGACCCCGGCGGCGATGCGCGACGATACCTTGCTGAGCACGATCCGCGAGACATTGGTGGATACCAGGTTGGATGCTTCAGTGCTGACCTTCGAAATTAATGAGACCGCCGCGGTTGCCGATTTGGTGGCGGCCGCCGATTTTATCCGCGTGGTAAAGGACATGGGCGCCCGGGTAGTCTTGGAGCACTTTGGCTTGGGTTTCAGTTCCTTTACATATCTCAAACATCTGCCGGTAGATGCGCTCAAGATCGACGGTTCCTATGTACAGGGTTTGATGCATTCGGTGGTCAATCAAGTGGTGGTTAGGTCTATCAATCAAGTGGCTCATGCATTGGGCAAGGTCACCATCGCTCCACACGTTGAGAACAAAGAGACACTGATGTTGTTGCGTGACCTTGGTGTGGACTATGTGCAAGGCTACTATATCGGCCGGCCGGAGCAGGACATCGGCTCCGAGCGTTATATCAGCACGGCCTTGCATTGATAAATATCAAGAGCAACTCATCTTCGGGATTTCGGTCGGCACCGCACGGGTATCAGCGCAACTGGCGCCCGCGAAAAA
>Ga0316579_10000048_pt1 | contig 28369 bp, 24 predicted proteins | sample J5NA_2_FD_203074 | JGI IMG/M metagenome (GOLD analysis project Ga0316579, IMG submission 203074) | Rhizosphere microbial communities from salt marsh grasses in Alabama, United States - J5-7_160517rDrA | ecosystem: Host-associated > Plants > Roots > Rhizosphere | place: USA: Alabama | collected... | reverse complement strand
GGTGTCGACCGGCGGATGCCGTTTGCGTCCCCGGACCCTCTCGCCCGCGTCGTACCCGATCGCCTCGGCGCCCTGGGCCGACTCGACCGGCTGCGAGTCCAGCACCGCTGCCGAGGGCTGCGGGTCGCGTCCGTCGGCCTCGCGGACCGGGTCCCAGGCCCCGTCCGCGGTCCAGGCGGCGGACCATCGGTTGGCCGCGTCCCGGGGAACCAGGTCGTGCGGCCTCCGCCGCCATGAACACCCCGACCCCAGCACGTACAGGATCGAATCGATCACTTGGCGCCGCTCGTGGCGCAGGGGCCGGCCGCCCCTGTGCGGGTCCCGGACCGGCAGCAACGGCTCGATCACCGCCCACTGCCGATCCGTCAACGACGTGTCGTACGAAGGCTTGCACGTACACCGGCACATCGCGCTGATCCAAACGAAGCCCCGCCAGCACGTCGATCACGACACGCGACCACCACGAGAGACCACTCAGCGGTGGTCATCGGTCACCCAGCACTCCCTCAGGCGGGCGGCCCGGTGAGCGGGCCTCAGGTCGACAGGTCGATCCGGTGGATCGTGCCGACCGTCGCGTCCTGCCCGATCCACACCCCGGTGGATTGCAGCCGGGCGACGCCGTCCCCCGCGGTCAGCAGGAACGGGGTCGCGACCCGGTCCAGCCCGATCGCCCCGACCCCGCGCTCGGCAAGGGTGCTCAGGGACCCCCCGGCGTCCGACCACAACCGCAGCCGGGCGAAGACCGGGTCCGCCTCGTCTATCCACCCGTTCCCGTCGGCGTCGTGGGCCGCCAGCTCGGCGAAACCGTCCCCGGTCGTGGGACCGAACAGCTCCCGGCCGTCGTCGACGGTCCCGTCGCCGTCGGCGTCGAGCACGAGGTAGGCGTTGCCCGCGGACACGAACGGGACACGGTCCGGGGTCCCGTCCAGGTCCAGGTCCAGCGAGACCTTCCGGTCGGAGATGGCAGGCACGGTGCCGAAGCTCAGCACGAGGGGGTCCTGGACCGGCGCCTCTCCGGCGGTGACCCGGGTCGTGCGCGAGTACGCCTCCCTCCGGTACAGCTCCAGGTCCACCTCGAGGTCGATCCGCCGGCCGTCCTCGGTGACGACCGAGCCCCGGGCCCCGAACCGCACGGCCTGCGCCTCCTCGACGGTCTCGGTCACCGTGAACTCCGCACCCGCGCCCCCCTGCGGCGCCGCGCGGGTCGGGACGCCGACCTCCCGTGTCCCCCGTTCCCCCCGCAGCTGCGCCGGGTCCAGGACCCGGACCGGCTCGCCGGTCAGCCACTCGATGATCGCGATCATGGTGGCGAACCGTCCCCGCGGATCCGGGGCGCCGCCCGCGGCCCCCGGGCCGGACCGCTCCCCGCCACCGTGCGCGACCGCCCGGTCCGACCGCGCCGCCGGTGCCCCGGGCACCGGGGCCGCCGGTCGGGTCGTGGTGCCCTGCGGCCGCCAGGTCCGCAGGGTCGCGGTGGTCCGCGTGCTGGTGGTCCGCGCGTCGGCCGAGCCGAGGGACATCCGGCTGCTCTGGATGATCACGATGCCTCCCCTGCGGGCCGTCGGGTCCTCGTCGTCCTGCCTGTCGGCAGCGCGCCGGGGAACCCCAGGGACCGGACGGGTGAGACACGGCCGCCTCGCAGGCTCCGGCAACAGGAGCCTCCATCAGGCAGCTGTGGCTGCCGGGCGCCCGGCAGCCACAGCGAGCCGAGGCTCCCTGCTGCCGGAACCTTCTATGCTCGGGGGATGCGAGGGACGGCGGGACGGCCGTGAGAGGGCTCACCGCCCGACGGCGTCAGGTGCTGGGAGCGGTCCTGGGGATGCTGGCCGCGACGGGCCTCGGCGCCCCCGCGGCCCGGACCCCGGCCGCGGGGTGCGGTGATGTCGAGGTGGTGTTCGCAAGGGGATCGGCCGAGGCCGCCGGGCTGGGGACGGTCGGCCGCCCGCTCGTCGACGCCGTCCGTTCCGCCCTGCCCGGGACCACCGTGACCTCCTACGCCGTGCGGTACGCTGCCTCGACGGACCAGAGCAGCGTCGGCGACGGCGCGACCGACCTGACCCGGCACGTTGTCGCCGCCGCCGGGTCCTGCCCGGGGACGCTCTTCGTTCTCGGGGGGTACTCCCAGGGTGCCGGCGTCGTCGACATCGCTGCGGGGGTCGGGGGTGTCCTGGGGGAGGGCGAGGTCCTGCCCGAACCGGTGGTCGCGAGGGTCCGGGCGCTCGTGGTGTTCGGCAACCCGCTGCGTCTGGCCGGACGGCGGCTGGACACCGCGCCCGGAGCGTTCCGGGACCGTTCCCTCGACCTGTGCGCCTCCGGCGACCCGGTCTGCGCCGGCGGGATCGATCCCCTGGCCCACCTGCGGTACCCGACCGACGGCTCCCCGGTCCGGGCCGCGCGCTTCGTCGCCGACCGGATCCCCGGCCACTGACCCGCCCGGCGGGCCGGTCGCCTCCCCCAGCCGCGGCAGCGCAGCCTCTTTCTTCCGCCCGGAACCGTAAGGAATCCCCTGCCGGCCTGTCAGGACGGGTGAAGGTCTCCGGGAGAACCGCCGGGGGCACCGTCGAGAGGAACGTCCGATGAACCCCGTCACGGTCCGGTCCGAACCGATCGCTCCGCTGGCCCTGCGTGGCTCCGCCGTCCTCGCCGGGGCCGGCGGCGGTCGCCAGGAGCTGGTCCTGGAGTACCTGTGGGACGGCCGGTTGGTGACGAGGCAGGCCCCGGACCGGGCCACCGTCGGCCTCGACGTCCTGGTCGCCCTGGGCGGGCGCTTCCGGCCGGTCCCGGACCTGCTCCGTTTCGACTGCGGCACCTGCTACCGCCTGGGGGACCGGATCGACTGGAGCTGCCCGGGCGGTCTGATCGAGGTGGTGCGCGTCCCCCGCCGGGGGAGCTCGGACGGGCGGGAGGCCGGTGGTGTCGGCGACGGCCCGGTCACGAGCAGGTGAAGCGAACAACCCGGACGCCCGTGGCGACCATAGACTGAGGCACCATGGTCAGCCCCTCTCCTGATCCGTCCCGCCCGCAGGGTTCAAGGCCCACCGGCCACGACGTGGCGCGGCTCGCCGGGGTCTCGCAGGCCACGGTGTCGCTGGTGTTCTCCGGCCGGAGCGCCCGGAGGGTGTCGGAGGCGACCAGGCAGCGGGTCCAGCAGGCTGCGCAGGAACTCGGCTACCAGCCCCAGGCGACGGCGCGCCAGCTGAGGCTGGGACGCACCGGACTGCTGCTGCTCACGGTGCCCGACATCCGGGGGCCGTTCTTCGCGCGGGTCCTGGCCAGCGCGCACGACGCGGCGGAGGCACGCGGGCTGACCATCGTCGTCAGTTCGAACTGGAGCGGGGAGACCCTCTCCCGGGTCACCCTGGCCCACCAGTTCGACGGGCTGCTCGTGTGCTCCCCGCGGGACTGCCAGGTGAACCGGTTGCCCCCGCACGTCCCAGTGGTCTTCCTCGACTCGGACCCCGAGCTCATCGCGCCGGGCCGCAGGGTACTGGCCCTCGACGTCGGGGACGGGATGCGCCAGGCCGTCCAGCACCTCGTCGACCTGGGGCACCACAGGATCGGGCACCTGAGGTACACGCGTTCCTCCCACACCTTCCGGGCGCGCCAGGCCGCGTTCGAGGAACAGACCCGCGGGCTGCGGGTGACCGAACGTTCGATCGGTGAGGGGGAGGGGGTGGAGATCGCGCGGGTGGCGGCCGGGGACCTCCTGGGGACCCCGGACCGTCCGGGGGCGGTGATCTGCGACGACGACGTGGCCGCCGCCGGGATCTACCACGCGGCCAGCGATCTGGGGCTGAGGATCCCCGAGGACCTGTCCGTCGTCGGCATCGACAACCTCGACACCGCCATGCTCTTCACCCCCTCCCTGACAACGGTCAACCTGCCGGGGGAGGAACTGGGACGCCGGGGCGTTGAGGCACTCGTCGCGTTGCTGCGGGGGGAGCAGGACCGCCCGCCGGCGACCATCGGTACCCAGCTCGTGCTCCGCCGTTCCACTGCGGCCCCCTGCGGCTCCAGGCTCTGACCGGAGTGAGGGCCCGGGGACCCTGCCGGCGTTCGAAGGCCCGTACGACAAGAGGAAAGCCGGATCCGTACGGGTGAACAGCGGTCCTCGCGGTCGTGCGTCGGCCGCAGCTCGGTTCCCGGTCGTCCCATGGGTCCCTGTGCGACGGGGGACGGAATCGGGCATTTCTTATGTTCTTGACGCCTCCTGTTCACCGTATGACGATGCGAGCACACGGTGCTGTGGAGGGCAGCGGAGAAGCTTGCACGGGGAGCAGGACCGTTCGGGTGCGAAGTCGCCGTGGAGGCATGTCCGGACGGCGGATCGCCCTGCGAAGCAGCCGACCGTCGTCGCAACACCCGGGAGCCTCGATGTCCTCTGCCCTCCGACGGCACGCGGACGCAACGGGTCCGTTGCCGGTGCACCCCTCGCGGATCGGTGACCTGCCCGTCCTGCGGGACACCACGGCCCGGTGGCCGATCCCGCCCTCGAGGCTCGTGCTCGTGGCGCACCTGCTGGACACCGCCGTGCCCTACATCCGACGCCTGGGGGAGGTCTGCGAGGTGGCGGGGGTCGTCCCCGTCCCGTACAGCACCCGGGCGCAGGCCCTGACCCGCCTGGTGGACCTGCCCGTGAGGGTCCCGGCCTCGCTCGAGGACGTCGGCCCCCTCGCGGTGGCTTCGGTCAGGGACGCGGGCGGGCGCGACGGTCCCCCCCTGGTCCTGCAGGAGGTCGGGGGCTACTGCGCGTCCCACCTGCGGACCCTGGCCGGGATCCCGGGGCTGCGGGGGGTCGTCGAGGACACCAAGCAGGGACAGTGGCTGTACGAGCTCCAGCAGCCCCTGCCCCTGCCGGTCTTCACCATCGCGGACAGCCCCCTGAAGGCCCTGGAGGACCTCCAGGTGGGACGCTGCGTGGCCTTCGCCGTCGAGCGGGTGCTGCGCACCCGCTTCTACCGCGTGCTCAGCGAGTGCCGGGTGCTGGTCCTGGGGTACGGAGGGATCGGTACCTCCCTGGCCGAGCGCCTGCACCTGTCCGGCGGCCGGGTCGCGGTGTACGACCCGTGCGAGGTGCGGATGGCAGCGGCCCTCCTGCACGGTCTGCGCGTGGGTCCCCGGGACGACCTGCTGCGGTGGGCCGAGGTCGTCGTCGGAGTGTCGGGGCACCGTTCCCTGGCCGCCGAGGACCTGCCCCTGCTGGGGGAGGGGACGGTGCTGCTCAGCGGCAGTTCCAAGCAGGTGGAGTTCGACGTGGACGGGCTGTGCGCGGCCGCGGAGTCGATCGTGGAGACGCAGGAGGTGACGCAGCTGCGGGCCGCGGACCGGACCGTGTACCTGGTGGACCGGGGCCGGCCGGTGAACTTCCTGGAGCAGAGCGTCCTCGGATCGGTCCTGGACCTGGTGTACAGCGAGCTGTACCTGTGCACCCGGGAACTGGTCCGCGAACCCCGGCCGGCAGGACTGCACCGTCTGTCGGAGGACCTGCAGCGGAACCTGGCCAGGAACTGGATGGAGGAGTACAACAACCTGTGAGACGGCCGGTGGCCTGTCGGAAGGGCCCGGACCTCACAGCGCGTGGCGTTCCGGCCGGCCTCCCCGGCGGGCCAGGACGACCTCGTCCCCGGTCACGAGCAGCGGACGGGCGAGGCCCCTCGCGGGCCCGTCGGTCGCGGCCCAGGCCGCCGTGACGAAGGCCGGATCCACCCGGGACAGGTCGAACCATCCCCGGTCGCGCTCGGGGACGGCGACCGCGCGCATCCCGGTGCCGTCCAACCCGGCCAGGGCCTTCCTGAGGGTGCGGGAGGCCAGGAGCGTCAGCACGTCGCACCCGCCGGCCGGCCGGAGTGCCGAACGCCGGCGCGCCAGGACCCCCAACCGCTGCGCGACCAGTTCCCCCATGCGTTCCGCGTGGAGGGCCAGCTCCTCCCACCACGGCCAGGGATCGGCCCCTGCCGCCGTGAGGGCCGCCGGCGCGACGGGCAGGACCCGGTCGGGACCGGTGCGGCCCCGGAACCCGATCCCCACCTCCAGCGCCCCGCCCAGGACCCGTCCGCGCACCCAGCCCGGCCCGGGATGCAGCGCGTGGTCCGGGGGCAGCGCCAGGAGCCTCGACACCTCGCGCAGGGCCTGCGGGGCACCGCGACCGTGGTCAGCCGCGAGGCGGGCCGGCCCCAGCAGGCACGCCACCCGGGCGCGCCCCACCGGGGACAGGGGGTCGTGCCCTGCGAGGGCGTCGGCGACCGCGGACCACTCCAGGTCCACCGCGGAGCCGCCCGTCCCCGCGAGCGTCACCCCCCGGGGGGCCTGCTCCAGATCGACGTCGTCCAGGACGCACGCCGCCAGGACCGCGCGACGCAACCTGGCGGGGACATCCGGGGTCGGCACGCACTCACGGTAGTCGGTCCCCGGCGCGATCGGCGTGCACGGCGACGGAAAGTCATTCCGGTGGCCCAGCCGCGGGGGCGGATCCCGGCCCTTTCCCGCCGTGCGGTCACGGACGGCGACGGTCGTTCGAGGGGTCCCCGCCGGGACGCCGAGATCCACCGTCCCGGCACCGCCGGGCGGAACGGCACCGGTTCCCACTACTGTGCGTGTCGTGGATCGATCTCCATCGGAACGGCTGTCCCCCGAGGTCCCGGCCGTCCCCGCGGGATCCCCCGGCACCGGTGACCGGCACCGGGGCCGCGGTCCTCTGCGGTCCTGCGCCGGACTGGTTCCGGGGGCCGCCGTCCTGCTCGTGTCCGTCCTGGGCGCGACGGTCCTCGGCGGCTACAGCGCCGGGGACGGCCCCGCCGGGACCGCGGTCCCCGTGTCCGGGACCGTCGCGGCCACGGCGGCCTCCGGGACCGTCGTGGACGTGCCGGTGGGTTCGATCGACGCGGTCCTCGCCACCATGACCACCGCCCTGCGAACGGGGGACGAGGACGCCTTCGTCTCGGTCGTCGACCCGGCGGCGCCCAGCCTCCGCGTGCGCCAGAGGTCGGTGTTCCGGGGACTGCGGGCCCTGAAGGCATCGGACCTGCTCCTGGAACGGAAGACCGGCCGGCCGAGCAGCGCCGGGAAGCCCTTCCCCACCGGGACGGTCGTCGTCGCCGTCCATCTGAGCTACACCCTCGCCCCGTGGGACCCCGGGCCCGTCAGCACCCGGCTGGCCATGGCCTTCACCCCGCACCCCGACGGAACCTGGCTGCTGCGCTCCACCACCGACGACGGACCGGCCTGGAACGTCGGCCCCGACCAGTACCTGGAGCCGTGGCTGCTGGGGGACCTGGACGTCGTTCGCCGGGGCCACGTCCTGCTCGTCGGGGAGTCCGACGCCCACCGGGCGAACACGGACCTCGCCGACGAACTGGAACGCGCGACGGTGGCCGTGCGCAGGATCTGGCCGGAGAGGACCTGGAACGGCAGGGTCGTCGCCTTCGCGGTGCGTGACGAGGACTTCCTCGACGCCTGGTTCGACGGCAGGGTGGCCACGTCGCAGGAGCCGGAGGGCTCCGACCCGGCCACCTTCGACGCCCAGGTGACGTCGATCCCCTCCGACGCCGACGACGGGATCGGGGTCCCCCGGATGGCCATCGCCCCGTACCTGGTCGGCGGGGACGACGACGGGTTCCACCGGCTGCTGCTCCACGAGATCACCCATGTCGCGCTCCTGCGGATCGGGCGGGGCGACGTGCCGACCTGGCTGGAGGAGGGCGTGGCCGAGTACACCGGGTGGGGGGCCGAGCCCGGCGGAGGCGTGGACGCGGTCGAGGGCCTGGAGGACCGGGGCCTGCCCGATCCGCTGTGGGACTCCCTGCGCGGCAGCAGCTGGGAACCGGACCTCCTCGTCGAGGACCTCGACTTCTACGAGGGCAGCGGCGACGAGGTGGGCAGCGCCTACGCCTCTGCCTGGCTGACCTGCCTGTACATCGCGGACCGTTACGGGGCGGCCCGGCTGCGGGCCCTGTACCGGGCCGCGGCGTCCCGTCCGTCCGGCGAGCCCGCCCAGGAGGTCGAGCGCGCCGTCCTGCGGTCGGTCCTGGGCACGGACCGCCGGACCCTGCGCTCGCGGGCCGGTGCCTTCGCCCGCGATCTGCGCGGGGAGTTCGTCTGAGCCCCTCCCCGGGACGGGGCCCTCGCCTCACCGCCCCGGGTCCTGCCTCACCGGTCCGTGCCGCCGTGGCCGCCGCCGTCCGGGGCGCCGGGCGACGGGGCCGGGTCGGCGAGGGCCCGTGCCAGCCGGGCCGCGGCGAGCTCCACCTGCCACGGCCGCGCGCCCCGCTCGCTCAGGAACCGGCCGACCGCCTCGGTGCCGCTGCCGGGCGGGTCCCATGCCAGCCGCCGCACCGTGTCCGGGGTGAGCAGGTTCTCCACGGGCAGGCGGTGCCGCTCGGAGATCTCCCGCACCGCGCCGCGGCAGCGCGTCAGCCGCTCGGCGGCCTGCGGGTCCTTGTCCGACCAGACCCTGGCGGGGGGTGGTCCCTCGGTCGGAAGGGTCTGCGGTGGCAGGTGGGAGTCCGGCAGGTCCCGCGCCTCCTGGAGGGCGGCGAACCAGACCGCGGCGTGCCTGCGCGAGCCCCGTCCCGTGAACGCGGTCATGGCGGTCAGATCGGCCTGCCGGGCCGGCATGGCCAGGCTGGCCTCCACGATCGAGGTGTCCGGCAGCAGCCTGCCGGGAGTGATGTCCTGCTCCCGCGCCAGCCCGTCGCGGGCCAGCCACAGCGCGCGCACGGCTGCCATCTGCCGCCGGGTCCGGATCCTGTGCAGGCCCGAGGTGCGGCGCCAGGGATCGGGCCGGGGCGGCGGCGGGGGCGCCGCGGCAACGGCGGCGAACTCCTGCTGCGCCCAGGCGAGCTTGCCCTGCCGGGTGAGCTCCTCGGCGAGCGCGTCGCGCAGGTCCACGAGGATCTCGACGTCGAGGGCAGCGTAGAGCAGCCACGGTTCGGGCAGCGGGCGGGTGGACCAGTCGACGGCAGAGTGCTCCTTGGCCAGCCCTATCCCCAGGAGCTGCTCGGCGACGGCCGCCAGCCCGACCCTCGCGAACCCCGCCAGACGCGACCCCAGCTCGGTGTCGAACAGGGTGCGGGGGCGCAGGCCCAGCTCGGCCAGGCAGGGCAGGTCCTGCGACGCCGCGTGCAGGACCCATTCCGCGGGGACGATGGCCTCCCCCAGCTCGCTCAGGTCCGGCAGGGCCGTCGGGTCCACCAGGGCCGTTCCGGCCCCCTCCCGTCGCAGCTGCACCAGGAAGGCCCTCTGCCCGTACCGGTGTCCCGAGGCGCGTTCGGCGTCGACGGCGACCGGCCCCCTGCCCGTGGCGAACGCACGGACCGTCGAGCGCAACGCTGCGGGGTCCGCGACCACGGAGGGTACGCCGTCGCGAGGGGCCTGCAACCAGGTCAGGGGGTTCTCGGACGATCCGGGTGACCCGCCGTGTTCATTATTGGGACTCACCGTGTTCTCGCGACGACGTTCTGTGGTTGAGGGCACGCTTCCCACCGTAGGCCAGATCATCCGGTTCCTGTCCAGGGGGCGCCGGCCCCTCCGCGACGGACCGGCACGGCACCGGCGGCTCTCCCCGCCGGACGGCACCGGGGTCTCTTCACGTGGATGCACCGGAGGTTCGCTCCGCGGACGGCGCCGGGGGACCGCTACTGGATGGCACCGGACCGCAGGGCGGTCGCGACCATCTCCGCGCGGTCGCCGGTGCCGAGCTTGCGCGCGATGCGCGCCAGGTGGCTCTTGACCGTGAGGGCCGACAGCCCGAGTTCCTCGCCGATGTCCTTGTTGGACTTGCCGTCCGCGACCAGTTGCAGCACCTGGATCTCGCGGGCCGACAGGTTGTCGACCCCGTCGCTGCGGTCCCCGGCGGGCCGGGGAAGGGACGCGGCCGCGGACACGAGGTAGCTGCGCACGCCGGCGGCGAGGGCAGCGCGCACGCTGTAGGGGTCGTCCGTGGTGTTGAGCACCATCCCGCGGACCCATCCGGCGGCGTGCAGTTCCCGGATCAGGGAGATCCCCGACCCGTCGGGCAGGCCGGCCTCCGCGATGCACAGGTCGGCGATGCCGGCCGCCGCGCGGGTCCTTGCCTCGCTGACACTGCTGATCATGAGGACCTGTCGGGCTCCGAGCGCCCGCAACGTGTGTCCGACCGCCTCCCGCAGCGCGGGGGTGGCGACCACGACCATCGCGGCGAAACGGCCGGGGCGGGGCATGGGGATGCCTGTTCGCTCGACCATAGTGGCCACGCTGACCTCCTGCCGGGACGGCCGTTTCCGGCCTGGCTCGCTCCGTCTCTCCCGTTGGGGATCGGCACCCGGCGAATTCCCCTTGAGCGTGGCTCCAGCGTGAACAAGCCGGTGACCAGGGTCGAACATGTGGTTCGGACCAGAACGACCATATCGCGAACGAGAACCCCCTTGCCAAGGCCGCGACGGTCTGAGAGCAGGTGCGCGGATTCTGGGAGAAAGCCCTCACCTGCGAGATCGCTCGGCGCGCGCCGGCACGGGAGGGGCCGGCGGGCGGGGGAGCCGGGCCACCGCGGGCACGCGTCACGGCGGGCACGCCCCGCCGCGGGCAGCGGGGCGCGGCACCGTCCGCGGCGCGCGGGCCCCGTGGCTCAGCGGCGGTGGGGCAGGGGTGCCACACCGTCGGGCAGGGGCGGGAGCCCAGCGACGGTGCACAGCAGCTGGCCCCAGGCCTGCAGGTGCAGGCCGGGATCGTCCAGCGGGGACCACGAGGCCCGCACCTCCAGCTCGACAGTGGGGGTGCGCTCGGCCAGCGTCCCGAAGCTCTCGGAGACCACGCGGGTGACCGTGCCGCCCGCGGCGACGTACCGTGCCCCCACGGCCAGCAGGGCATCCTGCAACCAGGTCCACCCGACCTGGGAGATCAGCTGGTCACTGCCCAGTTCCGGTTCGAGGGCCGCCCTGACGAAGGTCACGGCGCGGAAGGTGCCCTCCCAGGCCTCCTGCCCCGACGGGTCGTACAGGAGCACGAACCTCCCCGTGGCCAGCTCCTCGTCGTCCTGCAGCACCTCTGCGCTCAGGGCCAGGGCGTGGGGCGCGATCCGCTGCGGTGCCGGTACCTCCTGCAGGACGATCTCGGGACGCAGCCGGGCCTGCCTCAGCCGTGTCACGGCGGTGAGGAACTCCTCGGGGGTCTCCACGGCCATACTCCGAACGTCCACAGTGGCAGGCTAGGGGGGAATTGCCCGAACGGTCGGTGCGACGCGCCCGTGGGAACGATCACGGTTCGGACCTCGTACCTGTCGCAGGCGTTCCGAACGTCCCCGCGGCCCGTCCCCGGGCCCGGGAACCGTTGGGCCGCAACGGATCGGACCCCCTCGCCCGACGTCCCCCGCGTCCGGGAGGAGGCCCCGCGCCCGCCCCGTCGCCCGGTCCGGAGGTCGGGGGTACGTGGAATGATCCGGGAGCGTGACACCACAGCCTGCCGACCCGGTCCCGTCCCTCCCGGCGGAGCCGGCGGTCCCGGCGTTCCTCGCCGCCTGCCGCGGGCTGCGGCCACGGCGGGTCCCCGTCTGGTTCATGCGTCAGGCCGGCCGATCCCTGCCCGAGTACCGCAGGGTCCGTGAGGGGATCCCCATGCTGGAGTCCTGCCGCCGTCCGGACCTGGTCACGGAGATCACCCTGCAGCCCGTCCGTCGCTACGGGGTGGACGCAGCGATCCTCTTCTCGGACATCGTGCTCCCCCTGCACGCCGTCGGGGTCGACCTGGACATCGTGCCGGGGGTCGGGCCGGTCGTCGTCGAACCCTTCCGGACCCGTCGGGACCTGGACAGGCTGCCGGAACTGGATCCCGGGCACGTCCCGTTCATCACGCGGGCCGTGGGGGACCTGGTGGGGCAGCTCGGGGGCGTCCCGCTGATCGGTTTCGCGGGAGCGCCGTTCACCCTGGCCAGCTACCTGGTGGAGGGCGGCCCGAGCCGCGACCTTTCGCGGACCAAGGCGCTCATGCACGGCGATCCGCAGCTGTGGCGGTCCCTGCTGGACCGGCTGTCCCAGATCTCCGGGGAGTTCCTGCGCGTGCAGTTGGCGGCGGGGGCCGCTGCCGTCCAGCTGTTCGACTCCTGGGCCGGGACCCTGGAACCGGTCGACTACGCCGAACGGGTGCTCCCGGCCTCGGCGGCCGTCCTGGCCCGCGCCGCCGCCGAGAGCCCCCGGGCCCCCAGGATCCATTTCGGGGTGGGCACGGGGGAACTGCTGGGGGCGATGGGAGGGCCGGCCGGGGCGAGCGTCGTGGGAGTCGATTTCCGGGTCCGGCTGGACGAGGCCGCCAGGAGGGTCGGGCCGGGCACGGCGGTGCAGGGCAACCTGGACCCGGCGCTGCTCCTGGCCCCGTGGCCGGTCCTGCGCGCCCGGGTGCTGCGGATCCTGCGCCAGGGGGCCCGCGCGCACGGGCACGTGTTCAACCTGGGGCACGGGGTGCCCCCGGCGGCCGATCCCCGGGTCCTGGAACGGGTCGTGGAACTCGTGCACGGGGCGGACCCGGCGACGATCGCCGGCCGGCCCCGGACAGGAACGGACGACGGGATCTTGTGATCTGCATGTGCGCCGTTCGTTACGGAACATGCATCAATGATATGAAATGAACTCATTCATGCCTTCTCCGGTGCTGTCTGTCCGGAGGAAGGCGACCGTGCCGCGTCGGGCGTCCTGGTGGCCGCGTCGCGGGCCGAGGGAGCGGCAGGGCACCGCTGCCTGACCGTGATGCTCACCAGCTGCGGGTCCGGCACGTTCCGGGCTCAGGGCCGGCCCGAGATCACCTTCCTGACGGGGCCCGACGATCCCGGTCGTGACACGGCACGATCCGGACGTCCCCGCGACACCGGCCGTGTCCCTCGCCGTGGGGTCGTCCGCTGACGCCGAGGTGGACCGGGCGGCCGCCGGGACGCGGGACGAACCCACCCCTGCGCTGGACCAGCTGTCCGTGAGGTAGAGGACCGGGATGCCGTGGCGGGAGGTCCCGCTGCGTTCGGGGATCGCCCGGAACTCCACCGTCGAGGTGGGGCCCTGGCAGCCCTTCGGAGGACCTGCCGGCGTTCCCGACCCTCTCCCGCTGCGGCGGGCCGGTTCGATCCGGTCCGCCGCGACGCCGGTGTCGCGGGCCGGGGAACGGCGGGACGGCGGGAAGCGTCGCTCACCAGGTGATTACCTAGGGTAGGGTTTCGACTACTAAAAGTGATTCACTGGGTGGAGGGGAACGCCGACATGGTTCCTGGCTCGCACGACGTCCCATGGTCCGGGGAGGATCCGCCGGGGGAGCGCACGACTCCCCGGAACCCCGGGGTCGCGGAGAACCGCAGGCAGGCCGCGTGGAGGAATGCCTTTCGCGAGGGCTTCCTGCGGGGCCGTGCCCGGGCCCAGGTGTCCTCCCCGCCCGGGGTCCCGGTGCAGGGGTCCCCGCGGCGGAACGTGGAGACCGGGTCCCTGCCGCGGCCGGACGCGAGCTGACGGGGCCCTCGCCCGGGAAACGGGCCGAGGACCCGTTCCCCGCCCCGGAGCGCGACGATGGACGTGACCCTCCAACTGCTCCTCACCGGCGCGCTGGGTGTCTGCGCCTCCTACTCCCGGCTGACCAAGGACTTCCGGGACGCGCCCCTCCGAGCGGCCGTGACCCTTCCCGGCCTGATCTACCTCGTGGTGAGCGCCGTCATCTCCCTGAGCGCCCTGGCTCTGGTGCGCCTCACCGACTGGCGGTTCGGCCTGGACGAGCGGGCGAGCCGGGCCTGGGTGGACCTGGTGCGGGTCGTCGCGGCCGGCTGCGGTCCGCCCCTGGTGCTGCACTCCTCCCTGATCTCGGTGAGGATCGGGAACCTCACCCTCGACCCGGGCGCCTTCGGCGCGGCGATCCTGGAACAGTCCCGCCGCGGGGTGCACCGGTCCCGGGCCGTGCGGCGGTTGCGCCGCGAGAAACACCTGGCCGGGCTGGTGTTCGAACAGCACTGCGTCGCGCTGGCGGAGCTTGTCGGCGGGGCGCTGCAGGATCCGGACCCCAGCCACGCCGAGGAACTCGGGGAACAGATGGGGGTGCTGGCCGAACGCAAGGACCTGCCCGACGACCTCAAACTCGTCCTGTTCCAGCTGGCCCTGTTCAACCTGGCGGGGGAGCGCACCGTCCGCAGGGCCGCCGAGCGCCTCCGCTCGATGGAGTCCTCCCGGACCTGCTGCGAGCTGAGGCGCTCGAACCAGGACACCGACCCGGCCTGTCCCCTGAAGGTCTGCGACCTCACCGGGGCCCCCGACCCGGCGGGACCGGGACCGGGGGGACCGGGACCGGGGGACAGCCGCTGCGGACCCGACGATCCGGCGCGGGCCCCCGGATGAGCACCGGTGCCAGGAGACCGTGCCCCGGTCCTCGCCGTGCCCCGGCCCCGTCAGTCCCCGGAGCGCTCCAGACGCAGGCACACGGAATTGATGCAGTACCTCAGGTCGGTGGGGGTGCCGTAGCCCTCGCCCTCGAAGACGTGCCCCAGGTGCGAGCCGCAGGCCGTGCAGCGGACCTCGGTACGGACCCTGCCACCGGAACGGTCCTCGTGGTACTCGACGCGGTCGGCGGCCAGCGGCGAGAAGAACGAGGGCCATCCGCAGCGGCTGTCGAACTTCTCGGTGCTGCGGAACAGCTCCGCCCCGCAGGCCCGGCAGGAGTACACGCCCCGGGCGTGCTCGTCCCAGTACTCCCCGGTGAAGGCCTGCTCCGTGCCCGCCCGGCGCAGGACCCGGTACTCCGCGGGCGTGAGGCGCTCGCGCCACTGCTCGTCGGTCAGCCGGACCGGGTACTGCCGGCCGGCCTCCTGCCCGTCCTGGGCGGCGTGGGGGTCGTGGGGCGGCAAGGTCGGCTCCCGGGGGGACGGCGATGGGCTGGATCGGGGTTCTCCGCGGACAGTCCGCACTGTATGGCGTCGCGGCCGGCCGCGCGCGTCGGGACGTCCGGGGCGGAGCGGCGGCGCGGCGGGGAGGACCCGGTCGCGACCCGGTCACCTCGGGCCCGGCACGTTGACACACAAAGCGTACGATTGGCATTACGTTGAGTATCGAATCGTTGGATGTTGATCCGTGCTCTCGGGCAGATGCTCCGATGTCGTGTGGGTGTGGCAGCGACCGGACCGGCGAGAGGTGATCAGGTGAAGTGGGTGGTACCCGTCCTGCTGATGGCACTGGGCGTGCTGCTGGGCCTGTCGGACCAGAGCGCCACCGGGACCTCCGGGGGGCTGAGGGTCCCGGCCCTCGTGGCGGCGCTCCTGCTCGTCGCCCAGGGGTTCGACATGTTCCTGAGGGCGGACGCGGTCCAGCGGGGGGCCGTGCTGGGCGAGGGCGGTGAGATGCTCCGCACGACCACCGCGCTGGGAAGGGTCCACCCCCGTGCCGCGCCGGCCCACGGCGTCGCGCTCGGGCGCAGGGTCGAGACCGCGGTGGCCTGCGGGCTGCTGCTGCTGGCCGTGTGGCTCGGGCTGGCGACCCTGAGGTACACCGAGGCCCCCCGCTCCCTGGGGTCGCTCTCCCTGGTGGCATCCTTCCTCCTGTTCGCCTTCGGGTGGCAGGTCCTGACCGACGGCAGGAGGTCCCGGCCGTAAGCCGTCCGGACGGCCACAGCCGGTCCCCGAGCGACGACCCGGAGCGAAAGAGCATGGTCCTGGACGGTCCGGATGGGCACAATCGCTCCATGGCTGCTGCAACCACCCGCCGGCGCAGGCCCTCCGGACCGGTCGGTTCGGCCCTGAGGGCCGCCGCTCTGCTGTCCGCCGCTGGAACGGCCGGGGCGTTGGCCGCCTGGGCCGCCGCAACCTACCTCGCCCGGAAGGTGGTGTCCCCGGACGCCGTGAGGCCCGACGACGTCGAGGTCCTCGGCGTCGGCACCGGCAGCGTCATCCTGCGGGCCACCGCGACCACCGTGTCCCGCGGACGGTACGGGCTCTGGCTGGACGGCGGGGCCGGGCACGCGAGGCTCGGCGACCTGATCGACCACGACGAGCAGTCCCGCACCGTCACCCGCGAACTGCTCGGGGTGGACCGCGGCAGGCTGCGGGCCGGATGGGCCCGCTGGAACCAGTACTACTACGCGGGCACCCCCGCGGCGGCCCTCGGGCTGGAGCACGAGGACGTCGAGGTCGAGGGGGACCTCGGGGCGATGCCGGCGTGGTTCGTGCCGCCGTCCGTCACGGTGCAGGCCCGGGACACCTGGGCGGTCCTCGTCCACGGTCGCGGTGCCACCCGGGAGGAGTGCCTGCGGGCCGTGCCCGTCCTGCACCGGCTCGGTTTCCCCGTCCTCGTCGTCAGCTACCGCAACGACGTCGACGGGGTCCGTTCCCCGGGGGGCTGCTGCCACCTGGGGGAGGTCGAGTGGAGGGACGCCGAGGCCGCCGTCCTGCACGCCGTGGACCACGGGGCACGCGACGTCCTGCTGGCCGGGTGGTCCATGGGCGGGTCGATCGTCCTGCAACTGCTGTCCCGCTCGTGGACGGCCGACCGGGTCCGCGGGGTGATCCTCGACGCGCCGGTCATCGACTGGCGGGACGTCCTGACCCACCAGGGGACGCTCAACGGGGTCCCCGGGGCGGTCGGGAAGCTCTCGCAGGTGGTCCTCGAACACCCGCAGGCCCGCCGCCTGGCCGGGATGGAGGTCCCGCTGTCCCTGGACCGGCTGGACTGGGTCCGCAGGGCCTGGGAGCTGCAGCTGCCCATGCTCGTCGTGCACAGCGACGACGACGACTTCGTGCCCTCCGGCCCCTCCCGCAGGCTGGCCCGGGCCCGGCCCGACCTGGTAACCCTCGTGTCGTACCGGGGGGCCCGGCACACCCAGGAGTGGAACGTCGACCCGGAGACCTGGGACGCCGCGGTGGCGCGCTTCGTCCTCGACCTGCCCTGACCCGCTCCTCGACCTGTCCCGGCCGGTGGCCCTCCCCGGCGACCGGTCCTCCCGGTCCGGGCCGGGAGGTCAGGCGTCCCGCCGCTCCGGCCCGTCCAGGCGCGTCCCGCCGCCCCCCTCGGCCCGCGGGCGCCGGCGCATCCCGATCCTGGCGAGCCAGGCCGTCGCGACGATCCCCCCCAGCGGGATCTCCAGCAGGGTCACGTACCCCCGGTACAGCAGGACGGCGGCCGCGACCGTCGCCGGCGCCCCGCCCAGGGCCACGAGGGTCGCGGCGGAGGCGGTCTCGGCCAGTCCCGAGCCTCCCGGGGTCACGGGGAAGGCCGTGACGGCCCTCTCCACCGCGTACCCGGCGAGGACTGCGGTCGCGGGCATCGTGTCGTCGACGGCGCGCAGGCACAGCCACAGCAGGACCGCCTGCGTCAGGGCGTAGGAACCCGCCCCGAGGGCGAACCGGCGCCCGCCGGCCCGTACCTGCCGCGCGGTCCGTCCGTGGAGCCCCTCCAGGCGCTCGGCGGCGTCGGGCCAGCGCCGCCCGCGGGTAAGGGGCGCGAGGAGGCCCAGCAACCGGTCGGCCCCCACCGCCGTGGCGGCGGCCGCCCGGTCGGACCGCAGGAACGCGAGGATCCCGGCGAACAGGACGGTCGCTGCCGCTGCCCCCGCGAGCACGCCCGCCGGCGCGGGGGGACCCAGCACGAGCATCCCCGCGGCGGCCAGCGGCAGCACCGCCAGCTTCACCAGGGTCGCCACCAGGACCGTCAGGACGGTGTAGCGCCCGAACCCGGAGGGAGGGATCCCCCAGGAGCGCAGCATCGCGTAGTTCAGGCCCATGGCCAGCGCCCCACCGGCGGGTGCGACGTTGGCGACGGCGCTGCCGCTCAGGTTCAGCTGCAACGCCTGCCCGTACCGCAGGCCCGGCAGGGCGGTGCGTTGCACGACCGTCTGCAGGGACAGCCCCGCCCACCAGACGGCGGTGAGGGCGACGACCTCCGCGGGACTGATCGAGGCGAAGGCTTCGCCGATCTCGGCCCACCCGGCTCCCACGACCGCCGGCAGGACCGCCACGAGCAGGACGCCGGCCAGGACGAGCGGCAGAACGATCCCCAGCACCGAGCGCCAGAGGCCGCGGTGCGGGGGCTGGGTCCTGCTCACCTGTCTCATCCGCAGCGGGCCAGGTCGTCTGCGATCTTGTAGGCCAGCTCGCACCGCTGCAGGACCTCGGCCCACCCGGTCTCCGGAGCGCAGCGGCGGTTGTGCTCGGCCATGGTCCGGCGACGTTCCGGTGACGCGGCCAGATCGGCAAGGGCGCCGGCCATCGCGATGTCGCTGGCGGCGAGCAGGCCGTGCCGGCCGGGGCTGATGAAGTCCGCGATCCCCGTCTGCTCGCGGGCCAGGACGGGCAGTCCGGCGCTGCGGGCCTCCAGCGCGGCGATCCCGAAGGACTCCAGGGTCGCCGGCGCGACGTAGAGGTCGGCCCTGCGGTAGACCTCCCGGATGCCCGCGCGGTCCATCCGGCCCGCGAGGTGGACGGTGTCCTGCAGCCCCAGCCGGAGGATCTCCCGTTCCAGGCGCGGGCGCTGCGGGCCGTCCCCGATCAGGGTGACCCGCAGGCTCACCCCCTCGGGCAGCATGTCCACGGCCCTGCGGATCACGCGCAGCAGGGGGCGGGGACGCTTGCGGGAGGCCAGGCGCATCACGCTGACCACCCGCACGTCCCTCGGGTCGCGCTCGGCGGGCTCCACGGCCCAGTGCGTGGGTTCCACGCCGTTGGGCAGGATCGTGACCTCGCGGTTCTCCTCCAGCAACTGGCGAAGGGGCCTGGCGGCCAGTTCGCTGACGGCCGTCCAGTGGACGGGCCACCGGGACCATCGCAGCACCGTGTTGCTCAGCACGTACAGCGGGGTCGCCATCCACCACAGGGAATGGATGGTCGCCACGGTGGGGGTCCTGCGGCGGGTGCTGGCCCGCGCCGCGAGGAAGGCCAGCGGCGACCACACGGACAGGTGCAGGTGCACGACGTCGGGGCGCACCCCGTCGAGGGTCCTGCGGACCTGGCGGTAGGTGTGGAACGGGCGCTGCCACGACCAGCGCAGCCGCTGCACCCCGGGGTCGCCGTCCTGCGCCCCGGGGGTGCCGGGCCCTGGGGCATCGGGGCAGGGGGTGCCGAGGCCGGCGGGACCGGGGTCGGGCACCCGGTCCGGCGCGCTGGTGAGGATGTGCACCTCGTGTCCCCGCCGGTGCTGCTGGCAGGCCAGGTCGTGGACCTGGACCTCGATACCGCCCTGCTTGGGCAGGTAGGCATCGCTGATGTGCAGGATCCTCACCGTTCTCTCCCCCCGATGTCGTGTTCCGGTCGATGGTGCCCCAGCATGGACGGATGCCGTTCACCCTGGTCTCGTTCCACGCCCATCCCGACGACGAGGCGCTGTACACCGGCGGGACCCTGGCCCGTGCGGCCGGAGAGGGCCACCGGGTCGTCCTGGTCACGGCCACCTCCGGCGGGGCCGGGCTGGCCGGCTCCGCGATGGGCACCGGCGATCGCCTGGCCCGGCGCCGCCTGGAGGAACTGGAGGGGTCCGCCCGGGCCCTCGGCGTGTCCAGGACGGTGCGGCTGGGCTACGCCGACTCGGGCATGGACGGCGCGGCCGCCCCCGCCGGGGACGGGGCGCGGCGGTTCTGCGACGTTCCGGTCCCGCAGGCGGCCGAGCGGCTCGCGCGGATCCTGCTCGAGGAGGGTGCCCACGTGCTGACCGGGTACGACGCCGCGGGGGGGTACGGGCACCCCGACCACGTCCACGTCCACCGGGTCGCGCTCGAGGCGGCCCGCCTTGCAAGGACCCCCGTCCTGCTGCAGGCCACGGTGGACCGGGAACGGCTGCGGCGCGCGATCCGGGCGGTCAGCTGGCTGCCGGGGCTGCCGCAGGGGTTCGACCCGCGGGCCGTGCGGGACCGGTACGCCGCGCGGGAGGAGCTGACCCACCGGGTCGACGTGCGGCCGGTGATCGCGGCCAAGCGCGCGGCCCTGGCCGCGCACGCCTCCCAGGCCACCGCCGATTCGGGGACCCGGACCCTCGCGGTGCTGCTGCGCCTGCCGCGTCCGCTGTTCCGGGCCGTGATGGGGACCGAGTGGTTCGTGGAGGTCGGCAGGGAACCCGCAGGGTCCCTGCTGGACGACGTCTTCGCCTCGGTGCGGGGGCAGGACCGGATCCCTCGGACCCGTCCCTTCGACGATGCCTGACACCCCGACCTTCCTCGTTGCGGTTCTCGCGGTCGCGGTGGCGCGCGCCCGTCCCCGTTGCCGACAGGTCACAGCATGCCAGGATCCCCCGACCCGTTGACAAAGGGTGACCTTATGTGCCGTATGGGCTACTCTATGTGGGTGAGATGTCGGCGGACCGTTCCCGCCGCACGAGCCACCGGCCCAGCAGGGAGCCCTCGCACTCCAGCAGGTGCTCCAGCTCCAGGCCCGCCCGTGCCTGCGGGCCGACGGCCACCCGTCCGGCCCGGCCCGCCACGAGCAGGGGCGAGAGGGTCAGGCACAACTCGTCGACGACGCCGGCGGCGATCGCCCGGCCGAGCAGGCACGGACCGCCCTCCAGCAGGATCCTGCGCAGTCCCCGCCCGGCCAGCCGGCGCACGGCGTCGGCGACGCACACCTCCCGCCGGCCCGCCACGATCACCCGGTCGGGCCCGGCCAGGTCCCCCAGGGACCGCAGGTCCGCCGACTCGCAGGTCACGACGAGGGTCCCGGTCCCGGGGGCGAACAGCCCGCGCTCCACGGGCAGGTCCCCCGAACGGGTCACCACGGCGAGGACGGGGGCCGGCGACATCCCGGCCGACGACCGTCCCCCGGCGAGTTCCGCGCCCACCTCGACCGGCCCGTAGCGTTCCGCCCTCGCCGTCCCGGCCCCCACCAGCACCACGTCCGCCGCTGCCCGCAGCACCCGCAGGACCGTGCGGTCAACGGGCGTCGACACCGATCCGGAGAGCCCGTCCGCACCGGTCACGGCCCCGTCCACCGAGCTGAGCATCCCGGCGCGGACCCACCCGTGACCCGGCGGGGGCTCGGGCCCCCGGTACAGGTCCGCCAGGGCCCGCAGGACCCCTGCCCGGTCCGTGTCCGGGTCGCCGAGGACCTCCGCCCGCGGCAGCACCATCCGCAGCACGCTCACCCGGCGATCGTCGCACGCCCGCCCGGCTCGGGGGGATCCGGCGGGTCCCCGGGGAACGGGCCGCCCTCCACGAGCCGCACGATCGCGACGTCCCGGGGCCCCAGGACGGCGCCCCGCGGGCCCAGCCCGACCCCGCCCCAGCTGAGGACCGGCCGGGCGATCCCCGGCAGCGGCAGGACGGCCGCGCGCCCGGACAGGTTCACCAGCAGGAGGAAGGAACCCCGGCGCACCACCAGCCGGTCCGGCCCCGCGTCCACCGCCACCCGGGACAGGTCGCCGTCCCGCAGCTCGGCCTCGGCCCGGCGCAGGGCCACCAGGTCCCGGTACCAGCCGAGCATCCGCACGTGCCGGCAGCGGCACGGGCCGCGTCCGTCCCGTCCGGACCCGCCGGGGACCGGCGGCGGGCCGTGCTCGGGGCAGGACGTCTCGGACCAGTCGAGCACCGAGGCGAGCCGGGTCGCCGGGTCCTGCGGGTCGGTCGCCGGGTCCTGCGGGTCACCGGCCCGCCACGCCTCGGGCCAGCCCAGGACGGCGAGCCCCTCCAGCCGGCCGCTGCGCACCGCCCGGGCCGTGCGCGGGTCGGGGAAGTCGCTGAAGAACCGCCACGGGGTGGTCGCGGCCCACTCCTCGCCCATGAACAGCAACGGGGTGAAGGGCGATGTGAGGACCAGCGCCGCCCCGGCGGCGAGCAGGCCGTCGGGGACGGCCCGGCAGATCCGGTCCCCCCGGGGACGGTTGCCCACCTGGTCGTGGTTCTGCAGGTACCCCAGGAAGCGGCGGCCGTCGTGCCGCGCGACGTCGACCGGACGCCCCCAGTCCCTGCCCCGGAAGGTGGAGTGTTCCCCGGCGTGCCGGAACACCCGGGTCAGGGTCCGCCCCACGACCTCGGGGGGCCCGAAGTCCACGTAGTACCCGTGGCGCTCACCCGTCAGCAGGGCGTGCAGCGCGTGGTGGAAGTCGTCGCTCCACTGGGCCGTCGCCCCCCACCCGCCCAGTACCACGGGCTCGACGGTCCTCGGATCGTTCATGTCGCTCTCGGCGATGAGCGCCAGCGGGCGTCCCGTGCGCAGCGACAACCCCCTGACCTCGCAGGACAGCTGCGCGACCAGGTGGAGGGGCGAGGAGTCCACCAGGGCGTGGACGGCATCGAGGCGCAGGGCGTCCACGTGGAAGTCGTCCAGCCACCGCAGGGCCGAGTCGCAGATCCAACGGCGCACCTGGTCGCTGCCGGCGCCCTCGAGGTTCACCGCGGGGCCCCACGCGGTGCCGCGGTCCTCGCGGAAGTACGGGCCGAAACGCCCCAGGTGCTCCCCTCCGGGACCGACGTGGTTGTGGACGACGTCGAGGCAGACCGCCAGCCCCCGCCGGTGGCAGGCGTCCACGAACCGTTGCAGGGCGGCCGGGCCCCCGTAGGGTTCGTGGACCGCGTACGGGAACACCCCGTCGTACCCCCAGCCCCAGTGGCCGTCGAAGGCCGCGACCGGCATGAGCTCGACGACCTCGACCCCCAGGTCCACCAGGTGCCCCAGCCTCCCCGCCGCGGCGTCCAGGGTCCCCTCCGGGGTGAACGTGCCGGGGTGCAGCTCGTAGAAGACCTTCCCCAGCAGGTCCGCCCCGCGCCAGCCGCCGTCGGACCACCGGTGCCGGGCCGGGTCGAAGACCCTGCTGGGACCGCGCACCCCCCGCGGCTGCCACGGGCTGCGGGGGTCGGGCAGCGGCGGACCGCCGTCCAGCCGGAAGGCGTAGTCCGTGCCGTGCCCGGCCCCCGGCACCTCGACCGACCACCAGCCACGCTCCCCGGGGAGCATGGACAGGCCGTCCCCGCCGAGGACCACCTCGACCCTCCCCGCGGCCGGGGCCCACACCGCGAAACGTCCCACGGTCCGACTGTGCCCCGGATCCGGCCCGCCGGCCAGGTCGCGGCCGGGCCCGTCCACCGGCGGCCCGGGCAGGACCCGCCGCCCGGCCGGTGGCCGCCGCGGCCGCGGCACGCCCGGCGCCCCGCCGGCCCCCGGCAGGCCCCTGGGCCCGCCGGACCCCGCGGGGGAGCGCCGCCCCGGACCGCCCGTCTCAGGCACGGACCAACGCTGCCGGGACCAGCTCGTCCAGCAGGCCCGCCAGGCTGCCGTCGTCGCACTCCACGCGCGTCCACGTGCCCGGCATCGGCGTCGGGACCGGGTCGGCTCCCCGCGACGCCAGCAGGAACGTCGGAACGGCCGCCAGGCAGTCCTCCAGGTCCCGCCACCACGGCGCCGGCTCCCCGGCAGGGCCACGGACGTCGAGGACGACCAGGGGAGCGGGAAGGTCCTGGACCAGCTTGCAGATCGACAGCACGTCCCGTGCCCTCGTGCAGGGGATGTCCTGGCCCCTCAACGCCCCGGCGAGCAGTTCGAACGTCCGGTCCGACGAGGTCATGACCACCGCGGCCGGGACGGTACCGGACGGCACCTGGCCGTCCCCGTCCCGCGGGTCGGGTTCCCCCGCCCCCGGCAACGGCAGGTCGACCAGGAAGGCCGAGCCCGTCCCCTCCTCGCTGACCAGATCGATCCGCCCTCCGTGCTGCTCCACCAGCCCCTTGCAGATCGCCAGCCCCAACCCGCTGCCGCCCTGCAAGCGGGTGTTCGAGGAATCGATCTGTTGGAAGCGCTCGAAGACCAGCTGCTGCTTGTCCGGGGGGATCCCCGGTCCGTGGTCCCTCACGGTGAACCGCAGCCGGTCCTTCCCGTGGGGCCCGACCACCACCTCCACCTCGCTGCCGCTCGGGGAGAACTTGATCGCGTTGGACAGCAGGTTGGTCAGCACCTGCACGATCCGGTCAGGATCGGCGTCCAGCTCGGCGTTCGGATCGCACACCCGCGTCGTGATCGTCACCCCGGCGTCGCCGGCCATGCCCCGGACGGCGTCGACAGCGTCCAGGACCACCTGGCGCGCGAGCAGGCGCTGCACGGACAGTTCCATGCGGCCGAGGGTGATCTTGTCGAGGTCCAGGATGTCGTTGATCAATCGGATGAGCCGTTCGGCGTTGGACCGTGCGATCGTGACCATCTCGTCGGCCTGCTCGGGCAGCTCCCCCATGACGCCCCCCGCCAGCAGCCCCAGGGAACCGCGGATCGAGGTCAGTGGCGTGCGCAGCTCGTGCGACACCGTGGGGACGAACTCGTTCTTCAACCGGTCGACCTCCTTGGACACGGAGATGTCCCGGGCGATCATCGAGAGGTAGCCGACGCTCCCGTCATGGCCCCTGTGGGCGAGCACCACGTGGGACAGCTGGACCTTCCGGCCCGCGATGTCGACGACGGAGGTCTCCCCCGACCACGATCCCTCCCTCATGGCCACCGGGATCCCGACGTCCAGCAGGAGCCGGCGGTCCTCCTTCGGCATGTACCGTCCGATCAGGATCCTCTCGGGGGGCCGGCAGCGCTCCGGCAGGCCCAGCAGGTCCCTGGCACTGTGGTTGCAGTACTCGATCGCACCGTCGGGGTCGGTGATGACCACGAGGTCCGTCGTCTTCTCCAGCACCGCGGCCAACCGGGACAGCTGCTCCCTGTCGGCGCGCCAGGCCGTGATGTCCTGCCCGGAACCGAAGAACAGCTTCCAGTCGGAGGACGCGGACGTGACCCAGCGCACCCACCGGACGGATCCGTCCTTGTGGACGAAACGGCACTCGAACGGTGTGAAGGGACGCCTGCTCCCGGCCCTTCCCGCGGCGTCGTGATCCTCCGTCCTCCCCAGGTACTCGTCCATCGCCAGCATGACGGACTCCCTGTCGTCCTCGTGGATGAACGCCAGCGAGGGGCGGGACATCAATTCCTCGACAGTGTGGCCGAGGAGCTCGCAGAAGGAGGGGCTGACCCTCACGAAGTACCCCTCCAGGTCGATGATGCTCAACAGGTCCAGCGACTCGGAGAAGAACCCGTTGAGGTATTCTTCCGCGCGTCTCTGCAGGGTGAGGTCGTCGAGGATCCCCACGATCCGGCGCTCGCCGTTGGTCGTGAACTCCCCCAGGGAGAGCCTCACCGGGAACACCGATCCGTCGCTGCGCCGGGCGAGAACCTCTCTGGACCCCGGTGAGGGACGCCACTCCAGACGGCCGTCCTCGGGGTGCAGGCCCGCACGGTGGTCCCGCCGGAAACCCTCGGGGATCAGGATGGTCACGTCCTGCCCCAGGATCTCCGGTTCCCCGAACCCGAGCATCCGGGTGGCCGCGCGGTTCACGGACTGGACGACACCGGTGCCGTCGAAGGTCAGGATCGCGCTCGGCGACGCGTCCAGGGTGGCGGCCAGCCGTTCCCTCCTGAGCCTCAACCGTGTCTCCACGCGCCGTTGCTGGGTGATGTCGGTGAGCGCCGCGACGTACGAGCACGGTGGGGGGGCGGAGCTCGGACCGCAGATCGCGTCGGTGACCCGCGAGTAGGTCGCGGTCAGCCACCGGACCGGCCGGTCCTCGTCCGCGATCCCGAAGCGGGTGTCCGTGCGCAGCCTGCCCTCGAGCGTCGCGGACCGGTAGGGGACGTTCCCCCCGTCCATGACGGTGCCGTCCGGCCTCAGCAGGTGACGGAGCCTCGGGCGGGGCGCACGTCCCAGGAGCTGGCCCTCGGTCATGGCCAGCATCCGCAGCGCGGTGCGGTTGCCCGCCGTGACGGCCCCTGCCGCGTCGAAGAGCAGTACACCCGTGCTCAACGAGTCCAGGAGGTCCATGAGCCCACCGGACCGGTGCCCAGGACCGCCCACGTCGGAACCCCCCGGGCCACCGGTTCCCGCCGTCGGATCGTTCATCGTGGTCGTCTCCCCCCCTCCGGGCGAGGGCACGCGAGGTACCGCGCACGACCTCGTGACGTGTGTCGGCCGGAGGAGGAGCGGTTCTGAGGCGTTCCCCGGGTGCTTTCCATCGGACGGACGCAGCCCGCCGGGCCCCGGGCCGGACCGCCGTCCGGTCAAGGAACTGCCCCGGTCGGTCGAAACAGCTTCACGACACGGACGGCGGGCCGGGCTCCGTGAGCTTGCTGAGGCCGACCGGGGAACGAGTGACCGAGGATGACCGTCGAGAGCGTGCTGGTCGTCGACGACGAACCGGACATCCGGATGATCGCTGCCATCAGCCTGAGCAAGGTCGGACGGTGGCGGGTGACGACGGTCGCGGACGGGTTCGCCGCCCTGGCCCACGCGATCCTCCTGCGCCCGAGCGTGATCCTCCTGGACATGATGATGCCGGGGACGGACGGCCTGGAGACCCTGCAGCGGCTGCGGGAGGATCCCCGGACCCTCGACATCCCCGTGCTGTTCGCGACGGCCAAGGTCCAGCGCAAGGAGGTCGAGAGGTACCTCGGCGAGGGGGCCTGCGGCGTGGTCCCCAAGCCGTTCGATCCCATGCTGCTGCCGAGCCAGATCCTGCAGGCGCTCGGGGAGGCCTCCCCGAGCGGGGCCCGGGCGGCGGGAGAGACGACGGACGCCTCGTGACGCCCCCGCAGGAGGGCCGGGGCCCTGGTCGTTGCGGACCGCCGATGAGGTGGACCGGGCACTGGCAGAGGTGTGGGCAGCGGCAGGCGAGCTCGTCCGCAGCCGCCTGCAGGTCCTGCGGACCCACCTGTCCCGTCTCGTGGCGGACCTGCCTCTGTCCCCCCAGGAGCTCCGGGAGGCGGAGTCCGCGGCCCACAAGCTGGCCGGCACCCTGGGGACCTTCGGCCTGCCGCGCGGTTCGCAGCTGGCCTCCTCCCTCGAGGCCGTCCTGGCCGAGGAGCCCGTCCCCGACGAGGCGCTGGGGGACCTCGCTCGTGGCTGGAGGAGCTCGGTGACCTGGTGGACGGGGCACTGGACGGGCCGCGGGCCGCGGGACCCGGGCCGGTCGCGGCCGCGGCACCGGTGCCGCGGCCGCGTTCCGGCCCGGAGGGCGGCAGCGGTCCGGTCTCCGGACGGGGACCGGTCCGGGTCCTGCTGGTCGGCCGGGACCACACGGACCTCGCCCCGTTGACCGCAGAGGCCGGGGCCCGGGGCGTCGAGGCCTTCCACGCCCCGTTCGACACCCGCAGGATCGCGGCGCTGGGGGAGCTTCCGGACCGGGTGGACGTCGTCGTGGTGCAGGTCCGCGAGGACCTGCCGGCCGTGCTGGAGGCGCTGCGGCACCTGAGCGCACCCGGCCGGCAGATCCTCGTGACCGGTGCCCCGCCGGGCCTGGTCGAGCGCAGGGAGCTGCTGGCCGCCGGGGCCGACCGCGTGCTGGAGGGGCGGCCGGATCCCGCGAGGACCCTGCAGATCGTCCTGGCCTGGAGCCGGGGGGAGGGCGCGCCGCTGCGCGTGATGCTGCTGGGCGCCTCCCGGGCGCTCCCCGGGCTCGCGCAGGAGCTCGCCCGGACCGGCCTGCCCACGGACCTGGTCGCCGAGGCGTCGCAGCTGACGGCGGACGGCGTGACCCACGGCGCCCCGGCCCTCCTGGTGGACCAGGACAGCAGCCCCCTGGACGGGGTCGACCTGTGCAGGCTCCTGCGCAGGCGGCGGGAGTGGGACCCGTGCCCGATCGTGCTGATGCTCTCCCGCCCCGACGCCTTCCTGGCCAAGCGCCTCCTGTCGGCCGGGGTCGACGACGTGGTGCCCGCGTCCCTCCCCCCGGAGAAGATCGTGAACGTCCTGCGGATGCGGGGCCGGGACTGCCAGGGGGCCGTCCGGCCGGGCGGGAAGGAAACCACGGCGGGCCTGCTGCTGCCCGACGCCTTCGTCTCACTGGCCGCCTCGCGTCTGGAACGCTGCCACGACCTGCAGGTGCCGTTCGTCCTGATACGGATCCTCCCGGAGGACGCGGACGGCCCGGACGGCCTGCCGGGGCCGGACTGGACGGCCCCCGACCCGGAGACGGTCCTCATCGCGGCCGCTGACGCGGCCCGGTCCTGCTTCCGGGCCCACGACCTGTCCGGACGGTGCGTCGAGGGCGGGCTCCACGCGGCGGTCGCCGGCATGTCGGCGCAGGACCTGCAGCTGCGGCTGCCCGTGGTCCGGCGGGCGCTGGAGGACCGGGGGTGCGGGCGCAGGTGACCTCGACGGTCTCGTACGAGGACGACGCGGACCTGCAGGAGCTGCTGGCGGTGACCCACGGCCGGACGCCGGGGGAGAACCGGGACGAGGAGGGGACGGCCACCGCGGCCCCGGCACCCGGGGACACCCCGCCGGCACCGGACGTGCCGTCGTACCGGCCGGTCGTCGTCGTCGACGACGACCCCGTGATCCGCGAGCTGCTCAGGAGGGTCCTGAACAGCCGGGGGTTCACCGTGGTCGAGTTCGACAACGGGACCGACGCGGCCGAGGCCCTGTCGGACCCCCACGCCCCGGAACGTTTCCGCCTG
>Ga0316579_10000047_pt1 | contig 28456 bp, 22 predicted proteins | sample J5NA_2_FD_203074 | JGI IMG/M metagenome (GOLD analysis project Ga0316579, IMG submission 203074) | Rhizosphere microbial communities from salt marsh grasses in Alabama, United States - J5-7_160517rDrA | ecosystem: Host-associated > Plants > Roots > Rhizosphere | place: USA: Alabama | collected... | reverse complement strand
TGAAGAACAACAATCCCAACAGGATTAAAACAGCGGGCAAGACCCAAAGCATGACCAAACTCACGCCCCTTCGAGGTGGGTTCGCCAAAACACCATCGCCATATTGGCGGGCGAAGTAATCAAATATATCTTGCTTCGACTCGCCATTTGCCAGCTTGGTACGAATCAGCTCGCGCCAATCGGCGCAAGCCTGGGTCTGGCAAACATCAAGCGGTGTGTTTTCACAGACCGGGCAATAAACATCCCGGGCGACTTCGTTCACTTCGTCATCAGTCACGGTTCTATCCTGGGAATCATCCTGCGCCAGTACGGAAATGGCAGAAAGCGCCAGGACCAGAACAACTAGAAGAGTTTGCAGCAGACGATTATTTTTTCGCATGATCAAGATTCGCCGCCGTCGTGATTTAGTCGGCCGTGCCCAGGGCATTGCGGACCAATTCATTAGAAACGACATACTCTTCCCTTCTATCCGGCCAGGCAGCAATTAATGTACCGATAGCGAAGATAATCGCACCGGCCCATATCCAGTTAATCAACGGATTAAGGAAAATGCGGAACGTCGCTTCATCCGGCGACACAGGTTCCCAGTCAACCAATAAGACATAAAAATCTTCTGAAATCGTCGATCGAGCATTAGGAATTGTCATGGGCTGCATCGTGCGCGTGTACAGCTCCGTACGTGGATGCAACGTTCGCACCAATTCACCGTTTTGGTAAACATCCACGGTCGCTTCGGTAATGACCAAATCATCCGGTCCCGGGTAACGTTCAACCTGATTAAAGACCATTTCGTAATTACCCAATGACACCGACTCGCCACTTTGCAAACGGATCTGAGTTTGTTGCTGAAACAGTTCCGTACCAATGATGCCGAAAGCCATCACCAACACGCCTATGTGAATCCAGTAACCGCCATATCTCCGTCTATTGCGCGAGAGCAAATTTGATAATGCGCTCCCGGCGCTTTCACCACGACGCATGCGCGCCCGCGTTCCTTTCCAGAACTCGAGAACCGTGAGAATTCCTGAGAAACCAACGATCCAGAAACCCAGTAATGCACCCCAGCTGCGCACCCCAAAGGCGAATAAAACAGCTACGAAGATGGTAGCTACCAATGCAGGCCAGCGTATCGACATTTCAATACGCTTGAGACTGGAGCGATACCACATTGTTAACGGCGCCACACCCATAAGCAATAATAGAAGCGCAAATAAAGGAGCTAATGCGCGCTCATAAACGGGCGGACCTACGAATCCTTTTTCACCTGTAAACAACTCAGAAATGATAGGGTAATAGGTAAACAGAAAAACAATAGCCAGGATGGCAATGATCAGGAAATTGTTGTAGAGAAATGCTGCCTCTCGCGAGAGGAACGACCTGATATGGTTATCAGTGGTGAGAGCTGAGCGGCGTTTACTAACCCAATAAGCCGAGAAGATAAACATGATGCTAATGAAACCAAAGAACAGCGGACCTATCGCCGATTGGGCGAAAGAATGGACAGAAGATATTACGCCGCTGCGGACGACAAATGTACCCAGGATTACCAGGCTGTAAGTCAAAATGACCAGGAACATGTTCCACATTTTGAACATGTCTCGTTTTTCCTGGATCATTACCGAATGCAGGAAGGCTGTTCCAGCCAGCCAGGGCATTAAGGAAGCGTTTTCAACCGGGTCCCAGCCCCAATATCCTCCCCAACCCAGGACATCATAAGCCCAACGGCCACCCAGAATCAGGCCTAAACTGAGGAATAACCAGGCCACCAATGTCCAGCGGCGCGTGGAGGTGATCCAAGTATCATCCAAACGGTTGGACATCAAGGCTGCCATGGCGAAAGTATAGGGAATCGTAAAGCCGACAAAACCCAGGTAGAGCATTGGTGGGTGGATGATCATGCCCGGATGGCGCAGCAAAGGATTCAAACCATTGCCATCGGGGGGAATGACATCGAGTCGTGCAAAAGGATTTTCAATAAAGACCACAAGGAAGAGGAAAAAAATCTGGGTCATGCTGGCTACAATAAGCGCATAGGGCATGAACACCCTTTGCTTCTTCCAATTGATGATCAACGAGGCGGCCGTAAACGTTCCCAGCAAAAGGTTCCAGAACAGCAACGAGCCGGCCTGCCCACCCCATAGGGCCGTAACCTTTAGATAGGTAGGCATTTCGCGACTACTTACACGCCAGACATATTCAACGGAAAAGTCATCTTGCAAGATGGAAACAATCAAAGCCACACAGGCCAATAATATGAGGAAGAAAATGGCAATGGTGGCATTGCGCGCGCTTTCAACCCATGCCGGTTTGCCGGTTCGATTGCCATACCAGGCCGCAACGGCCGAGTAGATGGCCGAAAGGAAGGCTAAGACAAGCGCTATATAACCAATATTAGCTATCATTTAATTAAGCCCCATTATTCTGAGAGGGCATCTCTTCTGGTACATCTACTCCTGCTTGCTCCATCTCTTCGTATCGTGTGGGGCATTTCAACATTAATCCGCCTGGGATAGCGGTGAATTCACCATTGGCATCAGCGCGTCCTTCAACCAAGGCCTGCGCGTTATCCTGGAGCAAATCGGGGCGTGGTTCGTTATGCACGACAACATGCAGCCTGTTTCCCGGATTGTCATGGTTGTCGACAATGTCAAAGCTCAAGATAGAAGTCGTCGCGTCGATCTGCTCATACTCGATCGTATCGCCAAGAACCCAGCCGGCGACGCGCAAATCGCGCCCAACCAGCCGCGATTGGTCGGCATAAAATTCGTCAACCGTTTTATACAACTGTGTGTTGCCGCTCATGGCATTAAACACCAAAAAGGCAATGGCTCCAACCAGAACAATGCCACCAACTATGAACTTGAGACGGCCGTTTTGTGATTTCTCGGCGCTTTCAATATTTTCTTTTTTGGTCCAAGATGCTTGTGCCATTTTCCACTCCTCAAATATCATTAACTAGGAATATTTACCGGCCTGATTATTTCAGCCCGGCAAGTTTAATCATTAGACATCTCAACAGGCTACTCAGACTCATCAATCTCTACTTCGTCAGCTAAGATTTCCAAAGCTTCCTGTTCATACTCTTCAGGCACCATGACATGACCGGCACCAAGTAATCCCACTAACAGGCCTGCAGCCTGGCCTGCTCCTTCTTGCCAGGCGTAGGCAGGAATGCCCTCTGCCTTTAAGCGGCCGGCAAGAATTTGCGCCTGCGCCAAACCAAATGTTTGTGCGACTTCTACCCAATGCACCTCTTTTTTGTCACCGGGCGTTGTGTCCAAACCATCCTCAGAGTCCTGAGGAATAGGTAGTATAGGCGATTCACTCGTCATATTTTTCAGCTTAACGTGGTTAATAACCCAATTAGAACACCATTATACAAATTTCCAAGTTTGATGTATCAGTGCTTAATCAGGTGTTCAAGCAAGGTCCAGTTGCTTAATACTCCGATTATAGTCTGTCTCAGGTTATGATCCAAAGACAATAAGCATGCATTCCACATGACATTCGTCATAAATAAAGTTAACTTATGGCAAAAAAGCGGCTCGTTAAGGTACTGCTCAGGTAAAATCAACCCCCTATTCAGAAGCATGCTATACTATTAAACTAATGTCCACACTTGAATTTTTACTCGACGCCTTAGACACGACCCGTGAAAGGCTCCTGGTAGCTATCGAACCCCTGGAAGATGAAGCGCTGTTAGAGAAAAATGTCGCTGGCGATTGGTCAATCGCCGATATATTGACAAATCTTACAGCGTGGGAATCGGAATTGGTCACCGGGTTTTCAAAGCTGGATCAAAACAAACGACCTGGAAAGCTGTTGGATGCGCTTGCCGATCCAGACAACTTTGATCGATTATTCTATGAAGAGGTTCAGAATCGCCAACTTGACCAGATATTCGATGATTTACAGCTGGTTCGTGTGCAGCTGGAGGATTGGTTATCCAGTTTCTCCGAAGGAGACTTGACCAAAGCAAATCGCTACAAATGGTTCGACGGCCGTTCATTACGCAATGTAATCGCTCAAACAACCTATCTGCGAGAAGAAAATTTTCTACCGGCGATTGAATCATTTGCACAAACCTGGCTTGATGAACAGGATGCGGCAGTGGCAGACTTGATCCCCTTAACAACAATCCCATTTCCTACACAGATTGAACTCGAGACGCAGGATGAAGATGAAGACAGCACAAATTGATCCGGCAGTTTATGAAGCGGCACACCAATCGGCAATTATCGTTGACCGCAGCGATCTCGGCATGTTGAAAATCAGCGGCGAAAGCCGGTTGGATCTCATTCACCGCATGTCAACCCAAGATGTCAAGAATTTGAAAGCTGGGAAAGGGGCAGCCACTATTTTAACTACTGATATCGGCCGTATGATTGACCGCTTGATCCTTTATGCCGCGAGTGAATCCGTTTATGCGCTAACGGGCGAAAATCATGGGGATGAGATCGCCCGTTATTTGATGCGCTTTGTTTTCTTTAACGATGATTTTCAGCTTCAAGACATTGGTTCCGAAACAGCAATTTTTGGTGTTTACGGTCCCCGAGCTGAGCACATACTTGGTGAAAAAGTTGGCTCTTTGGAAATCGCCATCCCCCTCCATCATTGGCGAGAGGTAAAAATTGGAGACGTGACGGCCTATCTGCACAAGACCGATCCAATTAACGGCTCCAGCTACTTCGTAATGTGTGAAGCAGTGGAAGGCGAAAATTTGCTAGAGACCCTTCTGACCACTGGTATACTAAATGCAGACGAAACAGCATTCGATTTATTACGAATCGAGGCAGGCCTGCCGCGATTCGGCCACGAAATCACTACAGACTACATCCCTCTGGAAGCCGGACTTTGGGATGATGTTTCTTTTACCAAAGGTTGTTACACCGGACAAGAGATCATTGCGCGCATGGAAAGCCGGGGCCAGCTGGCAAAGCAGTTGGTGCGCCTGGCCTCGAACAGTGCCCTGGCCGAAGGTGAGGCAATCAGTGCTTCCGGCAAGCAAGTCGGCTCCGTTACATCCGCGGCCGGGATCGAAGGAAGAACCCTGGCTCTGGGCTATGTTAAATCTTCCACTTTGGGAGATACCAGCCCTCTATTTGCCGGCGATCGAGCTCTGGAAATTGTGAATAATGAAAGCGAGATCCAAATTTAAGTGATGAGCATAGCAGCTCAGTTCTTCGAAAACAATCTAATTACAATCTATTTTTTCTATGGACTGGCTTTCTTCGCGATGGGCCTGGCTCTTGTCATTGAATCCGGACGCTCCTCTGATTTCCCATTCGCCTTAGCCATGGCTCCCCTGGCCGCGTTTGGAATCATCCATGGTTTCCACGAATGGTTGGAAATGTTCCAGCTTTTGAACCTGACCGGAGCAACGACGATTCCTGACTGGTTACTCAATGATGTATTTCGACTTTTCCTGTTAGTTATCTCATTCTCGCTCCTGGTGATTTTTGGCGTGCATCTCATTTTTGCCAATCATAATCAGGGGGAGGATGGGCACTGGCAAGCGATCGCCGCCGCGGCGGCGCTTTTGGCTGTTTGGTTGATCAGTGTCCTGGCTGCATGGCAGATCTATGGTCTCGAGGGGAGTGAACTTACTGCCTCCGCGGATGTTTTAGGGCGTTATATTCTGGCAATCCCTGGAGCCCTCCTTGCCGCCTGGGCAATTCTACTTGAACAGCGAACTTTTAGCGTACGTGGCATGCAAAAATTCGGCCGTGCCCTGCTCGGAGCAGCTCTCGCTTTGATCATATATGGGACAATCGGCCAATTATTTGGGAAAACAAGTCCCATCTTTCCATCCAACATTATCAATGACTCGCTTTTTAGATCCTTTTTTGGTGCGCCTGTTCAGTTGCTGCGTACAATATGTGCGGTTTGGATGACCCTTTCCATCGTTCGCGCTTTACGCGCCTTTGATATCGAGACACAGCAAAAGCTGATTGAAGCCCAGAACGCTCGGGAAAAAGCCAGCCAGGCTATGTTCGAGGACAAGCAAAATATCGAGCAATTGAACCAGGAATTACGCGAGGCAGTGCGCAATCTTTCTTCCTTATATGGTTTTTCACAAAGTCTCGCCAAAACACTGGATAGCAGAGAAATGCTGGAAGATGCACTTGTTCAATTTGTGAACAGCGAACCACACATTGACGCGAGCCTTGTTTTTTTACGAGATCGATCGCGTGAATCCCCGTCTATTGCCGCCATGACGAAATGTCCCGCTGATAAAGAAATCCACGACTTGATGTTTGAAAATGCCCTCATCGTAGCAGATTATGTCGTGGATACCGGGCAGCCGGCCGTCTGGACAGGGACCAGCGTTCAGCCAATCAGCGAAACCTATGCATATGAATTCTCCGCACAGGAAGATCCGCAGGCAAATACAACGGGAGGGCGCACGCTCGGGGTCCCTCTCAATATTCGTGGACGCCATTCAGGGGCACTGGTGATCTGTACGATACCCGATAAGATACCCTTCTCAGGGCGTGAGTTCTCACTTATCAGCACTGCCGCGGAGCAGTTGAGTATTGCCCTACAGAATTCGGACCTGTATCAAGAAATACAGGAACGAGACAAATTGCGGGGTGAGCTTTTACACCAGGTGGTTTCGGCACAGGAAATGGAACGCCAGCGGATCGCACGCGAGTTGCATGATGGTACGGGACAGACGCTGACAGCACTTGGATTGGGACTGGCGGCAGTTTCTGGACGCATTAGCACGATTGACAGTACAACAAGTAAACAAGTGGCTGATTTGAAAGATCTTAGCACCAGCGCGATGATCGAACTGCGGGATGTTATATCCGATTTAAGGCCATCTCTGTTGGATGACTTGGGCCTGGTTCCCGCCTTGCGAGGCCAGGTACAAGCATTTATTGAACGCAGCGGCATTAAGGCCGATCTAGACATTTCGGGTAATATCCGCCGTCTAAGTCCTGATTTGGAAACCATCATTTTTCGCATTGTACAAGAGGGGCTAACGAATGTTAGCAAGCATGCCGGAGCTAATGCTACGTATATTGATTTATCCTTTGGAGAGGAAGCCCTGAACTTGAGTATTAGCGATGATGGGCATGGGTTTGATGTTGATGCGACGCTGCGATCAGCGCCCAGCGATCTGAGGGCCTGGGGATTGCTAGGCATGCAAGAACGGGTCGCACTTGCTGATGGTACCTTCGAGATTTCATCAAATTCCGGCGAAGGCACGACAATTGAAATTGAAATCCCGTTAACAAGTGAATTAACATAGGGAAGAATATGGATAAGATAAAGCTGCTATTGGTCGACGATCACGCGGTAATCAGATCTGGTTTGCGTATGCTATTAGAAGCACAAGATGATATGGTCATTGTCGGTGAAGCCGATTCTGGGCGCATGGCTATCGAGAAGGTCCGCGAGCTGCGACCAGATATTGTGTTGATGGATATCAAAATGGCAGATATGAACGGTATAACAGCCACGGAAGCTATCAAAGAAGAATATCCTGAAACGGCCGTTTTAGCGTTGACAATGTACGAAGACGACCAGTATTTTTTTGAAATGCTCAAAGCAGGAGCTGCCGGCTACATTCCCAAGCGTGCCGCACCAGATGAACTTGTTTCAGCCATCCGCATCGTAAACAAAGGTGATGTATTTCTTTATCCCTCTTTAGCCACCCGCCTAGTCCAGGATTATTTGAAACGCGTCGAGTCGGGCGAGCAATTAATCCACGACGATCTTACCCCCCGGGAGCGAGAAGTTTTAGAATTAATTGCTGAAGGATTAACAAACGCCGAAATTGCTCAAGAACTCGTCATCAGCACTAAAACGGTCGATCGCCACCGCGAAAATATCATGCGCAAATTAGATCTTCACAGCGGCATTGCCCTAGTCAAATATGCCATTAAAATCGGGTTAATTGAGCTTGAAGATTAGCTGAATCTCCCCCTTTCCAAACAGCCCAATTAGTCTACTTTCCAGCATATATGGGGATTATTGCCCATGCATTAAATGGCGCTATTACCCAATAGACGCAGCCCTGAATATTATGTATGCTAATAAATATCCATTATGGATACTTATATATTTAGGGTGGCTATGAACGAGATTGATGCAGCCGGTACAATTATTCTCTTCTTCGCTTTGCGTTGCCTTGCTCCGCTAGCGATCACTTTGGGAATCGGCTACCTTATGAACCGTCTTGTGGATCGTTGGGAAGCAGAGGAAGCGGTGGCGGAAACGGCCGTTAAGACGGCCGTGCCTTCTTTGGAGAAAGCAGACTCACCCAGCGGCAAGATCCCGTGCTGGATATTGCGCAATTGTGATGAAGAAAAGCGCGCTTCCTGTCCAGCTTACCTAGATCAATCAATGCCTTGCTGGATGGCACGCTTGCTTTATGAAGGAGCCAAACCCTCTTCCTGTCCGGACTGTCCAGTCTATGATCCAGAGCTTGCAATCAGTTAAATCATTTGCCTTTCTAGCAGCAGTTATTGGTCCATCCATCCGAGAATAACTGCTGTTTTTTCTAGTCGCGTTTCTTTTTTTGTGGATTCTTAAAAGCCCAACAGAATAATCAAAACACAGTCGAGCCTGGTCTGCGGTGTATGTGGCATATTGGCCTTTGAATAAGCTCCTGGTCAGCCACGCGATTCATCGCATGCCGGCAGTAAGCAGAACACTGTAAAACTAAATTCTCGTTCGAGCCGTCTACGGACTTCATTAGCCCGTGCCACGGTACGGAGACCGGCCACAACCACAACTGGTCAAGATCTATTTCGACTTAATTAGTTTGCGGTGTGTGGGCTCTTCTTAAATCATTCCCGTTAATCGCGTAGAATCCTTTACCCGCCAGCACAGCGACGATGTATTCACAACCATTATTACTGGCTACCATCTGCTGGCAGTGAAAAATAAAGTAAAGCATGCTACGTAGTTTTCGCCTACGGATCAGACCATTTTCTGGCATCTAACGGCCGTCTGCGGATGGGAGGTAGTACAACTAGATTTCTGGCATTTCAGGGTATGCTAGCTAGTAAGAGATTGTTCTCCCCCCAGAATTTAAAATTGAAAACAGCCCTCGAGCAAGAGCTCGAGGGCTGTTTACCCAAGGTTGAGGAGGAAGAAAATTACCTCATAGGGTTCTTAATCACCGGCCAACGAGGGTTGTTGGACGGGTAAAACTTTGTCTTGGGGGACGGGTTCTTCCACACCGCTGTGGTCGACAACATGCAGATAGCGAATACCTAAAGTCACGGCCAGAGCACCGTAAGCAATGATGCCCGCCCCTACCAAGATTTCTATCAAGGAAGGCACGTAAGTCGTGTAGCTTGCCGTCGTACCCTGAGCCAGATCCGCCAATACTACAAACTGTCCCACCATATTCGTGTTCCATCGAAAAGCGATCAGGCCACTTATAACCAAAACCAGAGCCAGCATGTGTAGTCGCTCGTCCTTGCGAAGACGGCTGCTTAGCAAGATCACCATGGGCACAAGGATGCCTAAGATGATTTCCCCACCCCAGAAGTTAAGAGAAAGTGGACCCCTGACCAGCATGTGAAACGCTTCGGTGCGGCCTGGCAAATATGTATACTCGGCACCCATAAAGTCCCAAAAACGCATATAAAGGTAAACAACCAGAGCCCAGCCAATGAATTTTGACACGGTATCCAACAGGTCGTCGCGCACAGTGATCTTTTTAGATACATGACCGGCAATTTTACTGATGAGCACAGTTAGGGACAGCCCACCAACAATAGCCGAAGCCATGAAGAGAACGGCTAGACTTGGTTTGTACCAAAATGGCCGTGCCTTGAGCACACCATAGGTAGCGCCCAGGGAGGACTGGTGCATGATAGATAAGGATAAACCGGCAATGGCGAGGACAGGGGCCAGTTTATGGATACTTTTCATTCGGTTTCCGAGGCCTGACCAGCGTGCCTGCATCGGTTCGGATTGCCCAATGATCGGCATCACTTCCAGGGCTAAAACCGTGAAGTAAAGACCCACGCACATGGTTACTTCCCATAATGGAGAGTGGACGTTCCAGTAGACAAAACCATGCCAGAATCGGTCCGGGCGACCAATATCCATCAACAGACACAAACAGGCCATACTGTATCCGATCAAACCAACGTATACGGCCGTGCGTCCTACGGGTTCCAACTTTTTTATGCCCAGCAGATAAATGGCTGCCGACAGGAGAAAAGCCCCCGCACTTAAAGCGATACTAGAGAGATCGATGGAAATCCATAATCCCCAGGGAACAAGATCCGTCAGGTTAGTCACTGACAGCCCTTTGACAAGCACGATAGATCCGGCAACCAGACCTGCCGCAATTACAACCAATAACAACAGGATCCACCAGAAAATCGGTTGACCAATAAATGACAAACGCTTGGAATTCATGCTTGATCCTCCTCGATATGGTGGGGCGATACGGCCGGTAAATAATAGATACGAGGTCCTGTTCCTAGGTCCTCACGCAGTTGATAGGATGCGTGATTGGCCAGCAATTTACTTACAGACGAGTTGGGATCATTCAAATCACCGAATGTCCGCGCCTTTTGCGGGCAGGCAACCACGCAGGCCGGCGTCGCCGCTTGATCCACGCCGGGTATCAACCCAAACTCCAGTCCGCGATCGATCCGTTGAGCGCAAAAAGTGCATTTCTCGACCACACCACGCGGGCGCCGCGGAACTTCCGGTTGTCCCCAAGCGGGTACGACTGGATTTTCACCTTCAAATTTTTGCCAGTTAAAGGAACGAGCACCGTAGGGGCAGGCAATTTCGCAGTAGCGGCAGCCGATACAGCGATCGTAATCCATCATGACGATACCGTCAGGACGATAGTAGCTGGCCCCCACGGGGCAAATATCCACACAAGGCGCATCTTCACAGTGCATACATTGCACGGGTAGATATACCTCTTGCTGGCCAACAGGTTCTACGAGTGTAACTTTAGACCAGGCCATGTCGGGGGCAATATCATTCTGGGCTTTGCAGGCCAAGACACATTGCTCGCAACCGACGCACTTAGCTTGATCGATTACCATAGCCCAGCGATGGGGGCTTTCTGCTTCGGGTTCACTGCGGGCGTTCAGTTCATTTTGTTTATCGGACTGTCCGCTAGTCCAGGCAACACCCACCGTGGTAGCGGCCAAGCCGATAGTGCCTAACTTGATGAATGATCGGCGGTCGATTTTATTCTCTTCCATCTCACTCATCTCCCTTACGCCGCCGGACAATACCCTCCGCCCAGGGAGCGACAATCATTCCCAATACGAGACCTACACCAGCGGGCAGGAAGTAGACCATGGGGTTTGTCGTTTCTTGTGGCTCGCTGTAAACCTCCTGAACGGGGGTGGCCGGCGTGCGGACTGTATCGGTCCGGTAGCAGGCTACTTCCGAGCTCGAACCAATTATAGCTGCCTGGCCCTCAATGGCTGAATGCATGTCCCCTTCATGACAACGAGTACATGTATCCAAATCTACTTCGAATGTATGGTGCCGGCTGCCATGTCCTTCGCCGATTGTTGTATCGTTGACGTTCAGATGGCAATCAGTACACAATAATCCTTCGCTAGCATGGCCGGTAAAAGAATAGTAATGGGTCTCATCTTTATGGCACGTCTCGCAGAGCGCTTGCGTATTATCGACTCGCAAATCGGCCGTATGCGGGTTGTGGCATTGACCACAAGCCATATCTTCCTGAGCATGATTGCTATTCTGCCATTCAGCAAATGTATCAACATGGCAATTTCCGCATAAACGTGATGAGACATCCGTGGGCATATATTGTTCTGGATGGTCACTGACTATTGGAAAGTGACAGGCCAGACAATCTACGCCTTCAGTTAAATAGGTTCCCGTAGCTGGGTCGTATCCGGTTGTATGGCAGGCCAGACATTCGCGAGGCTCACCTTTTTCCTTCCAGCTTTGTTGGAAAACGGTATCATCGAATGCCTGAGCATGTGAACTGTCATCCCAATGGTCTCGCAGACCCTCGTGACAACCGATGCATTCATTACTATCGGGATCAGGTGGCGGGTCCTGAGCTTGAACACCAGGAACCAGGACCACTGCCAGAATGGCACAACATAGGCCAACCAGTAAAACTCGTACCAGTCGCATTTTCTTCCTCCACTTGGCCACCAACTCTCTAGAGCCAGTAGACTGCTAGTCCAGTGAGCACCCATCTCACAAGAACTGAAAAGACTGGTTACAGTCTAACAAGGGCAGACTTTCTAAACTATTGGGTAAATAGCCAATTCTGATATGGGTAATGCAGCAATTTTGAAGACCTGGAGAAGTTTAGGGGAGATGAGGGAGTGCTCTTATAGAAGAAAGGCCGGGCAGCACCCAATAGAACAATGGGTGTTTCACCCCAAACCAGATAGATGGTAATGAATAATTTCCTATGTAACGCGCACCCGAAAAGCCAAGAAACAAGCTTATTTACCAGCTTTTCAATCGCAAATGGAGCGTTTCCCCAATAGACTTTGGACCCTTCTTGAAATACACTGGGAGTAGGTAAAAAATTGGCTGAAAAGAAATTAATAGCAGGCGAGCACCCACTGGCTTCAGATAAATTAATTTAGCAATAGGGGGTTTGAAATGAATCCAATAATAGTTGTAGCGGCAATCGCTTTACTCTTGATCCTTCGCCTAGCTGTGCCTTGTGCGGTAATTGGCGGTCTTTGTTTTGGACTTGACCGTCTTTTCAAACGCTGGGATGAAGAAGCCAAGTTGAACGAAGCGCTCGTCACACCCAAGTAAACGATCAAAAAAGCCGGTACCCTCAGGTACCGGCCGGATAATAAAGGTAAAGGTAAGGCCAGGTCTAAAAAGATCTGGCCTTTTTCGATCCGTTTATTCAGCAGGAGGAACGGCCGGCCGTGTCATAGCGCTGACGTCACCGCCCATACTAGCTATCGAATCATACAGGAACTGCATGACGTATTGCCCGTTATGAGCAAACGCTCCCGGGTCCTTCTGTACATACTGGTAGTTGTACGCAGCACGCAGCAGATCGGGGGTCCAAGTCACGTACCGTTCTGTATCGCCTTCATCATAGACGCCATCACCATTCGCATCAATGAAGAAGTATGGGTACCTGGCGGGTGAATAGACAATACTATCGGTTGCTGCATTGTTTGTGGCATTAGCTTGGATCGCGACCAGCAAAGCATCAGCCATCGTCTGTATTTCACCGGCGATGCCTTCATCAACATTGCCATCGCCGTCGTAGTCGATTTCACTAACGCGGATGTTTACCAGATCTTCTTTGCTTTCCACGCCATCATGACAATCTGCACACTCACCGACCTCCACCTCAAGTTCATGAACGGAGTGGCACTCTACACAGCTGTCAAATCCACCAACGTGCTCGTTGCGACCAACATATTCCTGTCCATCATACTCGTAAGCGCCTTGCACTTCACCGCCGAAGAGCGTCGCGCCGGCCGCGAAGTAATGGACATTTCTGAATCCGAGACCTTCTAACACCTCGTTACCAGGCGCATCGCCAATAGCGTTGTTCACGCTAGCCGTCGACTCGCGACCTTGATGACAGTTGATGCAGAGGTTGCTCTCTAGATCCTCAAATCCCACCGTAGCGCCGCTGGGGAATGTCACCTGCTCTACTTCGTAGATAGTGAATTCACCAACATCACTATGGCATGTGCTACACATGAGACCATTAGCGGTCGGCTGTGAGGTTGTCACACCTTCGTGAATAAACTGTGGTAACCCGGCGGCTGAATGGCACTTACTACAAGAGCCGGGCACCATACCTTCTTCATCCCAATGACGGAATGCCTCTTCCGATCCGGCAAAGTGACCATGATCAATGCGGCGAGCGTTACTCAAGTCAACGGGTTCAGATAACGCCTCATTCAAGTTCTCGATCGAATCATAGAGCAATTCGATGGTGTACTTACCGCCATGGGCGAAATTACCTGGATCTTTCACAGATACCTGGTAGTTGTAGGCTGCCTTGGCTAAACGCGGCGACCATGCGTTATAACCATCAGTCTCGTCCTCACCAGGCGTACCATCTCCATTCGCGTCGATGAAGAAGTAGGGGTGTCTCTCACTATTGTAAACGATAGGCGTACCGGTAACTTCGTTGGCATACGCTTGAATGGCTTGATACAACATCTCACGCATACCTTCGATCTCGAAGGCAATACCTTCTTCCATATTCCCGTCGCCGTCGTAGTCAACAAGTGAGCCCTGCATACGGACATTAACAAAGTCTTCCACGCTGGTCACGTCGGTGTGGCAAACTGTACATTCTTCTACCTGAACCTCAAGCGTATGCGAGTCGTGGCAGGAGATGCATGTGTCATAACCATCGACATGATCAAACTTGGAATCATAGGCTTTTCCATCATATTCGTAGCCACCCATAGCCAACGTGCCATACTGCGTGGCTGCTGCGGCATAGTAATGGATATTTGAAAAACCAAGATCCTCACTAATCTCGTCTGGTGAATCGGTCAATCCGGCCTCTTCGATTTTGGCATTGACGCTAACCGTGGACTCGCGGCCCTGGTGACACTGCATACAGCGAGATTCATCACCGAGACCCATGAGCTCAACACCCGAGGGCATGAGCACGCTGGTCATGTTTACGGTTACGTCGTTGTGGCAGGCATCACATTGAACAGTGGTGCCGATCGGGGCAGGGTTGTCAACTACATTAGCCTCAGTGCCATCAGCGCCGATGTAATCCAGGAAACCTGGCGTGCTGTGGCATTTAGCACAAGATGTCGGTACTTCGGCCGGATCATCTTCGTTCCAATGGACGAAGGCTTCAGCTGAGGCATCGGCATGTGGTGAAGACGCCCACTGTTCCTCAAAAGGCACAACAGCAACGGCCGAAACCGGTTCTTCCATCTCTGGTTCGACCATCACCTCAACAATACGTGTCACCTCAACTTCGGGGCCCGGAACCTCCACTTGCACTTCGGCGCCAGGGATCTCGACGACGCGGGTGACCTCTACGGTCTGCGGCTGCTGGCTACATGCCGCTATCAATATACTAAATAGCAGCAACGTGCCTAAAAGCAGCAGATAGCGTCTTTTAGGACAACATTTCATTGGTTAACCTCCTCTCTCATACATAATGGTAATGGTCCTGGTCGCGAGGTTCCATTACACGATCAATAAAAACAGGCCAATTACGGCCAGACTCTCGTTACGGCGCCGGTGTTACCAACGGCGTAATAACCTCAGGTGTGATAGCCGGCAGCGTTGTGATAGCCGTCTCTTCAAATGTAAAGAGATAATAGATAACTGCCAGAATAAAAATACCTAATATCGCACTTACGATAAAATAATTTCGTTTACGATGGGCCGGCGCCTCAAGCGCAGCACCGGGCCAGGGATCACCTCCGGCTTCCAGGCGTTCCAATTCTAATGCATGCTCCTCTTCCATCTGTCTGCGGGGCAGCCAACCGGTCCACATACTGGGATTAAATTGTTTGATTACTACGTTATAGATATGCCAGATCAATATTGACGTGACCGCCAGAATCGCCTCACCACCATGAGCAGCTTTTGCCGCCGGGATAAACTGGCCCGGCAGGAAATTGGTGACGGCAATCGGATTCCAAAGCATGAAACCCGTGATGATCATGACCGCTGTGCCCCATACTACAGCCCAATATTCGAATTTCTCCCCAAAGTTAAATTTGGGCATCTTGGGATGTTCACTCTTGAATCCCAGATTATAAAGAACATAGTCTCTCAAATCTAAGGCATCCTTCCAGACCGGCAGTACACGCATCCGCTCTCGCTTCACAAAAAGCCTGTAGCCGGAAGCAAATAGATGATAAAACGATCCTAAAATCAGGATGATGGCCGCCCAACGGTGAATGATGCGCACCGTCTCGATACCACCCAATAAATTAATCATCCATAATGAAAAAGGTGCTTGAGGCCATTTTTGAGGCAGGCCGGTGATCGCCAGCGTGGTAAAGCTAACCAACAAGATGATATGTTCTAACTGAGCCATCTTGCGGAAGCGTGGGAAGCGCTGCTGTTTTTCTGCTGGTGCTGTTGCCATAAATTACTAGCTCCTTGAAGACTTAATGAGCGACCTAATGCGCTGGTATACGTCTGTAGCAACAAGGAATATTAAGAAACCAAGGGTGAACGGGATAATGATCCGGTAAAACAAATTGACCAGATAAACAAGCGTATTGTGTTCCAATGAAGGTGGAAAATGACTGGTCCATGAATCAGGGAAATTAGCCGATGCATCCGGATGACACTTCTGGCAGGTTTCCAGGAGGTTTTGCTTAATACCGGCTTCAGGATCATCCGGTCTCTTTATGTTATGCACACCATGGCAATCATAACAAACCGCCTTGGTGGGATCGGCGTTGGGATGTTCGGGATCAAAGAGCATCGTCGTAGTGCCGTGAAAGTCTGAAACGTAGGTATCAAATACATCGGTTGAAATATCATGCCGGGACATCATCTCTTCATCCGCATGACAACCAGCGCATAGCTCAGGCGAGCGCACGCGGAATAAAATTGTCGTTGGATCACCAATATTATGCACACCATGACAATCGATGCAGGTGGGCACATCCGGATCGCCTGTAGTCAGTGCCTCTCCATGAACACTTTCTATGTACTCATCGAAGATATCACCGTGGCATTGCGCACAGGTGTGCGAAATGCGCTCACGAGGTTCATTAGGAACAGGAGTGTCATGTGCTCCATGACAATCAGTGCAGGTTGCTGCATCAAGATTACCCTCCATTAAGGCCTCTCCATGCACGCTGTCTAGTGTTGCATCAAATTTCTGTTCATGGCAGCGTTCACAGACTTGATTTTTCTCAATTGAAAACTCACGAGCGCTTTCGACAGCAAGCGGCTCATGTGGATAGCGGTAGTCAACATGACAGTCATTACAAACCAATTCATCCCAACTATTCCCCGCCCCATGGACTGAGTCATGCAGAGCCATGGCATCAACAGTTACCGATTTGGTGTCACCATTCGGAAACTCCATTTCGATATCTGGCTGGCTGTGGCAGGCCAGGCAATAATCATTGTTGATCTCTTGCTGGGAAAAGAGGCCGGCATTAATTAACCCGGTCAGGGCCGCAGGATCAACAAGTTCGACACCTGATTGTGTGTGGCAGTCGACGCAGGCATCAGTTCCCTCACCAGCCTGCAGCTGCTCTACAGTAAGGACATCGTGACCACCATGGCAGTCAGTGCAGACCACGGGGTTTTCGGATTCCGGACCGGGATGGCCGGTGATATGCGGTTGGCCGTGGCACTGCTCGCAGCTTGCTGATTTGGCAATCTGGTACTGGCGCAGATCGGCCGCTTCCAGATCATCATGTGGAAATTGATATGAAGAGGCCGCATGGCAACTCGTACAGCGCAAAGGATCAGAAGAGGAGGTACCATGGGCCGATGCAGCCAGTATACCCATATCCACCTGAGCACTAAACGTCTCGCCCGACGGAAACTCTACTGTTGCATCCGTATCCGAGTGGCAGGCGCGACAGGCCAGGTCACTATCCGGGTGCTGATCACTCTGTACCAGAGTCTGAATAATGTTCAAACCCTCCAAGCTGATCGAAACAGGCTCTTCATTAACGCTTGCTTCAGCAGTAATTGGCGGGAGCATATGAAATAAAAATATGCTAATACTGCCTATACCGAACAACAACAGCAGCGTTGGGAGTTTTCTTATAAAGTTACGAAACAAGTAATTGCTCCTTGTCCTTCATTAAAAACCAGTTCTTTGCTCCGGCAAAAAACCGCGGAGCACAATAATCCTTCCTTCTTCAGGTCTAACCACCACCCGTTCCGGTTTCTTCCGCCGCCGGCTGTTCAACAGTCTCATCTACGACGGGAGGATTATGATAACCACGAGCCGCTTGTTGTAATTCCTCATCCGTAACATTGGGACCAAGCCCATCTGGATTGTGACAGTGGCGGCAGGCTGAATTGAGCGACAGTTGAGGGGCGGAAACCCAACCTTCATCGGTTTCGGTAAACTGATCGATCAGATCAGGATTAATGGAAACCATGTGCGTGCGAACGTCCCCTGTATATGTTTCAGGATTACCCTCGGCAATCTTAATGATCTGAGGCATATGACATTCTAGACAATCGACTTTAATTCGGTTGTGGACCTCTTCATTTCCACCATATTTCGCTTCTTCAAAATGGCAATCCGCACACTCCGTCTTTGTTGTATCTTCGTCCGCCTGGCGCAGTTGAATTACACCTGTATGAGGATCATGACATACAACACAATCAATGACGGTATGTTTACCGAGGAATAAATCACCATATTGGTCGTGCAGCTCAATGAAACTATTCGAAGCACTTACCTGATCAGTCCCACCAAACATATGACAGCTTTTACAAGCTTCAGAATCCCGATCGATTCGCGGTTGGAAGGAATAGGGATTATTAACATGCAGGCTACCCGGTCCGTGACAATCTTCACATTGAACGCCGGCGGCCACAAAAGTGCCTACCATGCCCGGCATACCATCCTGATTACCATTCGCTTGAAAACCGGTTGTGTGGCAACTACCACAGTCATGGGAGACTTCTTCACCAGCGTGATAGGCAACCCATTCATCGCCCATTTCCAGGTCTTCATTCCAAAGATTGTACTGCGTTATCGCATTTTCATCGCCTGTAATGATAAATCCATTCTGGTCTATGAAGTTCGCTTTCCAATTGTATCCGCCGATTACATAGCTTATGTCATCCCAGGTATAGCCTTCAGGAGGTCCATCAAGCTCACTAAATGGATACTGTGGAGCTTCGCCTCCTTCAACTTTGGTCATGATATGGGGATGGCCGCTACCCATAAATACATCGAATGTTTCCTGGTGGCATTCAGCACAAGCCTCGCTTCCTACATACTCGGGAGGTGTGAAGCTGACTCCGTCAACACCGGCCGGACCGGCAGGTCCATCTGCACCATCTCGTCCGGCAGGACCGGGTGGGCCTTGTAGACCTTCGGGTCCTTGCGGCCCTACAGGACCTTCTTGGGCGGTGCATCCAACAACGGCCAATGCGACGACCAATAGTAATAACAAAAGGAGTCTGCGTTTCATAAAACCCTCCTCAGGTCCATCCATTTCACAGACAATTTAGCAAGGCCAAGCAAAATAGCCAAGACCATGCTTGCAGTTCCTATTAATAATACACATGTGCAGCTTAATTACAATAGTGACAATTGTCATCAATGGGTTATGACATCCAGTAACAAAGCGTCAGAAATGCAAGTAAATCTACCTAAAGCACGACTATTACCGGTAGAATTTCCTCAGACTTCCTCGAATTTGCCCCACATTCTGTCCAAATAAAAACTATCTTTTCATTTGAGAACCGTCTATATGCCAGCTCTTGAGGATTTTAAAAAAGCAGATTGGCCATAATCTTCGATCTAAGCCGGTAAGAGGGTATCCTCTGCCTCTTCAATATAGTACCCTTCGTCAGCTATTTCGCTGTCGATAAAAGACCAGAATGCTTTTTGGGCGGCCGTCTGTGGTTTACGCTTCTGGCTTCCTATATAGATTTCGCGAACGATATCCAATCCGTGCACCTTGACCGGAACAACCTGATCACCCACAAGTCGTGTGACTACTATCTGTGAGACAAATCCCACGCCAATGCCCTCCTTGACCGATAGAGCGATTGCTTCCGAGCTACCAAGCACAAGTAAGGTCTTAAGTTCTTCTTTGGAAATACCGAAAGCAGCCAATCCTTGATTGACTGCCATCAGAGTCCCCGATCCTTCTTCACGTAAAATAAAATTTCCGCCGGTGAGTTCTTCTGGATCGATTTCTTTGCGGTGTGCCCACGGATGGTCTGGCGGAGCAATCAGAATGACTGGATCAACCATAAAGCGTCGGGTGTCCGCCGTTCGACATAGCATATGCGGCTCACTTACCATGGCGATATGTACTTCACCATCACATAACATATCCATCGCCTTTTCTTGTGACGTGACATGGCAAGAAACACTTACCAGGGGGTGGTTATGGTGAAAATTTGCCAATAGCTGAGGCAAAATGTATTTGCCTGGCGTGGTGCTGCATCCAACCTGAAGATGGCCATGTATCTCACCTTCCAATGACTTCATTGTTTCTTCAATCATGTGCGATCTTTCTACAATGTCCCTTGCAAGAGGTACAAGGGCTTGACCAGCCGCTGTCAATTCCATATGTCGTCCGGATCGAATAAAGAGCGGCTGGCCAAAACTCTGCTCCAGGGATTGGATATGTTGGCTGACGCTCGGCTGGCTCATGTGCAGTATGCGAGCCGCTTGAGTGAAGTTAAGCGTCTCTGCAGCAATAAGAAATACATTGAGTTGATGCGTATCTAACATGGTAGGACACCTCCGCTTGTAAATATTGTAACAAACCCTATTAACAACTCAATAGGTGAAAAAGGCCAATCAATTGTTTTTACTTATAGTTTACCAGAAGGAATACCTATAAGTAAAACCTTGTTTTGAGATTGACTTGACTACATAATTGGTTATCCTATTAGTGAAATATTTCACTAAGGTGTGAAAAGGATAAGCAATGGTTATGCATTTACTGTATGTAAGTGCATAACCAGTCAATGGATAAAGGGGGTAAATTTATGAAGGGAACTAGCATCCTTCTATTAGCAGCACTGCTCTTCCTACTTCTTCTGGCATCATGCGGGTCAAATGCACCGGACACCGCCCCAGAAGGAACACTCGTCAGCCAGGCAGTGATTGCCGAAGCTACGGCTGAGGAGGTAACGGTCGCTGTTACAAACACCGTACCACCTATGCCAACTGAGACTGCCGTTCCGCCTACCGCCACGACTGAATCTACGGCGACAGTACAGACAGAAGCCGCGGTCGAAGAAGAAGCAGAAGTCATAGACGAGGAAGAAGCCTCACCTACACCCACTATTGCACCTACGTTGGAACCCAATCCCGAGGTACTTGAGAGTAACTGCTTGAACTGTCACAGCAATCAACAATTGCTGATGGATCTTGCAGAACCCGAGGAAGAGCCGGAAGAGAGTGAATCTTCCGGCGTAGGTTGAGGGGGTGCCGTGGCTCCGTTGGAGCCTTGGGAAAAAGTATTCGTTGATGCAGAAACCTTCCCCGGAACCGCCCATGGACAAATTTTATGTTCAGAATGTCATGGCGGTGTTGAAGACGGTGGGATAGATACTGCACATACCGACCTGGTTGCTCACCCGAGTGAGGGAGATGCGGAAGTTTGCTTCGAATGTCACATCAATGAAGTAAAACAGATCGGAAATAATTTACATTTTACGCAACAAGGTTATTGGACAGACCTTGAAGCCCGTGGTGCGGATCCCAATCACGAAGGCATGCAAGAAATGTTCGGTAATCACTGTTCCAGTTGTCATACCAGTTGTGGCGACTGTCATGTGAGCCAGCCGGCCAGCGTAGGCGGCGGACTGCTTGATGGGCACAATTTCACAGACAATCCACCAATGACCAGAACTTGCACGGCTTGCCATGGCAGCCGCGTAGGTAATGAATTTTTAGGTAAGAATGAGGGATTGCAGGGGGATGTGCACTTCCGTCAGGCGCGTATGACCTGCATAGATTGCCACGAAGGCACCGAACTACATGGCGGTCAGGTGGGTGATGAACCAGCTGTCCATCGCTATGAAGGGGTAGATGGTCCTAAATGCGAGGACTGTCACGAAGATATTGGATCCAGCAGTGACAAGATCGATATGCACCGTATGCACGGGGATGCGATGTCCTGCCAAGTCTGTCACTCAGTCTCCTATATTAACTGCAACAGCTGTCATGTCGCGGTTAGCGAGACCTCGGGCAACCCGTTTTACACAGTGTCTGAAAGCTGGTTCACGTTCATGATCGGCCGTAATCCTCGCCAGAGTGAAGATCGGCCGTACGATTACGTGCCTCTACGTCATGTACCAATCGATCCGGAGAGTTTTGCCTTTTATGGCGATAACTTGCTGCCCAACTTTGATGCTCAGAATACATGGCGCTATACCACACCCCATAATATTCAGCTCAACACACCGCAAACAGAAAGCTGTCTAAATTGTCATGAGAATCCAGATATTTTCCTGACAGCGGACAAAGTCGCGCCTGAAGAATTAGAAGCGAACAAAAATGTTATCGTGGAAGAGATCCCAGAATCTCAAAAATAAAAGTGAGGAAAGTTTAAAATGAAAAAATATTTACCCGTCTTATTAATTTTAGTGCTTGTATTGAGCGTCCTTGTCGCCTGCGGCGGCACCAACACGGCCGAACCCGCCGTTGCGGAGCCAGCTGCGGCAGTCGAAGAGGCACAGCCCGAACCGACGGAAGTTCCTGAAGAACCTACTGCTGTTCCGGAGCCGACGGACGTACCGGAGCCCACCGAGGAACCGGCGCCGACTGAGGAACCGGAACCAGAAATGGCCGAACTCGATCCAACTGCCCTGGATGCTGGTTTTGAAACCTTTCTGGGTGGTATGGAAGGGTACAACACCATCGGTCTGGAGGACCTGAATCTAGCCCTGGCCGAAGATCCACCGCCATTCATCCTGGATGTGCGCGAGCCCGTTGAATTAGAAGAAAACGGTCATATCCCAGGGGCGGTCAATATCCCGCTGCGCGAGGTTGCAGATAATCTGCAGTATCTGCCCAGCTTCGATACACCCATCGTCAGCTACTGCGGCAGCGGCTGGCGCTGTACTATCGCCCTGACAATGCTCGAAGCATTGGGTTGGGAGAATGTCAAAGGTCTAACGGGAGGCAGCTTTGGTGGTTGGGTTGATGCCGGTTATGAGGTTGTTGAAGGCGCGGCTGAAGCCCCCATGGAATTAAATGCCGCCGAACCGGATCCGGCATTGGTTGCTGCGGCACAAGAAACACTGCATAACGTGCCCGAGGGTTTTGGCGTGATTACGGCCGACGACCTAAACATCGCCATTGCCGAGAATCCTGACTTGATCCTCATTGACGTGCGCAGACCGGCAGAGGTTGCCGAGAACGGGGCCATTGACGCCCCCAATGTGCTCTTCATCCCGCTCGAAGACTTCATCGCCAACAAAGACCAGTGGCCGGCTGACTTGGAAGCACCTATCGTTACCTACTGCGGCAGCGGCCATCGCTCAACTATCGCCATGACCATCCTCTGGGCAAATGGCTACACCGATGTCCACAGCCTCAAAGGCGGTTTTGGTGGCTGGGCAGAAGCCGGCTACCCGACAGTAGAAGTTGAAGCAGCTGAAGGCATGGAAACTGGTGCCACCGATCTTGATACAGCTTTTGCCACATTCCTGACCGGCATGGAAGGATACAACACGATCGGTCTCGATGACCTGAACCTGGCATTGGCCGAGGATGCGCCGCCATTTATCCTTGACGTGCGCGAGCCTGGCGAACTGGAAGAAAACGGCCATATCCCCGGCGCGGTCAACATCCCGCTGCGCGAGGTAGCAGATAATCTGCAGTATTTACCCAGTTTTGACACGCCTATCGTTAGCTACTGCGGCAGCGGGTGGCGCTGCACCATTGCTCTGGCAGCCCTGGAAGCGCTGGGATGGGAAGATGTCAAAGGCCTGAAAGGCGGCAGCTTCAGTGGTTGGGTTGACGCCGGTTATGAGGTTGTTGAAGGTGCGGCAGAAGAACCCATGGAATTGAATGCCGCCGAGCCGGATCCGGCATTAGTCGCCGCGATGCAGGAGATGCTGCACAATGTACCCGAGGGTTTTGGCGTGATCACGGCCGATGACTTAAACATCGCCATTGCCGAAAATCCTGATTTGATCCTCATCGACGTACGCAGGCCGGAAGAGGTCGCCGAGCAAGGCGCTATTGACGCCCCCAACGTGCTCTTTATACCATTGGAAGACTTCATTACTGACAAAGACCAGTGGCCGGCTGATCCGGATGCACCTATTGTTGTCTACTGCGGCAGTGGACATCGCTCGACCATCGCCATGACCATCTTATGGTCCTATGGATATACAGATGTTCACAGCCTAAAAGGTGGTTTCAGCGAGTGGGTTGATGCCGGTTATCCGGTAGTGGAAGTCGAAGCCCAATAAACTAACATTATCATCACCCTCCTTTTGTGTGAGAGGCTCTTCCCCGGTGGGAAGAGCCTCTTTTTTGATTGAAATTAGCGGCTCAGGCCTCGTTCATAAACCAGCCTGTAAACTCGCTCAGATCCCCTGTTTCATGTATAATTTATGAGTTGGAGAGATTCATTTCACCATTTGGAAAAATACCGATCCAGGTAGTCAGATCCCGAGCTTCTTTTTCTAACTACACGCGGATAAAACAACCCGGTTGACATCGTTCAACATAAGGTTTTTCGCCGGTGAGAGCCGGGGAGGTTGTCTTGGAAATAGGCACAGTTAGCAACATCGATATCAACGAGGAGATGCGCAATTCATATCTAGATTACGCCATGAGCGTAATTGTGGCCCGCGCCCTCCCCGATGCCCGTGATGGTTTAAAACCCGTTCACAGGCGCATTTTATACGCCATGCATGATATGGGTATTCGCCACACATCGCCGCACCGTAAAAGCGCGCGTATCGTAGGCGAGGTCCTGGGTAAATATCACCCACATGGCGATAGTTCTGTCTATGAATCCATGGTACGCATGGCCCAGGATTTTTCCATGCGCTACATGCTGGTTGACGGACAGGGCAACTTCGGCAGCATTGACGGCGACAGCGCCGCGGCGATGCGTTATACCGAAGCGCGCCTGGCCCGAATTTCGGCCGAACTGCTGGAAGATATCGACAAGGATACGGTTGATTTCGTCCCCAACTTTGACGACAGCTTGCTGGAACCGGTGCTGCTGCCGGCACGACTGCCCAACCTGCTCCTGAACGGCTCGGCAGGTATCGCCGTCGGTATGGCCACCAATATTCCACCGCATAATCTCAAGGAAGTAATCGATGCCCTGATCTACCTCATTGAACGGCAGGATGACGTCGATAATGTGACCCTGGATGAGCTGATGGAGTTCGTCAAGGGGCCGGATTTCCCGACCGGGGGGATCATCATTGGGACCGAAGGGATTCGCAATGCCTATGCAACGGGGCGCGGCCGTATCGTTCTGCGCGGTGTCGCCAATATTGAAGATAACCCACGCAACCCCGGCCGCCAGCAAATTAACATTACCGAAATCCCCTATCAGGTAAACAAATCTCTATTGATCGAGCGAATGGCCGAACTGGTGAACAAAGGGGTCATTTCCGATATTTCCGATCTGCGGGACGCGTCAGACCGGCGTGGCATTTCCATCGTCGTCGAGCTAAAGCGCGGCACACAACCCTTGAAGGTCCTTAACCAGCTCTATAAACACACCGCCTTACAAACCACTTTTGGTGTGCAGATGCTGGCTTTGGTCGATCAACAGCCGCGCCTCCTTTCTTTGAAGCGGGCTTTGCAAATTCACATTGACCACCGCGTCGAGGTCATTACGCGGCGTACGCAGTATGAGCTCGATAAAGCGCTTAAACGACAGCATATCCTGGAAGGGTATCTCATCGCCTTGCAAGACATCGATGCCGTGATCCAGACGATTCGCGAATCGAACGATGTCGATGAGGCACGCAGCGCATTGATGGAAAATTTTGGCTTGAGCGAGGCACAGGCTGTGGCTATTCTTGACTTGCAGCTGCGCCGTCTGGCCGCCTTGGAACAACAGCGGATTATCGACGAGCATCGTGAGATTACGGAGCACATCGCCTATCTCAACAGTCTCCTGGCCGACAAGAATTTGATCCTGGACTTAATCAAAGAAGACCTGGCCAACCTGAAAGACAAATTTGGCGATGAAAGGCGAACCGAAATCGGCTACGGCTTGGATGCTGATTTTAATATGGAGGACCTGATTCGCGAAGAGGACGTTTTTATCTCCATCACCCAGCGTGGTTATGCTAAACGCACCCCCGTCACCGCTTACCGCAAGCAGGCGCGCGGCGGGAAAGGTCTTATTGGTATGAGCACGCGCGATGAAGATGAACTGGAGCACCTGTTTACGGCCGGAACCCATAACAGCATCCTCTTCTTCTCCGATTATGGCAAGGTTTATGCAATTAAAGCATACGAAATTCCGGAGATGGATCGCACAGCCAAAGGCACCTCTCTGATGAACATCTTGCCCCTGATGCCGGAAGAAAAGATAACGGCCGCTGTACCGGTTCCCAATTTCGACGATGCTGAGTTCCTGATCATGATCACACGCAAAGGGCGCATCAAGCGCATCGAGGTCCAGAATTTCGCCAACGTGCGTCCCAGCGGCCTGCGCGCGCTGACCCTGGATGATGATGATAAACTGGGCTGGGTGAAGATCACCAACGGCGACCAGGACCTGATCCTAGTCAGCGAGCAGGGCAAGGGCATCCGCTTCTCAGAACAGGACGTACGGCCGATGGGTCGAACCGCGGCTGGTGTCAATGCCATGCGCCTGGATACCTGGGATTACATCGCCGGTGCCGACGTGGTTACAGCGGATGATGATCTACTGGTGATTACCGAGAAGGGCTACGGCAAACGTACGGCCCTGGATGAATACAGGCAGCAGAACCGCTATGGCCAGGGCGTGCGGGCTATGATTCTAGAGCCGCAGCGTACGGGCAAGATCGTCGGCGCACGCGTCGTCACCAGCGGTGATGAAATCACCTGTATTTCCTCCACCGGCATCATCCTGCGCACCTCAAGCGATTTCATCTCCCGGCAGGGACGAACTACGCAAGGTGTACGGATCATGGACCTGCGTGAGGGCGACACGGTCGCCTCGATCGCCGTCGTACGTGAAGGATTGCTCTCCAAAGCCAATAAGGAGCCGGCTGTGGAAGAACCAGATAACGGCAAGACCGAATCTAATGACCTCGACGGCAGTGTTGAGGCAGAGACAATATAACTACCAACCTTGGCCCTGCATCAAGAATAACCAGGCGGTAAAACTACCTGGATAAAGAAATTTGCAACACCCTCAGTCGTTGAGGGTGTTTTCTTTACGGGGCAAGGCCATAGGCCATCTGGCGATCCTGTCGCCGGGCGAGCTCATTGCTGTACTGCTTGCCCAGGCTGCTCGCATGTTTTTTTGCCCAATCTGTCAGCTTAGTTTCAGCCGCCGGCGGCGCGTCAACATATAACAGGTCATCCATTAATCCTTCAATTTCTTCGCGCGTGATCAGCACGTCCCCCACCAGCCAACTCAATATGCGCCCTGCCTCATACCCCAGCCAGGGAGGCACGGAGATCAACGGCCGTTGGGCACCAATCGCCTGCCCGATCATGGTCACCAGTTCGCGGTAGGTGAAGGTTTCAGGACCAATGGCGTCGATAACGCGGTTTCCTTTCTCCATACCCTGGGCGACCGCCAGTTGGGCTAGATCATCCACATAGATGGGCTGCAGGCGGTAACGGCCGTCGCCGAATATGCCAAACACCGGCAGCTTGCGCAGCAGCCAGGCGATGTTGTTAATGAGAATGTCTTCTTTGCCGAACAGGACCGTGGGGCGCAGTATAGTGTAGGGAATACCGGTGGCTTTCAGGGCTTCTTCCAATTCAGCCTTGCCGCGAAAGTACTCCAGCGGCGAATCGAGAGAGGGGTTGGTTATGCTGATGTGAACGATGCGCTGTACGCCGGCTTCTTTTGCGGCTTCGAAGAGTTTACGCGTGTTCTCAACGGCCGCGACGTGCCGGAACGTCTCGTGATTGAAGCGTACCCAATAGGTATTGTACAAAACGGAAACGTCATGGAGAGATGCAGCCAGAGCACCCGGATTATCAAAGTTAAAGGGATAAGCAGGGAACTGCCCGTCAAAGGGATTGGCCCGCTTCGGTGAGTTAGTCAGCGTCATAACGCGCCTTTCTTCATCAAGCAGACGGCGAGCGATATATTTACCTGAATATCCAAAAGCGCCAGTGACGGCGTGAATATCTTTTTGTGACATAAGAATCTCTCCTACTCGGCTTGTTCGCTGTTGGCCGCTTTACTGCCAAACAGCTTAGCAAGCGAATTTAATCGTAAATTATCAAGGGCCAGCAAAGTGGCCACGATGTTGTCCAGGGAATTAAAGAAGCGCTGCATATTTTGCATACGCTGCTTATAGAAAGCGGCCAGCTGCGGGTCGCCATCCTCACCAAAAGCTTCACCGGCGGCCTGGTCCACGCGCTCCAGGCTATGACTAACGGTCTGCAAGGCAAGATCAAACTCCTGCTGCTCGCGCTCGCGCAGAACGCCCTTAATGACTTTCCAGAAATCTTCTTCCGCTTCGTAATAATCTTTGCGATCGCCCAGGCGAATTTGCTTGTGCAGCATACCCAGCCGTTCCAACCGGCGTACATGGGTACTGACCGCGCCTTTGGTGACGCCCACCTGTTCCACGATTTCATCCAGGGATAATGGAGTCGGCGACAGGTAAACAGCGCCATAGATAGCACCCATAGCCTTTGGAA
>Ga0316579_10000046_pt1 | contig 29014 bp, 25 predicted proteins | sample J5NA_2_FD_203074 | JGI IMG/M metagenome (GOLD analysis project Ga0316579, IMG submission 203074) | Rhizosphere microbial communities from salt marsh grasses in Alabama, United States - J5-7_160517rDrA | ecosystem: Host-associated > Plants > Roots > Rhizosphere | place: USA: Alabama | collected... | reverse complement strand
CGATCCCTGGACCGGCGGCCTATTTATATGAAAAGCGCGGTACTCGCCCGCGCTTTGTCTGAGGATTGCTTGTGATGGTGATGAGTAATAAACTTTCCGGCGGCCGTATATCCGGCATCCGGAGATGCAAACGCCTGTTGCAGGCGATCAGTCTCTTAGTGCTATCCGGCTTTGCCTGTTCCGCCGATGCCGGGAGGTCGCTGAGTTATGGCATCGATCGCCACGATTCAGTGCTAAAGATATTCGTCTATCGTGGAGGCCTGCTGAAGGCCTTTGGGCACGATCATCTGATCAGCACCACCATGATTAATGGCGGCTTGTTCTATACCATGCCCCTATCACCTGCAGCGGCCTTCAAGTTGACCGTCCCGGTGGACGCACTGGTGGTCGACGATCCGGAACAGCGCAAGGCGGTCGGCGGACGGTTTTACGCCCCGGTGCCGGACAAGGATCGTAGCGGGACACGCCGCAATATGCTGGGCGACAAGGTCCTCGATGCCGCACAATATCCGGATATCACTATCACCGGTCACTGGTTGGCCGGCTCGCCTTCCCAGGCAACGGTCGCGGTGACCCTGGGGCTGCGCGATAAACTCGCCAAATATAGCGTGCCGGTCATCATTCGAGCTCATAACGACCGGCTGCTGGTAACAGGCACGCTGCACATGAAACAGACTGAACTCGGCATCACGCCTTTCAGTGTCTTGGGCGGGGCACTCCAGGTGGCGGATGATATAGATGTCAGCTTTTATCTGGCCTTCGTGCCGGTCGCCGGTTCTGAACAGCCGCACATGTAATAAGGCGCCACGCCCAAGCACTACACGCGCGGCGGACCCGGATGGGGCTCCGGGTCCGCCTCATTTCGCCTCTCTACATCTTTTTGGATAGTTCACTATAGCCCAGGTAAAGTCGGATCTTATTGCCGTCCTTGATATCCTTGATGCTCTTGGGAGGATAGTGCAGGCGCATTGAACCCTCAGCCGTCTTTACCGAGATGAAGCCCGTATGGTGATTGACCTTGGTGACGGTCCCGTCCATATGATGCTCGCCCATCTCATTGTTATCGGAAGCCATATTCTTGTCGTTCCAGTTGCCGCCGTATTCTCCGGCCAGCACCGGTGTTGCCACGGACACGCTCACGGCCAGGCCTAATGCCACAGCCATCACGGGATATGTGCTTTTCATGATGCTAACCTCCATATTAATTAGGGTATTATCCTGACAGTCAATTCGCCGCGGTATCACCCGACACCGCTGCATCTGATTTCCCGTCATTAGCCGCTTCGGCAGTATCGCGACGGGAAACATGGTTGTTGTAGACCATCAATTGCCAACAGGGTTCGCCGGGAATCGTATCCGGGAAGCTTAGGGGGCCGCAGTGAGGCCACGCCGGGAGGCGAACTTGCTAAGATGCCGGGCGTTCGCTAGATTTACAGCGCGGAAATCTCCATTTATGAATGCCGCGGCTATCGGCCTTTAACAGTTGGCCGCCCGTTAATAACAAAGGAGCAGAACATGTCCCGTTATCCAGCCCTTGTCGTTGCAAGCCTGTTCGTGGCGATGATCAGTACCTTCAGCCAGGTCAACGCCGCGCCGAGCGTGTCCGAGATTATCTCCGCCGCCATCGCCGATCCCGGCCGCCCCGCTGCCGACCGCAAGCAGGATGCCAATCGAAAGCCTTTGCAGGTGCTGGAATTTGCCGGCGTCAAACCCGGTGATCGCGTGGCGGACTTCATTCCCGGTGGTGGCTATGTCACGCGACTGTTCTCGAAAATCGTTGGCAAGAGCGGGCATGTCTATGCTGTGGTGCCGGAAGAATTTTTCAAAATGCGGGCTAATGCGGATGCAGCGGTGAAGGCGATAGCCGCCGATAAGGAATATTCCAATGTCACGGTGCTCAAGGAACCCGCCGAGCGCTTCAGCGCCCCGGAAAAACTCGATATGGTCTGGACCTCCATGAACTATCATGACCTGCACGACAAGTTCCTCGGCCCGGTCAATCTGGCGGTGTTGAACAAAAGGATCTTCAATGCGCTGAAGCCTGGCGGTATTTATCTGGTGCTCGATCATGCCGCGGCCGCCGGTTCCGGCCTTCGCGATACGAATACCCTGCATCGCATCGATCCGGCCGCCGTGAAGGAAGAGGTATTAGCGGCGGGCTTTGTACTGGATGGGGAATCGGACGTACTACATAACCCACAAGACGATCATACCGCCAAAGTCTTCGATCCCGCGATTCGCGGCAAGACCGACAAATTCATCTTTAGATTTCGGAAACCGAAATAAACGGAATCAAGAGGTAGATATCCCGCCGCCCAAGCCGATGAGATCAAAGCCCGTGAGTAGTGAGGCTCAAATCGCTATGCATTCCTGATGGCTGAATGCTGTGTTGAAATCGCGCCTTAATGGGCATGAATCGGGACCGGGCATAACGGCGGGAGCGAGGTGTACGACTAGAGCGGTGTTATGCTGAAGCTGCGGACCAATGTATATATATCGATAAGCAAAACGCCGCGACGGCGCGCGATCTTTATACTGCAAAGCGATTGACCGCCATATTAAGATCGCTGGCCAGATGCGCCACATCCTCGATCGCTTGGGTGCTTTGCGCCGCATTGGTGCTCGCGCCTTGAGCGAGATTACTGATCTGCGAGAGATTATTGCTCAGGTCGGATGCGACATGGCTTTGCTGTTCCACCGCCACGGCGATCTGATTATTCATATCATTGACGGTGGTCATGGCAGAGGTGATAAGGCCGAATGCCTCGTTGGCTTCCGCCGAATGGCGCACTACATCTTCGGTCTGGGTACGGCTGTGCGCCATGGCCTGGGCGGCCTTGCCGGCGCCTTCCTGCAGCCGTTGAATCATATTTTGAATCTCGGAGGTGGATTCCTGAGTCCGGGAAGCCAGAGTTCGTACCTCGTCGGCGACCACTGCAAAGCCTCTCCCCTGTTCCCCGGCACGTGCCGCCTCGATGGCGGCGTTCAAGGCCAACAGGTTGGTTTGTTCCGCAATGCCGCGAATGACTTCCAGAACCGAGCCGATGGAATCGCTTTCCCGCTCGAGTTGGGTCACGGTTTCGGCGGCGTGCTGAATTTCACCGGCCAGGCTGACAATCAGCTCTTGGGTGCGTTTCATTTGTTCACTGCCGTTGAGTGAGCCATCGTGTGCCTGCATGGTCGACTCGGCGGCGGAATGGGCGCTGTGGGAAACCTCCTGGATACTGCTTGCCATTTCGCTGATCGCAGTGGCTACCTGCTCGGTATTGGATTGCTGCTCCCCTATGGTGCGGGCAGTTTCACGGCTGGTGACGCTGACTTGCTCCGCCGCAGCCGCCAGGCTTGCCGAGCCTGCGCTTACCTTTCCAACCAGACCATGTACCGTCTCCATGAATTTATTAAATCCGCCAGCGAACTCGGTACGCGCATTTTGTTTGCGGTAGGTGAGGTCAATAACTTCGCCCTGTGCGGTCAGATGGGTGCCGATCTCGGAAAGCTCTTCCGACAGCAGGGCTTCCTTCAGGCCACGCAGGGATAAGTAGATTAAAACGCCTGTCTCAAATACCACATAGGCCGCATGAACCACCACCATATTCCAGCTGGCGCCATTAGAGAACACATATACGCCGGCGTCGGCGCCTTGAAGAAAATTGAATACTACGTGGTGCACGGCGGTCACTGCGGCTCCGACGACGATGGTCGACCAATCGCGGTAATAAACTAAAAAGGCCAGCAGGGCGAATATCCCGAAATGCAGTTCCACCAGGCCGTGGCCCTGATGAATATGCAAGGCACAGAAGGCCATGAATGACGTAGCCATGGCAAACCGCGTCACGCGATTGCCTGGCAACAACTTTGCCAAGACCGTGGGAATGATGGCGGCAGGCAGTCCGACCAATAAGGCGGGAAACCAAGTGTCGTGCCACGGGGCAAGAGCCAGGGAGAATAGAAACAAGGCCCAACATACCACGGTCATTATCTTGTCACCGTCCATATGCAGTTTATGAAGGGAGAATTGGGTATTCATGTGTGCAGACACTCCATCGCAGTATATTAGTGGCTCCTAATCTAAGGCATTTATCGATCACAACAGACGAAAACTTGATAAACAAACCACTGCCTGGCCGAGGCCGCACCAATATCCCTCTGGGACGCAAAAACTATTCATCAGAATTACCTGGACTTAGAACTAGTCTTACCTTGAAATTACCTTTACCACAGGTAGTGTGCTTCCCTGCTTGAGGCGAAGTACTGCTAATTTCGCGCAGACTCAAGATGCTCAAAGAGTAACGTTCCGTGCCGATAGCCTGTCTGGAAGCTATTGATTATTAAATCTGAAGCAATGGATAAGCTCGATGGGTGTTGATCTAACTTCGAAAACGTATCTGGTGGTGGATGACTTCGCCGACATGCGCAGCATGCTCAGGTCGATGCTGGTCGCTTATGGCGTGACGAATATCGAAATGGTGGGTAACGGCAAGGACGCCATTAAGATGCTGGCCAAGAAAACCTATGACGTGGTCCTCTGCGATTACAACCTGGGCGAGGGCAAGGACGGCCAGCAGGTGCTGGAGGAGGGCAAGGACAAAGGTTTGATTCCGTATTCTACGGCCTTTCTGATGATCACCGCCGAAAATACCATGGAGATGGTGATGGGCGCCGTAGAATATCTGCCGGATGATTACCTGTCCAAGCCCTTTAATAAGGATATGCTGCGCAGCCGCCTGGAGAAAGTCATCGTCAGAAAAGATGATCTTCACGGTATCGTCAAACAGCTAAAGCAGGAACGGTTTGAGGATGCCCTTGCCTTATGCGACGACAAGATCGCACAGAATCCGCGCAACCTAACGGAGTTGCTTAAGCTCAAGGGCGAGGTCTTGATGAGAGCGGGAAGGTATGCGGATGCGGGTGCGATTTATGAAGGTGTGCTGGCCAAAAGAGACGCGCCATGGGCGATGCTCGGCTTGGGCAAGGTACATTATCACTCCCAGGAATACGAGGAAGCTAAAGCGGTATTTCAGAAAATCATCGACGGTAACAAGACGCATATGGAAGCGTATGACTGGCTTGCCAAGACCGCAGTCGCCTTGGGTGACCAAAAGCAGGCGCTGGAGGTTTTGGCGGCGGCGACCGCAATCTCGCCGAAATCCATTGTGAGACAAATGGAGCTGGGAAATCTCGCCCTCAAGGAAAAGGATTTCGGCGCGGCTGCCAAGGCTTTCAAGAAGGCCGTGCATGTCGGATGCAATTCCATTTATCAGACACCGTCAAACTATACAAAGCTGGCCAAGATACTGGTTAAAACCTCTGGGAAGGAAGCCCTGTCTTTTCTATCGAAGCTGCGCAGCGATTACGGCAGGGATAACGAAGCCAATCTGCATGCCGCGATTGCCGAGAGCATGGTGCTTAAGGACCTGGGGCGCGAAAGTGAGGCGCAAAAGGCCTTCGCCGAGGCAAATAATCTCTATGAGAAATGTTCCGATGTCGTGCCGAATGACGTTGCCATGGAAATGGCGAATGCCTGTCTGGTGAACGGCGATAAGGATAGAGGGTTGGTCATGCTGCAATCCCTGGTGAAGAACAATCACCAGGATGAGAAGTTGCTTGCTCAGGTACAGGATGTTTTCTGCTCGGTAGGATTGGAGTCCGAAGGCCAGGAAATGATCGAGACGGCTATTCGGGAAGTTGTGAATCTGAACAATAAAGGGACGCAACTGGCCAAATCGGGGAGGCTGGACGAGGCGATCAGTTTATTCGAGAAAGCCGTCCGCAACATGCCGGATAACAGTACCATCAACATTAACATCGCCAACGTGTTAATGATGCACTTGAAGGCGAACGGCAAGAACGACAACTATCTATATAGAGTCAGGCAGCATCTCGAGCGTGTCCAGCGCCATGACCCGGGCAACGAAAATTACCGGAAATTAAACGCCGCCTATGAAAAGCTTAAGGCCTCTTGATGCGGCGCAGCGCGGCAACTATGGTCTGCAATAACAGAGCTTCTGTCTCTATGAGTGACAACGAGAACATAGGTTTTTCGACCATCCTCGCTTCCAGTATTCATGATATGAAAAATTCACTGGGCGTCGTGCTTAGCTCTCTGGACGAGTTAGTGCACAGCATGGGCGATGCGCTGCCTCCCGCGCAGCTGGCCAAACTTCAATGGGAAGCCAAACGGGTTAATGACAATCTTGTGCAATTATTGGCCCTCTATAAGATGGAAAACCAGAGTGTGGCGTTACATGTAGATGAATATTTCGTCTATGATTTCTTGGGGGAGGTATTGGTATCCGAAAAGGCAGTGTTGAAGACGCGCAACATCGAGCTTGAGCTGCAATGTGAGCACGACCTGGCCTGGTACTTCGATCGTGAGCTGGTCACCGGAGTTTTAAAAAATGCCATCGGTAATGCCTTGCGCTACGCGAAGACCAAGGTGTTGATTACGGCCAGCCTGGAAGATCACTATCTGGTCCTGTCCGTCAATGACGATGGTAAAGGCTATAATCCCAAATTACTTGCAGATGGCGGGCAGCATGCTCACGGCGTGGATTTTTCCTCGGGCAACACCGGCCTGGGCCTGTATTTCACTTCCAGGGTGGCGAAATCACACAAGAACAAAGACAGACGGGGCAGTATCCAGCTCAGCAATGCGCAGGCGCTGGGCGGCGCATGCTTTTCCATCAAATTGCCCTGATCTTAGCGCTACGGATTTGACGGACCGGCGCTGTATACACAGTCGGCGGAAATATCCGGCAGGCGGGACGGCTTCCTTGTCGACTACTGCTATGATTAAATAGTTCCTATACGGTTTTACGTCTCGGAAAGACAGTCACCCATGAATCTCAGCGTCATCATACTCGCCGCCGGCCAGGGCACGCGCATGCGTTCTACCCTGCCGAAAGTTCTGCATCCGCTCGGAGGTACATCCCTGCTCGGTCATGTAATAAACACCGCCCAAGCACTGGAGGCCGCGGCGACCTACGTCGTGGTGGGTCATGGCGGCGATCGCGTGCGTGACGACTTGGCGGCTGCTCCCGTTACGTGGGTGGAGCAAAGCCGCCAGCTCGGCACCGGGCATGCAGTTGCGCAAGCCGTGCCCTTGATACCAGCCGATCATCTGGTGCTGGTGCTCTACGGCGATGTACCCTTGATCAAGGTCGCGACCTTGCAGCGACTGGTCTCGGCGGCAGGCCAGGATGCCCTGGGATTATTGACTGCCCATCTGATCGATCCCGGTGGTTACGGGCGCATCATCCGCGATGCACAGGGCGATGTCATCGCCATCATCGAACACAAAGATGCCAGCGATGAGCAGCGCAATATAAATGAGATCAACACCGGCATGTTGGCGGTCAATGCGGCGCGCCTGCAGCAATGGGTGGCTGGATTGGATAACAGCAACAGCCAAGGTGAATTTTATCTCACCGACGTCATCGCCATGGCGGTAAGAGATGGTGTTGCCATCAAGACCGTTTATCCGCTTGGCAATACCGAGATTCTGGGTGTGAACACCAAGGCGCAGCTCGCCGAACTGGAGCGGGTTTATCAACTACAGCGGGCGACCCAGCTGATGGTGCAGGGTGTAACCTTGCGCGACCCGGCGCGATTCGATGTGCGAGGGGAAATAACAGTCGGCCATGACGTCACCATCGATATCAACGTAGTCTGCGCCGGCAAGGTTATCATAGGCAACGATGTCATTATCGGAGCCAACAGTTTTTTGCGCGATGTGACCATCGGCGACGGCGTCATCATTCAGCCCAATTCGGTCATCGAGGAGGCGGAGGTCGGTGCCGGCTGTCGTATCGGGCCTTTCGCCCGCATCCGTCCCGGGACGCGCTTGAGCGAAGCGGTGCATATCGGTAATTTTGTCGAGATCAAAAAGGCCGAGGTGGCGCAAGGCTCGAAAATCAATCACCTCAGTTACGTCGGCGATGCCATGGTGGGGGCGCGGGTGAACATCGGTGCGGGCACCATCACCTGCAATTACGACGGCGCCAACAAATATCAGACCATCATAGAAGACGATGTGTTCGTCGGCTCCGATACACAGCTGGTGGCGCCGGTCACGCTGGGTGCCGGCTCCACTATCGGCGCCGGTTCCACCATCACCAAGGATACCCCGCCCGGCGAGTTGAGCCTGAGCCGCACACCGCAACAGACCCGCAAAGGCTGGAAGCGGCCGGTGAAAAAAGCAAAAGAAAAATAAAACCCTTACAGCTTTCGCTAGTTCATTTCGACCGGGAGAATCTTCGACTATAGTATCCTTGGTGTTATGGATTTAAGTGGAATTCCCGCCGTCACTTACCATGAACCATTTGCCAGGGAGGCGCAGGATTAATGCTCGGTTTTTCACCTTCACAGCGATCCGACAGTTACCCGCCCGTTCATTCATCGCGCGGTTTATGTCTGCCAACTCATATACGATCCATACCCATATGAAATCTTATTCCGTCCTATTTGCCCTAATCCTCTTCCTTATGGCTTCGCTGGCCGTATCCGCTGCGGAGCAGGAGGCACCCGCAGGTTCATCCTCGGGCAAAGCACAAACGCGGCAGGTCTCAGCGGAGACCTGGCACAGCTTCGAGAACCTCTTCAATGCCATTACTCAATCACAACAGGATTTGGCCGGCTTGCGAAAGAAATTAAATGCGGCCAAGGACGATGCCGAGCGCGAACGCATCCGTCAGGATCTGGATTTGTTGGAATCGAATATAGACAGTCTGCAACTCGCCTGGGAGATGTGGGCCACCGGCGGCGTCGATCTGCAATTGTTCTCGCCGAAGAAGGAAGAGAAGTTCGATTGGCGCCAGGAAATCCAATCCGTATTCGAGCCTATCGTGGTAGAGATGCGGCGTTTGACCGAGCGACCGCGCAAGGTGGAACGCTTACGCAGTCAACAGGCCTTTTTTCAACAGCGTCTCGCTACGGCCGAAGCCGCACTCAAGAATATCGATGAGTACAAGCGTTCGGCGCCGTCTGCGGATCTGAAGGGCGCCTTCGGCGATCTGGAGTCGCGTTGGCGTAAGCGCCATGACGAAATCAAAAATCAACTGGGCCTGGTCAATCTGCAGCTCGAAGAGCTGCAGTCTCCCAATCAACCCGCGGAGGAGCGGGCCAGCAAGGCCCTCAAGGAATTACTGACCGGACGCTTTCTGAATCTGTTATTGGCTGCGCTGGCCGCCTCGATTATTTACGGTCTGATGCGTGTCGTCAGTCGATTCTATATACGCATGGTTGCCAAGCGCGGCCGTCGCCGGCCGTTTCTGGCGCGGGTCGCGCATCTATCATTTTTGCTCATCTCAGGCGTGCTGGCCTTGCTGGCGGGAATGGCAGTGTTGTACGTGCGCGATGACTGGATACTCCTCGGTTTGTTGATCATCGTGCTCATGGGCGTTGCCTTGACTTTGCAACGTACCCTGCCGGCCTATATCAAAGAGGCCAGGGTACTCCTTAATATCGGTCCGGCGCGCGAGGGCGAACGTGTGATTTACAACGGTTTGCCGTGGAAGCTGCAGTCCTTGAATATGTATTCCACCCTGCTCAATCCGACCCTGCGCGGCGGTAAGCAACTGCTGCCGCTCAGTGAGCTGGTCACCATGATCTCGCGCCCCTACGATGAGGATGAGCCGTGGTTTCCCAGCCGGGAAGGTGATTTCGTGGTGTTGAACGATCAGACTTACGGACGTGTCATCCTGCAAAGCCCGGAAGTGGTGCAGCTGCGGGTGGCGGGGGCGATTAGGACTTATCCCGTCGGCGCCTTTTTGGACAGCCATCCGCAGAATCTGTCACTGCGCGGTTTCGCCATCATTATGAAATTCGGTATCGATTATCAACATCAGAGCCGTGTGACTACGGACATACGGGAAAAATTTGCGGACTATCTGGAGACCCATCTCAAAGCCAGCGACTTCGGTCGCTATCTCAAGGATTTCTTCATAGAGTTCGACGAGGCGGGGGCATCGTCCCTGAATTTCTTCGTGTGGGCCGCATTCAGCGGCGAGGCCGCGGAATCCTACGGCCGAATCCGCCGTCTGTTGCAACGCATGGCGGTGGATGCGTGTAATGCCAACGACTGGGTGATACCGTTCAACCAGATGACGGTGCATCTCGCTCAGGACGGGGAGGCATCTTCCGTTAATTCTTTGCCCTGATAATCACGGTGACGACCAACTATAAATCCCACAAGCGGCGATCCACGCCGCGCCGCATCGGCGTGGCGCGGGTTCTGTCCAAGTTGGGTATCGCTTCGCGTACGGTTGCCGCGCAGTGGGTGGCTGCCGGGCGGGTGGCGGTCAACGGCAGGATCGTCCATGACCCGGAGACACCTGTGGTGGCGGAGCGCGACCGGATCACCGTGGACGGCAGGCCGATGCGTGCGGCGGAGAAACGCTATGTCATGCTCAACAAACCTCGCAGCCTGGTGACCACCGCACGCGACGAGCATGGGCGTGCCACTGTATATAGTTGTTTCACTTCTGAACAAGATCGAGGTTTGGCGCCGGTGGGGCGATTGGACAAGGCCAGCGAAGGCCTGCTCTTGTTCAGCAATGACAGCGAGTGGGCCAGCCGACTGCTCGATCCCGCCGCTCATTTGTCCAAGCTCTACCATGTGCAGGTCGACGCGCTGGTGAGCGCGGATCAGCTGACGCGTATGCGCAATGGTATTTGTATGCAAGACGGAACCATACTGGGGGTGGGCGCGGCGCGGCTGTTGCGCAGTGGGGAAAAGAACAGCTGGCTGGAGATCACGCTGCATGAAGGCAAGAATCGCCAGATCCGCCGCATAGCCGAGGCCCTGGACTTGAAGGTATTGCGCCTGGTACGTGTCGCCATCGGACCGCTGTCCTTGGGAGGCTTGGCCAAGGGTGAGACTCGTGCGTTGAGCGAGACCGAGTTGCGAGAGCTTGAGGCAGCCGTAGTCGGTGGGGAGCGTCAGGAACAGCGTTCATAAGCGCTGTGCACCCTCCCGGCTCGCCTGGATTACAGACTGGTTTTTTTCCTTAATGAACTTCTGATTTCTGTGTCATTTCTCCCTTCGGTCGAAATGACAATAATCGAATGAATCAGAGGTCGCTTAATATTATTTTTCAGGAGCAATTATGCATCGCTGCAGCTGGGCGGGAACAGACCCCGTATACATCGATTATCATGACCGCGAATGGGGCGTGCCCATGCATGATGAGCGCACCCTGTTCGAGATGTTGATCCTCGACGGAGCGCAGGCCGGTTTAAGCTGGATCACCATCCTCAAGAAGCGCGACAATTACCGGTCCGCCTTCGACAATTTCGATGCGCACAAGATGGCGCGCTACGGCGAGCGCAAGGTAAGTGCCCTGCTCAACGATCCCGGAATCGTGCGCAACCGCCTGAAGATCGGCGCCGCGATCAACAATGCCAGGATGTTATTGGAGCTTCAGGAGCAGGAAGGGAGTCTCAACGAATTTCTGTGGCGCTACGTGGATGGGAAACCCATCATCAATGCCCGGCGGAGCATCAAGGACATTCCACCGCGCACCCCGCTCTCGGACACTATCAGCAGGGATTTAAGTCGGCGCGGCTTCAAATTCGTGGGGCCGACGATCTGCTATGCTTTCATGCAGGCCATGGGAATGGTCAATGACCATACCGTCAATTGTTTCCGCTATGCCGAGTTGGGCGGCAAGCGGCGCCCTTAGCGCCGCCGCATGCCATATTCTTAAAAACGCCAGCCCAACTTCAAGGTATACGAATTGGTACTGTCGGTGTTGTCGTAATCCAGGCCTACATTCAGGAGAGCGAAATTTACATTTACGCCCGCGTAGTACTTGGTTTGCTGGAAGCTTTCTTTGCTGAGAACGGTGGCGGCAGTGCCACGGGGCTTACTGTCCACCCATACCTGGCCGATGCCGGCATAAGGTGTCAGCATGGCAAAGCCTTTGGATATCGATAGCTCCAGGCCTTTGGTCGAAAAGTCCAATTCATCAACACCGCTCAATTTTGTCATGGTGCCGCGTACTGCAACTGCAGGCAACACGGTGCTGCCTTCCATGATGGCGTAGCGGACTTCACCACCCAGCACTGAGACATTGGTACTGGGCGCCTTGGTGTAAACCACGCCGACATCGAAGTTAAGGGGCAGTCCCTTGATGATGTGCAGCTTGGGGACCGGTAGGATGCTGGGGACGCTGTCAGTGCTGAGGGTGGCCTTGTCCCAGATAGCCTTGTGTTTCAGTTCGGTGCCGGTAACCTCCAGCCCGATGTCAAAGCCGGTGATGCCGAGGGGTTCTGCCGGGCTGACGGCTTTATAACTCGATATTGCGCCCAGATCCTGGGAAATCGACTTGAATTCAGATTGTGATAGGGACGGCAGATTATTGATATCACTGGCGGCAAAGCATGGCGGTGCAATGCCGAGCAGAGCGATGGCGGCGATGGCTTTGTACTTCATGGTATTCTCCCTTTGGTGGATGTGACTGTAGCTTAGCGCCGTGATGGGTGGAATAAAGCGAACCTGTACCTAAAAGCTGCTTCTTTAGCATTGCCGTGGCAAGTAGTCAAATATAAATATGTAATCTCTCACTTGGTTGACGGTTCGGTGCGCTACTAATAACTCACTGGCCGCTTGTAGGCACGACCAGGTCAAGAGTTTATCGGGTTTCTTTTGTAGTTCTTTACCCATGCCGATAGCCACTTTATTGAAAAGGGTGTTATGGAATAATCCTGGCATTAATTCCCGGTGTGTATTGGCGTGAGGTGGTTAAATATGCAGTAATGTGAGGGCGGCAGCGGGGCGTGTGGTAGTCCCTATACTGGTGCCGTGAAATGCCCAGTAAATTTAAAAAATTCTACAGTTAATAATAAATTGCATGCGCATCCAAGCGTCGAGGTGTGGCTGTATAATTCGCCGTGAATACGCAAGTTAACCGGTGAATGCATAACAAACCCATCGTTATGGACAAGCAGATGACTATCTGCAGAGGGTGCAACGTCGGTAACCAGTACTTCCGCACGGGTAACAGCGTCTTGGTCGCTGGACATTACGTAATCGAGGTCGGGCTGACCTGCGAGGTGTCGACGGCGTTCTACCAATAGAACAGCCAATCGGCTTATCCGGAGGTAAATCTTGTGGCAAGCGCAGTGCCGATGTCGTTCATTCGCACCAGGGGGCTTGAGGGCGGTGAGCGCCGCTCCGAAAGAGTATATATTTGTTGTAGCAGTCGAACACTGGCTCATCTTCAATTGCAGAGGAGACGTGGTATTCCGTTTGGTTGGTCATAAGGAAAACGCCTGGGCAGCCAAGCCGCCATGCAACACTATAATTTGACAGCAAGATGAGAGCGAATTTGATGTGTCGGAGAGAAATTGTCCCTGCAGCGATACTGGCCGGTACAATGATAATCACGACGTCAGCGACGGCTGCCGAGATTGCCGGCAAGTCCTTGGAGCTATATGGCACACTGGAATTGTCGCTCGATTACAGCGATACGGACCAACCCGGTCGCTCTGGCGATCTGACCCTGTCGAGCAATTCCTCGCGTCTTGGATTCAAAGGTGCACATGCTATAGATCCAAACCTCACCCTGATATGGCAGGTGGAACAAGAAGTGATGCTGGACCAAGGGAGTGGTTCTTGGGCCAGCCGCAATACCTTTGCCGGATTCCAGGCAGCCAAGTATGGTCGCCTAATTTTCGGCTACTACGATACGCCCTTCAAGACCGTCGGCAATAACTGGGATATCATGGGGAGCACTGTCGCCGAATGGCGCGCCATCCTCGGTGCCAGCGCCATCGACGGCAACCAACTTAATAAGCGGGCAGAGAATGCTATCCTGTATTCGTACAACATCAAGCCGGCTCTCGAGCTTCAGGCGATGTACTCGCCAGATGGCCAGAACAGCTCCGCCAGCAATCCGCCGGATAACAACAAGCACGAAGTGCTGAGTCTCGCAGCTCTGTTTGAGGACGGTCCGCTGGCACTAGCGGCCGCTTATGAACACTGGAGCAAGTTCGATGGGCCCAGTGGGCCTTATGGCGAAATCAATGCTATCCGCCTATCTGTCGTCAGCCAAACGATCGCCAATGCACGCGTAGGCGCTATATTTGAGAACATCAGCGCGACAAGCGCAGACCCTATAGATCGCAGTGCCTTTGGTCTTAACGGTGAGTTGTCCCGCGGGGCCTTTATCTACAAGGCGCAGCTGCTTTTCGCTGCGGATTACTCCGGGAAGTCCAAGTCCGGCGCAACTCGTATCGGCCTTGCTGTCTTCGACAAGGTCGACAAGCAGACCACCGTCTATACTGCCTTTGGTAGAACAGACAACGACAAGAATGCCAAGTATAAAGGTGTCGATGGTGGGCACGGCGACAAGGTGTCGACAGGCCTCGGTGGGGCGCCTATGGCATTGTCGGCAGGGTTCATCTTTAGCTTCTGAGCGCCACACATTTCCACAATTCCATGCCTCGGCGCAGAGTTAATAAAGGATGGGCCGGCAAATCCTGACAGCCAAGACCGACGCCAGGACTTTGATCTTCACTAGAACTTTTCTCCGAGGCGGACGTATGTGACGTTTTCCCCTTTATTGAAGGCAATATCAACACCCAAATGCATCTTCTTATCCGCCGCCACCTGCCAGCGTAGTCCGACTCCATAACTGGTAACGGCATCTCCCTTCACTAGTCTAGACATTTCCTCGGCATGCCAGCCCGACGCAGTGAAGAGTACGAAACCCCAGCGCGAACTGAACTTGTGGCGGGCCTCGGCATGCAGGGAGAACGTATTGATGTCACGGTAGCGATCCCGGGCAAAGCCACGCATATCGAGATAGGGGAGAGCAAAGTACGGAGTGTCCCCAGAGCTGGTCTGGAGGTTGGCGCGCAAGGCCAAGGTAGTATCACTCCATAACGGTAAATAATGATTGTAAAACGTACTCAGTTTCGCATATTCGAAATCACCTCCCCAGTGTTTGCCATAGTCTGTCCATTTGAGCTGGAACAGCCGCCCATGTTGAGGGTAGTAATTGTCGTCCGTGCTGTCATAACTCGCCACCAGGCCCAGACCCGCAGCCCGAATAGTCGCGGCTAGATCGGGTAGATCCAAGTTCAGGTTCGAAGGGCTGAATATGAGCTCTGTACTTGAAAACAGATATTCGACGCCTGCATACCAGTGCTGGGTTCCAGGTAAGCGGCGCAGTAAGCGCCCCCCCATTCCCTCTACTCTCATCCTGTATGAGATGGGGTTATCTGAAAATATCGGATCATCCCCGATACCGTAAAACTTCAGGTTGAAGTCGCCCGCCCCCATGAAGACGCGATATCGGTAGGTATCATCGGCCCAGTTGCCATCATGAAAGGCTCCCACCGCCCAACTCTTGTTGTCGGTATACATGCCACCTAAGCCAGAAGTGGTATTGGGTATGTTAGACGCTTTGTCCGCCTTCGGATGCAGATACAGCAATACCCCCTGCAGACCGGTACCCACGGTGGGATTTGAGATAGGTATAGGTGCCGCCACCCAGCTGCCTTTTTGTATACTCGCAGGTATAGACGGTTTGTCCTCTCCAGGGTCCAGGTCGACTGCTGAGTCATCAGCCGCTCGCGCTTGAACGGCAAGAGAGCAGGCGAGGACAACAATTAGATGCAGTAATGGCCCGCTCCAGCGTCCGCCAGATTTAAGCCGGCCATAGATTTCTAATCGCCATTTCACTCGACACGCATCTCATCATACAGTCTTGGTATCCAAGCAGGTCGCACCGACATGGTAACAATGTTGATGAACCAGGGCCAGTCCACGTCATCTATGAGCTTTATGATCTTGGCCTTGAATTAGAAACTGTGTACACCGCCCTAACACAGTAAGCTTGCGTCGGCATCATCTCTGTTTCCATCGGCAAAATATTACCAGTCTTAACCAGTAACTGTGGCCTCCCAAGCACAGGCCTAGAAGGAACTATATCAGCCTCTGATTCCACTACTCCATTTCAACCGCGACACGTTCCCGCCGTGACTGGATGTACTTCACATGGGCGCGGGGAATCACCGCCATTGCCATGGAGACTTTATACCTTATGGGCCTCGCTGACATGGTCTCTATGGCCTTGACTTCAGCCACCCCATCTTTGACTGATACCCTGTTAATCCTGGTGGGATTGTAGAAGTCGATATTTCTATGGAAGACCACCATATACTTGCTGAAATCCACCTCGGGCACTGTCTTACCCGGCTTGTAGACAGCCCAAACTGCCTTGAATGCCTCAGCGTTCCCCAGGTATCCAATATTGGACCTCTGTTGTCCTTTCGGCAGACGTTTCAATTCGGCGAGCAGATAATCGCCGCTCCAGGACTCGGTGATCACAAGTTCGGCAGGCTGGTCATCCACCAGTGCCGCCGTGCGAAGCCTAGCATCACGGCCAGCATCAATAAGGTCAGCAGTCTATGGAATCTATTCATGCGCGCACGTCCAAAGAAACGTAATTACGGCGACAGCTCGCTACTCTATATGCCTGTGGCGTTGATTATGCGCGCATCGTCCTGGATGGGCCAGAAGTACAGCTGATAAGTAATTAAGATATATAGCTAACCGGCCCAATGGCTTCTATTGTAACGATAGGGATGATGCCGGTCAGGTGTGGTGAGAGTGACCGGCAAAGAGGCTTGTACAGCTTTATGATTATCGTTTAGAGTGGCATAGAGGCAAGCAGCAAATCCTCCTACTTACTTTAATATTCACAGGGATTTCATATGCAAATCTGGAAGCATGTGGTACGCACTGCGACAGTAATTATCATGGTAAGTCTCATTGCCTGTGCGACGACGCCTAATCTGACGGGCTCATGGCGTGATGAGAATTACACGGGGAAGTTTCAAAATGTGCTGGTTGTTGGGATTTCTGCAAACCAGGCCGCACGTCGTATCTTTGAGGACACGGTAGTCAATAGCCTGAAAGCCAAGGGCGTTGAAGCCAGTGCGCTTTTTAGGGTGGCGCCCAGCGACGCCGAACCGGACAAGGATGCCATCGAAGCGGTCGTGAAGGAAAAGTCCTTTGCAGCAGTTATCACCACGCGCGTAACGGGCGAAGACAGCCAGAAACGGTATGTGGAAGGAAGGGCGATTACTCCGCCGCCAAGTTACTACAGCACCATGGGCGGCTATGTGGGTGCGGTGGGTCCCGTTGTCTATGAGCCGGGTTATATGGTCGATGAGAAGCGCGTTTCCTTAGAAAGCAACGGGTACGACGCGGCTTCGGGGAAATTGGTTTGGACAATCACGACGGAATTGTTTAATCCTAGTGATCTGAATGAAGAGGTTAAGGGCTTGGCTGGACTGATCGTCCGGCAACTGGAAGGCAGTGATCTTATCTGACAGGTCGGCATCTCTGTCGAGTATTGATGCTGCTTTGTCGAGCTGAGATATGGACGTTCGGAAGGGATAGTGCTTTCCCCGAAATTTTCGTTTAGGCCGCTTCCATCTGGAATCAGCGTGCATTCGAGATTTCACTGCAATCGGCTTATCGGCCCATAAATACCCATGGTCTCTCTGGGCAGTCCCGGGTGTTCTGGTGGGCCGAATCGGCGCACGCAGATCAGCGAACTACCGCATATAACATGAAACCATTCAGCACCGAGTTGAATCCCGCGCTTAAGCGTCCCTGGTTCACCTTGATATCCAGGCTGCTTCGATTGACTCCGAGGCCAAAACCAACGTGCTTGAAAGTGCAATGCTCTACGGCGAGCGTGAAGTCAGTCAGGCTGCCCGTGTACTTATCGGATCTATCCAGGAAAAACAGCATATATTTGCTGCGCACCATCCTCTCCGGCGACAATACATAGTCGAGGTGGAAGCCGAATACCGGCAAGGGCGCAGTGGTCGATTGGCTTTCGCGGATGCCGAGATTAGTCGATTGCAGTGAGGCCTTTAGTCGCGTGATGTGGGCGCCGATCGAAAACGCGGTTTCGATTTCCGGGGCGCGATAGAACGAATAGGTGTAAGTAAGCTTGATTGTATCGGTGTCGAAGCGACTGTCGATCGTGGTACCGGCTGGGAAATGCGCGTCCCCGAAATCAATATCGCGCTGGGTTGCAATCCGGACGCTGCGGTTGATGTTGTACCAGCTGAAGTCCACCCGGTGCCGGGGGGTGAAGCGGTAGAAGGCATCGAGACGCGGTACGTCATACTGGTATCGCCACCCAAGTCCTGTTCCCAGGAAATGTTGGTGCCAACATTGACTACCCCGGAACTGCGGTCGAGTCGAAGCAGGCCATCGGTGCGGTTAACATATACGCCCCGATTGCGAGGTAGTAGCGGTCTTGGACGGTGCCATCGGCTGCCAATGCCCGCGGCATCAGGGCGGGTGCCGCAATCAGCATGCCGGCCGTCATGCCGGTCAAAGGTCGCAGCCATGCTCTCGCGTAGGGTGAAACGCCTTTCCACCGTCCGTTGGTTTTGGTGGCGTGATCCATGAACTTTAATAATGTGGTTGCCATCGCTTGTCCTTGTCTTGTCACGTCTCGATGCTTCACGGCACCCTAAGTGTCCGCCAAACTCTACATTGCAGTAATAATTGCGCTGATAATATGTGCGATACGGGCTGCTTGTTTGGGCGCTTTTAACAACTGATGCCCCTCCATATCAATTCTGATTCAGAACATGTAACCAATCTCAAAACGGTAGGTTGTGAAATCAGGCGTGCCGTTCGCTTTGCTGATATCCAACCATTGTTTGCCAAGGCTGCCTCGCAAGAACAGACTGTCGTGCACATCGTAGCGTAAGCCGAGAGCGGTGCCATATGTGAATTCGGTTGAAGCATAAGTTGGCTGGTAACGCGAACAAAGCTGACCATAGTAGGGATCCAACCAGCAACCCAAGCTGGGTGGCACGGAAGGGATATTGGTATCAATCCATGTCCAGCCTATATTGCCGGTAATATACGGTGTGAGGCGCTTGGGCATGAAATTGTACGTCAAACCAAAACGCAGACTACTGGTATCCAGTCTTCCGCCATAGGTGTCTTTGTTCCCCGTGCCTTGCTCCACTCTAGTGCCGGAGTAACTGGCAGAGTTCCATCCCATCTGAAAATCCCGGGCGAGCTTTTCACTGTAATTGTAACCAAGGCCAAAAATCCAGCCTAAATCACCATTAATGTCCGCCTTGGAGCCGCCACCAAACTCTATGGATTTTGAATTCAAATAATTGCCGCTGAAAGACCATTCCAGTTTTCCGGTCCTATTACTGGCGGAACTGGCACCGGTTGAACCGTCAGCGGCGAAGCTGGTGTTAAATGCCGAGATTAGGGTAAGGCCGGTTATCGATAAAATGATTTTCCGAATGATCTGCTGCCTCATAAATCCTCCATCTTTCATAGGCCACTTCTTACATTGTTGATCTGAACGTTACTTGGCGGATAACGCCGAAACCATCACTGCCGACAGCGCGAACCTGAGGGACCGATAATTCAGCCATGCCGCTGAGCATCCAACGAACGGGTTGTCAGCAACGATAAAGAAGGTGGTGCTTGGCTCCCGTCCCATCTACCCATACCGCCGTTTGAGTCCATGAATGCAGACTAACTACCTGGCAAACTTCAGGCTATTTGGACTTCCTTCAAACCGGTAGACACTCATATACTTTAATTTAAAGCATGTGAGGAATATCCATGACAAAAGAGCGATTTTCAGAGGAATTCAAGCAAGAGGCGGTTCGGCAAGTGGTCGAACGCGGTTATACCGTGGCGGATGTCGGCAAGCGGCTCGGTGTTTCAGTGCAAAGCCTGTACAAGTGGGTAAAGGCCTACTCGCCCAACGCCACGGACCGCTATGAGGCGGAGATCAAAGAGGTCCGACGGGAAAATCTGAAGCTGAAAGTGGAGCTACGCCGCGCCCAGGAAGAGCGCGACATCCTAAAAAAAGCGGCCGCGTACTTCGCCAAAAACCCGGAGTGAAGTACGCCTTCATTTTGCAGCATCAGGATCGCTATCCGGTGAAGCCCATGTGCCGCCTATTGGGTGTTTCACGCAGTGGCTATTATGCATGGCTAGAACGGCCACCGTCACAACGGTCCGTTGACGATAATCGATTACTGGGCCTCATCCGTGAGTCGCATGAAGCGAGTGGTCGAATCTATGGTGCGCCGCGCATACTATGCGATCTGCGAGAGGTGGGTGAACGTGTTGGGAAAAACCGTGTTGCGAAGATCATGCACCGCAACAAGATACGCGCCCAGCGAGGTTACAAGAAGCCAGGCTACCGCTACACAAAACCGGCGGTCGCAGCGCCGAACCGATTGCAGCAACAGTTCACGATTGATCACCCTGATAGCGCCTGGGTAACTGACATCACCTATATTCGTACCTACCAAGGCTGGTTGTATTTAGCGGTTGTCATGGATCTATATTCGCGAATGGTCATTGGCTGGTCGATGAAATCAACCTTAGCCAAGGAAATTGTGTTGGATGCGCTCTTAATGGCCGTATGGCGACGCACGCCCAAACAGGATGTGGTGATTCATTCAGATCAAGGATCGCAGTACAGCAGCGACGAGTGGAACCGATTCTGCAAAACGCATGGATTGGTAACCAGTATGAGTCGCCGGGGCAATTGCTACGATAATGCGGCCATGGAGTTCTTTTTCAGCAGCCTAAAGAAGGAGAAAATACGCCGTCACATATTCAGAACCCGTGAAGAAGCTAAAGCAGAGATATTCGATTATATTGAAGTGTTTTATAATCGAGCGAGACGGCATCAGCACCTGGGAAATATAAGCCCAACGGCTTATGAAGAGCAGATGGCCAAACTTGGCTGAGTGTCTACGGAAACGAGGCAAGTCCAATTGGACTTTAGTCGTACTGGGAGGCACCGGTATCGGCAGAAAACTTAGGACCGGCATCTAGGACTGTCACCCATTGGGAAATCGTATGGATGTCGAAGGTCGTACTCAGGCGTCACCGCCTGGCGGCACGAAATACCCACCGCGTTACACGGGTTTTAACCAGCTGTACATCCAGCGATGGGTTGTCCACAGTGGATTTATTAGATATAAGATATCGTGCATAAGATCTGATTCTGCCAGGAATATGGGGATAGATTCCACAATTCTAGCTCGCAATGAGCAAGGGGCGAAAACAGCCGAATTCGAGCGACTCCTCAGGGATATCGCGCGCGGCAGCAGCCTGGCTTTGTCTGGCGAAGCGGTTGAGCTCGATCTACATGCAGCCCTGGGGCAGATCGCGGGATTTGTGGATTTCGATACCGTGGTCCTGCTGTGCGCCGTCGACCATGCAGCAGAATGGCAGGCCGAGGGTGAAATATGTTGACCTTATTAGCGTGTTATTCCCGAGTGGTAGATGGCTTGGTTTGTTGAATCGCACTTGTTGGCTTGCTCCTCTTTGCGGTTCAACTGCCTGTGCTTGCTGCAGGAGCGTCTATCGAGCCGTCACCCGACGACGGGAAAGCCTCAAAGAGCGTCGTAGCCCCGGTAGTTGTAGATGGAATTATTCTATTTGATGTGCGCGGTGTGTCGGCTTTCCCCGCTGAAAGGCGTGCCAAGGAGATCACCGCCCGGATTGAGCAGATGGCAGCCAATCGAACATTCGATCCTGAGTCGTTGCAGGTTGTCGAAAAGCAGGGCAAATCGTCCATTGAGGCCGGAGACGAGGGGATAATGTTGGTCATTGACGAGGATGCGCGCCTGGAGAATATTGAGCGAAAGGTGCTGGCGGGGGTTTACCTTATACGTATCCGCGAGGCAATCATGGCGTATTGCCATGCGCGGACGCCCGGGGCTATCATTCGCAGCGCCGTGTACATCGCAGTCGCTACCATAGCATTCGTGGTTTTCCTGTGGCTGGGTCAGCGCGCGATGCGTCGTATAGACGCTCTGCTAGATAGCCGCCTTCACAAGCATCTGGAGGGAGTCGAGTCCCAAGCCTTACAGATTGTCCGCGATAAACATAAACAACTATTGCATGGCCTGCTAGGGGCCCGAAGGCTATTGTGGTTCGCAGCATGTGCGTTCGTCGGGCTCTGGTATATAGAGTTCTCTTTGGGCATGTTGCCGTGGACACGTTGGCTTGGGCATCGCCTTTACACTCTACTACTCGACCCGCTGCGTATTATGAGCGTGGGTCTGATCGATGCTATTCCGGATTTTATATTTCTGACCATGCTGTTCTTTATTGTTCGTTACTTTCTCAAAGTGTTGCGGCTCTTTTTTGTAGGGGTGGCGGAAGGGACAATCGGGTTGCGAAGCTTCGCAGCCGATTGGGCATGGCCAACTTATAAGCTGCTGAGGGTGTTCGTCATAGCATTCGCACTGGTCGTGGCATTTACCTATATACCTGGATCAAACACGGATGCCTTCAAAGGTATCTCAGTATTCGTTGGGATAATAATTTCCTTGGGATCTTCTTCCGTTATCGCAAACATCATTGCGGGATATACCATGGTTTACCGTCGGGCGTTCAAGGTGGGTGATCGCATTCGGGTCGGCGACGAGGTCGGCGATGTGACGGAGACTCGCCTGCTCGTAACCTATTTGCGTACGCCCAAGAATGAAGAGATCGTGGTGCCGAATACCTTGATCCTAAGCAGGAGCGTGGTTAATTACAGCACCCTGGCCCGAGAGGGTAAGCTCATACTGCATACGATTGTCGGTATCGGCTATGAGACGCCATGGCGCCAGGTGGAGGCCATGCTGTTACAGGCTGCAGCCCAAACCCCGGAAGTGAAAAAAGATCCGTCACCTTTTGTGTTGCAGAAGGATCTCGGTAATTTTAGCGTGACGTATGAACTCAATGTCTTCTGTGATGACACTCAAAAGATGGGAGCGATTTATACGGCATTGCATCGGAATATTCTCGATGTCTTCAACGAGAATGGCGTGCAGATCATGACGCCCAGCTATGAGTCGGATCCGCCCGAGGCAAAAGTCGTGCCCAAAGAGCGGTGGTTTGTGTCTCCGGTCAAGCGGGATGAATTGCCATTACGATGTTGACGCATGAATTCCTGGCGCGCTGTTGGTTCCTGCGAATAATTTTAGCGTAGGGCCGCCGAGAGGCTGCTTCGCTATTCCAGCGCGATCATCGTAATTAATTCCCTGATACGATGTCTATTAGTGAGTTGAATATCCCCCCGGCCAGACTCATATCAGGATAGCCGCTTTCAGGCATATCCGGGATAATGCTTTATAGGGAGCCACTTATAGCTCTTAACCCCCTCGCCGATAGATATATTAACGAAACGGACGTTATGGGATAATTCGGTCGGTAATATCCGGTAAATTCTATGTTGAGGTAATGATATGTGCGGTATCGTGGGTGCGGTGGCGGAGCGTGACGTAGTTCCTATTTTGATCGAGGGGCTCAAGCGCTTGGAGTATCGCGGTTATGATTCCGCCGGCGTGGTGGTCCTCAATCAGGACAATTGCCTGGAGCGGGCGCGTACCCCCGGTAAGGTCAGGCAGGTGGAGGCGCTGATCAAGGAACAGCAGCTGCGCGGCAGTTGCGGCATCGCCCACACCCGTTGGGCGACCCACGGTAAACCCACTCAGTCCAACGCCCATCCCCATATCTGCCGCAAGGCCGTGGCCGTGGTGCATAACGGCATCATCGAGAACCACGATGTCCTGCGTTCCCTTCAGCTCAAAGAAGGCTACGAATTTACCTCCGAGACCGACACCGAGGTGGTGGTGCATCAGATTCACCATCATATCGACCAGGGAAAAAATCTACTCGCCGCGGTGCAGGCCGCCACCCAGGAATTACAAGGTACCTATGCCCTGGGGGTGGTGAGCAATCACGAGCCCGGGGTGCTGGTGGCGGCGCGGCGCGGCAGCCCCTTGGTGATCGGGGTCGGCATCGGTGAGCACTTCATCGCCTCCGATGTGGCGGCGCTCATACCCGTGACCCAGCGTTTCATCTTTCTCGAAGACGGCGACGTGGCGGAGATTACCAGGGACCGCTTGACCATCTTCAATGCCGACGGCGAGGTGGTGGAACGGCCACTCAAGGTAAGCGAACTCACGGCGGACGCGGTGGAGCGCGGTCAGTATCGCCATTACATGCTCAAAGAGATTTTTGAACAACCCCGCGCCGTTGCGGAAACCCTGGAGGGTCGCCTCGGCGGGCAAACCGTCCTCGAGGCGGCCTTCGGCCCCGAGGCCGCGCGGATTTTCGCCGAGGTGCGCGGCGTGCACATCATCGCCTGCGGCACCAGTTATCACGCCGGGATGGTGGCGCGTTACTGGTTCGAATCCCTGGCAGGCATCCCGTGCAGCGTCGAAGTCGCCAGTGAGTTTCGCTATCGCCGCCCGGTGGTGCGCCGCAACTCCCTGGTGGTGGCCATCTCCCAATCCGGTGAAACCGCCGATACTCTGGCCGCCCTGCGTGAGGCCAAGCTGCGCGGCTTCGGTGCCGCGCTGGCCATCTGTAATGTGCCGGAGAGTTCCCTGGTACGCGAGAGCGATCTGGTGTTGATGACCCGCGCCGGTCCCGAGATCGGGGTGGCCTCCACCAAGGCCTTCACCACCCAATTGGTGGCCTTGCTGATGCTGGTGGTGGTGTTGGGCCGCCGCCATGGCCTGTCGGCCCAGACCGAGATTGAGCTGGTGCAACAGCTCACCAGCCTGCCGGCCAAGATCGAACAGGCCTTGTTGCTCAATGAGCAGATTCAAACCCTGGCGGAGCGTTTTGCCGACAAACGCCACGCCTTGTTCCTCGGTCGCGGTACCCAATTTCCAGTGGCCTTGGAGGGTGCGCTGAAATTGAAGGAGATCTCCTATATCCATGCCGAGGCCTATCCCGCCGGCGAGCTGAAGCACGGTCCCCTGGCCCTGGTGGATGCCGAGATGCCGGTTATTGCCGTGGCGCCCAATAACGATCTGCTGGAAAAGCTCAAATCCAACCTCCACGAAGTGCACGCCCGCGGCGGCGAGCTCATTGTCTTCGCCGATGAGAGCGTGGACGTAGAGGCGGATCCCCAGCTGCAATTGTTCAAGGTGACCGCCGTGCCGGACGCCATCGCCCCTATTGTGTTTACCATCCCTCTGCAGTTGCTGGCCTATCACGTTGCGGTGCTCAAGGGTACCGATGTCGATCAGCCGCGCAACCTTGCCAAGTCCGTTACCGTGGAGTGATCCTTGGCAAGCGTAGAACTACACCCTCAATCGCGGTTTTGATGCCCGCTCGGGTGAAGTGTCGGAGCTGCTATGATTAATGTCCGCCGTTCATTGTACCCTGCTTACTCAAAGTATTTTTACCCGGTCTAGAAGACAAAGAGGATGTCGCAAATGAACGCAAAAATTTATCGGCCCGCGATCGTTTCACTATTGGTCGTCGTCTTCAGTATTGTAACGGTCTGTACGGTTCGGGCAGCGACCGATAAGCCGGCCATGCAAGACGTCAAAAAAGAGATGGCGGAAACGGCTGAAACCATTAAACACTATTCCGCTGATCAACGCGATGAGGCGCTCAGCAAGGCCAAGGCCGTAATGGATGATCTGGACGCTAAAATCGATAAGCTGAGATCTTCGATACATAAACAATGGGGCTCGATGGATAAGGCTGCTCGCCACAAGGCGCAAGCCGCCTTGGACAGTCTCAAGCAACAACGCAAAGAAATGGCCGAGTCCTATAATGCCTTGCAGCAGAGCACCGCCGGCGCCTGGGAACACGTAAAAAAAGGCTTTGCCGATTCTTATACGGATCTTCACGATGCCTGGCAAAAGGCGGAAAAGGAATTTGATCGTGGGAAATAGCTAAGCGGCTTGATGCAGGATCAGGGTGACGGCGCGCTCTTAAGTGTGTATGTGTTGATGAACTCCAGCGTTCCGTATTGAGTGTTGATATGGTGCCGCTACTTGGAATTGAATGAAGTCTGCGAGTGCTATTTGTCCGACTATATTGATCTAATCGGTCTTAGGCTTTTCCCAGGTGGCCCAGAGTGTGGATGCCTTGCACACCTTGTTGAGAATTTCCAGTCAGGAAGCGTTTCGCAAACAGCTCCGCGTTTAAAGGCTTGCTGAAGAGATAGCCTTGGAGTGCATCACAGTGCATGTCCCGGAGCAGCCGCCTTTGCTCCTCGGTCTCCACGCCTTCGGCGACTACCTTTATGCCTAATTTATGAGCGAGGATGATGGTAGCATCGACGATGGCATGGGTATCACTTTCTTCGCAGAAGGAGGAGATGAATGTCTGATCGATTTTGAGAGTATGGATCGGTAGCCTGCGCAGATAGCTCAATGAAGAATAGCCGGTACCGAAATCGTCGAGTGATATGCGTAATCCCATGTCTCTGAATATATTCAACTTGGAGATGGACTCCTCCGCATCGTCCATGACAGTGGATTCAGTGATCTCAAGCTCCAGCATGCCGGGTTCAAGCTGGTTCCGGCCGATAATTTCGGCAACGCTGTGAGTGAAGTTGTCTTCCTGGAACTGCTGCGGTGAAACATTGACGGCGATGGGTGCGGGATCGAATCCGGCTGCGCGCCATTCAAGGATTTGCCGGCAGGCGTCTCTGATGACCCATGCGCCGATATCGCGGATCAAGCCGGTTTCTTCCGCGAGTCCGATGAACTCTTGTGGATTAACCATGCCTCTTTGCGGATGAATCCAGCGGATCAGGGCCTCCGCTCCGAGCAAGCTTCCATTACGGGGATCGACCTTAGGCTGATAATGGAGCATGAATTCGTTATGTGCCAGCGCATGGCGGAGATCCTGTTCAAGCTGCAGGCGATATGAGGCAGTACGATTTAATTCCGGGGCAAAGAATTCATAGCGGGCGCGCCCCTTGCTCTTGGCCTGATACATGGCGGTATCGGCATTCTTGATCAACTCGTCAGGTGTTAGGCCGTCCTTGGGATAGCAGGCAATGCCTATGCTCATCTTCGGATGAATGGTTTGGCGGTCAATCGCAAATTCATTCTGCGCGGCTTTGAATATTTTAGTGGCGATTGTTTCCAGTGCGAATTCCGAGTTATTTTTGTCGTCAATGTTCGGGATGATGATGACAAATTCATCGCCGCCGAAACGCGCCACGGTGTCGACACTTCTTATCTGCTCCAGCAATATATCCGCGATTTTTTTGAGCATCAAATCGCCTGCCGCATGTCCCAGCGAGTCGTTAACCAGCTTAAACCGATCCAGGTCGAGGAACAGCACGCCGACATTTGAGTGATTACTCTCGGCCTGGGAAATGGCGTGTTCCAGGTTTTCGTGGAGCAGGATGCGATTGGGTAGTTTGGTTAAACTGTCATAGTGTGCCTGATGATAGAGCCGTTCCTCCCAGCCGGCGTTGGATAGAGCCACCGCTACATGATTGGCGAACTTGCGCAGCGAATTCAATTCTTCGCCATTTGCGATCGGTTGGCGATAGATAAAGATGATAACGGTGGACAATCTCTCCTTTATGAAGGTCGGCATTAGTACGGCCTGTGATCCATCGGCTATAAAGGTCTTGAGATATGGGGGGCTATTCTCATCGATATTGCACTGTAATTGAGATGGGTTGTTGTGTAGTTGGTGAAGGTAAGCGGGTGTTAATCGAATTAGATGTTCTTCTATGCGGGCATCTTCGCTGTTTCGGCGCAGAGAAAGCTTGGCATTGTATGGATCATTTTCATCAAGCTCCAATATTGCCGCCGCGCAGCAAGGCGTGATTTCGCCGACGCGTCCGAGCACGGTTGAAATGATGAAGCTAGCGTCGAAGGAGGAAAGTATCAAGCGATCGACCTCGGCCATGGTCGCCAGGCTGGTGAATTGCGTATCGAGATGTCCGGCCATGACATTGAAGGCGTTGCCCAAGGTGGCAAATTCGTCGTCGCTGGTGATATTGATGTGCTCGGAAAAATCCCCGCTTGCGATCTTCTGTGTGGCGCTGTGCAGGATTGCCAGCGGAACCAGTTTTTTACGGATCTGCCTGGCGGCGAAAAACGATATGCTGAGAATCACCAGCACCAGCAGGGGTACATATATGATTGAAAAGTTTTTTATGGGAGCGAGCGCATAGCTTTCGGGCTGGCTGACAACCACGATCAGATTAGGGCTGGCAAACAGATCTTGCGTGAAAATCGACCAGTAGCTGGCGTTATTTTGCTCGCCATCCAAACTCCATTGGAGATGGCCTGATATCGTGGTTGTGAGTAGCTTGGTCAGAGTAGGAAGCATCAACCGCAACGACTGTCTGGAACTTTGCAGGATCATGCCCTTCGGGGTGATAACGAGCAGATCATTGGTAGGAGGCAACAGCTCATGCACCGCCCAAATGAAATTAGGGTCTAGCTTGCCTATCAGTAAACCGCTCGCTGCGTCATTGCGATTCGCTGCCTGCATTAACAAGATTTCGCGATGGCCTTCACGGTCGATATGCGTTTGGATGTAGGTTTTGCCGCGCGCGAGTTGTTGGCGTTGCTCGGCGTCGAGATTCGGGGCTTGTTCGAATTTGCCACGCAGATAGGACTTTTTTCCGTCAATGGAAAATAAAGTCAGCTCATCGAAATCCGGGACGATGTTCTGTATATGTTCTGCTGTTGCATGCTTGCCGGCAGATCTTTCCTCGCCGAGGAGTTTGGCTATAGATACCAGTTCATTGTGGGCTATGGTGAGGCGGCGGTACAGCTCCATACCAATGGCTTTGCACGCGATGCGAGATTGTTCGTAATTTTGCTTGCTGAATTGAGAAGAGATTTGGGTAAAGGAAAGTAAGGCGATTACCGTGACGGGGATGACTGCGGACAATATGAACAGCAGGAAGATACGCCGGGAGAACTTGCTGCGCAGAAAACTATTGTCGATCTGGAGCATGTTTCGCCGCCTCAATAGTCTGCGGCGAGTCCAATAAATTTGCCGTTATTGGCGCGTATGATGTCGTCCTGACTCTGCTTGGCGGTGAGAGGAGGAAAGCTGCCGCCGTCCTTGCCGTCGCTGTACAGATCGTAATCGGTGTTGATCGGCACCAGACTCTTGTCTTTTCTCGCGTTGCCTATGGCCATTTTCCCCGCGCCGTTGAGCTTCAGATATTGATAAGGGTGCTGCCAGGGGTCT
>Ga0316579_10000045_pt1 | contig 29109 bp, 30 predicted proteins | sample J5NA_2_FD_203074 | JGI IMG/M metagenome (GOLD analysis project Ga0316579, IMG submission 203074) | Rhizosphere microbial communities from salt marsh grasses in Alabama, United States - J5-7_160517rDrA | ecosystem: Host-associated > Plants > Roots > Rhizosphere | place: USA: Alabama | collected... | reverse complement strand
TGGCAACGGAATCTCTAAAGCACCGCCACGGCACAATGTTGTCGGTCGTGACAGGTGGCTGGTAGCAGAGTGCGCTGTTCCTTGAGCGGGCATGACCATAAAGACGTCTTGCCGGATAGGGTCGGCAGCTATTTCCATAAGAAAGTCATGCTTAATGTTAATACTAGAGTGGGGCGGCTGACAATGAGCCGTCGCTTAAGCGATGATGTTGCTTGCTAGGCTTGATATGGAGTGGACCATGGGCGACCAAACGATTAAATCAGATGAAGAGTGGCGGCGGGAACTGACGGACGAACAATATGAGGTCTGTCGCGGCAAGGGGACCGAGGCACCGTTCAGCGGCGAGTATTGGGATAGCAAAGAGCCGGGTGTATACCGCTGCACGTGTTGTGGGGCGACCTTGTTCGATGCGGCCGCCAAGTACGATTCGGGCAGCGGCTGGCCGAGTTTCTGGCAACCCTCAGCCGAGGATCAGGTATCGACCCAAACCGATACCAGTCACGGCATGGTGCGCACCGAGGTGATGTGCCGTGCCTGCGGCGCGCATTTAGGGCATGTGTTCACAGACGGGCCGCAGCCCACCGGCTTGCGTTATTGCATCAATTCCATCGCCTTAAAACTCGAGCCTGAAAAATAGCATTCCAACTTAGGACACAGGCAAGATATCGCCGAAGTCACGCAGTGCTGCGAATTCGGCGGTGTCGCGAGGCGGGCGGCGGGTATCGGGTCGGTGGACGGCCAACAAATGGCGGATGCCAGAGTGGCGGGCGGCGCGCAGCACGGCCAGATTGTCGTCGACCAACAGGCTGTATTCGGGATCGTACGGTTGATGCTGTTGTAACGCGCCCCAAAACGCCGGTTCTTCTTTGGGGTGGCCGATGTCGTGGGCACTGACGATGGCATCGAGATGGTCGCCCAGGCGGGTGCGCTCCAGTTTCAATGCCAGGCTCTTGGGATGGGCGTTGGTGACCAGGATCGAGCGTTTGGTCGCGGCACGTAAGGCATCGAGAAAGCTGATGACATGGGGATGGACCGCGATCAGATGCGCCACGTCCTGCTTGAGGACGGCGATATCGATGTTGAGCTCCCGGGTCCAGTAATCCAGGCAATACCAGTTGAGGCTGCCCTCGTTACGGCGGAAGATCGGTGTCAGCACGCGTTTGGCGGTGACCACATCCAGGCCGCGATCGGCGGCATAGCGTAGCGGGATCACCTCCTGCCAGAAGTGATTGTCGAAATGGAGGTCGAGCAAGGTTCCGTCCATGTCCAACAGCACATATTGTATCTTATCCCAATCAATCACTTGTCATGGCTCGCTGCTAGCGGGGTCTAAGGTAGAGTATACTAGCGGTCCATAAAGGAACTCGCATAGATCATGTCGAAGAAACCGCGAATCCTGAGCGCCCAGACTATCGCCCGCACCCGCTTCTTTCATGTGGAGGAAGTCGGCTTGGAGTTTGCCAACGGGGCCGTGGTCCAGTATGAACGTCTCAATGCCTCACCCCATGGCGCAGTAATGGTCGTTCCTATGTTGGATGAAGATACCGTGTTGCTGATCCGCGAATATGCCGCCGGCGTGCACCGTTATGAGCTGGGTTTGCCCAAGGGCTTGATCGAAGGCGGTGAAACGATCGTGGACGCGGCCAATCGCGAATTGATGGAAGAGGTGGGGTATGCGGCCCGTGATCTGCGCCACCTGACCTCGTTTACCCTGGCGCCGGGTTACTTCGCGCATGTCACCCACGTGGTGTTTGCCCGCGATCTCTATGAGCAACGCCGTCCCGGCGATGAGCCGGAAGAGATTGAGGTCGTGCCCTGGCGCCTGAGCGAGCTCAGGCAACTGGTGGCCCAGGAGGATTGTACCGAGGCGCGCAGCATCGCCGCCTTATATATGGTGCGTGATGTACTTCGTGAACAGGAAGGGATTGCTTAGATGAGCGACGTGATTGAGCCGGAAAAGTTATTACAGCCGGTGGTGGAACTGGCGCACGCGGCGGGGGTACAGATCCTCAATGTCTACGCCCGGGATTTTAGTGTGGAGCATAAGGACGATCGCTCACCCTTGACTGAAGCGGACATGGTTGCGCATCACACTATAGTGGCGGGACTGCAGGCGCTGACTCCGGGCCTGCCGATATTGTCGGAGGAAGAGGCCGCGGTTCCCTACGCCGAGCGCGCGCAGTGGCACACCTATTGGCTGGTGGATCCCTTGGACGGCACCCGCGAGTTCATCAAACGCAATGGTGAATTTACGGTCAATATCGCACTTATTGCCGACGGGCATGCGGTATTGGGGGTCATCTATGTGCCGGTGAGCGGGGTCAGCTACTACGCCAGCCGTGGTCACGGCGCTTACCGTCAGGAGCCCGGTGAACAAGCCCGGTCGATCCGGGTGCGACCATGGCAGGGCGGGCATATCACGGTAGCCGGCAGTCGCTCGCACCGCGATGAGCGTTTCGGTCGTTTCCTCGAACAATTCGATGACCACGCGATCATCTCCATGGGCAGTTCCCTCAAGTCGTGCCTGGTAGCAGAGGGTAAGGCCGACATCTATGTGCGGCTCGGTCCGACTTCGGAGTGGGATACGGCGGCTGCGCAGTGTATCGTCGAAGAAGCGGGCGGCAAGTTGTTGGATACCGCCATGCACCCGTTGCTCTACAACACCAAAGAATCCCTATTGAATCCATTTTTTATCGTCTGTGGCGATGCCAATCACGATTGGGCGAAATATCTGGCGCCATGCCTGGGATAGCGCTGGCCTAGTGTTTTCCTAAGGTTTGGGAGGGCCTTAGAGGCATGGACGTTCCCGGGAGTGATTGCTAAACTAGCCGCCGCTGTAGAGTCTCCGGCTGTCTCCGCACCCTTTGAAAACCGGCTTGTGTTGTAAAGGGTAAGGAATGGTGGCCAGGGACGGAATCGAACCGCCGACACGGGGATTTTCAATCCCCTGCTCTACCAACTGAGCTACCTGGCCCGAGGGAACGCGTATTAAAGCGGCTGAGTGGTCGCGAGTCAAGGTGTCTTTGTGCGGTATAGGTCCATTAAAAAGCTTTCAGGGTGTGCTTCCCCATGAGAAATTCCCCGTATTGGTACTGTTTGCGGACGAGCTGTTTACTATTAGGGTTGTTGAGCGTTTTGGGCGCAGTGGCTGTTTCTTCCAGCTCGGTGAGCGCGGCGCAAGTGACGGGTATCCCCCATTCCGATGGTAAGGAATGTGCCGCCTGTCATAAGAAAATCGGTACCCCCGCCTTTAATGCCAAGTCGGGCAAAGATTGCCACCGCTGTCACAGCCTGCAGGCTGCTGTCGGGAACGAATCTCAGACTCAGCCGATGAATCCAAACCCGCCTTTGCCGGCGGAGGATAAATCCGATGAACCCTTACCGCCGGGGATGAATCTGCCCATGTATTATCCCAAGAGCCGGCTGGGTGATGCGCCCAATCCCATGATCCTCATCCCGGCCGGCAAGTTCATCATGGGCACCGATAAACGGTTGCCAGATGAAGGTCCGCAGCACATTGTCAACTTGAAGGCCTATTGGATAGACAAATACGAGGTCACCAACGCCCAGTACAAGAAGTTTATCGATGCCACCGGGCGCCGCTCGCCGGACCATTTCCGCAATCGCACCTATCCGGACGGCAAGGCCGATCATCCTGTGACCTTCGTCACCTGGTTTGATGCCACAGCATATTGCGGCTGGGCGGGCAAGCGTTTACCCACCGATGCGGAATGGGAAAAAGCGGCGCGAGGCACCGACGGGCGGATGTTCCCCTGGGGAGATGAGTTCGATCTCGACAAGGCCAACACCCCGCAACGCTGGGCCAAGCTCGGGCAACAAGGGGATACCACGCCGGTCGGCGCGTTCGAGGCGGGTAAGAGCCCCTATGGTCTTTACGATATGTCCGGCAATGTCTGGGAGTGGACCTCGTCATGGTACGTAGCCTATCCCGGCAATAAACACCCCAGCGAGAATTACGGCGAAAAATACAAGCAGCTCAAAGGCGGCTCGTGGTGGGACTGTTCCTTCTACAAATGCGGTATCTCAGCGCCGACATTCAACCGCAGTTTCTTCAACAAGAAGGTCAAGAACGAGAGCTTCGGCTTCCGTTGCGCCAAGGATGCCTCCTGACATGGAGGGGGCGGTTGCAGCGGTCAGACGACGTTATTATTGGTTCGTGCGCGGGGTGACTCTGTGCACGGTGGTTATGCTGCTGGCGGCATGTAGTGCCAAGGATAAGGGCGCGCAGGCTCAGCAGGCTGCGGCCCAGGCGAAGGCCGTTCCCGAAGGTATGGTGTTGATCCCGGCCGGGCCGTTTATAATGGGCAGCAACAAGGTGGACACTAAGGGTTTGAAACAGGAGTATGGACTGGTCGACCCCCTGTATCTCAATGAACATCCCCGCCACAAGGCTATCCTGCAGGCCTATTACATCGATAAATACGAGGAAAGCAACGTCAAATACAAGGCCTTCGTCCTGGATATGAAGGCGCAGAGCCGTCAAACGGGAACCGATTATCAGGCGCCGCGCTATTGGATACGAAACGCCTATAACGTCACGGACGACAAGCTGGAAGCGGCGGACCTCACCGGCCTGCGCTGGATCGCAAGCCAGTATTTCAAGCTGGACATGGATACCACCAAGATGAGCAAGGATGCCCTACTCACCGCGATGATCAAGATTCAGCGCCATCGCGATACCCTGCCGGTTACCGAGGTCAATTGGTATGACGCCTACAGTTATTGCCGCTGGGCGGGTAAACGGCTACCCAGTGAGGCGGAGTGGGAGAAGGCGGCGCGCGGACCCGATGGATTAGAATATCCCTGGGGCAACAAGTGGGATCCGGCAAAGACCAACACTGGGGCCGATCGTGATGAAGACGAGCCGGTGGCGCCGGTGGGTTCCATGCCGGAGGACAAGTCGCCGTACGGTGTCTACGACATGGCGGGCAATGTCTCGGAATGGGTGGATGACTGGTTTCAGGCCTATCCCGGTTCCGATTATCAGCATCCCGCCTACGGTGATATCCATAAGGTGCTGCGCGGCGGCGGCTCGGGGGTGGGACATTATGCGCTGAGCATTTTCTATCGCGGCGCGCGGCGCAATCATGCCGACCCTACCCTCAGTGGTACCGACCTCGGTTTCCGCTGTGCCATGGATGCGCCGCAATAACAAAGCATCCGGCCGTCAGGGTAAGCCTCCTATCGTTTAACTGATGGCTTATTTCTCCGGGACGTAACCTTCGGGTGGTGTCGAGCCCGGGCCGAAGAAGAATTTCTCCATCTCGGCTTCCAGAAACTGACGGGCCTTGGGGTCGATGGGTGAGATGCGGTTTTCGTTGATGAGCATGGTCTGATGCTTGAGCCACTGTTGCCATGCTTCCTTGGATACATGCTCGAAGATGCGTTTACCCAGTTCGCCGGGATAAGGCGGCAGGGCCAGGCCCTCAGCTTCGCGACCGAGTTTGATGCATTTTACCGTTCGAGACATTGTAATTCTCCTGGCGACTTAAGCGCGATCAGTTCTTAACTGGTTTAACAAGCGTCGAATCGGGGCGGCGAGCCCCAGTCGTTGTGGTTTTTGCGGATTGTACCAAACGCTCTCGGCATCATCCATGACTGCGGCTGCGCGCGCGCCGACGCGCACCAGCACCGGGTGAATGTCCAGGTGAAAATGACTGAAGGTATGGCGCAATACCGGCCAACGCGCTTCTTCTTGAACATTGAAGCCCAAGCGTCGACGGCACCAGTCGGTGATATCAGCGTTGATGGTGCACTCCGGCAGACTCCACAGGCCACCCCATATTCCAGAGGGGGGGCGTTTGGTCAGCAGTACTGTCGCCGCAGCGTCGCGTACCAAAAGCAACTGCGTGCGGCGCACCGGCAGTGTAACCCGCGGTTTGGGGGTGGGGAAATCCGCGACGCGCTGTTGGGTGTATGCGAGGCATTGGGATTGCGCGGGGCAGCGTTCACAGGCTGGCCGTGTCCGGGTGCACAGCGTGGCGCCCAGATCCATGATTGCCTGAGTATAGTGAGCGGTGCGCCGGCGGGGCGTTTGGTCTTGCGCCAGCCGCCATAGTCGGCCTTCGACCTCTTTGTTGCCGGGCCAGCCCTCGATGGCATGCAGGCGCGTCAGGACCCGTTTGACATTCCCGTCCAGAATGGAATGGAACTGCCCCGCCGCCAGCGCCAGGATGGCTCCCGCCGTGGAACGGCCGATGCCGGGCAAGGCCATGACGTTGTCGATCTCCAGAGGAAATTCGCCGTGGTGCTGCTCGATGATGATGTGCGCCGCCTTGTGCAGATTGCGGGCGCGGGCATAGTAGCCAAGGCCGCTCCAATGATGCAGTACTTCATCCGCCGTGGCGGCGGCCAGACTCTCTATCGTCGGGAAGTGCGTCATGAAGCGCTGAAAATAGGGGATCACGGTTGTGACCTGGGTTTGCTGCAGCATGATCTCTGATACCCAGACCCGATAGGGTGTGGCCTGCCGTTGCCACGGCAGGTCCTTGCGGCCGTGTTGATCCCACCACTGCAGGAGCAAATCGCTGAACTGCAGCGTGCGCGCCCGGGCAGACATTTTCTTCTTGGTCGTCATGGTAGCGTTTGGCGAAGAATCATCGGCGGCAAATTACTTAAATAAATCTTTGAGTTTGTTTTGCAGTTGTTCCTGCAATTTTTTCTGCGCCTGTTCCTGCTCTTGTTTCAGTTTTTCCTGGAGCTTGGCCTTTTCTTCATCGGCCTTTCTTTGCAGTTCCGCCTTAGCCTTCTGTTTTTCCTTATCCAGGCGCATCTTCAGCTGTTGTTTGAGCACCTCATCGAGATCGGTGGCGAATTTCGGTGCGCTAAAGCTGCCTTCGATGCGGATAGGTATTACTGTGCCCTTGAATTGTCCCAGTTGTTTGGCCAGTTGTCCCCTGGGGATGGCGTCAAGATGCATCGCCAGGCTTTCATCGACCAGGTTGATGTTGCCGCGGCCTTTGACATTCAATTGCGCAGAATCGAGCGCCAAGTCGTTGGTGGTGATCAAGCCCTTGTTGACCTTGGCCGTGGCGGAAAATTTGGAAAAGACAGTCTGATTGAGTTTGCCGGCATCGATCGCCAGGCCCTGCACGTATTTGACATAGTCCTTCTGGATCACATCCAGGAGATTGATGCCGTTGACTCGGCCGTTTTTAAGGGAGAATCCGATGTTGCCGGTGACGGTGCGCTTGAGTTCATCAGGGCTGAGGCCGGTTCCGGTCAATTGCAGGCGGACGTTACCGGTGCCCGCGACCAGATCTTTTTGCAACAGGTCCTGGCTCAACGGTCCGATCTCGACGGCGCTTAAGTTCTCGTCCATGCTCAGTTGCAGGGCTCGGCCGCGCGCATCCAGACGCAGATCGCCGCGATAGCTGCCGCCGTAGAGTTGTGCCGCCAGGGGATTGGCGCGAATCACGCCCTCTGCGGCCTTGATACCCAACTTGATATTGTTGAGCTTAAGCCTGGCGATCTTGAGTTTGCCGATGCTGAGACTGCCGTCGACGTCCAGCTTGCGCAGCGTCGCCAGCGGCAATTCGGCCGCTCCCGCACCGGCCGCCGTGGCCGGTGTGGCGGGTTTGGCGTTGGACGTCGCGGCTGGCGGCAGATAGCGGTCGGCATCGATGTCGTCGACTGCGAGCTGGAAACGATAAGCGGGCTGCGAGAAGTTGCTGATAGATGCCTTACCACTGATCTGAGTCTGGTCCAGCTTGGCTGCCAGCTTAGTAAGTTCCGCCCCTGCAGGAGAAGCGCTGAACGTCACATTGGCGCTAACGGCGGTGAGGGCTTGTTTGTCGGCGGTGTTGAGCGCTTCAACGCCGAGGCGGCTCAGCAATTCGCGGGCGCTAAATCCTGGAATGGTGAGTTCACCGCTGAAGCGCGGCGTGGTCAGCAATCCCCGGCCTTGCAGCGATCCCTGTATCTTGACGTTCCACGCCTGGAGCTTGAGCGGGTCGACCTGCAAGCTTCCTTGTTTAAGGTCAAGCGCGACATTGGCGTCGAGAGCCGCATCGACTTGCTTTTCGGGCAGCTGCTCGCCGCGCAGTGCAGCAAGCAGCTTGAGTTTGGACAGCTGGTATTGCTGGGCGGGGAACTTGAGTACGGCATCGGTGGTGAGGGTGAGTTTGGTTTCGTCCGCCGGCAGAGCCTGACCCTGGGCTTCTGTGGTGAGCTTCAGTCCCGTTAGTCGCAGTCGTTGTGCAGCGAAGTCATAGAGTGCCTGGGTTGTCAGCTCAAGGTGTGCCGTTAGGGCGGGTGCGGTGCTTTTTATTTGTGTCGTCACAGCCAGCGTGACGGGCGCCATGGGTGATACGGGGCCGGTATGCAGGGATAAATCACTCAACTCGAAACGGGACTGGTTCTGGCGGTCGTCCCAGATGACGGTGGCGTTTTGAATGCGCACACCGCCGATGGCGAAGGCGGCCACAGTCGGCGCCGCGACGCTTTGCGCAGAGCTGGACTGTGACGGCTGTTTGCCGCTGCCGGTGGTGAGATCTTCCCAGTTGCCGTGCCCGGCCGCCGTACGTATCAGATTCAGATAGAGGCCATTCAAGGTGACGGTGTCGACTTCCACATCCTTGTGGAGCAAGGGCAACAGCTTAACTTTGATGGCCGCGGCGTCAATCTTGGCGAAGGGTTGCCGGCCGAACTCGGGGAGATTGTTCAAGGTCATGACGCCGGTTTCTACCCCCAGCCAGGGGAACAGGGATAATTTCAAATCGCCCTGAATCGTGAGTTCACGGCCGGTGGCCTTGTGGACCATGGTGGTGATTTCAGCCTTATATTTGTTAGGGTCGAAGATCAGGAAGATATAGACGGCGGCGGCGATGAGCAGCGCCGCTATGATGCCGAGGCCCCATGCTAATGTCTTGAATAATCGCCTCATGGAATCCCCTAAAGGTTGCCAGCTCACCAGGAATGAATATCATACAGTGACCTGGGGGTTCTCCCAATGGGGCCGTGGGTGGCGAGGCGGTATGGTATGCTTTTCGGCCGGGCATGTTTAAAACTAGGGGAGCGATTTTGCGTATGACAACAATGGTCCAACGTCCTATTGTGCTCAAGAGCGGTGAGGTTACAGGCGACGGTATTTTGTATATAAAGGCCTTTGATGCGAAGGAGCGCAAGATCCGCGCCGCTAAAACCTGGGCGTTGATGTGGCTGTTCGCCGTGTTGTCGCTACCCATTATCATCGCGCACTTCGTTCTGGTGCCGGGCTTCCTGATCGCGGGGCCGGTCTTGGCTGTGAGGCGCTATCGGATCACGGAAGTGCCGGATCATGTGAGCGGTTTGTGTCCTTCCGGGAAGGAGGAATTTACCCTTGCCTTGGAGGCCTCCGATCACCTGCCCATGTGGAGCTACTGCCCGGTGTGCAATGCCTCCCTGCAATTGCTTGATAAAGAGGGGGCCGGCGCCGCTTGATCCTTAAGGGTACGAAGCAGACTGCCAAATTTTAATGCGTGCCTTTTTTGCTTTCATGATCCTGGGTATGGTCATCATATCCGCCCTCATCGCCCTGGGTTTGATGCTCTATATGTTGGGCATCATCGGCCATTGATGGCTTCGAATTACGCTTGCTTTATCATTAATGCAGTGTGATGATCATCATGTAATCCCATGGAGATTTCGTCCATGGGGCAACGAGTGAGAAAGAAGGGTGGCCCTCATGAGTGAATACTGTGTGGTAACCGTCGATGGTGTTCGTGCACGTTTTTTCTGCTTGGAACCAGTGGGGCAGCCGGCCGTTGAGTCGGGGCCGAACTTGGTGGAGCACCAGGAAGCGCTGATCAATACTGAATCGGAACTTTCCGGCCGTGAACTGTGGAGTGACAACAAGACCGGCCGTAATGCCGCCAACGGTATGGCTCATGGTTACGATGATCATCGTGACCAGCACGCCGAGGAATTCAAGCGCCGCTTCGCCAAGCAGGTGGCGGATGAAGCAGTGCAGCTCGCACAGCGCCAAGGCGCGAAGAAACTGATCCTTGCTGCGGAAAAACAAATGCTCGGTTATCTGCGTGCTGCACTAAATGTATCGCCCAAAGCGGGGTACGAAGTGCATGAATTGGCCAAGGACTTGAGCCGCTTATCTCCCCATGAGCTTCAGGGGCACTTGGCGGGTGAGGGCCTGGTTCCGCCGCGTCAACGCCCGGCTTGACGGCAAGCGCCACTAAAGCTACTGCCAATTCCTGTAATCAGTGGAAGCCTGCGTATTATCTCTCTTATGGATTCGAAGAGCCCTGTGACTCGCATCCAGCTGGGGGCGTAAATTCCAGAGTTTTGCAAGGGCTGGAGCGGGTGATGGGAATCGAACCCACGTTAGTAGCTTGGGAAGCTACAGTTCTACCATTGAACTACACCCGCAAGTACTGAGATCCGCAATAGTTTACAACCGATGGGGCGAACAGTCACTACAAGCAGATACGAATCAGCTGCGAGGTAGGCGAGGCGGTGCTAAAATTCCATCTTGCCCAGCGCTTGCCGGATCTCTCCGGAGTTTGTGCCGCACATCGGGATATGTGGCGTTATAGTTTTGAACAAGAGGACAGGTGCGTGGAGGTTTTTGTAAATGGCGAACTGCAGCAACTCCCGGAAGGGATAACGGTGACCCGCTTGTTGGAGAATATGGCTTTGGCAGACAAACGCTTGGCCGTGGAGGTGAATTTGGAGATCGTGCCGCGCAGTCGTCACACCAGCCATATGTTGCAGGCTGGCGATCGGGTCGAGATTGTACATGCCATCGGTGGCGGCTAGGCGAGTCTGATTAACAGGGTATACTCCACCCACTAGGTTCCTGCAAATATACTAGGATTGCTCACATGGCACAGACCGCACATGACCCGCTGACCATTGCCGGCAGCGACTATCAATCCCGCCTGTTGATCGGAACGGGCAAATACCGTGATCTGGAGCAAACCCGCGCCGCGGTTGCGGCCAGTGGCGCCCAGATCATCACCGTGGCGGTGCGTCGTACCAATATTGGCCAAACGCCGGGCGAGCCTAATCTCCTCGAGGCGCTGCCGCCCGATGAGTTCACGTATCTGCCCAATACCGCCGGTTGTTATACGGCCAAGGATGCGGTGCGCACCTGTCGTTTGGCGCGTGAGTTACTGGACGGTCATGACCTGGTAAAATTGGAAGTGTTGGGTGACGAGAAGACCCTGTTCCCGGATATTGTCCAGACCATTGCTGCTGCGGAGGTATTGATCAAGGATGGTTTTCAAGTGATGGTCTATACCAATGACGATCCGGTGATCGCTAAGCGTTTCGAAGCTATGGGGTGTGTGGCGGTAATGCCCTTGGCGGCACCCATCGGCTCCGGTCTAGGCATTCGCAATCCCTACAACATTCTTACCATCGTCGAAAACGCCGAGGTGCCGATCCTGGTAGATGCCGGAGTGGGTACCGCCTCGGATGCGGCGGTGGTCATGGAGCTGGGGTGCGACGGCGTATTGATGAATACCGCGATCGCCGGTGCCAAGGACCCGGTACTGATGGCGTCGGCGATGAAAAAAGCCATCGAGGCGGGGCGCGAGGCCTTTCGCGCCGGGCGTATTCCGCGCAAGCGTTTCGCCAGCGCCTCGTCGCCTGTCGACGGCACGTTTTTCTAAACGGAATTGCCTCGGCTCGGGCACGATGGACGCAAACACGGTGTGCTATATCCTGCGTTTTGATCGATGCGTGGCGGCGCTTGCGTGAATCAGACGCTGCACCGCAAGATCCGCACCTTCGTGCGTCGCGAAGGACGCATGACCAGGGCTCAGCACGAGGCCTTGGAGCGTTTGGGTCAGTCTTACCTTATCACCGAGAATGCATTGCAGGATCTCGATACGGTGTTCCAGCGTCGCGCACCGCGGGTGGCGGAGATCGGTTTCGGCATGGGCGATGCCCTTGCGGCCATGGCCAAGGTGAAGCCGCATTGTGATTTTATAGGCATTGAAGTACACCGTCCCGGCATCGGCAGCCTGCTGCTGAAGCTGGAAAAAGACGATGTGGACAATGTACGGGTGGTTTGCGCCGATGCGGTCGAAGTATTGCAGCACCATCTGCCCGATACCACTCTTGATGCGCTACATCTGTTTTTCCCTGACCCCTGGCCCAAGACACGCCATCATAAGCGTCGTATCGTGCAAGCGGAGTTTGCAGATCTGGTCCGCCGTAAACTCAAACCCGGCGGCATTTTCCATATGGCGACCGATTGGGAAGATTATGCCCGGCAGATGTTGACGGTGATGGAATCGTCGCCCGGCTATCAAAATGCTGCGGGTGTTGGAACATATTCATCGCGGCCGAGCGAGCGACCGCTGACCAAGTTTGAACAGCGCGGGCAGCGTCTCGGCCACCGGGTGTGGGATTTGTTATTTACGCGTACCCGGGAGTAGTGCTCTAGGCTCGCGCTTAGACTTTGAGCTTTTGCTGGGTTAAGGAGATCAGGGTCGGCACCTGCTTAGTGATGGAGCGGCTAACGATTCCGGGCAGGATGGCGTTGATCCGGGCAAAGATGCTTTCCGGGAATCCCATATAGGCTTCATCCTTTTCTTTCGCGATGGCGCCGATGATCTTTCGCGCCACCCAGGACGGCTCGTCCATGTGCATCATCCCGAGTTCCGCCATGCGGTGGACGATAGGGGGGTTAAAGGAGGTCTTGACCGCACGGGGTGACACATAGGTGACGCCGACACCGCTGCCGCTGAGTTCGCGCCGCAATGCCTGGGAAAAGCCGCGCATGGCAAATTTGCTGGCAGAGTAGGCGGCAAAGCATGGGAAACCGATGCTGCCGAACATGGAGCCTACGTTGACGATATGGCCGTGGCCGTGTTCCACCATTTGCGGTAAGACAGCACGGGTCAATTGCATTGGGGCTTCGACGTTTACCTGCAGGATGCGTTGAATGATCCCCGGATCTTCTTCCTCGAAACGGGCGAAATCCATTGCTCCGGCAAGATTGATGAGGATGTCGACGCCGCCCCACGCCTGGGTCATTTTATTGATGGCGTGTTCGCGGTCATCGGCGCGGGTGATATCGGCTTGGACGGCGAGGATATCCACCGGCAATTTCTTCAACTCCATGCTCAGGCGTTCACTGCTGTCCTGGTTTCTGTCCAGGATGCACAGGCGGCTGTTGTGCTGTGCGAGCTGGATGCACAATTCCTGGCCGATGCCGCCGCTGGCGCCAGTGATGAGGATGCGTTGCGATTCCAAATTCATTATTAGGATACCTCTGATAAATGATTGTTCACCGCGCAGCGGCAAGGATCGCAAAGAAGATCAGGTGGACCATCAAACATTCCTTGTGCCATTGCGGTGGGAGCGGTGTTCGGAGTTTTCGACTAAGTTTTGTCCTTGATCTTGGCGATCACCGCTTGAATTTCCTTGCGACGACCCTCGTCGGCCAGGGGGCGATTGGGCCGAGCGGGGGCGTGCATCGCCTTTTCGAGCACCGACAATGCTTCGGAGTACTTCCCCTTGCGATAGAGAAAATCGCCGTAGAAGTAGTTGGCGTCGATTCCGTTGGGGTTTATCTGCAAGGCCTTTTTCAAGAAGGTCGCGGCCTTTTTGTCATCCCCATAACCTAGAGGCCAGCCGGGAACCTGATAATAGAGGCTGCCCAGGGTGGTATAGATGGAACCGTTCAAGGTGTCGGGGTCGATTTTTTCCGCCTGCTCGAGTAGATCGCGGGCCTGGCGTACCATGCTCAGAGCGCTCAGGCCACCCTTCACGCCGGCATGGGTGCTCAAGACTATCGCCTTCCACACTAGTGGTTCGGCGCGACCCGGATAGCGTTTGATAAGGGCGTCGACACTGTCTTCCAACTGGGGGAAGGCGTTGTCCTGCCGATCTTCTGGGATCTGATAATGTATGTGTTCCCATTGATGTTGAATCTCGAGTATAGCGTTGGCCAGGCCATCGTCCTGCGCTGCCGTCGCCGTAGCGCAGCACAGGCTCACAAGCAATATCCATAGAGATTGTGAAATACGTTTCATGATGAGACCTCGTATTACTGCGGTGCCGCGGCAATGCCGCGGAAGATATTTCCGTAAAGAAGATAGAACATTCGTGCGCAATGAGTGACGCTTTGTTGATCCTCGCCGCTCTCGATGCGATCCATCAAACTTTCGAAAAATTTTATATGCCCTTGGTCGAGGGCGCCGTGGGAGTTGAGATAGCGGAAGGCCGAGCCGGGCAGATTCAAGCGGTCTTTGATAGCCTCGGCCGCCCGAGAGGCGAGCTGCACGCTGGTCCCTTCCAGGACGAAGACCATGCCGAAAAAACCTACCGGATTGCGACGTTGAATCAGGTCATAGGCATAGGCGACCATCAGCTCGGTGGCTGGCGCCGGCGCCGCCGCGCGCACCGCGGCCGCATCGCCGCCGCAGGCGGCAATATCATCCAGAATCCATTCCTCATGACCCATTTCTTCTTTGATGTATTCCCCGATGGCACGGCGCAGCCACTGTACATGATCCGGGAGGCGCGACCCGCAGGCCATCAACAGCGGAACGGTATGCTTGACATGATGGTAGGCCTGCGCCAGGAATGCGATGTAAACCGCTCTGTCGATGTCGCCTTGCAGGGCGCGCTGCAGTATGGGGATGCCAAGAAACTCACCACGGGCGGCCTCGGTCGACGCGATGAGTTGTTTATAGAAAGGCATTGGATCCACCTCCCTGATACATGCTTTCGATCTGCGTCGCATATCTGGTCTCTATGGCGCTGCGATCCAAGGTGCCGGCGCCGTTGGCAAGACCGTTACGGAAGGAGAAAGGTTCTTCGGCGATGATCCACCGCGATATCCGCGCATAATCGGGCAGGGTATGGTTCAGCACGCTAATGACATCGGCGATCTTCGAAGTCGCGGAGGTACAATTGGGCACCACCACTGCGGTGTTGAAGTCACGGCCTTCCCCAACTAGCACCGCCTGGACAATGGCGGGATGGCTGATCAATTCGCTCTCGATCCACTCCGGGGCGAGTTTGCGGCCATGCGCCGTCGCGAATGAGGTCTTCTTGCGACCGGTGATATGGAGTTCGCCGTCGGCATCCAAATAACCGATATCACCCGTCGGCCATTCATCCCCAGCACGGGGTGACTGTCCGAGATAAGCGCTGAACAGGTTGCCGGACACCATGATCTCGCCGTCATCGGCGATGCGTAGCTTGATGTGAGGGAGGGGTCGTCCTACGCTGTAATGCTCGCGCCCGGGAAGTCCCATACTGACCACCGATGCCGCTTCAGAGAGCCCATAGCCTTGATAGACGGGCAGGCCCAATTCGCGGGCCTGGTCCAGCAGGAGGGGTGAGGTAGGTGCGCCGCCCACCGCGACATATCGCAGGGAATTCGGTAGTGCCGCCCCTCGCGAAGCGGCCTCCACCAGGATCTTCAGTTGAAACGGTACCAGGATGGTTACCGTGGGTTGTACATGATTCAGGGTGGCGATGAGCAGTTCGGCATTGACTCCGGTGGAACCGGCCATACCGCACTCGGCCAAATCCGGTAAGAAGGCCGAACTGCCGCTGTAGAGCGGTGCGTAGATCCCGCCAATATTCGCCAGCAGCGTCGACAAGGGCAGCAGTGTCAGCGCCCGGTCTTGCGCCGTGGCGGCCACGACTTCGCTCAAAGAGTCGGTAACCCGTTCGATGGACTCGCCCGTGAGGCATACCCCCTTGGGTTGGCCGGTGGTGCCTGAGGTATAGGTGATCTTGGCAGTGCGGGTCGGGAGCGGCGATTTTTCCACGGGGTTCAAATGAAAGCAATCGAACTTCTGTTCGGCTATGGTCAATTCCGTGGACAGGGGTGTTTGCAGGAGTTTGATGACGCGTAATGGCTGGTCGGTGATGACGGTATCCAGGCTTGCATCATCGATCAGATGTTGCAACTGACAATCGGAAAAGAAGGTCGGCATCGGCACACAGGCGGCGCCGTTTTTCTGCAGGCACAGATCTATTACCGCCCAGGCGCATCCATTGTCCATTAACAGGCCCACGCGCCGGCCCCCGATGGCCGGGGCGACGCGCTCGATTTCCATTAGAAGCTCGCCATAGCTGAGGATGACGGCATGGTCCGCGAGGGCGAGATGTTGCGGCTGCTGTGCAGCGAAAAAGGCGATGCGCTCCAGCAGCCGTTCCATTCTTAACCCACCTTGTCTATGCCCTGCGTATAACCGAAGCGGGCTTTGAGTCCATGGAAAAAGGCTTCCTGCAGCAGGTTATTCAATAAGGGTTGCCGCGGTGACAGGCAGGCGATCAATTTTTTATAACCTGCCGCAATATCGCCGGCGCACACCACCGGGCCAGCTTGATAGTAGCTGCCCCAATTGCTGCCGCCGTCTGCCAGACGCTCGGGATCGGGCTTGGCGATTTGAATCGGCCTCAGCCCCAGGCGCTGGAAGGCGTTATAGATCGGCTTCACGGCGGTGAACAAGACCCAGCGATACCCTGCCGCATAGAGGAAAACGGTCATCGCGGCGATAACCCAGCGCACTTCGCCGCGGCCGGCGAGGGCGAGATTACCCACTTCTACCAACTGTTGTCGTTCAATTTCCTGTCCCAGATGGACGCCGATGACGCTTTCCGCGGCAGAGTCTAGGTACTGTTCGGAAAACAGCGGTTTTACCATGCCGTCGCGATAGCCGACCACGCCGCGGGTTTGCTTGCCGGTGATGAAGGCCAGGATATTGGGATAATAGCTGTTAAGTTCGGCACCGAAGGCCTGTTTGAATACGTCGTGAATGAATTGTTCCAGGCTTGCGCGCCGGCTGTCGGACGCACAGCAGAAATGCGTGGCGACTGATTCCTGCAGCTCGGTGAGCAGGGGTTGAACGCCCGGTACGATGCAGGAATTGATAACGGGGAATTCGCTGGGATGACTCATCTTGATGCCTCTTGGTATCGGCTGTACGGCATAGCTTTATCAGCTTCTAATGCCAGCTTCGTGCCAAAGGCGTATATTGCTAATTTATATAAAAATTTATTGTGGTCAGGCGTTGCCCGGAAGGCGCAATATGTTGCAGTGCGCAAAAATTGTATGCAGCATTTTGCGGAATTGTGGAGCGATGCAGTGGATTATTCGTTGTTGCTGGGGTTTGCGGCGGTGGACGGTGGGCAGAGCTTTTCGACCGCCTCATGTTCGGACGGGGGAACGGGGAGGGCGAGCACTTCTTTAACGCGGGGATCGAGATCACACGGGGTTACGTATCCGATGGCCCCCGGGGTCTTGGCTACGAACTGTACTACGGCCTGCGGGGAACCCAGCACGTAAGGGGGGATGATGCCGTGGAAATAGCGCTGATTCCAGTAGTTCTGCAGTTCCTGAGCGCCTTTGTTAAACAGCGCCAGGGAAAAGGCGCGGCGCAGGGTATGATCCGGAGGCAGATTGAGGGGGATGAATTCCTGGTCATGGTCGTCGAGAAATATCTTTTTCAAATAGATGTCGCGCAGCATGGCGACGTTGAGCTTGAAGCTCGGTGTATCCCGGGCAACGATCACCGCGATTTCATTGTCGGCTTTGGCGGTGCCGTACAGCATACACATCCCCAGGAGGGCTGCGGCCAGCTGCGCTATAGATGGCTGATGGCGGCGCATGGCGCTAAAAGAGCACCGCCAGCGAGGCGAGCCATCCGGTGGGTGCCAGCAGTTCATTATTACTGCCGTCGCGATACTCGAGTTTGACTGCAATCGCCGGGTGAGGGCGGAAGGTGAGTCCCGCGCTGTCGATGGTGGCGGTGGTCGCGAGGACCGCTGCTTTGTAACGTTCCTCGCGACCTATGAAATAAAGATGATCGGTAAGAGGCAGTACTGCCTGCACAAAGCCGCCGTGCTCATTCGATTCCAAGTAGCCGATGCTGGTTCGGTAGATCCATTCACCGCTGAATTCCATGTGGCCAACAGTCCAGAGGGCATCCAGGCCGTACAGGTTCTTGCGCTCACTCATGCCGTACATGGAGTAACGCAGGAAGGAGGCGCCGATGTTGGCGCTGTCATTGAGGAAATGATAGGAAATGCGGGCGCCGGCGGCCCTTTGGAAGGCATTATGCGGAGAGATTCCCGTGCCGCCGTCTTCGAAGGCCGGTTCTTTCTGTTGGGCGGGATCCAACAGATCACTGTCATCGATAAACAGATTGTAATCCCAGTCGTTTTGCAGAGCGGAGAAAGAGCCGTAAAGCATGATGCCGGTAGCATGGCGTGGAAAGGGTGCTGCAGTGGTCAGCGGACGGTCCACCGTCCATACCAGGGGGTCGGCGTGAATCTGGTTCCAATGTCCCACCGGAGTGAGGAACTTGCCGAAGCGGATGGTGATCTCTTTGGTCGCGCGATAATCCGCATAGAGCCGTTCCAGGTCGATTTCAGAATCGCGTTCCGAAACGCTGCTGGAAGAGATGTCCAGGGCTTGACCGATTTCCACTTCCGAGAAGAGCTGCCAGCGGTTTGACAGATTTGCGCTGAAGAAAAGACTCAGATCCCGGGCGCCGATACTCCAATCGCGCTCTTTGATATCCTCATAGCGGACGCTGATGTATCCGCCGATGTTGAGGCCGAGATAGGGATAGGTGATACCTTGCCCTAGGGTGTAGGGTATATGGCTCCAACGCTTGTCTGCTGTGGCGTTGGCCAAGGCAGCATGGCCGTAACAAAGAAAAATCGTACCTAAAATGATATGCCGTACCGTCCTCTTCATAGGATTTTACACTTCCAGTTTTTTTTCATTATTGGCGCTGTAGGATGCCATATTGTTTATGCCATTCTTGATGAGTAGATGGGAAATCCCAGTCGGCGCATTCCGGATTCATATTTGTCCGATTGCTCGGTGACTGAGTGGCGTCGGTAGCCGGGTAGAGTTGCGCCAATAATAAATATGGTTACCAACCCCGGAGTATTGAACGGCTCACTGGTGGCACAACTCAAGTTGCTTGGCAATGGGCTGGAAAAATACCAGGCTTGTGGTAATTAGGGAAGTCCTTCAGCATGAGGATTGGGAGGGCGTAGAATAGTGACGAGAATATTCGGCAGCAAACCACGCGCAAGCGGGCGGGGGAAAAGGGAAAACTATCAGTGACCATCAGAAGGGCTGTCTTGCTCTCTTTCTTTGCGTTGGTTTTGGGGTCGATCACCCTGGTGGGGGCGCTTTCCTTTTTTCAATTTCGTCAGGCACTGCAGTCGGAAATCGCCCACAATCTGCAATTCGGCGCTAGTGCGGTCTTGCAGCGCATCGATGCCTTCTTCTTCGAACGTTTGGAAAATATTCGCGTCTGGCGCCATTTGGAAATCATGCAGGATATCCGGGTGGAGGACGTCGACAAGCGCTTGTCGCGCTTTCTCTCCGATTTGCGCGTAGGGCATGGGGCGGTGTATCAGGCGCTGCTATGCACCGACAAGGATGGTCGTATCGTTGCCGCCAGCGATTCCGAGTGGATTGGAAAGCTCAAGCCGGCAGGGAATGTCTGGATCAAGGTGCCGGGTAATGATGCGACGGTAGTGATGGAATCACTCCAGACCGATAAATCAATCATCGTCGCCTTGCGCACTACTATACCCGACGCCTTCGGCAAGGGTGATCTCGGTTATCTCTATGCCTTGTTGAATTGGAGCGAGGTGTCAGATTTGCTGGATGATGCGGTAACGGATAGTAAGCGCGGCGCAGTATTGCTCGATGCTGACGGGCGGGTCATCGCGGCATCCGCCGCGCTGCGTCAACGCCGGAATATCTATTCATTGCGCTTGGCGGAATGGTTGGACGGCAGCGCGCTTGCGGGGGCGCACATCAAGGATGGCGCGTCCCTGGGATACGCCAGTCTGCTGGTGGGCAGCGCCGCCTCTAGCGGATATCAGCATTTCCCCGGCTTCGGCTGGCACTTGCTCATGCTGGAGCCCACCGATGTCGCCTTTGCGCCCATCTGGCGTCTGTTGTTGGCCATGATGGTTTTGCTGGTCTTGACCTTGGTGGTGGCGGGTTGGATTTCATCGCGCTTGGCGGCGAGAATCGCCCGTCCCATCGTGAGCCTGACGGAATTTACCCGCCGCTTCCGTAAGGGTGAACAAGCCGAGCCATTGCCTTCCGCAGCGACTATGTCTGAAGTCGGTGAGCTCAATCAGGCCTATGCCGATATGATCGATGCGCTGGAGCGCTCGCGGGAACAGATTGTGCGCGCAGGTAAGCTTGCCGTGGTCGGTGAAATGGCGGCGGTGATGGCCCACGAGGTCAGGACGCCGCTTGGTATATTGCGCTCATCGGCGCAGCTCCTAGAGCGACAACCCAATCTGGGGGAAAGAGAGCGGGAATTGACAGGGTTCATCATCAGTGAAACCGATCGATTGAATCGCCTGGTGACCATGTTGCTGGAATGTGCCAGCCCGCGGGCGCCGGATTTCAAACCGCATGACCTCCATGAGATCATTGAGCATGTTTTAGATTTGCTCACTTCCAAGGCGGAACACAAGCAGGTGCGGCTGGAGCGACAGTTGCTGGCGATAAATTCCATCTTGGTATGCGACCGGGAGCAGCTGATTCAGATAGTGCTTAACCTGGTGATTAACGCGTTACACTTCGTTCCGGATGACGGTCGTATCGTCGTTGCCACCCACAATGAAGCCGATTCGCTCATCATGATCGTGGCGGATGATGGCCCAGGCATCCCGGCCGATCTACGTCCACGGGTCTTCGACCCGTTCTTTACGCGTCGTGAAGGCGGGATAGGTCTCGGGCTGACGATTGTGCAGCAGATTGTGCAGGTTCATCACGGAGAAATCTGGGCGACGGAGAGCCGGTGGGGCGGAGCGTGTTTTAATATCCGCTTCGATTTAGACAGCAAGATGGATAGGGACTGATGGAAGCACACCGGATTTTAGTCGTGGACGATGAGGTTAAGATGCGGCGGCTGTTGGAAATGTCGCTGAAGAATATGGGTCACGAGGTGGTCATGGCCGCCGACGGCATTGAGGCCTTGGCCTGCTGTGATGATGCGCCCTTCGATCTGATCCTCACCGATCTCAAGATGCCGCGCATGGACGGCCTGCAGTTATTGAGAAGCCTGAGGGAAAGGGGCGAAGACGTACCGGTAATCGTCTTGACTGCCTTCGGCACCATCGAAACGGCGGTGGAGGCCATGAAGCTGGGAGCCTCCGATTACATTATTCGCCCCTTCGAAATGGAGACCGTCGAGCTGGCGGTGACGCGCGCTCTGGCCATTGGCGCGGTGCAACGCGAAAACCGCTTCCTGCGTGACGAGATGGCAAAGGGCTGGGGTGAGTTCATCGGCCGCAGCGCAAAGATGCAGCAACTCTACGAATTGATTCAGCAGGTGGCGCCGGCCCGCAGCAACGTGTTGATCATGGGTGAGACCGGTACCGGCAAGGAGTTGGTGGCGCGCGCTATCCATCAGGCCTCCGGACGCAGCGGCTTGTTCGTGCCGATCAACTGCGCTGCCATTCCCGCGGAGCTGCTGGAGAGTGAACTGTTCGGTCACCAAAAGGGTGCCTTTACCGGCGCGCACCGTGATCGCATGGGCAAATTCGAACTCGCCAACGGCGGTACGGTCTTCCTGGATGAGATCACCGAGATGTCCATGGCCTTGCAGGCCAAATTGTTGCGGGTCTTACAGGAAAGCAGTGTGGAGCGCTTGGGCGCACACCGTGCAGTCAAGATCGATTTGCGTATCGTGGCGGCGACCAATCGCAATCTTCAACAGGCAGTAGATGATGGCGTGATGCGTCAGGATCTGTTTTTTCGTCTGAACGTGGTGCGCGTCGATGTGCCGCCCTTGCGGGAGCGCCGCGAGGATATTCAATTGCTTGCCGAGCATTTCCTGCAAAAATACAGTACTGAGTTGGGCCGCACGGTCCCTATCCTGACCGACGCCGCGATCCAGAGTCTGCTGGCGTATGAGTGGCCCGGTAACGTCCGCGAGTTGGAAAATATCATGGAGCGTGCCGCAGTGCTGTGTCGCGGTAAGACTATAGAGGCGCAGCATCTGCCTCTGAATGTTGCGCGCGAGGCATCCGCCGCTACGGTAAGTAGCGGCGCCGATTTGGCGGGTGTCGACTCCTTGTTGTTGCGGGATCATGTGGAGACCGTTGAAAAACGCCTCATCCAAGCCGCGCTGGAACGCAGCGATGACAATAAGTCAGCGGCATCCCGGTTGCTGGGAGTCAGCGAGCGTGCCTTGTGGTACAAGATAAAAAAATACGGGATTTAATGTGGAGGCCCTGACGTTAGAGTTTGCGCCGGAAGACCCGGCATCGATAGATGACATGTGCGGTGCATAGATCAATGCTTTTAAAGTAAGACCGGGGCAAGGGAGGATTAATGTCCTCGGTGTATTATGTCGCTCTATAAAGATTGCAAAATAGAAATTCAAAATATTAAAGGGGCCTTACATGGTGCAGGAGAAATGGAGTGTGCAGACCCGTTGGTTGCATATGGGTTTGGCGCTGACGGTGACGCTGCAACTGGCGATCAGTCTGATTATGGAGCCACCCGACGAAAAATCCGCATCCGCCGTCGCCCACGCGGCCTTCGAGGCCCATGAAGCGGTGGGGATCGCTGCGGTCATAATTGTACTGGCGCACTGGATATGGTCCTTGTCCAGTCGCGCAGACGGTGGATTGGTACGCTTGTTCCCGTGGAGCGGGTCGGCCTGGCGTGAGGTCAAGAACGATATAAGTAAGTTGATGAACCGCCAGTTGCCTGATGGCGGGGCGCGGGGTGGGTTGCCCGGCTTGGTGCATGGTCTGGGTTTCCTGGCGGTAAGCGGTATGGCGCTGACCGGTGCCGCCTTATTCGTCCTGTTTCCCGAGACCGGCAAGCCCGATGACACTGTCGAGTTCATCGCCGACTTCCACAGCTTCATTGCCAATTTCGTATGGGCATACTGGGGCGGTCACGTGGCCCTGGCCTTGTTGCATAAAAAGGCCGGGCACAGCACCGTGCAGGATATGTTCAACCTGAAACCCTAGACCTTTTTCAGGCCGTGCTCGCTCCAAGCAATGCCAATGCTCCCTCCAAGGTGCAATGATTCAGCGCGGTATCAGCCTGGGATTGGACAGTGGGTTTGGCGTGATAGGCGATGCTCAATCCGGCGGCGTTCATCATCAACAGATCGTTGGCGCCGTCACCCATGGCGGCCGCCTGCTGCGTTGTGATACCCAAGTCGCGGCAGAGTTCGTGCAAGAACGCCCGTTTACCTTCCGCGCCGACGATGGTGCCGAGGACCCTGCCGGTGAGTCGGCCGTCGATGATTTCCAGGGTGTTGGCGCGCGCATAATCGAGCCCGAGCCGTATCTTCAGCTTTTCGGTGAAGTAGGTAAATCCACCCGAGACCAGGGCAATCTTGATACCGTGCGCCTGCAAGCCTGCAATCATGAGTTCTGCGCCGGGATTGGGGCGTAGCCGTTCCACATAGACGTGCTCCAGGGCAGAGGCGTCGAGGCCAGCGAGCAGCGCGACGCGTTTGGTCAAGGATTGCTCGAAGTTGAGTTCGCCGCGCATTGCCGCTTCGGTGATGGCGGCGACCTGCGGTTTCTTGCCGATGAAGTCGGCGATCTCATCGATGCATTCGATATTGATGAGGGTGGAATCCATGTCGGTGATCAGCAACCGTGCCTGGGATGAGTCAAAATTCTCCGGCAGTACATTGATGTCGAACGGCTGGCTGTCACGCAGTTCCTGTAGGGCTGCGGGGGACGGTGCGCGCGCACTATGGACGCGGACATGATCGGGTAAGGCCTCCACAGTACCGGAGAGTCGTCGCGCCGCCTCGTCGGCCAAGTCGGCGCTTAGTCGCGGTCCTTGAAGAATAATAATTGCCATGGTGCCGGGTACGGGACGAAACAGATGCGCATCTTAGCAGGCCGGCACCGGCTTGTGCACTGCGAGCGGTCTAAAAGCGTAATTGAATGACTGCCCGAAGGTTCAGGGATTGACGGCTGGTCCCCGCTTCACTGGCCACGGGCGGGCTGCTCTCCACTCGTGCCATGGCCATGCGTTCCAGGGGGATGGGCGGTGGTGTGGCCGAGGTGCCGATCTTCAGTCTTATGATCTTATAGTCTTTGGCGCCCAGGCGCTCCTGGATACGCAGGGCGCGCGCCTTGAATTTGTCCAAGGCCTGATCGATGAGTCGCGACTCGCTGGCTTGCTGCTGATCGGGGGATACGTTAAAGCGCATGTTTTTCACCTGCAGGCGTTGCTGCAATTTTCCTAATAAGCTATTCAAGGCGGCAATCTGTTTGCTGCGCAACGCCAGGGTTTGGATGCCGCGCCAGTGATCCAAACGGGTTTTATCGTATACCGGGTAGGTCTGATAGCTGCCACTGCTGGCCGCGATGTCGGCGCTGCCGTGTACCTGGTTTAAGGCCCAGGCCATGGTGTCGTTGATCTCCCTGGCCACCCGGGCCGGGTCGCTGTGTTCAGCCTGCGCCGCCAACACGACCTCGGCCAGGTCATTGGTTAATTCCGTTTCTGTGTGTACCGTAAATTCGACTTGATCATAGCTGAGCACATCGTTGCCGGCGGCTATGCCATAGGGCGCAACCACGAGACTTAGTATGACCAGGAGAAAAGTCCAAGACCGTCGCATAAACCTGATTCCAATTTGAGATGGGCGAGCAGCTGATTATCAGTTTAGCAGTTCCGCGGCTGCGCTTCAGTGTTCCGGGAGAAACAGCGCGGTCAGATCGTTGAGAAAGCGCCTGCCCAAAGCGGTGGGACGGATAGTGTGCATATCCCGCTCGATCAGTCCCCGGGTTTCCGCCTGGTGCAGCGGCGTCTCCACGATGCTCAGCGGCAGACCGGTATGTTGAGCGAACAGCGCCACCGGAAAGCCCTCATTGAGCCGCAGGGCGTTGAGCATGAACTCAAAGCCGGCTTCATGTCGGTTCACAATATGTTGCTCGGCGATACGCTCCGCACCGGCAGCCTTGGCGAGATAGTCCCGAGGGTGTCGCAGCTTGGCGCTGCGCACAATGCATTGTGTCTGCGCGCTGCTGATCTTGCCGTGAGCGCCGGCGCCAATGCCGAGATAGTCGCCGAATCGCCAGTAATTGAGATTGTGGCGACAGCGATGTCCGGACCGGGCGTAGGCGGAGACCTCATAATTGTCAAAGCCGCGCGCGGCGAGCTGCGCTTGGCAACGCTGCTGCATGTCCCAAATCCTATCGTCGTCGGGCAGGCTCGGGGGAGTGTGGGCAAAGCGGGTATTGGGCTCGATGGTCAGTTGATAATGAGATAGATGCGTGGATTCCAGTGCGAGGGCCTGCTCCAGGTCGGTCAGCGCATCCTTGATGCTTTGTCCGGGCAGACCGTACATCAGGTCGAGATTGAATTCCGCAAATCCGGCGGCGTGGGTTGCCTCCGCCGCAGCAATGGCTTGGCGCGCATTGTGGATACGGCCCAGTTTGGCCAGCATGCCGTCATCGAAACTCTGGACGCCGATGGACAGGCGATTGATGCCCGCCGCGCGGAATTCGGTGAATCTGCCGGCTTCTAAGGTGCCGGGGTTGGCCTCCAGCGTGATTTCCGCCGTGGCGGGCAAGGCCACCAGGGCCCGCAACTGCGACAGGAGCCTATCGATGGCCTCAGGCGAGAACAGGCTGGGTGTGCCGCCGCCGATGAATACCGTCTCCACCGTTCGGCCCCAGACCATGGGCAATTCCTGCTCGAGATCGGCGATCAGCGCGTCGACGTACGCAAGCTCGGGAACGCCGTCTTTAATCTCATGGGAATTGAAATCGCAATAGGGGCACTTGCGTACGCACCAGGGCAGGTGGATGTACAGCGAGAGAGGCGGCAGGGCGGTAAAGTGAAACATGGATGATGATCAGGAAGGCTCTGGAACAACGCCTAAAATACTCTGGTTTGCCGCGAGGGCGCAAAGAGTTTACCAAGAGGACGGTTACCGCCGCAGGTAAATACCGGCTTGTTCACCGGGGCTTGACTAAGCGCATAAGCTCGCAATGAGCTTGCGCAAGGCCTGGCCGCGATGGCTGAGGCGGTTCTTGATCTCCGGCGGCAATTCCGCGGACGAACAATCGTGGCTGGGGACGTAAAATATCGGGTCGTAGCCGAAACCGTTACTGCCGCGCGCTGCGAAGAGGATGTGTCCCTCCCACGTGCCCTGGCAGATGAGCGGGGTGGGGTCCAGGTGATGACGCATATAGACCATCACACACTGAAAACGCGCCTTGCGTTGTGCAACGGTGAGGTCGGCAAGTTCGGCGAGTAATTTTTCCAGATTGTCGCTGTCCGAGGCGCCCGCGCCGGCGTAGCGCGAGGAGTAGATGCCCGGTGCACCTTGCAGCGCATCCACTTCCAGGCCCGAGTCGTCGGCGATGGCGGGCAGGCCGGTGTGAAGTGCGGCGTTGCGCGCCTTGATCAAGGCATTTTCCACGAAGCTGAGTCCGGTTTCTTCCGCCTCGGGGACGCCGAAGGCCGATTGCGGTATGACTTCAATATCATGGTCGGCGAGCAGTTCGTTGATCTCCCGAACCTTGCCCAGATTGCCGGTGGCGAGCACGATCTGTTTCATAGATGGTCGTTGGCGCTAAGCAACAACATAAGTATTACGAGTTATTCAGCGCGGCGCGCTGATAGTCGATGAGTGTCGCGATGCCGTTCTTGGCCAGGTCCAGCATCGCCTGCAGCTCGTCCATGCGGAAGGCATGGCCCTCCGCCGTACCCTGCACCTCGATGAAGGCGCCAGCATCGTTCATCACCACGTTCATATCGGTTTCGGCGTTGGAATCCTCGGCATAGTCGAGGTCGAGGACCGGGGCGCCCTTATAAATGCCCACCGATACCGAGGCCACATAGCCGTAGATGGGATTTTTATTGAGGACCCCGCGTTGGCGCATATGCTGGATCGCGTCCACCAGGGCCACGTAACCGCCGGTAATGGATGCCGTGCGGGTGCCGCCGTCGGCCTGGATCACGTCGCAATCGATGGTAATGGTTCGTTCGCCCAAAGCGGCCAAGTCCACCACCGCGCGCAGTGAGCGGCCGATCAGGCGTTGGATTTCCATGGTGCGTCCGCCCTGCCGGCCTTGAGCTGCCTCGCGGTTCATACGTTGTCCGGTGGAACGGGGCAGCATTCCGTATTCGGCGGTGACCCAGCCTTTGCCGCTGCCCTTGATCCAGCGCGGCGCTTTATCCTCAACGGTCGCGGTGCACAGTACCCGTGTGTCGCCGAATTCCACCAGGACCGCGCCTTCAGGGTGCTTGATGTAGTTGCGGATCAATTTGATGGTGCGTAGCTGGTCGGGATTTCTGCTGCTGGGCCGCATGTCGAATCCTTAAAAGTCATGATTAGGGAGGGCCGGCATTATAGCCCGCTTCCGGGGCTGGAGGCCAACAAAGCCGCCGGGCGGTTTCGCTAAGAGAAGCGCACAGGGTACTATGGCAGTCCATAGCCGGAGCTGATCGGGAGTATCTGCAAATGATTCATAGCATGACTGCATTCGCGCGCCGCGAGGGAGAGACCCCCTGGGGTGTGTTGACCTGGGAACTGCGCACGGTGAACCATCGTTATCTGGAAATCTCGCCACGCCTGCCGGATGATTTCCGGGTGTTGGATTCCCAGGTGCGCGAGCGCATCAACAATGCCTTGCAACGCGGCAAGGTGGAGTGTCAACTGCGGTTTCAATCCCTCGCCCAGCAATCGCCCGACTTCTCTCTAAATAAGGAATTGATCGCGCGCCTGGTGGCGGCGACCGCCGAAGTAGATCACATGTTGGATCAGCCGGCGGCGGTAAATGCTCTGGAGATTCTGCGCTGGCCGGGTGTCATCCAGGCACCGTTGCCGGACCATGAGCAAATGGCGGCGACGGCCTTGCGGATTTTGGATGAAGCCTTGGCGGAGTTGACGGCCACCCGCGCCCGCGAAGGCGCGAAGCTGAAGGAATTGATCCTGCAGCGCTGTGAGGGCGTGGCGGTGCAGGCCGATCTCGCCAGTCGGCGCCTGCCGGAGGTGCGCACCCGCATGCGCGAAAAACTGCTCGCACGTTTGGCGGAACTCAAGGCGGAATTGGAACCCGTGCGCGTCGAGCAAGAGATGGTGCTGCTCACCCAGCGGCTCGACGTGGAGGAAGAATTGGATCGCCTTACGGCGCACCTGGCCGAGGTGCGGCGCGTGCTTGCTAAGAGCGGTCCTGCGGGGCGCCGTCTGGATTTTCTGATGCAGGAACTGCATCGCGAGGCCAATACCCTGGGCTCGAAGTCCGGCGACGTGGAAACCACGCGCGCCTCCATGGAAATGAAGGTGCTGATCGAGCAGATGCGGGAGCAGGTGCAGAACATCGAGTAGATCGTTACTCGATGCCTCACACCAAATCATTCTTCGGCCATCCCTATGGGCTGCGCGCGCTGTTTCTCACGGAATTCTGGGAGCGCTTCAGTTACTACGGGATGCGGGCGCTGCTGATCCTGTTCATGACCGCGCCAGCGGCCGCGGGCGGACTCGGTTGGGATACCGCGCAGGCGGGGATGATCTATGGCACCTATACCTCACTGGTGTATTTGCTGGCCTTGCCCGGCGGTTGGATCGCCGATCGTTTTATCGGTGCGCGCAAGGCAACCCTGTACGGCGGCATTGCCATCATGTGCGGCCATATCAGCCTGGCCGCGACCGGGATCGCCACCTTCTATTTGGGATTGGCCTTGATCGTGATGGGGACGGGGCTGCTCAAACCCAATATCAGCAGCATGGTGGGACGCTTGTATGAGGCCGAGGATAGACGCCGCGATGCCGGTTTCTCCATATATTATCTGGGGATCAACCTCGGCGCCTTTGTGGCGCCGCTGGTGACGGGTTGGCTGGCGCAGGGCGTAGCATTCAAGAGCATGCTGACGGCATGGGGCATCACGCCCGAGACTTCCTGGCATTGGGGCTTCGCCGCAGCGGCGGTGGGGATGGCCCTGGGCCTTCTGCAATATTTGGCGGGCGGACGCCATTTGGGTGATGTCGGCCTTGCGCCGGCCCATGCCCCCGGCGCAATTTCAGCCGCCTCGGCCCACAAGCAGCTGTTGATCGGGGTGAGCGTCATCCTGGCAGCAGGGACTGGCATTGCGCTGCTGGCATTCAAGGGTGTGTTGAGCGCCGCCGCGGT
>Ga0316579_10000044_pt1 | contig 29147 bp, 19 predicted proteins | sample J5NA_2_FD_203074 | JGI IMG/M metagenome (GOLD analysis project Ga0316579, IMG submission 203074) | Rhizosphere microbial communities from salt marsh grasses in Alabama, United States - J5-7_160517rDrA | ecosystem: Host-associated > Plants > Roots > Rhizosphere | place: USA: Alabama | collected... | reverse complement strand
CGGCAGGTGCCCGGCCAGTCCCGGCAGGGGCCGGACCTGCCGTTCCCGGCGGCCCGGCCGCCCCAGGGCCCCGGTGATCCCCAGGCACCGGGCACTCCCCAGGACCCCGGTGGCCCGCAGGAGGCCGGCCCGCAGGGTCCGGGGGCACCGGGTGCCCTTGCCGGTCCCCCGACCCCGGACGTGCTGCGCCTGGAGTCGTTGCTCGGCGGTTCGGCCTCGGGAAGGCTGCTGCCCGACCGGGCGACGGGCGCCCCCGGGCAGGTACCGGAGAGCAGGTCCGGCCCGCCCGGCGACGAGTCGCCGTTCCCGGCCACCGGCCCTGCCGGTGCTGCCGGTGCTGCCGGCCCGCAGCCGACGCCCTGGCCCGGCGCTTTCGTCCCGCACGACCGCGGGGGGCAGCCCGCGGCCCCGTTCCCCGGGCAGGAGCGGGACGAGCAGGACCGGGACCAGGACTCCGAGCAGCACGGACACCGTTTCCTTCCCTGGCGGCGCTCGCGCAAGGACGGGCAGGAACCGGACGGCGGGACCGGCGCGCCCGCCCCCGCGCAGGGCCCGTCCGCCGGCCCCGCCGAGCCCCGTCACGCCCGCAACGGAACGGCGGGCGTGACGCCCCTTCCCGTGCGTCCCCTGCCGGTGCGCCCGCTGTCGGCGGACCGCGGCCCGTCCGATGAGGGGCCCGGGGGGGAGGGGGCCTCTCCCACCGCCCGTCCCGCCCCGATCACGGCGTCGCTGGCCAGGCCGAGGGCCCCCCACGGTCAGGGCGGGGAGGACTTCGACTGGTGGGCCCCGTCCCCGGAGGAGATCCTCGCCGCCAACGAGCGGCAGGACGCCCCGGCCCGGCCGCGGCAGGACGCGCCGCAGGCCCCCGTCCAGGAGGTCCCGGAACGGGCAGCCCCGACGATCCCACCGGCAGAGGCCCCGACGGTCGTCCTGCCGCTGCTGGTCGAGGGGGCCGGTGGCGGTTTCGTCCCCGCTACCGGGCTCCGGCCCGACGGCCCGCAGACCCCCGGGCCGGAACCGGCCGAGGTCTCGGGGGGTGCCGGGTCGGCGGAGGTCGCCGGCTCGTCCGACGCCACCCAGCCCGCGGGCATCCCCGTGCCGGATCCCTTCGCTCCCGCGGCCCGGCAGGTGGTTTCCCCGGACCCCGCGGACGGGCGGGAGGGCCCCGACCCGACGGGACCCGACGGCTTCACCGGTGCGACGGTCCCGGAGCCCGACGGCCACCCGGGGCAGGCGCCCGATGCGGCGGGCGACGACATGTCCGGGCAATGGCCGGGAGCCGGCACGGCCGGGACCGCCCGGGGCTCCGATGCCTTCGTGGAACGGCGCGACGACGATTCGCCCGTGCCATCGGTCCTCCTGCCGTCCTTCCCGGGGCCGACGGCGCCCGGGGGCGCCCAGCCCGCCCACGGACCGGTCCGGGACGCGACCCCGGACGCGGCCCCCGAAGCGTCCGAGAGCATCCCGCTGCCCGTCCGTTCCCCGTCGCCCTTCGGTCCCCCCGTGCCCGCCGGTCCCGGTTCCCAGGAGCCCGCCGCTTCCCCGGAACCCGCCGACGGACCCGCGCCGCCGGCTCCCCCGGTGCCGGAGGACCAGGACGTCGACCGTCCCCTGCCTCGCCGGAGGGTTCCGCAGCCCGAACAGGCCGCGTTCGGCGGCGGTCCCCCGCCGTCGTCCCAGGACCCCGGCCCGCCCTCCCGGCACGCCGGGGATGCGGACCCGTTCCAGCCCGTCTTCATCGACACCCGTCCCGCGTCCACGCGGGGGCAGGGACCGGTGGAGTCCGACGGGCCGACCGGGCTGACGCCCCGGCGCGCCGGGGCACCGGGGCTCTCCTCCTGGAGCTTCGGTTCCCCGAGCCCGTCCGCCGCCTCGGAGCCGAGCCTCTTCGAACCGGCCCACCACCCGTCGGAGCCCGAGCCCGTCCGCAACGGGGAACCGGAGCCCGGGGAACCGGAGCCGGCTTGGGCCCACGCGCACGGCGGGCAGGACCGGGAGCACGCGCACGGCGGGCAGGACCGGACCGACGGGGACCGGGAGCCGGGGACCGGCCCGGACCCGACCGGCCCCGCGCAGGCCGGACCCGACGTGCCGGCCGAGGACCCCGCCATCGCGATCGCCCGCAGGAAGGCGCTGCACGAGAGGGTCGGACACTTCGGCGCCGAGGGGCTGGAGCCGGTCCCGGCCCCGGCACGGGCACCGCAACCGCAGGCACCGCAGCAGCAGGACGGCCGGGACCGCGCGGGGGGAGGCGGGCCGTCCGCCGAGGCGGTCACCGAGGCGATCCCCCTGCCGGTCCCGGTGGAGACGGCGCAGGCACCGCAGCCGGCGGGCGAGCCGGTGCCCGTCCACGGGGCGCAGGAACCCGGGGCCCGAACGGCGGCCGACGATTCCCCCGCGGTCCCGGTCCCCGGGCCGGAGCACGAGGCCGGGACGGAGCACGAGGCCGGGCAGGAGCACGAGGCCGGTGCCGTCCCCGGTCCGCTTCCCGGCCACGGGACGGCACCGGAGCCCGGGCCACCGGGCGGGCCGTTCGGACGTCCCGAGGAGCTCCCCGCCGGACCGGCGGGCCTCGCGGCGGGACCGGCCGGTCCCGGCCCCGAGGACTCCCCCTCCCCCGCCGGGGACGGGTCCCCTCACCACGGGGCCCATCGGCACGAGGCCGAACGCGACGGGACCGGGGCCGAGACTGCGGAGGAACGCCTGCCGCTGCTCGTCCGGGAGCTGCTCGGGCACGTCCCCGACCTCTTCGGCGTGCGGGACGCTGCACAGGTTCTCGCCGAGGAGCTGCGGGACCGGGCCCGTGCCGAGGCCGTGGCCGTCCTGGTCCCCGACAACGGGACCTGGCGGGTCGACGGCGGGGTCGGGCTGCGGCCGGCCGAGCGCAGGATGCCCCTGGAGGCGGGGCACTGGCTGGTGGCGGAGGCCGTCACGCAGGCAAGGCCCGTCCTGCTGGCCGACACCGACCACCTGCGGCGCCGGCTGGCCGACGCTCCCCTGTCCTCCTGGCACCGGTTGATGGCCGTGTCCCTCCCCGCGGTGCAGGCACTGGCCCTGCTCGCACGGGGACACGACGCGTCGGCGTTCGACGAGTCGGACGTGCAGACCGTGTCGGCCGCGATCGAGGAGGCCACCTCGCTGTTCCGTACGGCCGTGGACGTGCGGGAACTCGCGCGCCGGCTCTCCACCTTCCAGGACGGTCTCGGCAACGGCTGATCGGGTTCCGGCGGCCCGGCGGCCGTCCGGCCCGTCACAGGTCGCAGAACGCGGGCCGCGGAACGCGGCGACGGGGCACCGGACGCGGGCGGCGGGGCACGGGGCACGGGCCTGACCGGGAGCGCCGACGGATCCTGCTGGACCGGCACCTGCGGGCGATCCCGTGTGGGAGATTGGGACCGTGCGACCCCTGCGCCGGTTGGAGCACCAGTACACGGCCCTCCTCGCCCGTGCGTCGCTGCTCCTCGTCTGCTCGTTGCTCACGGTGAGCGTCCCGGCCTTCGGACCGGGCGTCGCGGTGGTGCCGGCGCTCCTGCTCCTCATGGTCGCGGCCCTGGCGTCCCTCCCCCTGCCGGCGAGCGTCCCGGCCGCGCTGTGCCCGGTGGCCGAGTCGTTCGGTGCCGCTCTGATCATCGGTTCCCTGCAGGGGCAGTCCGATCTCTTCCTGCCCTACCTGCTGGTGCCCGTGACGGTCGCCGGGTTCACCGTCGGCCCCACCGCTGCGCTGGCCGCGACGGGGACCGCGGCCGTCGTCCTGTCGGTCGCGGCCTTCCAGGCCTCGACCGGTACGCGGATCGAGAGCGGCCCCACCACGATGGTGGGTCTGTGGATGCCGTTGCTGGCGGCCGTCGGCCTCGTCGCGGCCTGGGCCCGCCGGGTGACGCGCTCGGGGCGTCCGGCCTCGGAACCCGCCTACGCCGACGCGCACCGTCTCCTGTCCGAGCTGCACGTGGTGGCCCGCCAGCTGAGCCTCGGCCTCGACCCGACCACCCTCGCCGCGGCGCTGGTCGAGGAGGTGGACTCGATCGTGGACGGCTCGCGCACGACGGTCCTGGTCCGGTCCCCCGGCGGCCGGTTCGTCCCGTTGCTGGGGGAGCAGCCCGGTGAGCTGGCCGAGGCCGTCGTGCTCGACGCCTGGCTGATCGCGGACCTGACCAAACGTTCGGACGCCCGTTCCACCGTCGTGGCGCTGCCCGTGCTCATGGGCGAGCGCGTGGTCGCCGTCGTCGTCCTGCAGGGTTCCGGGCCCCTCGACGACGCCCAGATCGCCGGGGCGCGCAAGGTCCTCGCGCGGGCTGGGGCGAGGCTGGCCTCCGCGCTGCTCTTCGACGACGTCCGCCAGCTGGCGACGGTCGACGAGCGCATGCGGATGGCCCGGGAGATCCACGACGGCATCGCGCAGGACCTGGCCTCGGTCGGGTACCTGCTGGACGACATCGCCCGGGACGCCGACACCGAGGTGGCCGCGCGCTTGAAGGCCCTGCGGGACCAGCTCGGCGACATGGTCGGGGAGCTGCGGTTGAGCATCTTCGACCTGAGGGCCGGCGTCGACGAGAAGATCGGCCTGGGCGGGGCGCTCGGGGACTACGTGCAGCGGGTGGCGCCCCGCGCGGGGCTGCGGGTGCACCTGTCGCTCGACGAGTCCCCCCACCGGCTCCCGCGGGCCACGGAGGTCGAGATCCTGCGGATCGTGCAGGAGGCCGTCACCAACGTCCGGCGACACGCCCATGCCGAGAATCTGTGGTTGACGGTGACGGTCTCGCCCCCGACCGCACAGGTCGTGGTCTCGGACGACGGGCGGGGGCTCGGCCCGCACCGCGTGGACAGCATGGGGATCACGGGGATGCGCGAGCGCGCCAGCAGGATCGGCGCGGCCCTCCAGGTGGGCCCGAGGGAGGGCGGCAGGGGCACGACCGTCGAGATCCTGCTGGACCCCAACAGGACCACCGCCGGCTCGGCCCACTGAGACGTGTTCGACCTGGCCGGGACGTGTTCGACCGGACCGGTCCGTTCCGTGCGGTCCGGGACCGCCGCACCGGGACGGCCCGCACGCCCGCGGGGACCGTGCCCTTCGCCCCTGTATGATCATTTTCCGGAACGGATCCGGAGCGCGCCGTGAACCCGCCGATCGCGGGTCCTCCCACCGGCGCGGCGACGGGACACCCCGTCACCGTCTCGGCCTGTGGGACATCGCACCGGCCGCGCCCCGGGAACCTCGGCGAACGCGGCAGTAGGTGCCCCAACCGCTACCGGCGGTCACGCAACCGTGGCAGACTCGGCCCAGGCGCACCCGAGAATGCCCGACGGTGGGACCGGTGTCGTGAGTCGTCCCCACCGCCGTGGGACCGTCAGGCGGATCCGTCGGCGAAGGACCGTGACCGGGCTCCGAGGCCCGCCGTGGATCCGGCCGGGGTGCGGGACGTTCACAAGCGCAGGAGGTGGCCCCGTGGCGGGGGACGGACAGCGGATCTCGGTGCTGCTTGTGGACGACCATCAGCTGATCCGGGAGGGTCTGCGGCGTGCCTTCGACAGGGCGGGGGAGCTGGAGGTCGTCGGAGAGGCAGGGACCGTCAAGGGCGCGCTGGAGTCCCTCGAGCGCTACAGCCCGCGGGTCCTTGTGACCGACATCAGCCTTCCGGACGGCGACGGGATCGCCCTCACCCAGCGGGCCCGCTCCGACATGCCGGAGCTGGGGATCGTCGTCCTGACGATGTACGCCGGGGACGAGAAGCTCTTCGCCGCGCTGGACGCCGGGGCCTCTGCCTTCGTCGGCAAGGACTCCCCCGCCGAGGAGGTCATCGCCGCGGCCCGCCACGCGGCGGTCAACCCGCGGGCCTTCACCGCCCGGGACCTCGGCGAGGCCATGCAGCGCAGGATGCACGCCCCCGCGGGTCCGAAGCTCTCCCCCCGGGAACGGGAGGTCCTCGAGCTGCTCGTGGACGGCCTGGCCATCGCCCAGATCGCCCGCAGGCTCTTCATCAGCGAGTCCACGGCCAAGACCCACGTGGCCAACATCTACGAGAAGGTGGGGGCCGGCAACCGGGCCCAGGCCGTCATGGCCGCGGTGCGCCTGGGACTGGTACCGGAGACCGGGCGACTGCCCTGATCCCTCCCGTTGCCGGCGACTGCCCTGGTCCCGCTGCCCTGGTCCCGTCCGTGGTGTCCCGCCGTCCGGGCACCGGGTCCGTCGGCACTCTGCGTGAATACGGAGTGCAGCGGGGTCGGGAGCCCCATGACCTCGCGGTGGTCCGGACTCTCACGCCGCGGTCGGGCGCGCGGCCGGCGCCATTCGTTCGCGGGCGGCCCATTTCGAGTCGAACGATTCGGTGACATCCCCCGTGAAGAACTGTTCTCCTCCACGGGACACCGTTTTCACGGACCTGTTCCCGTGCCCCGGCAGGGCGACGAAAAACCGGAGGGATCGAGTGCTGTCACCCAGGGTGAACACATATCGGTCTTTTGAAATGCATTGAGATCGCTCTCCCGTGACCGGACGCGCCGCTGTTCCCCGGGCATCGGCCGTTCGTCCGATCCTCCTCGGGGGCACCGACACGTACCGTGAACACCTGTCAGGCTTCTTGGGCAGTGGGGACCGGACGGAGGGGTTCCGTCCGATCACCGAGGCAGGGGATCGCCTGCGCGAACAATGTGGAACGTGAAAGGACCGCCTGATGCTCGCCCATTTCCGCACGGCGCGGCGCCACGCCGAGTATCAAGCCGAGGGGCACGGTGCCTCCGCCGTCGAGTACGGCCTGATGGTCGCGGCCATCGCCGCCGTGATCGTCGGGATCGTCTTCGGCCTCGGGGGGCTGGTTCGGGACACCTTCGACAAGACATCGACCTGCGTCACCACCCAGAACTCGGGGTGCTGACCGCGGCGCGCCCCCCTCGCCCCGTCCGCCCTCCCAGACCCCGCCGGCGAACGGCTGCCCGCGGAAGGTGCCTGCGTCCCGTCCACCCCCGTCGTTAGGGTGTCCGGGTGCCCAATCGGATCCCCACCGGACGCCTGGTCCCCCCGCTCCTGCTGGTCTACGGCTTCGCCCTGGCCACTCACAGCGTGCCCCGCTACCGGCCCTCGATCGTCGTGGGGTACACGGTCCTTGCGGTCCTGCTGGCCGGATGGCTGTGGCGCGGGGGCGGGCGCGTGGAGCTCGCCCGTCCGATCGCCGCAGGGGTCCTCGCCGTGACCGGCGTCGCCGTCCTGAGGGTCCACAGCTACACCTATCTCGACAACGGCCCTGCCCACCTGGTGAGGATCGTGTTCGCGTCCACAGCCATCGGGGCGGCTCTCCTGTTCTGCACCCGGTGGCGCCACGCCGGTCCCGCGGCGGCGGCCCTGGGGATCGTGGGGCACGTCGTCGGCGGGGTGCTGCTCATCCACGATGATCCCGCCCCGCGGATCGACGTCTGGTACACCCTCCAGGGAGCCGCCGACGCCCTCGGATCGGGGCAGAACCCCTACACCCAGGTGTGGACGTCCTCGTGGACCGTCATGGAGTCCTTCACCTACCTGCCCTGGACCGCGGTCCTGCTGGCCCCCGGACGCTGGCTGGCCGGGGACGTGCGCTGGACGCTGCTGGTCCTCGACGTCCTCACGGCGGTCCTGGTCGCCCTGCTGCCGGTGGCGGCATCCCGTGGCGCCGTCCTCCGTGTCCGCCCCCGCGGCGGACCGGCCGTCCCCGCCGCCGCTCCCGGAGACACGGGTCCCACCGGAGCCACGGGTCCCGCAGTCACGCAGACCGGACCGACGGGTCGCGGCGTCACGGACCGCGAGGTCACCGACCGCGGGCTCCTGGACGCCTCCGGCGCCTGCGCCGTCCTGCTGCTGGTCCTGCCCGGGACCCCGACCCAGGTCGAACAGGCCTGGACCGAGCCCCTCCTGCTCGCCTGCGTCGTGGGAGCCCTCACGGCCGTGCTCCGCGGGCACCGGCGGCTCGCGCTCGTCCTGCTCGCCCTGTCCCTCGCCAGCAAGCAGCACATGGCACTCCTGCTCCCCCTCCTGGCGGCCTGGCGGTGGGCCGGCCCGAGGGCCGCGGCGGCCGTCGGGGCCGGGGCCGGGGCCCTGGTCCTGCCCTGGTTCCTCATGGACCCGGGTGCCATCTGGCACGACACCGTCCAGTACCTGGTCGACTTCCCGCCGATCAAGTTCGCCGACACCCTCTACATCGCGGCGATCCGGCACCTCTCCTGGCAGCCGCCCTTCTGGTTCACCGGGGCGATCGTGCTCGGCTGCATGATCGGGATCTGCCTGGGGATCCGGCGCACGGACCCCGGTCCCGCGCAGCTGCTGCGCTGGTGCTCCCTGATGCTCCTGCTGGCGAACCTCGTCAACAAGCAGGCGTTCTACAACCAGTTCTGGCTGGCCGGCGCGCTGCTGCTGCTGTCGTGGGCCGTGCCGCAGGACCTGGAACCCGTTCCGCCGGCCCCGGCGGGACCCGGCGCCCGGTCCGGCAGGCTCCCCGCCGACGGGGCAGGCGGAACGGACGGTGCGCTCCGGCGGGTGTGAGGAACCGCGGTCGCGCGGGCGCCTCCCCTCACACCACGGGATTGCCCGCGAGCAGGTCGCGCAGCCTGAGGGCGAGGCCGTCCCAGTGCCAGCTCTCGCCGACCCAGGCCCGACCGCGCTCGCCGAACGCCCGGGCCAGTTCCGGGTCGGTGAGCAGCCGCACGCAGTGCCCGGCGATCGCCCCGACGTCCCTGCCGTCGACGAGGAACCCGTTCTCGCCCTCCAGGACGGCGTCCGGCGCCCCACCGGAGTTCCCCGCCACCACCGGCAGTCCCGTCGCGGCCGCCTCCAGGAAGCAGATGCCCAGGGCCTCGGGTTCGAGCCCGGCACGCCGGGTCCGGGTCGGCATGCAGAAGACGTCGCCCGCGGCGTAGTACCCGGGGGTGCGGTCCCAGGGCACCCGGCCCGCCAGCACCACGTCGCCGGCCAGGTCGAGGCCCGCGACGAGACGCTCGACGGCCCTGCGGCGCGGGCCGTCCCCGACCAGCAGCAACGCCGCCCCGGGCACCTCGCGGCGGATCAGCGGCAGCGCCCGTACCAGCATGTCCTGCCCCTTGCGGGCGACCATCCGGGACACGCAGACGACGACGGGCCGGTCCCCCAGGCCGTGCTCCCGCCGGACGGCGTCCCTGCCGTGTCCCGGCCGGAAGGTCGCGTCGTCGACCCCGGGGGTCAGCCGGACCATGGCGGCCCGGGCGCGCGGGGTCAGGGCCGGGGCGATCCGGCCGCGGCAGTACTCCCCCAGGTAGGTGACGACGTCGTTGCGCTCGCCGATGCGGCGCAGCAGGGCACGGGCCCCGGGCACCCCGGCCCACCAGATCTCGTGGCCGTGGGTCGTTGCCACCGTCCGCCGGACCCCGGCGGACCGCAGCGCCGGTGCCATGAGCCCCAGGGGCGCGGCCGCGCCGAACCACGCCCGGTCGCACCCGGTCCGGCGGGCGGTGGCGACGACCCTGCGGGTGATGCCGGGCAGCGGCAGCATGATGGGGGACGGGTCGCGGACCACCTCGAAGGGCAGGGTCGCGTCGAACCGCCGGTCGCCGCGCTGCCGCGCGGTGTGCACGACCACCCGGTCCTGCGGCATCCGCGAGGCCATGGCCAGCACGAAGGTCTCTATCCCTCCGGTCCTCGGGGGGAAGTCGTTGGTGACGACGAGGGTTCTCCCGCCGGGCACGGTCACCTCACCAGGTCGTCGAGGTACTCGCGCCAGCGGTTCTCGAATCTCTCCTGCGAGGTCCCCATGACCTCCCGGAAGGCGACGGCGACGGGCTCGGCACCGTTGCGGGCCGCGGTCGGGTCCGAGGCCGTCCGGTAGAAGTGGACCAGGCCCGTCCTGCCGACGGTCCGCGCGATCAGGTCGCAGGCCGCCCAGGCCTCGGCGTAGGCGGAGGCGATCGGCCCGTGATCGGGATCGAAGTCCTCCCTCCCGGGCAGGCCCGTCGGGGCCTGCCCCCGGTCGGGCTCCCGGGCGTCGCGGACCACCGACCTGTCCGACAGACCGGCCCCCAGGTAGGCGACGTAGTCCGCGAAGCCCTCCTCGAGCCACAGGGGCGGGGCCGCCGGCATGGTGGCCCGCGTCGCCACGTGGGTCGTCTCGTGGGTGAGCACGACCCGCCGGCCGATCTCGTTCAGGTCGTCGAAGACCTCCGGATTGAGCACGATCCGGTCGGCGGTCCGCGGGGGGAGGTCGCCGTCGGGGTCCCGCCACATCGGGCCGGTCGTGACGGCGGCCACCTGGTCAAGACTGTCGCTGTCCGGGCGGTCCAGCAGGTCGGCCATCTGCTCCCTGTCCCGGGGGACCAGGAGCACGACGGTACGGGCCCAGGCCTCGCCCCAGACCCGGTCGACCCGGTCGGCCGCGGCGTCGATCTCCTCGGCGAGCTCCTCGGCGGCCGGGCCGTCACCGGCCGACACGATCAGACTCCGGTCCCCCGTCGCCACGGTGACGGGGCCGAGGTCCCACAGGTCGCGTTCGGTGTCGCCCTCGGAGTCGGAGACCAGGTACCAGTGCCCCGTCCGGCGCACGACGGTCAGGAACTGGGCGCGCTCGGTGTCCTGGGTGTCCGACTCCAGCCTGTAGCGCAGCTGGACCCTCACGAGGAAGGCCTGGCCCCCCAGCTGCGCGGACCGCTTCGCGGACAGGGGCTCGCCCGGGCTGAGGACCCGGTAGTCCCACGAGACGACCGGCAGGTCGAGCAGGCGGTCGAAGACCCGGGACTGCGTCCGGCGGAAACCCGTCCGTCCCGGGTCCACCGCGGACAGCCAGGCGTCGCGGTCCCCCGCGGCCACCGCTGCCGCGCGGCGCTCCAGCAGCGCGCCGAGGGCCGTCGTCCGGGCCGGTGCGCTCAGGGCCGAGGACGTCGACGAGGCCCGGTCCGCCGTGGTGGTGCCCTGGGCCGTTCCGGACGCGGACGGCCGTTCCTTGGCGGCGGCGGTGCCGTTCAGGGCGGTGTGGGAGAGGTCGAGGGTCAGGCCGACCGTCGCCAGCAGGAGGCAGGAGGTCCCCGCGAGGACCGCCCGGCGCAGGGCGCTGCGACGCGACCCGGCACGGGCGGCGGCCGGCCGGCGCCCCGCGGCGGTCCGGGCGGCCGGCCGCACCGGGTACGGGGCCTGGTAGGAGAGGTGCGGGGCCTCGTGGGGCATCCGGGTGCGGCCGTCCGGGTCCCGGGCGTCGTGGACGCCGCCGGTGCACGCAGAGCGGCCGGGGAACGCGTCCGGGGCTCCCCGGACGGGCGCTCCCCCCCAGCGCGTCCCGGCCGGGAACGGCACGCTCGGGGGCCCGGACACGTCGGGGACGGCCCGAGCCCCGGAGCGGGTCTGCGGGCCGGTCCGACGGTTCCGGAACGGATGCATCCCGTACACCATAGGGGGTGTGCGGTGCCAGGGGCACCGCACGTCGCACGACCACCAGCGGGTGCGCCGCGCCGGGGGCACCGCACGGCCCGTGGGACCATGCCGGAGCTCCTTCCGGAGAGTAGGACGTGGGACCAGGGGAAAGAACAGGAAACGGATCGACGACATCGACCACCTGGCACGACCCACCTCACACGGATGACCGGGACACGTGGGGTGCTCGGCGGACGGGGTCGCCCGCGGTGCCGGGGCACGGGGCCGGCGGGCCCCGTCGACCTGCCGGTGTCGCGGGCGCGCGGAGTACCATCGCGTGCGGTGCCGTCCGACGGCCACCGGCCGCGCGTTTCGTCCCGTTCCGGACGTTCACGGCGGACCCGGCGGGCCGCCGATCCGGCGGGCCGGTGCGTCCCGGAGGGCCACGACGGCGGCCCCGACCGTAGGATCCGCTACGAGTCCCCCCGCCGCCCGGCTCACCGGGCCATGCTCCGATCGGTCCGGCGGACGTCGGCGGGCACCGCACGAACCGGAAGCCGCCGGTCCGATGCCCGTCGGCCTCCGGTCGCTGCCCCGGCCGGCCCCCGCGCACATCGGAGACGAACGGATGACGAGCACCACGACCCCGGTCCAGCAGGACCGGCGAGCCCTGTCGGTCCTCCTGTACAGCGATGACCCCGGTGTCCGGGACACGGTCCGGCTCGCCGTGGGCTCCAGGCCCGCCCCGGACCTTCCCGAGATCGAATGGGAGGAGTACGCCACCCGTCCGGCGGTGGTCGATGCCGTGGACGGCGGAGGCTTCGACCTGCTGATCCTGGACGGCGAGGCCTCCCCCGCCGGAGGGCTCGGCCTGTGCAAGCAGCTCAAGGACGAGATCGAACACCCTCCTGCTGTCCTGGTCCTCACGGGCAGGCAGCAGGACGCCTGGCTGGCCACGTGGTCCCGGGCCGAGGCCGCCCTGCCGCGTCCCCTGGATCCCGTCGCCCTCGCGCAGACCGTCGCCGAGCTGTGCCGGCGCGCGCGCTCCGGCGAGGAGTGAACGGATGAGTTCCCCCGCCGCCGGTCCCCGCGACCGGCACGGTCCCGGGCACACCTGGCCGGAGCTGCTCACCTGCCTGCTGTCCGGCCACGACCTGGATCCCCGGGGCGCCGGGTGGGCCATGGAGCAGGTGATGTCGGGGCGGGCCAGCAACGCCCAGCTGGCGGCCTTCCTCACGGCCCTGCGCGCCAAGGGCGAGACCGTCGGGGAACTGAGCGGTCTCGTCGAGGTCATGCTGGGGCACGCCGTCCGGATCGACGTCCCCGGCCCGGCCGTCGACGTCGTCGGCACCGGCGGGGACCGGCTGAACACCGTGAACCTGTCCACCATGGCGGCGATCGTCACGGCCGGTTCGGGCCGCCGGGTCGTCAAGCACGGGAACAGGGCCGCCTCGTCGGCTTCGGGGACCGCCGACGTCCTGGAGACCCTCGGGGTCCGCCTGGACCTCCCGCCCGCGAGGGTCGCCGAGCTGGCCGGCGAGGTCGGGATCACCTTCTGCTTCGCCCAGACCTTCCACCCCGCCATGCGGCACGCCGCCGTGACCCGCAGGGAGCTGGGAGTCCCGACGGTCCTGAACGTGCTGGGCCCCCTGACCAACCCGGCCCGCCCCGCGGCAGCGGCCGTCGGGGTCGCGGACCGGCGGATGGCACCGCTGGTCGCGGGGGTCCTCGCGCAACGGGGGGACAGCGCGCTCGTCTTCCGCGGCGAGGACGGCCTGGACGAGCTGTCGACCGTTGCCCCCAACCGGATCTGGCAGATCGACGGCGGCCGGATCGTCGATCACGAGATCGACCCCGCCGAGCTGGGCCTGCCCCGGGCCCGCCTCGCCGATCTCGTGGGGGGCGACCCCGGGCACAACGCCTCGGTGGTCCGGGCGACCCTGGGCGGCCGCTCCGGCCCGATCAGGGACGCGGTCCTCCTCAACGCCGCTGCGGCGATCGTTGCGATCGACGCCGTCGGCGGGGACGCGGCTCCGGGCGGCCGGCGGGTCGGGACCGACGGCCCCCTGCCCGAGCGGCTCCGGCAGGGGATCGAGATCGCGGCGGAGAGCATCGACTCGGGCGCCTCCCACCGCCTCCTGGACACCTGGATCAAGGCCTCCGTGTCCTGAGCCCTGCGCGCGGCAGGCACCCCGGGAACGCCAGCGCAACGGGCCCGGGGTGCCTGTCCCGCGCCACGGCACGGTGCGGATCAGGCCGGGAGGTGCGGATCGGGCGAGGCCGGCGGCGTGGCGAAGGGCGGGTCCCAGGTGCTCGCGAAACGCTCGGGGTCCGAGCGCTCGGGGTCGAGCAGGGCCCTGGCCCACCCGGCGCCGCGCACCGGGCAGCTCCACCGTCCCCGCACCGACACCAGGCGCACGCCCTCCTGCTCCAGCCAGGCCGCGACCTGTTCCGTCTCCTCGGGGTGGGCGGCCGGCAGCGGGGGGACGGCCGGTTCGACGTGCTCGCCGGTCTCGCGCAGTGCCCGGACGTAGGGGTCCACGGAGGCTCCGGCCGGGATCAGCCCGGTCCCGGCGAACCGCCCGTGACGGACCAGGACCAGTTCCCACCCGCCGTCGTGCCGGGGCAGCGCCGCCAACAGTTCCGGCATCGACGCCAGCGAGGAGATCCGCTCCCTGCGCCGGGCCACCCTCAGGAAGGCGAGCAACCGGTCGCGGTGCACCGCCGCCTGCTCGAACCGCTCCCGGCGCGAGAGTTCCGCCGCCCGGTCCAGGCAGGCCGTGACGACCTCGCCGACGTCGGCCGTCATCGCGCGGGCGGCCCTCCGGGCCGTCCTCCCGTACTCCTCGGCCCTTTCCCCGCCCGCGCAGGGCGCGCAGCACCGGCCCATCTCCCCCCGCGCGCAGGCGCCCGTGGACTGCCGGCGAGAGAGCCTTCCCGAGCAGCGGCGCAGCCCGAAGGTGTCCTGCAGGGCCGCGAGGACCAGCTCCGCCTGGGCCGTCGTCCCGCAGGGGCCGAGGTAGGCGGCGCCGTCGTCGCGCACGGTGCGCACGATCGACAGCCGGGGGAAGGGCTCGGCCGTCAGCTTGACCCACGGGGCACGGTCCGGACGGCGCGAGCGCCGGTTGTAGTGCGGGACGTGCTCGGCGATGAGGCGCAGCTCCCGGACCCTGGCCTCCAACGGCGTTGCGCACACCACCGGGGTCACGGACTCGGCGCGGGTCACCATCCTGGCCATCCGCGAGCGCTGTTCCGCCCCCGTGAAATAGGTGCGCACCCTCGTGCGGATGTCCACGGAGGTCCCGACGTACAGGACCCGCCCGTCGCCGTCGCGGAACATGTACACGCCCGGACGGTCGGGCAGGTCGTCGGCCAGACGCCGCTTGCGCAGGACGGCCTGCGGGACCTTGGTCCGGAAGGCCAGCAGCTCGGGCAGGGTCGTCACGCCGTGGGAACCGACCCGTTCCAGCAGCGCGTGCAGGACGTCGACGGTCGCCCTCGCGTCGGCGAGCGCGCGGTGCTCTGGGCTCGTGCGGGCGCCGAACAGCCGGGCGAGCGTGGCGAGCTTGCGGTTGCGGACCTCGTCCCTGCCCACGAGCTGGCGGGCGAGGCGGACGGTGTCCACGACCTCGTTGGCCGGCCAGGGGTGGCCGGTGGCCTCGCAGGCCGCCTGGAGGAAGCCGACGTCGAAGGGCGCGTTGTGGGCCACGAGCACGCAGCCGGCGGCGAAGTCCAGGAACTCCGGCAGCGCCAGGGAGATCGGCGGGGCCGCGGCGACCATCGCGTCGGTGATGCCCGTGAGGACGGTGATGAACGGGGGGATGGGCTCGCCGGGGTCGACGAGGGTCTGGAACTCGCCCAGGGTGTGCCCGGCACGGACCTTCACGGCTCCGATCTCCGTGATCCCGCTGCTCTGGGGCGAGCCCCCGGTGGTCTCCAGGTCGACGACCACGAAGGTGACCTCGTGCAGGTGTCGGGGCCGCGCGTCCGGGGCGCACGGGTCCCGGAGCCCGTCCAGGGTCGGTTGGAGGGCGAGGGGACCGCCACCGCCTTTTCCGCTCCGGGGTTCGCCGCTCGCGCCCCGGGGCGACAACCCTGCCGTCATGGTGCAACGGTAGGCCCTCGCGCCGACAGCTGATCATCCAACCCGGGTGGGTATCGCAGGAGCCCGTTTCCGGGTCGAGGAAGTGCTGCTCGGTTCGGTACGGTACTGGGCTGGAAGGTCGAGGTCCGACGGCTCGTCGTCGATCCGTGCGGTCCTCCCGCGGCGCCACCGGCCGCCGGCCGGTCGATCCCGTCGACGGGCTTGCGGGCCCGTCGTCCACGGCGGCGTCGGATCGCGCCGGTGCCGTCGGTCCGAGGACGCGACGGTGCCCGGCAGGAACGTGCCCGCTCCGAGGGGACAGGCATGCGCGGAGGTCCAGTGAGTCCGTCCCAGCGGGAACTGCCCGACGAGGTCCGTCGTCGGCTCCTGAGCCTGGCCTCCGACGCCCTGGGGGAGCTGCCCGAGGGGGAGGTCCCCCGGTCGCTGCGTCGGATCCGGGACTTCGCCCCGGCGCGCCGGGCCTCGACCGCGGCGGGTCCCCTCGCTGTCGCGCTCGAGGCCGATCCGGGTTTCCGCCAGCGCGTCGCGGACCTGTGGCGCCGTTCCCAGCCCGAGCTGGCCGCGGAGTTCTCCTCGGGGACCCTGCCAGCGACGGCGGATCCGACTCTCGTGCTCACGGGCCTGTACCTGCTGCGTCCCCCGGGATGGCAGGGGACGGCCGAGCGTCTGCGGGTGCTCCTGGAACGCCGGGCGGATCTGGACGCCGCCCAGGCCAGGGAGCTGGCGGCCGATACGGCCCGTTCCGCTGCCCTCGAGGAGATCGAGCGGGTCAGGGCCGAGCTGGCGCGGGCCGGTTCCCGCGTCGGTGAGCTGCAGGAGGAGCTGGCGAGCGTCCGGAAGGAGATGCGCCGCCTGAAGGCGGACAACTCGCGGGTGCGCGCCCAGCTGCGCAGGACGGCGGAGCAGGCCCGGGCGGACAGCCAGCGGGCCGCGCGGGCCGCGCAGCTGGTCCACGAGGTGCGGCAGGAGGCCACCGAGCGGGTACGGGTCGTGGAGGCCAGGGCCGAGCAGGGCCGCAGGGCCGCGGGGCTGGGTCGTTCCCTGGACGAGGCCAGGGCCCGCCTGCTGCTGGACACGATCGTCGAGGCGGCTTCCGGCCTGCGCAGGGAACTGGCGCTGCCCCCCGTCGAGATCCGTCCGGCGGACCTGGTCGGGGCCGTCGGATCGCAGGACGCGCTCCCGTCCCCGGGCGTCGGGGGACAGCCGTCGGGGGCTCCGCCCGTCGGGAACCGTCCGGACGGCGATCCGGCGGTGCTCGACCGGCTGCTGGGCGTTCCCCAGACCCATCTGGTGGTCGACGGGTACAACGTCACGAAGACGGGTTTCGCCTCCCTCCCCCTGTCACGGCAGCGGCAGAGGCTGGTCGACGGCCTGGCCGCCCTGGCAGCACGCACGGGCCGGGAGATCACCTGCTGTTTCGACGGCGCGGAGGTCGGGTCGGGATCCGCGGTCCTCGTGCGCGGGGTCAGGGTCCTGTTCTCCGCTCCGGGTACGTCCGCGGACGATCTGATCCTCCGACTGGTCCGGGCGGAGCCCACCGGGCGCCCAGTGGTCGTGGTCTCGACCGACGCGGAGGTGGCCGCGGGTTCCCGGGAACGCGGGGCTCGCGCCGTCCCCGCCCTGGCCCTGCTGCGCCTGCTGGAACGCGGCTGATCCCCGCCGCGCCGGCCGGATGCGTTCGAACGGGGTCCCCGGGGTTGTCCACAGGGTGAAAGCGGCCCCTCCGATCTGTCGGTCCCTCTCCCTATGATGTTCTCGCCAGGTACCGGTACAAACGATCCGGATGAGGATCCATCAGCACATCACTTCGTCCAGCACATCCTTCGTCCAGCACCTCCTTCATCGTGACGGATCCATCGGCATGACGGTCCGTCAAGTACCAGGGATCCACCACGCACAGGGATCCGTCAGGACATAAATCCATCGATATGGAAGACCCCTCGGGGGAAATGTTCAACCGGCACGGAAGTAACGAGAGGGCGCGGTGCAGGAACCCACCTGCACCGATCGGAACGGTGACGGCCCGTCGGACCTGGAGCCGACCGGTCGCGGACCCCGTGCCCGCCGCGGGTGGAGTCCTGGCGGAGCGGCGTGGCGGTGATCTCGTGAACGGTCGCTTCCGGTGCTCCGGACGGCCCGCCGGCCCGTGCCGGGAGCAGCGGCACCGGGACGGTCCCGATGTGCCGGCCCCCGGAACCATCGACTCCCAGCGAAGAGTATCGACGAAGGTCCGACCCCATGGAGAAGAAATGATCATTGACTGCGACACCTGCACCGTCCGGGGCCCTTCCTGCGGTGACTGCATGGTCACCGCGCTGCTCGGACCTCCCCCGGAGCACGCGGCCCGGGAACGACCGGACCCGCAGGAAGCGGAGAGGGCTGCCGTCGCGACGCTGTCCGCCTCCGGGCTGCTGCCGTGCCCGGTCGAGGTCCGGTGCTCGGACGAGCAGGCCCCCGGCCCGCGGGGCGGCGGCCACGGCACCGTCCTGGTCGTCGTGAACCTCCTGCCGTCCGGCGCCGGCGAGGGTCCCTCGCCGGACCGGGAGGACGGCTGGCTCTCCTCGTACGAGGACCCGTACCCGGCACGTCATGACGAAGGGCACCGGGCCGGGTGAACGGTGTCCGGGGCCGGTCCTCCCGCGGACGGACGGGATCCGCGGGACGGCCGGGGCCGTTCCCGTGCGCTCGGCTGCCGTCCGTCGGTCCGCCGGAGGCCGGCCGGCGGTCCGGGAACCGGTCGGGGGAAGCGGACCGCCGACAGCAGAGCACTTATTACTCTCCGCAACTTTCTTGCTCCATCTCCCGAGGCGCCGGTCACGCTCCAGCAGTCACATCACCAACCATCGAGAACGTTTTTCTGCCATTTCAATACAGCGAGCAATCCATAATCACTTCATGTAGTGCACCGTGATTCCCACCCCCCTGCGGGGTTGGCCACGCTGCGCGACCCGACTACCCTCAGGCTGAGAACTCGTGTCGGATTCTCCGGCGCGGACCTCCTACGGCAGGCGCTCCGCCTCCCGGAGCCACCGTCCCGCCGAGGTCCGGTGAGTTCGTCCTGGGTCCACGGACCGTCGGGGTCCGGGATCCGGAAAGGGAGGCCCGCCGGATTCCGCCCAGCGCGGAGCGCGGCGGTCGCCCAGATCCAGGTGTCCCGCCGGGGCGGGTCCGAGGAACGGAGCGGTAGATACGGTGTCCCATACAGGTCGAAGCGGACGGTCGGAACACACGGAGCCACCGGGGTGTGAGCCCGGGACCGTCGAACAGCCGGCGGGGCAGCTCTTCATGCGCCCCCCCCAGGAGGGCACGGCATCGTGCCACTCCGAATGCCATCTGCGGCGTGATCCCGCGCGGCGGTGGATCTTCAGGTCGTGGAGATCCGTACTGGGCACCCTGGGGGTGTTGACACTGGCCGGTTCCGCACTCTTCGCGGGCGGGTCGGCACTGGCCTACAGGACCCCGAGCATCTCCGACGTCAAGACCAAGGTCGAGAAGCTCAACGAGGAGGCCGAGGCCGCGACCGAGGCCTACAACGGGGCCAAGGAGAAGCGTCAGAGCCTGCAGAAGCGGCTTGCAGCAGCCCAGACACGACTCAAGCTGGAGCAGAAGGCCGTCGCGGAGGCCCGCAAGAACGTCGGACGCCTGGCGGCCCAGATGTACCGCACCGGTGATCTGGCGGACCTCACCGTCTTCCTGGGCAGCCGCGAGGAGGCCCTGCGGGTCCAGAGCGGGCTCGCCTCCACGATCACCGACCGGCAGGCGGCCGCCCTGGAGACCCTCCGGGAGGCGGAGCGCAAGCTCACCCAGAACGAGACCGACCTCAAGCAGCAGACCCACAAGCTCGTGGCGACCGAGAAGACCCTGCGCCAGTCCGAGAAGACGGTCAAGAAGAAGCTGTCCGAGGCCAAGGCCGAGCTGTCCCGCCTGAGCGCGGCGGAGCAGCGCAAGATCCTCCAGGGGACCGGGGGCAACGTCGCCAACAGTTGCCAGTCCGTCTCCGCCGAGCCCCCGAACGCCAAGGCGGCCAAGGCGCTGAAGTTCGCCTGCGCCCAGCTCGGCGACCCCTACCTGTGGGGCGGGAACGGCCCGGACGCCTTCGACTGCAGCGGCCTGACGAAGGCCGCCTGGGCAGCCGCCGGGGTCAGCATCATGCGCACCGCTGCCGACCAGGCCAGCAGCTCGGGAGGCACCCACGTCTCGTCCAGCAACCTGCTGCCCGGGGACCTGGTCTTCTTCAACAGCCCCATCACCCACGTCGGGATCTACCTCGGTGACGGCCTCATGGTCCACGCCCCGCACACGGGGGACGTCATCCGCGTGGCCGGGGTCACCTACAACACCCTGACCGACGCCGTTCGTTTCTGACGAGGGCTCCCGCGGAGGGGCGGGCCCGGGACGACGTCCCGCGGCCCGCCCCTCCGTCGTGCTCGCCGCGGTGGCCCGTTTCCCTGTGACCCCGCCGGCGCGGGGCGTTTCCCTCCGGTGCCCCGGGCTCACGACGGGGGCGGGGTCCCCTTCCCGTCCCGGGGGACGCGCGGGGAGCGGGTCAGAGGGTCAGGGTCTGAAGGTTCCTGCGCACCGCAGGTCCCCTCCCCGCCCGAGGGGCCGTCCCGCCCCGGAACGGTCCGTCCGACGCCGGCGGTCGGCGGAGCGGGCCCGCACGGGGCCGGGCGGGCGGCAGGAAACCGGGGTGGGCGGTCCGTGACGGACCGCCCACCCCGAGGAGGGACCCAGCCGGGAACGCTCAGTCTCCGGAGGCCCAGTCCGCGAAGGACTTGTCCCAGATCGTGTAGCCGTTGCCGAACTCCAGTTTCCGGGGGCTGTTCTTGTAGATCACGACGTCACCCACCTTGGACTGGTCGAACAACCAGCGCGCGTTCTCGTTGCTCATCCCGGTGCAGCCGTGGCTGACGTTCGCGACACCGTGGGAGGCGAGCGACCAGGGAGCAGCGTGGATGAACTCCCCGCTGTTCGTCAGCCGCATCGCCCAGTCCACCATGAGGTTGTAGTACTCCGGATCGTCCTCGGAGACCCCGGTGCTCGCGGCGTCCATGCGGACCTTCGAGTCCCGGCTCATGATGACCTTGGTGCCGTTCCTGGTGAGGTAACCGGGCATCCCCGTCGTCACCGGGATCGTTCTCAGCACGGAGCCGTTCTTGCGGAGCACCAGGTGGTGAGCATCGACGTCGACCGTGCTGATCATTTCCGAACCGATCTTGAACTGCGAGGTGGTGGTGCGCTTGCCCCAGACTCCCGAGGCGAGCTCGACGCCCGGCAGGTCCGCCTCGACACTGACCTTGGTGCCGGACTTCCAGAACTTGGCGGGGCGCCACATGATCTGGGTGTTCGACATCCATCGCCACGCGCCCTTGGTCTTGGGAACCGTGGTGACGGTCAGTGCCTTCTCGACCTCCTGGCGGTTGTCGGTGTCCACCGAGTCGGAGAAGTCCACCACGACCGGCATGCCGACCCCGACGGTCCAGTTGTCACCGGGCGTGATGGTCGCGGTGGCCATGGAATCGGGGGTGAGCGTGGTGAACGAACTCGTCTTGGAGCTCGTCTCTCCTGTCGTGTCCTCCATGGTGACGGTCACCGTGTAGGTGCTGTCGGAGCGCAGGATGGACGAGCTACGCCAGTAGCCCACATCCGCGTTCATCGAGCCCTTGAGCTCGTGACCGTTCTCGGAGACCACCTCGACGTTCTTGAGGGTCCCGTTGGTGACTTTGACCTGAACGGGGCTGTCGAGACGAACGTCGCTCTTGCCCGCCAAGGGAGTCACCTTGAGCGTAGGCTGAGTCACCTCCGGTGAAGCAGATGCCCCGCCCTGCAACGGCTCATTGGCCGCGACGGACGCCGCGTTCGTCGAGCCGGTGCTGCACCCCGCGAGGGCCAGAGCAGCGATGAGGCCGACTGCCGGCCAGTACCTTCTCACGAATCCACTTCTCCCCGGGGCCCAGCGGCCCTCTCCTGCCTGATGCTGCCTCGGTCTGACACCTGATTGATGCATCAGACCCGCCGTCGAGTTGCACAGTTCCACGGCTCGGTCAGGATACCCGCGCCCCGTGGGACCCGACACTGAACACTCAAGGATGACAACGAACATTTCCGCAGGTCACTCAAATGATTGACACCATCCCCGTCAGTGACGAGCCTCCGGACCGGGCCGGCGCGGGTCCCGTCACGACGCGGTTCACGGCCGGTCGGCGCCGGTCCCCTCGAGAGCGGGGGGTTCCGGTGCTCGCAGGGCGCGTCCCAGGCGGGCCAGGTACTCGCCCCGGGCCACCTCGGTCGCGCCGAGGGAGGCCAGGTGCGGGGTGGACCACTGCACGTCCAGCAGGCGCCGTTCGTCCCCGTCCGCCCGGAGGATCTCCACCAGACCCACGAGGGCGACCTTGGAGGCGTCCGTCTCCCGGTGGAACATCGACTCCCCCGCGAACAGGCCACCGACCGCGACGCCGTAGAGCCCCCCGACGAGCCGTCCCTCCCGCCAGCACTCCACGGAATGGGCCCACCCCAGACGGAACAGCTCGTGGTAGGCGGCGGCGATCCTCGGCGTGATCCACCGCCCGGGCCGCCCCGGGGTACCGCAGGCGGCCACGACCTCGTCGAAGGCCGTGTCGACCCGGATCAGGAACCGGCGCCGGGAACGTCGCAACGACCGGGACACCCTCAGCCCGTCCAGGGGCAGGACCCCCCGGGGATCGGGGGACCACCACCCCAGAGAGCCCCGACCGTGACGGCCCAGTCCCATGGGGAACAGCCCGGACCGGTAGCCGGCGAGCAGGGTGCCCGGTTCGAGGTCGGCCCCCACCCCCACCAGATCGGTCCCGGCCGGCGCGACGGACAGATCGAACGCGAACCCGCTGGGCGGGGGCTCCGTGGGCCGCCCGGTGCCACCGGGCGGTCGCCCGGGGCCGCCGCCGGACCGCCCGGCCCCGTCGGACCGCCCCGACCGTCGCGGGGCCCGCGGCGTCATCGGCGGTCCGGGCTCGCACGCCACGTCCGACGGCTGGTCCACCGGTCAGGGACGCAGGGATTCCGTGTGGGGCTGGACGTCCGCGGCCGCGTCGTCCCCGTACGCGTTCGCCATGCGTTCCAGGAAACGGTCCCGGCGCAACCGGTACTCCTGGGTGCCGACGGTCTCCAGCACGTGCGTTGCCAGCAGGCAGCCCAGCTGGGCACTGCGGCGCAGCCCCAGCCCCCAGGCCTGCCCGGCGAGGAAACCCGCGCGGAAGGCGTCGCCGACCCCGGTCGGATCGACCCTGACCTCCTCTGGCGCGGCCTGGACCACGAGCCGGTCCCCCTCGGGGCAGTCCACGACGACGCCGTCCTTGCCGTGGGTGATGACACGGATCTGGACCCGTTCGAGCACCTCGGAGTCGCTCCACCCGGTCTTCTGGGTGATGAGGGCTTCCTCGTAGTCGTTGCAGAACAGGTACTGGGCACCGTCGATCAGTTCCCGGATCATGTCCCCGTCGGACCAGGACAGCTGCTGGGAGGGGTCGGCGGCGAAGGGGATGCCGCGCTCGCGGCACTCCTGGGTGTGCCGGATCATGGCCTTCGGATCGTTGGCGCCGATGAGGACCAGGTCGATCCGTTCCTTCTGGTGCAGCGGCCCGAGCTCGATCTCGCGGGCCTCCGCCATGGCGCCGGTGTAGAAGGACGCGATCTGGGCGTGGTCCTGGTCCGTGGTGCAGATGAACCGCGCCGTGCGGTGCATCTGGGAGATCCTCACACCGGAGCAGTCGACGCCGTGACGCTCCAGCCAGGAGCGGTACTCCCCGAAGTCCTCCCCCGCCGCGCCCACCAGCAGGGGTCTGAGCCCCAGGTTGGCCAGTCCGAAGGCGATGTTCGGTGCCACTCCCCCGCGACGGACCTGGAGGTCCTCCACGAGGAAGGACAGGGCGACCTTGTTCAGCTGCTCGACGACGAGGTTGTCGGCGAAGCGTCCCTCGAAGGTCATCAGGTGGTCTGTGGCGATGGACCCACTGGTTGCGATGCGCACGTTGCCAGACCTTACCGCCGCCCGCGGAAGGGGGACAGGAAGCTCTGCGTGCCGTGCGGCGTGTGGCGTGGCGCACGGATCGTGCGGGCGGGGCAGCGCGGGAAGGACGCCGGCGCCCCGCCGCGGGGCGAGGGCGCGCCGGCGACGACGGGGCGCCGGGGTCCGGCGGCGTGGCGGGTCCGGCGGCGTGGCGCGGGTGGTCGGACGGACCGGCGGGAGGGGATCAGTGGAAGCTGTCCCCGCAGGCGCAGGTCCCGGCGGCGTTGGGGTTGTCGATGGTGAAACCCTGCTTGGAGATGGTGTCGGTGAAGTCGATCGTGGCGCCGTCGAGGTAGGGGGCGCTCTTGGGATCGACCACGACCTCGACCGTGCCGAAGGAGCGCACGAGGTCGCCCTCGAGGACCCGCTCGTCGAAGTAGAGCTGGTAGATCAGCCCCGAGCACCCGCCGGGCTGGACCCCGACCCGCAGCCTCAGGTCGTCCCTGTCCTCCTTCGCCAGCAGGTCCCTGACCTTCTCCACCGCGACCTGGGTGAGGGCGACGCCGTGGGCCGTGCCCTCGGGCCCGTTCGGCTCAGTGGTCTCGTCCTGGACGGTCATCGGGTGCTCTCCCCTGGGTTCTCGGTGGGCTCTTGCGGTTCTCGGCCCTCGGTCGCGGCGGTTCCCGTTCCGGTCGGGCCCGGGTGCCGTGGGTTCCAGGGTACGGGTCCTGGGCCCGGCGGCATCTCGAACGCGACCCGCGCGGCCCGCGTGCTCCTGCGGGAGGTCCCCGAAGCGGCCCGCGACCAGCCGGGCGGTCTGGGCGAGAGTCCTGTGGGGATCGGCGAGGGCCCGGGCCGGGTCCTCGCCGTCTCGGACCACCGCGTGGACCGCGAGGATCCCCGCCGGCCGTCGCGGCGTCCCTGGGGCCACCTGTCCGGCGACGACGACGACCGGCACCCCCGAGCGCTCCCCCTGCCCCGCGACGGCGGACACGACCTTGCCCCGCAGGGACTGCCAGTCGAACCGGCCCTCCCCTGTGATCACCAGGTCGTGCCCCGCGACCCGCCCGGCGAAGTCCACGGCGGACATCACGGTGTCCGCCCCGGCGGCACGGCAGGCTCCCAGCAGCACGAGGGCCAGGCCCAGGCCGCCGGCGGCCCCGGCCCCGGGCAGGTCGGCCGGCAGGTCCGGGCGGAGGGCCCGGACGGCGGCGGCGAGATCGCCCAGGGCCGCCTCGAGTTCCAGCGCCTGCCGCGGGGTGGCCCCCTTCTGGGGCGAGAACCCCAGGGACGCCCCCCTCGGACCCAGGAGGGGGCTGTCGACGTCGGTGGCAGCGACCAGCTCGATGTCCCGCCAGCGTTCGCGCAGGGGACGCAGGAAGCCCAGGTCCCGCGGGGCGATCCCCCGCAGCGCCGCCCCTCCGGACCCGAGCAGGGCCCGGGCGCGCCCGGGGTCCTCGACCAGGCCCTCGGCGCCCGCCAGGGACAGGAGCATCCCCGCACCGGCGTCGTTCGTCCCCGATCCTCCCAGGCCGAGCACGATGCGCCGAGCACCCGAGCGTCGGGCGTGCACGAGCAGTTCCCCCACCCCGCCGGTCCCGGTCCGCCGGGGGTCGCGGTCGGGAGGGCGGACCAGGTGCGCCCCGCAGGCCTGCGCGGTCTCGAGGTAGGCGGTCGGGACGCCGTCCGGGCCGGTGTGCAGCAGGAGCCGGGCCGGGGTCGGCGCGCCGGTCGGGCCGCCGACCCGGACCTCGCGCACGGTGCCGCCGAGCGCGGCGTGGAGGACCTCGAGGAAACCCGGGCCGCCGTCGGACAGCGGGCACCGCTCGACCGTGTCCCCCCGGGACCCGGTGAGCCAGCCCTCCGCGAGGGCGTCGGCCGCCTCCGGGGCGCTCAGGGTCCCGGTGAAGCAGTCGGGGGCGACCAGGACGCGCATCGTCGGCGGCTCAGGACGGGTCCGGGCCGCCGCCGCGGGCCAGCGCGGCCAGCAGCAGGGTCTGGGCGAGGCAGGCCCGTTCGAAGTCGCCCAGGTGCAGGGACTCGTCGATCCCGTGGGCCCGGGTGTCCGGGTCCTCGACGCCCGTGACGACCACGACGGCCCCGGGGAAGGCCCTGCGGAACTCCGGGATGAAGGGGATCGAGCCCCCGACCCCCGTCCGGACCGGTTCGACGCCCCAGGCCTGCCGGAAGGCGTGGCGCACGGTCCCGTACACGGGGCTGGTGACGTCGCCCTCCCAGCCCGAGCCGGACTCCGTGCCCCGGACGGTGACCCGCGCGCCCCAGGGTGCCGCGGCCAGCAGGTGTTCCCTGACGGCGGCCAGGCCGTCGTCCGGGTCCTGGCCGGGGGCCACCCTCAGCGAGAACACGGCCCGGACCCGCGGCAGGAGGGTGTTCGACGCCTGGTCGACGCCGGGCGCGTCGATCCCGATGAGCGTCAGCGCCGGGCGGGTCCACAGCCTCGACTCCAGTGAACCCGTGCCCACGAGGCCGACCCCGGGCAGGACCCCGGCGTCGCGGCGCAGCCCCTCCTCCTCGAGGACCGTCCCGGCCCCGGCCGGTCCGGCCCGCAGCCCCGGCACCGCGAGATCGCCCCGTTCGTCCCAGAGGGTGGACAGCAGCCTGACGGTCGCGGTCATGGCGTCGAGGACGGGGCCGCCGAAGAAACCGGAGTGCACGGCGTGCTCCAGGGTGCTGACCTCGACGATCCCGGTGACGACCCCGCGAAGGCTCGTGGTGAGCCCCGGCACCCCGACCCGGGGGTTCACCGAGTCGGCCACGACGATCACGTCGCAGGCCAGCAGGTCGTGGTGGCGCGCGAGGATCGCGGGGAAGCTCGGGGAGCCGATCTCCTCCTCCCCCTCGACGAACACGGTGACGCCGGGGCCGGGCCGGTCGGCCAGGGCCCGCAGGCACGCCAGGTGCAGGGCGATCCCGGCCTTGTCGTCCGCCGTGCCCCGTCCGTAGAGGCGGCCGTCCCGTTCCGCCGGCTCGAAGGGCGGGCTGGTCCACAGTGCCGGGTCCCCGGCCGGTTGGACGTCGTGATGGGCGTAGAGCAGGACCGTGGGGGCCCCGTCGGGTGCGGGCCTGCGGGCGATCACGGCGGGTGCCCCGCCCTCCGCGACGACGCGCACGTCGGGCAGGCCGGCGCCGCGGAACAGGTCCGCGACCCGTTCGGCCCCGGTGGCCAGGTGCCGGCCGTCGTGGGAGGGCGCTGACACCCCCGGGACCCTGACCAGATCGCACAGGTCGTCCAGTACCCCCGGCATCAGGCCGTGGACCCTTGTCCTCAGGGCCTGGACCTCGTGGTCGGGCAGGGACCGGATCGGGTCGCCGTCTGCTGCCGGGGCGCCGGTTCTGGGGGCGTTCATGGTGCCACGGTAGGGCCTGGTTCCCCCGGTCCGGCGCTGCCGGGGACGCCGGGGCCGGGTGGGCGGGGGCGAGCCTGCCGGCCGGGCGGGGGCGACGGGGAGTGCGGGGAGGGCGGCAGGTGCCGCGGCACCGTACTCTTGGACCGTGTTCGGACGTGCGAAGGCCCAGTCCACAGCGTCGTCGACGGCTGTGAAGTCCCCCGTTGCCGGAGAGGACGCCCGATCGGCGTCCCGGGCGGGCAGGCCCAACGAGGAGCAGGAGAGGGCGCTCCGGCCGGAGGGCAAGGGCCGCCCGACCCCGCGGCGCCGCGAGGCCGAGCAGCGCAACAGGCGCCCGCTCGTGGGGGGCGGCCGCGGCCCGGCCCTGCGCCCCGGGGCGAGCCGTGCCGAACGCAAGGCCGCCCGCAAGGAACGGCGCCGGGTGGCCAGGGAGGAACGGCTGCGTTCCCGCCAGGCCCTGCTCACCGGGGACGAGGCCCACCTGCCCCCGCGCGACCAGGGCCCCGCCCGGCGGTTCGCCCGCAACTACGTGGACGCCCGGCGGAACCTCGGCGAGTACTTCATGCCCTTCGCGCTGGTCGTCCTGTTCCTCAGCCTGATCCGCATCCCGTTGCTGCAGCTGGCCGGGTTGCTGCTGCTGTACGGGACCGGCATCGCCGTCGCCATCGACTGCTACCTCCTGCGCCGCCGGGTGAACCGCCTTGCCGTGGAGCGTTTCGGGGCCAGGCAGGCCAAGGGGGCCGGCACCTACGCCATGACCCGCGCCCTGCAGCTGCGACGCAGCCGCCTGCCCCGCGCCCAGGTGGAGCGCGGCCGGTTCCCCGAGTGAGCCCTCCGCGGGCCGGCGGGCCGGCGGACGGCGGGACCGCGGGCGGGCTCTTCCGGCGCACGGTCGAGGACTTCGTGTGCGGGCACTGCGGCGCGCCGGTCCGGGGGAACGGGTACACCAACCACTGCCCGGCCTGCCTGTGGTCCCGGCACGTCGACGTCAACCCCGGGGACAGGCTGTCCGGCTGCGGCGGGCTCATGCCCCCGATCGCGGCGCTGCACGAGGACGGCAGGACGCACGTCGTGCACCGCTGCGAGGTCTGCGGCCACCAGCGCAGGAACCGGGTCTGGCCCCACGACGACCGCGAGGCCGTCCTGGCCCTGTTCGGCCGTGCCGTCCCCGCGCCGCCGGCCCAGGCCGCCGGGCGGCGCGGCCGCGGCGGATCACGCCGTCCGGGACGGGACGGCCCGCGCCGCCGGGGGTAGGTCCCGGCGGACCGTCCCCCTGCCCGGGTCGCCCCGGGCCGACTCCGCCCTGGCCGGGTCCGTCCTGCCCGGCCGCGTCCGGCCCAGGCACCGTTCATCCCGCCCGGGATCCGCTCGCGGCGAGCCTGCGGATCCTGCGAGCGGTCCCCCTGAGTTCCAGGGTCCCGCCCACGGGCAGCACGTGGGCCCGCCCGTTGCCCGGCAGGGCCGCCAGGGCCCGGGCGAAACGGGCACCGGGGTCGGCGGCCCCGGACCGCACGGCCCTGCCCAGTCCCCACGGGTGCAGGGTCCCCCAGTGGACGGGCACGGCGTTGGCGGCCCCGGACAGGGCGACGGCCCTGGCAGCGCGCTCGGGGTCGAGGTGCCCTGTCCCCAGCCGCGGCCCCCACCCCCAGACGGGGACGAGCGCAAGGTCGATCCTGCCCCTGCCGGTGAGGCCCCTCAGGTCGGCCATGCCGTCGTACAGGTCCGTGTCGCCGCAGATCCACACCGCCCCGGAGGGGCCGTCGACGAGGTGCCCGACGGCCTGCGCGACCGGGCCGAAGGGTTCCCTGCGGCCGCTGTGGCGCGCGGGGACGGCGGTCACCGTCACCCCGGGGGCCAGGGGGTGGGCCCGCCCGAGCGGCAGCTCGACGGCGCCGGGGACGCCCCGTGACCTCAGCCACCCGGCCGCCCCGCACGGCACCAGCAGGGTCGGGGCCGGCAGGCGGCGGAGGGTCGGCAGGTCGCAGTGGTCGTGATGCAGGTGGGAGAGCAGGACGGCGTCGGTGGCCCGTTCCCGGCGGCAGGCCGCGGGAAGCGGGACGCCGCGCCTGAGCCACCCGGTGCGGTGCCGCAGGAGCGGATCGGTCAGCACGGCGACGCCGTCCAGTTCCACCCGGACGGTCGAGTGACCCCACCAGGTCGCCCGGACGCCGCTCGCCCCCCGGGCCGTCACCGGGCCGTCCGCCGGCCGGGGGATCCGATCGGCGGGCGGGGGTCCGCCGGGACGGCTCGCGCCGCGGCGGGGGGGATGTTCTCTGGTCCGGTCACCGACACTCCCTGGGCCGACGGGGAAGGTCCCGGGGACGGACCCCGGCGCGTTCCAGCCAGCGTACGAGCTGTGCG
>Ga0316579_10000043_pt1 | contig 29246 bp, 28 predicted proteins | sample J5NA_2_FD_203074 | JGI IMG/M metagenome (GOLD analysis project Ga0316579, IMG submission 203074) | Rhizosphere microbial communities from salt marsh grasses in Alabama, United States - J5-7_160517rDrA | ecosystem: Host-associated > Plants > Roots > Rhizosphere | place: USA: Alabama | collected... | reverse complement strand
GCTTCGCCATCAAGTCGCCTCTGCTCGTTGCCGATCCGGCCCCCCTCACCGAGCGTCTCATGGGAGATGGCGCCTTGCCCTTCGCCATCTCCCTGATCACAAATGAGACCCCGGAGAGCCGATATGTCGAGGCCCGATTCAAGCCGCCCTTCTCGACCGGGGCGGCCCGCATCGAGCCCCTGGGCCTCGCGTGGCCGGATGACACCATGTCGCTGTCCCACGTGGACGTCCCGTTCCCGCCCGACGATCCACTCTATGGTCGTTATCCGCCTGAGGGCGGGGGCCAGATATTCCTGGGGCAGCTGGCCGTTCGGGGCGAGCGCGGGGTGCTGAAGATCCCCGCCCAGTGGCTGCTGCGTCTGCGGCACAACCCGTTTTACGACTACCAGAAACGCCGCGTGCTGGAATGGGTCGAAAGGGGGAGCGGCCGGCCCGACCCCGAGTCGGGATCCGGATCCGGTTGACTTGGCGCCCGAGGGCAGGAGACATCTTCGATGCTGACGCAAATCAAGGCCTTTTTCGAGCAGCACCTGATGCCCGATCGGGCAGGCAGCCCCGAGGACGAGGCCCACCGGCTGCGCTTGGCGGTCGCGGCCTTGCTGCTGGAGATGACGCGGGCGGACGAGGCGGTCAGCGCGGAGGAGTGCGCCGCCTTGGAGGCCGGGATCCGCGATCACTTCGGTCTCTCGGCCGATGAGACCCGGGAGCTCATCGCCCTGGCGGACTCGGAGCGTCACGAGGCCACCGACTACCACCAGTTCACCTCGCTCATCAACGCCCACTACGGGCCCGGGCAGCGGGTGCAGATCGTGGAGCAGCTCTGGCGCATCGCCTATGCGGACGAGACCCTGCACCGCTACGAGGAGCACCTGGTGCGCAAGCTCGCCCAACTGCTCCACGTCCCCCACAGTGCCTTCATTGCCGCCAAGCACCGTAGCGGCGGAGACGCCTGACCCGGGTCCCACGGCGGCTCGGCCCTCAAGGTCCGTCGGGGGGCGTGGGCCTGTGGTGGCCGTCCTCGAGGGTCTGGGCGAGCCGCTGTCCGGCCTCCGGGTCCAGGCGCCACAGCAGAAGACCCCCTGCGATGAATAGGAGCGAAAGGGACAGGATGCTGTCTCGGGGGTCGGCCCCCGCGACGAGTATCGGTGTCAGGGCGATCAGGAGTGGTCCCAAGAGGGTCGCGAACTTTCCGACCATGTTGAAGAAGCCGAAGAACTCCGCCGACTTGTCCCCGGGAATCATGCGGGCGTAAAGGGAGCGCGACAGGCTCTGGACGCCGCCCTGAACCAGCCCGATGGCGATCGCCAGGGCGTAGAAGTCCAGGTCGGTCTGGAGGAAGCGCCAGGCGTAGACGATGGCTGCGATATAGACGCCGAGGCCGATCAGAATCGCCGGTCGGGCCCCGATCCGCTTGCCCAGCCAGCCGAAGAAGAGTGCCGCCGGGAAGGCGACGAACTGGGTGACCAGCAGCGCCGTGACGAGCGCGCCCTGGTCCAGCCCCAGGACCCTGTCCCCGAAGAAGACGGCGGTCTTGATGACGGTGTTGACCCCGTCGATGTAGAGCCAGTAGGCGCCGAGAAAGAGGAGCACCACCCGCATCCGGCGGATCGCTCGGAAGGTGTCGCGCAGCTGAGCCAGCCCCTCGCGGGCTGCCCGCATTGTCGGCACCGGGCTCGCGGCTGTGGACTCCTTGACGAAGAGCAGGATCGGGGCCGTGAACAGGGTCCACCAGGCCGCCACCGAGAGGAACGAGACCCGCACGGCCTCTTCCGGGCCCGCCAGACCGAACCACTCCGGGCGCTGGGCCATCAGCACGTTGACCGCAAAGAGCAACCCGCCGCCCACGTACCCGAGGGCGTACCCGAAGGCGGACACGAGGTCGAAGTCCTCCTCCCGGGAGACGTCCGTCAGCATGGAGTCATAGAACACGTTGGAGGCGGAGAACCCCACCGTGCCCAGGGCGTAGAGGACGAGACCCAGCACCCACTGGCCCGCGTGGACCCACGCGAGGCCAGCGGTCATCAGGACCCCGACCAAGGTAAAGACGGCGAGGAAGCGCTTGCGGGTGCCGCCGCGATCCGCCATCGCACCCAGGATCGGCGCCGAGATGGCCACCAGCAGGCTTGCGAGCGCGAGGCTCAGGTTGAACCAGAACTGGGCGTCCCGGGTCGAGAGACCATCGCTGATGGCGCTGTAGAAGACGGGGAAGAACCCGGCCATCACCGTGGTCGCGAAGGCCGAATTCGCCCAGTCGTAAAGGGCCCAGGAGAGCACCGGGCGGCGCAGGAGCAGGTTAGACACGTTCGACCCTTACGACGCTCGGGCGGCGACCGTCGCGGCCACTGGGGCCCCATGATAGAGGTGAATGGTTTGATCGCCAACGGGCCTGGCAGGGCGCCGAGCCCTTGCCACCTGTGCTCGGGGCGATCGATGGGCATCGCCGAGGCGGTCGATCCGCACCTTATCCCGAGGAGGTGCCGATCGGGGCAGGCTGGGCCGCCGTCATTACTTGGTGAGCTGAAGCGAGGCGTAGGATGACCCACTTTCCTCAGCTCGATCCTGAGGAAGCTCGCATAATATTCTAAAATTATTCTACAATTGTTAGGCGTAACTGTTTCCGGCTCGGTTGGGGGGTCTGAACGATGCGTCTGGGATACGAGCGCCCACGGCTTGCGCCAGGGGGGAAGTCCTTCGGATTCGATGCCCATTCCACCCGACGGGTATGGCGGTGGACTTCGCCTGGTTGGCGGATCTGTCTCCTTGCACTCGTGGCCTTGGCGGTGGGCGGGTGCGCGGGGTCAGGTAGGGGCGGTTTGAGCGGCCAGCGCGCGGAGGTCGTGTCCGCCGCGCTGTCTCAGATCGGGACGCCTTACCGATGGGGCGGCAATCAGCCGGGTGGCGGGTTGGACTGTAGCGGTCTGACCTCGTTCGCCCACCGGATGGCGGGTGTCCAGATCCCCCGAACCTCGCGGGAGCAGAAAAACCGGGCGCGACCGGTGAAGGTCAAGTCCCTGCGTCCAGGCGACATGGTGTTCTTTGCCAGCAGCGGGGTGGTGGACCACGTGGGATTGATGGTCGACCGGGAGCGCTTCGTTCACGCTTCTTCGTCCAAGGGCAAGGTAATCCTGGCCCATTTCGGTACACCGTACTGGAACGCCCACTTCGCGGGGGCGGGAACCTACCTCAAGTGATGGTTGCCGGCCGAGCCGCAGCCTTTCGGCTCGCCTTTTGCGGCTCCATGTTGCAGAATGCCACCCGGCACCCGGCGCCCGGCCGGGGTTGCATGCGTTCACCCTGAGAACTTAGGAGCCTGACAGACATGTCCGACAAGCCAACGAACAAGAGCCGTCGTGACGCCGTGAAGCTGATGCTCGGCACTGCCGTCGCCATCCCGGTCGTCAACCTGGTCGGTGTGGGCAGCGCCCGCGCTGAGGTTCCAGCGAATGCCGTTGCGGCGGACGACCCCACCGCGATCGCCCTCAAGTATCACGCCGACGCCACACAAGCCGATCGCGCGGCGGCGGCCCGTCCGGGCAAGCCTGCGGAAGAGCAGCACTGCGCCAACTGCCAGTTCCTGCTGACCGATCAGGGCTCCGGTGACTGGCACGGCTGCAGCTTGTTCCCCGGGAAGTTGGTCAACGTGAACGGCTGGTGTGCCTCCTGGACCCTGAAGGCAGGCTGAGCCGGTTGCCGACGCGTTGAGACCGCCGACGAAATGGGTCTCGAAACGGGGCCACTCGGCCCCGTTTTCCTTTCGGGCCTGGCAAAGTTGGGGGCGTGCCCATCCCCAATGCCCCAAGTTATCTATCGTTGATCAAGTGGCCAGGGTGCCTTAGGTTCTCGGGGTCCGTAGCCGTCACACCGCGCCCGAAGCATGGCGATCGACAACAGGACCCGCGATTCTTACCGCCCGACGTCCAAAGGCGCACTGCAACGAGCGCAGCGCCTCGTATTCCTGCGGGCGATCATCTGGGGCCTGGTCGGCCTCATCTATGCCCCTCTATTCATCGGGCTGGTGGCCCTGTTCGAGCACCTCGATGCGGGGCTCGTTACCTACGTTGGCGCCGCGGCGCTCGCAGGGGGTGCCGGCGCCGCCTTATACAGTGGTCGGGAGGTGGCCCTGCTCGGCGCGGGGGTCGGCGTCGGGGTGGGCATCGTCTCGCTCATCTTGATGCCTCACCTAGTCTCGTTCGAGCAAGCAGGCCTGATCGCCGGCGTCGTCACCGTGTTGATCGTGCTCCATCCGGTCTTTCAGGCGCGCTGTATTCCCCGGCTTCCGACGAGGGTGGTGGCGGGCGTCATCACGGGGTCCCTGTGCGGCGCCGCCCTGGGGATGGCCGAGCCCCTGCATCCGGAGCCCTTCTCGACGTTTGCCTTGCTGGCCTTTCTGGTCAGCGTCAACGGCATCCTGTTCGTGGCGAGTCTGGGCCCGTTGCTGTCCGCGACAAGACGAATACACCTCGCATTCCTGCCCTGCAACTGGGTCGAGGCCCTGGTGGCAGGCCCCCTCGCGGCAATCGCGGCGGGCAGCGTCTGGGTCATGGCCGGTCCCTTCCTGGGCGAGCAGGGGGAGCTTCTGCATACCATCAGCGACGCCGTCTACCTCCAGCTTCCGATGGCGCTCCTCGGCGGCATCTTCGGCGGCGCCCTCGCGGGCGGCCTCCTTGGGCTCTTCGGGTTTCCCTGGGTCCACGAAAGCCGATGACCTCTGGTCTGGCATCGGGGAGGCGTCGGTCCGGGCGGGCCGTGCGAGCCGTGCCAGCCTAGGGCCCTTCCCGGGGCCCTTCCCGGCCTTCGTATCTGGCCGGTGCCAGCCCGGTGCTGGGCCAGGTCGAGGTTCCACCGTCCAGCCTCCCCAACCAACACCTCGAAGGGTCCCATGTCCCGAAGCAAGTCCAGCCGCCGCTGGCTCGACCGCCAGTTCAGCGATCCCTATGTGAAGCGTGCGCAGGAGCAGGGGCTGCGCTCGCGAGCCGCGTACAAGCTCCTGGAGATCGAGGAAAAGGACCGTCTAATCCGTCCCGGGATGCGGGTCCTGGATCTGGGCGCCGCTCCCGGGGGCTGGGCTCAGATCGCCGCACGGTTGGTGGGGCCCGAGGGCCGGGTCTTTGCGCTGGACGTCCTCGAGATGGAGCCCATCCCCGGGGTGACGGTGCTCCGGGGCGACTTTCGAGAGGATTCAGTCCTCAGGGATCTGCGCGACGCCCTCGGCGGGTCCCTCATCGATCTGATCCTGTCGGACATGGCCCCCAACATCTCAGGGACCGCCGCCGTCGACCAGCCGAGGGCGATGTACCTTGCCGAGCTCGCCCTGGATCTGGCGCGGGAGGTGCTGAAACCGGGTGGCGCCCTGGTGGTCAAAGTGTTTCAAGGCCAGGGATTCGATCGCTATCTCCATGACACGCGCACTGCCTTTGCCCAGGTGCTGAGTCGCAAGCCCAAGGCGTCACGTCCCGAGAGCCGGGAGCTGTACCTGGTGGGCAAGGGATTTCGAGGACGATAGGGGAGCCGGGTCGAAGGGCCGCCCGGGAATCCGATCAGCATGGATGCCGGGACACGCGGGCCTGCGGATGCGTTATTCGCATGGGGCTGAGTCCCCTGGAAACGGCGGGCCATCCCTGGTGCCCATGGAAAGCGCAATCGTGACTCGATTCCCCGCGGTCCTAGAGTACCCTCCTAACGGCCTGATTCGGTCGGACAACGGGCCGACGGGACGCTGTTCGTAGGATGGCGCTTTTTTCACCCCCCCGATGGTGCTACTTTCCCACTAACAACCCCCGCCGACGGTCGGTCGGCACGGGAGAACGCGAGGCCAGATGCCGTGAGCGATATGGCGAAGAATCTGATTCTGTGGGTGGTCATCGCTATCGTGCTGATGTCCGTCTTCAACAACTTCACCACGACCCGGGCACCGGCACGGAGTCTGACCTACTCGGACTTCATTGAGCAGGTGCGCCAGGGCCAGGTGAAGGAGGTCACCATTCAGGGGCGTACAATCGAGGGTGTCAGCGCCTCGGGTCAGCAGTTCACGACCTACAGCCCCGGAGACGATGGACTGGTTGCCGACCTCCTCAACAACAACGTCAGTATCAAGGCCGCGCCCCCGGAAAAGCCCTCGATCCTGATGACCATCCTGATCAATTGGTTCCCCCTGTTCATCCTGATCGGGCTCTGGATCTTCTTCATGCGTCAGATGCAAGGCGGAGCGGGCGGGCGTGGGGCCATGTCCTTCGGTAAGAGCCGCGCCCGTATGCTCTCCGAGGACCAGGTCAAGGTCACCTTTCAGGACGTGGCCGGCGCGGAGGAGGCCAAGGACGAGGTTGCGGAGATGGTGGACTTTCTGCGCGACCCCTCCAAGTTCCAGAAGCTCGGCGGCAAGATCCCCAAGGGCGTGCTGATGGTCGGTCCTCCCGGTACCGGCAAGACCCTGCTCGCGCGCGCCATCGCCGGCGAGGCGAAGGTCCCGTTCTTCACCATCTCCGGCTCGGACTTCGTGGAGATGTTCGTGGGCGTGGGTGCCTCCCGGGTGCGTGACATGTTCGAGCAGGCCAAGAAGCACGCCCCCTGCATCATCTTCATCGACGAGATCGACGCGGTGGGCCGCCATCGTGGGGCCGGTCTCGGCGGTGGCCACGACGAGCGCGAGCAGACCTTGAACCAGCTCCTGGTGGAGATGGATGGCTTCGAGGGCAACGAGGGCGTGATCGTCATCGCCGCGACCAACAGGCCGGATGTGCTGGACCCGGCCCTGCTGCGCCCGGGCCGCTTCGACCGGCAGGTGGTGGTGCCCCTGCCGGACGTGCGCGGGCGCGAGCAGATCCTCAAGGTCCACATGCGCAAGATCCCCGCGGCCGACGATGTGAAGGCCTCGGTGATCGCCCGCGGGACCCCTGGCTTCTCCGGGGCGGACCTCGCCAACCTGGTGAACGAGGCCGCCCTCTTCGCGGCCCGCGCCAACAAGAAGCTGGTGGACATGGAGGACATGGAGAAGGCCAAGGACAAGATCATGATGGGCAGCGAGCGGCGCTCCATGGTCATGTCCGACGAGGAGAAGCGCCTGACCGCCTACCACGAGTCCGGCCACGCCATCGTCGGCCGTTTAGTGCCGGAGCACGATCCCGTCCACAAGGTGAGCATCATCCCCCGCGGCCGGGCCCTGGGCGTGACCCTTTTTCTGCCCGAGGATGACCGCTTCAGCTACAGCAAGCAGCGGCTCGAGAGTAGCATCTCCTCGCTGTTTGGCGGGCGTGTCGCCGAGGAGCTGATCTTCGGGGTCGAGAGCGTCACCACGGGTGCCCAGAACGACATCCATCGGGCGACCGACATTGCCCGCAATATGGTGACCAAGTGGGGCCTGTCGGACCGTCTAGGTCCACTGACCTACAGCGAGGAGGAGCAGGAGGTCTTCCTCGGCCACTCGGTGACCCAGCACAAGAACGTGTCGGACGAGACCAACCACCTGATCGACGAGGAGGTCCGGCGGATCATCGAGGGCAACTATCAGCGGGCCCGTCAGCTCCTGACCGACAACATGGACAAGCTCCACGCCATGGCCGAGGCCCTGATCAAGTACGAGACCATCGACGCGGATCAGATCGACGACATCATGTCCGGTCGCACCCCGCGGCCCCCCAAGGACTGGAGCGAGGACGAGCCGTCACGGGCGCGCCGGGGCACCAGCTCCGGGGACGCGGCGGGTGGGGGGGCTGCGGCGGATGACGGACACCTGGGTCGCCCCGCGAGTGAGCATTGACGCGCTTGCGGCGGGCCCCGGGCCCCTTTCGGTCCGCTGATCGCTGATTCCAGTCCTCGTGCGTGAGCTGGACTGCGGTGGTCGGGTGCTCGACATCGGTCGGCCCTGGGTCATGGGGATCCTGAATGTCACCCCCGATTCATTCTCGGACGGGGGTGACTACCTCGACCTCGCCGCCGCCCTCGATCACGGTCGGGCCATGGTCGCGGCGGGGGCGGACCTGATCGACGTGGGTGGAGAATCCACGCGTCCGGGGGCCGCCCCCGTGGACCTCGAAGAGGAGCTGCGACGGGTGGTCCCGGTGATCGAGGTTCTGGCCTCGGAGCTTCCCGTGCCCATCTCCGTGGATACCTCCAAGCCCGAGGTGATGACGGCGGCGGTGGCGGCGGGGGCGGGCATGATCAACGACGTGCGCGCTCTGACCCGCCCCGGAGCCCTAGAGACGGCCGGTGGACTTGGCGTCCCCGTCTGCCTGATGCATATGCGCGGTGAGCCGGGCACCATGCAGGTCGCTCCCGCTTATGGGGACGTGGTGCGGGAGGTCCGGGCCTTTCTGGCCCAGCGGATCGCGGCATGCGCGGGCGCCGGGATCCCTGCGCGGCGACTGCTGGTGGATCCGGGCTTCGGCTTCGGCAAGACCCTGGGACACAACCTCTCCCTGCTCGCCAGGCTCGGCGAGCTGCGGGATCTGGGGGCGCCCATCCTGGTCGGCATCTCGCGCAAGTCCATGCTGGGCGCCATCACTGGCCGGGCGGTCGAGGGGCGTCTGTCCGCCAGCTTGGCCGCGTCCCTGCTCGCGGCGGAACGGGGGGCCGATATCCTGCGGGTTCATGATGTGGGCGCGACGGTAGACGCATTGAAGGTGCTGGAGGCGGTGCGCCAGGCGGCGGCGGATCCATCGGATCGGGCGCCTTGGTCGTCATTTGAAGGGGGTGCGAGTTGACGCGTAGATTCTTCGGGACCGATGGCATTCGCGGGCGGGTCGGTGACGCCACGATCAGTCCCGATTTCGTGCTCAAGCTCGGCTGGGCGGCGGGTCGGATCCTGGGCAACGGCCGAGGTGGCAAGGTCCTGATCGGAAAGGACACCCGCATCTCGGGCTATATGTTCGAGTCGGCCCTGGAGGCGGGTCTCGCGGCCGCGGGGGTCAACATCCGCCTGCTGGGTCCCATGACCACCCCCGGGGTCGCCTATCTGACCCGCACCTTCCGGGCCTCCGCGGGCATCGTGATCACCGCCTCCCATAACCCCTACGAGGACAACGGCATCAAGTTCCTCTCGGCCGACGGCGACAAGCTGCCCGACGGGGTGGAGCTTGCCATCGAGGCCGAGCTGGACAAGCCCCTGACGACGGTCGACGCAGGCTCCCTCGGCAAGGCGAAGCGGGTGGAGGACGCCAGCGGCCGGTATATCGAGTTCTGCAAGAGCACCATCCCGGCGGCCATGAACTTCCGGGGCCTCAGGATGGTGGTGGACTGTGCCCACGGGGCGACCTACAACACCGCGCCCTACGTCTTCGAGGAGCTCGGTGCGCAGGTCGTTGCGATGGGCAACACGCCCGACGGGCTCAACATCAATCGGGAGGTGGGCTCCACCAGTCCGGAGGCCGTCTGCCAGGCGGTGGTGCGCGAGGGCGCGGACCTCGGCATTGCCTTCGACGGCGACGGCGACCGGGTGCTGATGGTCGACGCCAAGGGGCGTCTGGTGGATGGCGACCAGCTCCTCTACATCATCGCCCGCTCGCGACTGCAGGACGGGGCCTTCCGCGGCGAGGTGGTGGGCACGCTCATGAGCAATCTCGGTCTGGAGCATGCGCTCGGGCGCCTCGGGATCGGCTTCGCGCGCACCAAGGTGGGCGATCGCTACATCATGGAGCATCTGAAGCAGACCGACGGCATCCTGGGTGGTGAGCCCTCCGGCCACATCATCTGCCGGGATCGGACCACCACCGGGGACGGGATCGTCGCGGCGCTGCAGGTCCTCGCGGCCCTCCAGCGCATGGATGTCTCGCTGGAGGCGGTCTGCTCCGAGGTGGAGTCCTATCCCCAGGTGCTGATCAATGTGCGGCTCAAGGAGCGCCGGGACCTGGTGGGACTGCCGGCGATCCAGGATGCGGTCTTCCTGGCGGAGAAGGAGCTGGCGGGTCAGGGGCGGGTTCTGCTGCGGCCCTCCGGCACCGAGCCCTTGTTGCGCGTCATGGTCGAGGGGGCCGACCGATCCCAGGTCGAGTCCCTGGCCCGCCGCCTCGCCGACCTGGTGCGGGAGCACGCGCAGGCCTGAGCCCGGCGTATCGGATGCCGAGTGCTGCGGGCCCGTGGAGATCCAGGCGATCCTCCTGGCCGCGGGGGCCTCCGGGCGGTTCGGCTCCGACAAGCTCCTCATCGATGTGGACGGTGAGCCGATGGTGGTGCGGGCCGCCCGCAACCTGCTCGCCGCCGGCCTGCCGGTGGTCTGCGTGGCTCGCGATGCCGCGGGACCCGTGGCCCGGTTGCTCGCCGGCATCCCTGGCGTCTCGGTCAGCGCCTGTCCGGAGGCGAGACTGGGCATGGGGCGGAGTCTGGCGTGGGGGGTGGCGACGGTCCCGAGGGCGGATGCGTGGCTCGTGGCCTTGGGCGACATGCCCTGGGTCGAGTCCGACACCGTTCGGGTGTTGAGTGACGCATTGCGGACCCGGGCCTCGATGGTGGTGCCTGAGTATCAGGGCGATCGGGGACACCCGGTTGGCTTTGCCCGACACTGGCGCGAGCATCTGCTCGCCCTCGAGGGGGATCAAGGGGCTCGCCGACTGCTGGCCGATCATCCACGGGAGGTGCAGCGTATCCCGGTCCAGGATCCCGGGATCCTCCGGGATGTCGACCATCCAAGGGACCTTCCTTAGCCGCTGTGAGCGGCCGCTGATGGCGCGCTGTGCCTGGGGCGGCAGCCCAGTGCAGGATGCGCGCTTCACGCCGCACCCAGGCTTTCGTTTTCGCCTGATTTCTGTATACTGCGGCGTTTCGTTGCGGCCCATTCCGCTTTAGCCCCTACGGAGGGGCACTCAGGTTTCCAGCCAGGACAGCACATGGTCACGATCCGTTTGACTCGCGGCGGTGCCAAGAAGCACCCCTTCTACCAGATTGTCGTCGCCGATATCCGCTCTCCCCGTGACGGGCGCTATATCGAGCGAATCGGCTTTTACAACCCGCAGGCCAAGGCCGGCGAGATCGGGTTGCGGGTCGATCGGGGCCGCGCCGAGCACTGGATCAAGAATGGGGCCCAGCCCACCGATCGGGTGAAGCAGCTCCTGAGGCAGGCCGCCAAGGACGCCGCCGCCGTGTCGCCGGTCGCTGCCTGAGGGGTCCATCGGCGATCCTCCCCGGGGCAGCGCGCGACCGCTCAAGGCGCCTCCGCATCGATGGGTGTGGGCCCAGGCGCTTGTGATGGGCAAACGCGTGGTCCTTGGGCGCATCGCCGGCGTATACGGTGTGCGGGGGTGGGTCAAGGTCTTCTCGGAGACCGAGCCACGCGAGGCCATCCTGGGCTACTCACCTTGGCTGCTTGGGCCGCACCTGAGGCCCCATATGGTGATCGAGGGCCGGCGCCACGGAAAGGGCGTCGTCGCGAGGCTCTCGGGATGCGACGACCGGGACCAGGCGGCGACCCTGATGGAGCAGGAGATCGCGGTGGACCGGGGCCGGCTTCCACCGCCCTCGGCGGACGAATGGTACTGGACTGACCTCGAGGGCTTGGGGGTCTGGAATCGGGAGGGGGTCTGTCTCGGGTCGGTGGACCACCTGTTCTCGACCGGCGTCAACGATGTCCTGGTGGTCTCCGGGGAGCGCGAGCGCCTACTCCCTTTCGCCTGGGGGGACGTGATCCGGTCCGTGGATCTGGAGAAGGGCCGGATCGAGGTCGACTGGGACCCCGATTTTTAGCGGGCCCAGTGGTCCGGTGGTCTGCGAGGGCGGCCCGTGCACTTCGATGTCGTCACCCTGTTTCCCGAGCTCTTCCAGATGCTCCTGGATCAGGGGGTGACGGGACGGGCCCTGACGCGGGGAATCGCCGAGCTGCACCTGTGGAATCCGCGCGACTTCACCCGGGATATCCATCGAACGGTGGATGATCGGCCCTATGGGGGCGGCCCGGGGATGGTGATGAAGGTGGAGCCCCTGCGGGACGCGATCCGCGCCGCGCGCGCGGTAGCACCCGACAGCCGGGTCGCCTATTTGTCCCCCCAGGGACGCCTGTTGGATCAGCAGGCCATGCTGCGGATCGCGACGGCCCCGGGTTGGATTCTCGTGGCGGGCCGCTACGAGGGGATCGACGAGCGCCTGCTCGAGCGCTATGTGGACGAGGAGTGGTCCATCGGGGACTATGTCCTGAGCGGTGGCGAGCTCGCGGCGATGGTGGTGATGGACGCGGTCATCCGGCTGCTGCCGGGAACCCTCGGCCATGACCAGTCGGCGGCGCAGGACTCGCACATGAATGGGTTGCTGGACCATCCCCATTACACCCGTCCGGAAGAGGTGGAGGGGATGGTGGTTCCCGAGGTGCTGCTGAGCGGCGACCATGCCGCGATCCGTCGATGGCGGTTGAGTCAGGCGCTGCGGCGCACGTGGCTCAGACGCCCGGAGCTGCTTGAGCGCAGGCCCCTGACCCCAGAGGAGCGGGCCCTGCTCGCGGAGATTATTGAGACCTCGCCCGACTCCCTCGAATCCGAAGGGCGCGGGGCGGGGTGTGACCGGGAGAGAACAGAATCATGAGCAAGATCATCCAAGAGCTCGAGCAAGAGCAGATGACCCGCCAGGTGCCGGATTTCGATCCGGGTGACACCGTGGTCGTGCAGATCAAGGTCAAGGAGGGCGAGCGCGAGCGCCTCCAGGCCTTCGAGGGGGTCGTCATCGCCAAGCGCAACCGCGGACTCAACTCGGCCTTTACGGTGCGCAAGATGTCCCATGGGGAGGGCGTGGAGCGGGTCTTCCAGACCTACAGCCCTACCGTGGCCGAGATCCAGATCAAGCGCAAGGGCGATGTGCGGCGTGCCAAGCTCTACTATCTGAGGGGTCTCACGGGCAAGGCCGCCCGGATCAAGGAAAAGATCTAGGGTCGACCGGCCCGGGGCCGCGGGGTTCGGTCCTTGGCCGAAACCTTCTACTGGCACGACTACGAGACCTGGGGGGCGGACCCGCGTCGGGACCGCCCCTGTCAATTCGCGGGGCTGCGGACCGACGCCGACCTGAACGTGGTCGGCGATCCCCTGGTCGTCTACTGCCAGCCCGCCACCGATCTGCTGCCCCAGCCCGACGCCTGCCTGGTCACGGGTATCACCCCCCGCATCGCCCTGGAAAAGGGCGTCATCGAGACCGAGTTCGCCGCCCGCATCGAGTCCGAGCTGGCCCGACCCGCCACCTGCGGGGTCGGCTACAACAGCATGCGGTTCGATGACGAGGTCACGCGCAATCTCTTCTATCGTACGCTCCGGGACCCCTATGCCCGGGAGTGGCGCGACGGCAATTCCCGCTGGGACCTGATCGACACCCTGCGTCTCGCCCATGCCCTGCGCCCGGACGGCATCCAATGGCCGAGCCGGGAGGACGGCAGCACCTCGTTCCGGCTGGAGGAGCTCACGAGGGCGAATGGGATCGCCCACGCGGGTGCCCACGACGCCTTGGCGGACGTGCGGGCGACCCTGGATCTGGCCCGCCTCGTCAAGGGGGTGCAGCCGCGGCTCTTCGCCTACGCCCTGACGCTTCGTGACAAGCGGAGGGTGCGCGAGCTGCTCGGCAAGGGCCAGCCCTTGCTGCACGTCTCCGCTCGCTATCCGGCCTCACAGGGCTGCATCGCCCCGGTGGTGCCGGTCGCGCCCCACCCGACCAACGGGAACGGGGTCATCTGCTTCGACCTGCGGGAGGATCCGGCCGTGCTCCTCGATCTCCCGGTGGAGGAGATCCGCTCGCGCCTCTTCACGCCCGCGGCTGCGCTCCCGGAGGGTACCGCGCGCATCCCGCTCAAGACCGTCCATGTCAACCGGGCCCCCATCCTGGTTCCCATGGGGACCCTCACCCCCGAGGCGGCCGAGCGTTGGTCCATCGACCCCAGCCTGGTGGCGCACCGGGCCCAGGCCGCGGCCGCCGAGGCGTCGGCCATCCGGGAGCGGGTCCAGGCCGCCCATGGGCCCTACGAGGGGCCGGAGGAAACGGACCCCGACCTCATGCTCTATTCGGGCGGATTGCTCGGCGACGGGGACAGGCGCGTGCTCGATCGGCTCCGGGGACTGAGCCCCGCCGAGCTCGCCGGGGCGGGGCCGCGATTCGAGGATCCGCGCCTGCCCGAGATGCTGTTCAGATACCGGGCCCGCAATTGGCCCGAGACCCTGAGTCTCCAGGAGCGGGAGGACTGGGACGCCTATCGGCTCGAGCGGCTCACCGATCCCCAGGGGGGCGGGAGCATCACCCTTGACCGGTACCAGCACCGCCTTGCCGAGCTGAGCCAGGTGTATGCGGACGACCCTGCGCGACTCGGTCTTCTGGACGAGCTGGCCGCGTGGGCGGACGCGGTCATGGACGCCGGCGACTAACCCAGGGGGCGCGTCGCGTTGGGCGAGTCCCCGCGATCAGGGCTCGGCCTCAAGCGCGCAGGTGTCGCCCGTACCCAACCAGAAGCCCAGGCTCTTCTTCAGGAACTCGTGCCACGGCATGTAGTGGGAGCCGTCGCAGGAGAAATTGAGCCCGACGATCCCGTTGAAGATGTTCAGGGAGCCGGCCCGGAGGTAGATGGTCTCGTCCATGAAGCGCAGGGCCTTGAAGGTCTTGAAGACCTCGCGAACCCGCTCCAGGGGGATGGCGGCGTCCGCGGGGTAGGGCCGGCTGGGGTACGCGAGGCAGATGGCGGGGTCCGTGAGGTCCTCGATGTCCAGGATCCGGAAGCGGTAGGGGTCGTCCACCAGCCACAGGGTTGCCCGGGAGCTGGAGAAGTGGAGCTTGCCGTGGAAGACCCCGTGGACCGCGATCAGCTCCACCAGCAGGTCCAGGACCTCGTCGATCCGGCCGTCCATCAGGCTTTCCACCCGCTGCTGGGCGAACAGCCCGCCGCGGATGGCCGGGTCCCCCTTCAGCTGCACCCATTGATCGGGCTGCTGGTAGAGCTCCCGGGTCAGGGGGAGCTCGCGCAGGTCGAAGTCCGCGCCCAGGTAGCCCAGCAGGTCACCCCTGGCCGACTCGATGTGCTGCACCGCGGTGAGCGAGGGGCGCCTGGCGTTGCGGCTGATATAGGCCTGGGACAGGCTGAAGCGCTGGCCGGCGAGTGCGTCCGCCAGGTAGGGCCGGTCACTGCGGTCGCGTCCGAGCTGGACGGTGTCGAGCCCGGCGCGGGCGCAGTTGGCGGTAATTTGGTGCCCCCTGGCGTCCAGCACGTAGAGGTACTTGCACGAGGGGAGCCCGGGCAGGGCGTCCGTCAGCTGCTGTTCCAGGGCCTCGCGGCTGGGCCAGACCTGCGCGCAATGACGGGCCAGCCGCTCCAAGGGGGATGCGAGCAGGCCCTGAAGCAGCAGTCGCTGCCGTGCCACCGCCTCGCGAAGAGCTTGACTCATGAAGGGGCTCCGCGTGCCGAAATCTGGTGTCAGTCCCCGGGCGATCGTCGCTGTCGACCGGGGCGCCGCGCGCTAGGTTAGGGGGCCGGCGGGGCCCGGGTCCAGACCTGGCTGGCCGGGGAGACTTCGGATAAGCTCTCGCCATGGCCGATCACCAGACCAATCCCCGCCTCCTGCGCGCCGCGGGCCAATCCCTTCTCTGGCTCGAGATGGCGGGACTGCTGGTCATCGCCCTGGCCACCCTGGTCGCCGGGGTGGAGGAGGTGGCGAAGATGATCGCGGCGCGGAAGGTCACCCTGGCCGACCTCCTGCTCCTCTTCATCTATCTGGAGGTCCTCACCATGGTGGCGGTGTACCTGGAGTCGGGTGCCCTGCCGATTCGCATGCCCCTGTACATCGCGATGGTCGCCCTGGCGCGGCATCTGATCCTGGACATGAAGGAGATGTCCGAGTGGGCGATCATTGCCACCTCGGTGGCGATCCTGGTCATCGCCATCGGCGTTCTCGTGATCCGTTTCGGCCACGTGCGCTTCCCCTATGAATCCACCGCCAGGGACGGTGTGCCAAAGGGGAAGAACGACTGACGGGGCGGTCCCCGTCGGCCCCCGGCGTGGGGTCTATCGCTCGAGCAGCCCGCGCAGCAGACGCCGCGGGAGACCCGGTCCCCCGTAGATCAATCCGCTGTAGACCTGGATCAGATCCGCCCCCGCGGCGAGCTTGGCGCGGGCGTGCTCCACCCCCATGATCCCGCCCACGCCGATGAGGACGGCCTCGCTGCCCAGGGCGTCGCGCACCCGGCGCAGCAGCTCGGTGCTGCGCCCGAATAGGGGTTGGCCGGACAGTCCCCCGCTCAGCCCCTCCGTGGGGCTGGTCAGACCCTCGAAGCGGATCGTGGTGTTGGTCAGGATCAACCCGGCGCAGCCCTCGTCCATGGCGGCCCGGGCGCAGCCGATCGCGTCCTCGTCGGAGAGGTCCGGGGCCAACTTCAGGAGCAGAGGTCGCGGTTGGGGCAGTCGCTGATTGGGGCCCTGGATGGCATCGACGATGCGGCGCACCTCGTCGATCCTTTGCAGGTCCCGTAATCCGGGGGTGTTGGGGCTGGAGATGTTCACGACCACGTAGTCGGCCAGCTCGCCCAGGTGCTGGAAGCTGGTCCGGTAGTCCTCGGGCGCCTGCTCCACGGGGCTCACCTTGGACTTGCCCAGATTCACCCCGAGGGGCACCTCCAGGCACCCCCGGGCGCGCAGGCGCTGGAGTGCGACGGCCATGGCCTCCGCGCCAGCGTTGTTGAAGCCCATGCGGTTGACGATGGCCTGGTCGGCGGGCAGCCGGAACAGCCGTGGCCGCGGATTGCCGGGCTGGGGAAGGGCGGTGACCGTCCCGACCTCCACGAACCCGAATCCCAGGGCCTGCCAGGCGGGGACCGCCCGGGCCTCCTTGTCCAGACCGGCCGCGAGCCCTAGCGGATTGGGGAAGTGGAGCCCCATGAGCCGGCGCCCGAGACCGGGGGCGCGGGCGGGATCCCGCGCCGGCAGGTGTCCGCTGAAGCGGGCCGACCAGCGGGCGAGGAGCCCCAGGGTGAGGTCGTGGGCCAGCTCCGGGTCGAGCCGGAAGAGGAGGGGCCGGAGCAGGCCCCACCAGCCGGTTGCGTCTGGGGTTCTTGGATCGGGGCTCAAGGCGAAGCGGACTTTGGTCGCGGGAGGTGGTCCCGGGGCGGGCCCTATTCTACGCCCTCGCGCCCGATCCGAATGCCCGGGCCGCGGGCCTCAGGACTCGATCATCTGCTCCAGGCTGTGGCCGGGCCGCACCATCGGGAGCACGTTTTCCGCCTTGTCCACCCAGCAATCGACCAGCACCGGATGGTCGTCCCCCAGGGCGGTCGCGATGCCCGCCTCCAGCTCCGCGGAGCCGCGGATACGCAGCGTCCTCAGGCGCGGGTAGACGTACTTGAGCCCGGTCAGGTTGGGGATCTGGCGGCGGCAGGCCTCGTCGATGTCGGTGCAATCCGGCTCGCACTCGGCGGTGCGGGCGAGACAGGTCTCGTAGTGGTGGCCGCCGTCCATCATGTCCTCCCACTGGCGCACCATCCCCAGGTAGCTGTTGTTGAGGACGAAGATCTTGAGCGGGATGCGGTGGGCCACCACGGTCCCCAACTCCTGGATGTTCATCTGGAAGCTGCCGTCCCCATCGATCAGGACCGCCGGGTGGCCGGGGTCGGCGAACCAGGCCCCGATCGCCGCGGGCAGCCCGAATCCCATGGTCCCCAGCCCCCCGGAGCTGACCCACTGGCGGGGCCGGCGGAACCGGTAGTACTGGGCCGCCCACATCTGGTGCTGGCCCACCCCCGTCACCAGGGTGGCGTCGCCCCCCGTCTGCCGGGAGATGGCCTCGATGACCGCCTGGGGCTTGAGGTGGTCCGCGGTCGACAGATAGGGCTTGGGCATCTGATGACGCCATTCGGCGATCCGGGCCATCCAGTCCGGGTGGGACGAGGACCGGCCGCCCGCCAGGGCATGGTCCAGGAAGGCATCGAGGCTGGCGACCAGGTGCAAGTCGGTGGCGACCGTCTTGTCGATCTCGGACGGATCGATGTCCACGTGGGCGATCCGCTTGCCGGCGGCGAATCCACGGACCGCCACCCGGTCGTCGAAGCGTCCGCCGAGGGTCAGGATCAGGTCCGCCTCCCGAAGGGCGTAGTTGGCCGGGATGCTGCCGTGCATGCCGGGCATCCCCAGGTTGTGGGGGGAGTCGAACGCGATGGCGCCCAGGGCGTTGAAGGTGGTGGTCACGGGGACGTCGAAGCGCTCGGCGAAGCGGCGCAGGGACTCGGCGGCGTCGGCGTGGATGATGCCGCCGCCGGCCTTGACCACCGGGCGCTGGGCCCGATCCAGGGCCCCGAGGATGGCGTCCGCCGCCTCCCGGTCGAAGGGGATCGGCTCCCGATGGCGACGCCGCGTCGGATTCATCTGGGCTCGGGTGCTGAGCTGCACGTCCTTGCAGATGTCCACCACCACGGGCCCCGGCCGGCCCCCGAGCGCTAGGGCGTGGGCCTCCCGTAGCACCCACTCCAGGTCCGCCACGTCCTTGACCAGATAGTTGTGCTTGGAGATGGGGCGCGTCACGCCGACCGTGTCCACCTCCTGGAAGGCATCGGAGCCGATCGCCGGGCTCGGCACCTGGCCGGTGATGAAGAGCGTGGGGATCGAGTCCTTGTAGGCGTCGGCGATCGGGGTCGTCAGGTTGGTGGAGCCCGGACCCGAGGTGGCGAGCGCCACGCCGACGCGACCGCTCACGCGGGCATAGCCCTCGGCGGCGTGGCCCGCGCCCCCCTCCTGGCGGCACAGGACGAAACGGGGGCAGGGGTCGCCCCGCCGCATCCGCTTGTTGAGCTCCACGTGCAGGGGGATGACCGCCCCTCCGGTGTGACCGAAGATGACCTCCACCCCGAGATCGGTGAGGACGTCGAAGAAGATGGCGGCCCCAGTGGGCCCGGTCTGCAGGTAGAGATCGTTCATGGTGCGGGGCGCTAGTGTCACGCGGGCAGGGGAGCATCATAGCCCCCGGGGCCGCGGGATGGGCATGTCCAAGCGCAATCGCGCGCCGCGAAAAGGCCCCTTGGGAGATGCTGATCAAATGCCATCCTGGCATTTGATCAGCTCGCGCTTCGAGAGGCGCGACTCTCGAAGCGCTCCATTTTCAGTTGCTTATCGCCACTAAAAATGCCGGGCGATCCCTCGCCCGGACGGGGAGCTCAATAAATCAGCGTTCCCCTTCGGTTCAGAACAAGGCCGAAAAGGACAGGATCAGCCGGTAGGCCTCGGTGCCCTCGCCCCCCTGCTGCTCGTCCTGCTCGTTGAGGTCCTTCCAGATCGGGGTCTTGTAGCCGATGCCGAGGCTCAGGTTGCGCCAGTACACGCGCACGCCGGGGAGCGCGTAGAGGATGTCGCCGCCGGTGGCCCGCTCCTCGATCCCGTTGGTCTCATCCCTCCCCAGGTGCAGATAGTGGGCCTCGAGCGCCAGGTCGATCCGGAGCTCGCGGTCGAGATCCGTGAAGGCGCGATAGATGAGGGCGCTGTTGGCCCGACCCTCGGATCCGAAGCGGGTGCGGTTGCCGTCGTCGTAGGTGTTCTCGGTGAAGCCGATGTAGGAGAGCTCCTGGTTGAAGGTGAGGCGGGGCGTGAGCTGGCGCGTGGCCGTGAGGCCGAGGGAATAGCTGGGGGAGCCGAACCCGGTCGACTTGCCGGGGTCGATCTCGCCGTTGGCATCCCGCAGGTCCGCGTTCCCCGTCGGCAGCGTCAGGCCGCCGAAGACGGTGAAGTGCCAGTCCTCCATCTCGTCCAGGCTTTCGTTATCGGGGATGAGCCGGAATCCCTCGTCGTACTTGAATCCGAGCTGGCCGAAGAGGCTCATGTCCGCGAAGCCATGGGTGTCGAAGCCCCCGGGCTCGTCCACCTTGCCGTGGTAGGGCAGGAAGACATAGGCGGAGAGCCAGGGCGTGAAGCCATAGCCCAGGCCGGCCATCCAGTAGTTGGCGTAGTCGCTCTCCGGGTTCGCGGGGTCCGGATCGAAGGTCTTGTAGCGGGCGTGGTCCAGCTTGAGGTAGGTGAGGACCTTGCCGGCGGGCAGCGTGGCCGAGGTGGCGGCCTCGATGGGCGCCCCGGGTCCCTGGAGCCCGGCGGCGCCGAGGCCGGCGACCCCGTGGTGGGCCCCCGCGGACGAGGCGACCAGGGCGAGCAACAGGGGCGGGACGCGACTGGCTCGAGGTAGGACGGATGCTCGGGACATGGGTGCCTCCTCAGGGCTGGAGTTCGAGGAGCAGGGTGGCGGATCGCAGCAGGTCAGGACCGCCCGAGGGGTCCGGCTCCTGGACGCTGGCCGCGATGACCTGGGGCCCCCCATGGCGCACCTTGAGGTTGATGAGCCCGTTGGCGCCGGTGATGCCCCGGGTGTCGCCGTCGTAGGCGACGCTGACGCCCGCCTTGGGTCGCCCCTCCAGGGTCACCAGGAGGCGCAGCTTGTCACCCCGGGCGAGCCCCAGGGGATCCCTCGGGCTGGTGATCTCCAGGCCCCGGGAGAGGGGTCGTCCCAGGCCCGGTCCCCAGGCGTTCAGCCGCTTCACGGACTCCAGAGCCCGCCAGGTGCGGCTGGCCGACCCGGGCTCGGTCCCGGGCCCTTGGCGGGTGCCCTTGTGGGTGTGAGTCCAGGTCCCGGAGTCCAACTCCGCCACCACTGCGGCGCACGGGCCGGGGATGCGGGCGGGATAGGTCCGGGACGGGGCCAGCTCGCGGACCGCCCCATCGGCCGCCGCGCACAGGGCGCGGGTGAGGATCGCGGGGTCATAGGGCACCAGATCCTGTCCCTGGTGGCCCGAGTGGCGGTGACCCCGGTAGAGGACATAGTCATCCCCCTGAGGCGCCAGCCAGTAGTCATGGGCCAGCGCCGGTCTCAGGGGGCCAAGCAGCAGCAAACCGAGGAGGAGGCAGCGCATAGAGGGCCCCGGTCGTTTGTGGCGACCCTTCTATCATGCCAATGAAAGTTTCGTAATACTCATTCCCGGTACCCTATCCACACCCCGCGCCGGTTGGTCGAGGTTGCCGCTTCCACCTGGCGAGCGCGGGAAGCGCAACCAGACATCGCTTCCCGGGGGCTAAGGTTCCTTACCGACCAGATCCCGCGCCGCGGCCAGGACCTCGGCGACCTCGATCTCGCGCATGCAGGTGAAGGCGCCGTCGCAGGTTGGCCGGCGCTTGCAGGGAGAGCAGGGCAGGGGGTGGTAGAGCACCCGGGCGTTGGCGCGGGTCGTATCCAGGTAGGGGCAGGTGGAGCCGAAGAGGAGCAGGGACGGGGTGCCGAAGGCGATCCCCATGTGACCCAGCCCCGTGTCCACCGCCACCAGCAGGTCGGCCCCATCGATGAGGGCGGCCGCCTCGGTGAGGCTGGTGCGACCGACCAGGCTCACCAGGCGGCCCTCGGCCTCGCCAGCGATTCGCTCCGCCGCGGCCTGGTCGCCGGGACCCCCCAGCAGGACCGGCACCAGGCCGAGATTGGACCCCAGCCGGTTCGCCAGGGCCACCCAGCGTTCCTCGAACCAGTGTTTCTGGGGGCGGGTCGTGAAGGGACAGAGCACCGCATAGCCCGCAGATAGCCGTTCCCGGACCAGCGTCTCCTGGGCGAGCTCCGCATCCGCGGGGCTGTAGTGGACCGCCATCTCGAAGGTTTCCACGGGCAGTCCCAGGGCCTGCGCCAGGTACAGGTACTCGGAGCCGATGCGCCTGGTATCGCCGCCACGGGGGAGGGTGCGGGTCATGAGCCACTGGCTGCCCTCATGGGACCCCAGGCCGACGCGAACCGGAGCCCCGGACAACCGGGCCAGCAGCCCGCTCTTCAGGAGCCCCTGGAGGTCCAGGGCAAGGTCGAAGCGACGCAGCCTCAGTGTCTGCCGCAGGGACCGGATGCCCGCCAAGAGTTCGCGCAGGCGTCGCTCCCGCCACAGGCGCCGCCAGTGGCCCAGGGGACAGACGATGGTCTCGTCCAGGTCCGGGTGGTGGTCCAGGAGCGCGCTGCACTCGGGCTGCACCAGCCAGGCGATGTGCGCTCGCGGGCAGGCGCGCCGCAGGGCCGAGATGAGGGGCGAGGCGAAGACGATGTCCCCGATCGCCGACAGCCGCACCAACAGGATGCGGGCATCGGGACGGATCGGGGGGAGGCTCGCCTCGGACATGGCTTGTCGATCTGGGGCGCGGTCGTGCCCTTGGGTACGGGGGCTTCGGGAATGGTACCCGATGCGTCCGCGGTGATGGGCCCGGACACTCGGCCCGGGAGCTCGTCCCATCCGGCTTCGGGGGGAGACGGGGGCTCGACTCGGACCCCCGGACGCGGGGGATGGAGGGCGAGGAGGCCGACGTGCGACGGGTCCTCCGACCTTCGTCCCGGCGCTGCGAGGCGCGACACTCGAAGTGCTCCATTTTCAGTGGCTTGTCGCCACCGAAACTGCCGGGCGGCCCCTCGCCCGGGCGGGAAACGCAACAGTTCAGCGTTTCCCTAGGTGGATGTGGAGACCTCGAGCGTCGCCGACGGCCGCTGCAAGAAATTTCCCTGGACGTAGTCCACGCCAGCACTCCATAGGATGGTGAGGGTGCGTGCCTCCTCGACCCCGGTGACCACGGTCTTGACGTTGTACTCCCGGGCCAAACTGGCGAGCTCGAGCAGCTTCTGCTGCTTGTCCTTGTCGTCGGCGAGGTCTTGCGCGTATTCGGGTTGGAAGAGCACGAAGTCGAGGGGGATGACCTGGAGCAGGGCCTCGGGGTGCTTGCTGGTGCCAAACCGGTTCATCGCCACCCTGCACTTGATCTTCCGCAGGCCCTCGATGAGCCGGGTCAGGCTCGCCAAATTGGCCTCGACCAGGTCCTCCTGAAAGACGAAGGTGAGCCAGCTGCCGCGCACGTCGAACTCCCGCAGGCAGTCACAGATCCAGATGATGACGCCGGGGTCGCAGAAGCTGTCCTCTGCCAGGTTGACGAAGAAGTTGAGTGCATGGCCAGCCTGGCGACTCTCGCCCATGGCCTGGGTGGCCTGACGGACCGCCCATTTGTCGATGCGCTCCATGAATCCGCTTCGGATGGCGGGGCCGATGAAGTCTCGGGCCTCGACCAGGTTCTCGGACTCGTCGATCAGTCGAACCAGGACGCTGTAGTTCTCCTGATTGTCCCCCAGCAGGCTGACGATCGGCTGGTAGACCAGGAGGAGACGGTCTTTGTCCAGGGCATGCTCGATCTTCGCCGACATGGCCGCATCGCCTTCCTCCGGTGATTGCTTGCCGCGGCTCGCGAGCGAGGTGGGTCTCTGGGGGCTCTCCGGAGCGGGAGGGGCGGACTGAGACCCGCGCAGGCTGCGGCGATAGGCCTCGTCGATTAGCTCTCCCGGGGTCCCGAACCTGTCGGTCACGAAGATCCGGCCAAGGTCGCAATCCAGGCGTGATTTGATGTCGGTTTCAGGGGGAGGGGTGAGTCGAACCTCCGCGCGGATGCGCCCTTCCAGGGCCTTGGCGGCCTCGGGGCTCGTCACGTCGGCCAGCAAGGCGTAACAGTCGCTGCTGATGCGGTAGAGGGTCCCGCACTCCCGGGCGATGACCAAGAGGGATTGGCCCAGGGAATCGACCGTGCGCAGACCGCGGCTCAGGCCCAGGGTCTGCAGGAGCTCTGGCGCGCCGGGGGCCCGGAGGACCAGGAGGGCGAAGGGCCCTGCCGCCGCGCCGTCGGGGCCGACCCGCCCTTCCAACGCGGCCAGCAGGGCGTCGTATCCGGGGACACCCTTCGTTCCCGGCAGGGGCCGATTGCCTTCGCCCACGGACTCGGCCCCACTATGTTGACGCAGCACGAGGCGCAGGCACGGCTCGCCGTCCGACTCCGTGGCGAGCGCCGTCAGGCGCACCGGGAAGTGGCTGCCGTCGGGGCGCAGGCAGGTGGTGGACAGCTCCTGGGTGTCTTGGCGACCGTCGATTTCCCGCTCGCGCAGATAATCGCGAACGGGCCGTCGCTGCTCGGCGGCGATCAGATCGAGAAAGGTCGCCGACACCAGGTCCTCGAAACCCTGGAGACCGAACAGCTCCAGATAGGCGGGATTGGCGTGCAGGTGTAGCCCATCCTGGACGAAGGCGACGGCCTCATCCGTGGTCTGGATCAGATCCCGGCCCTGCTCCTCGCAGCGCCGGAGGCGTTGCTCCAGGTCATGCGCCCGGCGGCGGTCCCTAAGGTCCGAGAGCTCCCGCGCGACCACCAGCTGGAGGTGCTCCTCCTGGTCCCGCTCGGTGAAGTCCCGGGCCCCGGCGCGCAGGGCGGGGATCATCGCCCTCTGGTCCTCGTGGTGGTTCGAGACCAGTATCAGGGGAATGTCGGTGTGGAGCTCCCGGTGGCGCGCGAGCGTGGAGTCCAGGTCGATCTCAGGATCATCGCCGCAGCAGACGACGAGGTCACAATCGCCCCGCTCGACCAACTGGTGGATCCGCTCCCCCTCGGCGCTGTGCAGACCCTGCACCGACAATCCGCCGTTGCGCAGGGCCGTGACGATACGCTCGGCCTCGTTGGCCTGGGAGGTTAGGACCAGAATCGTTGCGGGTTGGTGTGGGGCGGGCATTGGGCTGGTCCAGGGCTGAGCGCGAGCCGGATTCATCAGCGCTTGAGGCAAGATGAGACACCGCAGCAGGCGGCCTGCCCATGATTGGGGCTCGGTCGGACCTCCTCGATGGTCCCGGGTGCCTCAGGTCCGCGCTCACGTGGCCGCGGCGATCGATGCGTGCCCCAGGCCTTGGGGTCGTCAAAAGCCCCTGTCGTTTGCATTGTCAATGAACCCCACGCGGGCTCTCTGTGCCCCAGCTCTCAAGTCGTGAACCGCGGGCGCGGCGAGGGTGGCCATGCTTCGTCACAGATGGCGCTTGCATGCCTCGCCAGCCACCTCGCGGACGAGGCGGGGGACGAGATAACCGGGTAGCCGGGCCCTGAGCTGCTCGATCAGTGCCAGGGCCTCGCGATCCGGCACCTGGAAATGGGCCGCCCCCTGGACGGGATCCACCTGGTGGAGGTAGTAGGGCACGACGCCCTGGTCGAAGAGGTGTTCGCTCAGCTCCAAGAGGGTGTCCACGTCATCGTTGACGCCGCGTAGCAGCACGCTCTGGTTGAGCAGTGTCGAGGTCGCCCCACGCAGCCGGGCAAGGGCGCCGGCGGTAGCCTCTCCCAGCTCCCGGGGATGGTTCGCATGGATCACGACGACGGTGCTCAGGCGCACCGCGCCGAGCACGTGGCAGAGACCCTCGGTCACCCGCTCGGGGAGCACCACCGGCAGGCGGCTGTGGATGCGCAGTCGGCGCAGATGCGGGATCGCGTCCAGGCGTCGGAGCAGGGACTCCAGGGGAGCGTCGTCGAGCAGGAGTGGATCGCCTCCGCTCAGGATGACCTCGGTGAGGGTCCCATCCCCGGTGATCGTCTCCAACGCCCCCTGAAACCGCGGCCCGCTTGCGCCCAGATCGGCATAGGGGTAGTGACGCCGGAAGCAGTACCTGCAATGGATGGCGCAGGCGCTCTGAGCCATCAGCAGGGCGCGACCGGCGTACTTCTGGACCAGACCCGGGGCCCGCGTCGCCGCCTGGTCGCCCACCGGATCCGGTCCGAAGCCCGCCACCGGGAGCTGCTCCGCTTCCAATGGCAGGACCTGCCGCAGCAGGGGGTCGGTCGGGTCGCCCGGCGTCATGCGTGCGGCGAAGCTGCGGGGGACCAGGAGCCGGAGCCCGGCGGGCGCCGGGTCCAACCCGGGAACGTCGGCGGGCTCCAGACCCAGCGAGCGCAGCAAGGCCGGGACGTCCCGGAAGACGTGTGCCAGCTCCGCCTTCCAGTGCGCCGCCGCGCTGTCCCCCGCCCCCTGCCTCGGGCTCTGACAAGGCTGGACGCTTCGCGCTACTATTTGCGGGTTTAGCTTCACCGGTAACGAGGACGACATGGCCACCTATAGCACCAATGAATTCAAGGGCGGACTCAAGATCATGCTGGATGGGGATCCCTACACCATCGTCGAGAACGAGTTCGTCAAGCCCGGAAAGGGTCAGGCCTTCAACCGGGTGCGGGTGCGCAATCTCAAGACCGGGCGCGTGGTCGAGAAGACCTTCAAGTCCGGTGATACCGTGGAGGCTGCTGACGTCCATGATACCGAGATGCAGTATCTCTACAACGACGGCGAGTACTGGCATTTCATGGATCCCCAGTCCTTCGAGCAGATGACCGCGGACGCCACGGCGATGGGCGAGGCCGCGAAGTGGATCAAGGAGGAGGACGTCTGCAAGGTGACCCTGTGGAACGGTCAGCCCCTGTCCATCGAGGCGCCCAACTTCGTGGTCCTGGAGATTACCGAGACCGATCCGGGGCTGAAGGGCGATACCTCGGGCGGGGGCGGCAAGCCCGCCACGCTGGAGACCGGCGCGGTGGTGCGCGTCCCCCTCTTCGTGCAGACCGGAGAGCTGATCAAGGTGGATACCCGCACCGGCGAGTACGTGTCCCGCGCCAAGGAGTGACGGACCCGCGAGGTCCCGGGGCAGGGGCGTCGGGAGGCCCCGACCCGGCCGCGAGCTGGCGACCCGCGGCCTCCGCGCAGACCCTGAGGGAGCGCGCCGCCCTCCTCGCCAACGTCCGCGCCTTTTTCGCCGAGCGGGGCGTGCTGGAGGTGGAGACCCCCATCGCCTCCCGGTCGGCGGCAACCGATCCCGCCATCGAGAGCCTGGTCACCCACTGGTCGGGCCCAGGGGGGCAGCAGCCCCTCTATCTCCAGACCTCCCCCGAGTTCCGCATGAAGCGGCTGCTGGCCGCGGGGCTCGGGCCCGTCTACCAGATCTGCAAGGTTTTCCGCGACGGGGAGCGGGGTCGGCTTCACCACCCCGAGTTCACCCTGCTGGAGTGGTACCGGCCCGGCTGGTCTTATGACCGGCTCATGGAGGAGGTGGCGGAGCTGGTTCGCCGGGCCCTCGACCAACCCGGTCTGGCGATCGAGCACCTGACCTACCGGGAGTTGTTCCTGGACCGCCTCGGGGTGGACCCCTGGTCCGCCGATCCCCGATCGCTCCGCGACAAGGCCCTGGTGCTGGGGATCTCGGGGGCCGAGTCCCTGACCCTCGACCGGGACGGCTGGCTGGATCTCCTGCTGACGCACGCCCTGGAGCCGGGGCTCGGGCGGGGTCGCCTGACCTTCCTCCGGGACTATCCGCCGAGCCAGGCGGCCCTCGCCCGGGTGCGCGAGGGGGAGGTGCCGGTGGCCGAGCGCTTCGAGTTCTATCTGGAGGCGGTGGAGCTCGCCAACGGGTTCCAGGAGCTCACCGACGCCACCGCCCAGCGGGCCCGCTTCGAGGCGGATCTGCGGGCGCGGCGCGGCCTCGGTCTCCCAACCCCCCCCGCGGATGAGGCCCTGCTCGCCGCCTTGGCCGCCGGCATGCCGGAGGGGTCGGGGGTGGCCCTGGGCCTGGACCGGCTCCTGATGGCCCGGGTCGGCGCCTACCACATCGACGCCGTGCTGGCCTTTCCGATCGAGCGGGCCTAGGGGCGCGCTGTCTGGTTGCGCCTCCACCCGAGGCGCTGGCGCCTTGGCCGTTAGCCGCCCAGGGCCTTCTGGATCGCGTCGAGATCCATGGCCTCCAGGTACTGTCTGACCGCCGTCTCGTCCGCGAGCCCCCTGCCGTTGGCCTGGATGAGGATCCGGTTGCCCACCATGATGCTGGCCTCGTACTCGTCGCTCTCGGGGCTGTGCTTGAGCATGCCCCGCTGGCCCTTGAGGCTGTAAGGCTTGGTCGCCGGGTCCGCCTGCATCATGAAGGGAGAGCTCAGGAACATGGTGAGCATGGGCAGCAGGGGCGAGTCGGCCGTGAGGCTGAGGGTGACCTCCGCCCCGTCCGGGCGTTGGTAGCGGCGGCTGAGGTTGGTCCCGGTGATCATGGCGGCGAAGCCCGCGGACTCGGACTGGGCGGGCTCCGCCTGCCAGCCTGGCAGGGGCTCCGGCAGCAGCAGGAGCAGCCGGGCCGTGACCTGCTCCTGGATCTTGGCGACGGCGAAGTTCAGGGTGTCGACGGCGCCGCGCAGGTCGCCCGATTCGTAGGCCTTGCGGGCGGCGTCGAGCTGGTCCGTGACCTCGTCGGCCAGGGCGGGCTGGGCGAGGCTCATGGCGGCGGCGAGGGTCAGGGCGAGGGGCTTGAAGAGGCGCATGCTGGTTTCCTCAGGGGTGGTCTCGATCGCCAGGGAAGCGCCGATTGATCGCGCCTCCCGTGCGGGCCGTGGATGGTCCGGTATTCTTGGCGCTTCAAGTGTCGGACCTCTTGAAGCGCGAGCCGATCGAATGCCAGGACGGCATCTGATCAGCATCTCTCTAAACGAACAGGTCCGCACGCGCGGCCTCGGTGATGGCGGCCACCGCCGGGTGCCGGATGTGGCGCTCCGCGGAGATGGCGTAATAGCGCTCCTTGACCTCGTCGGTCCGGCCGATCGGCACCACACCGTACTTGGCCGTCACGTCGCGCTCGACGGGGGACGGGGTCGTGAAGACCCCCACCCCGGCCTCCCCGAAGGCCTTCATCAGGGCGCGATCCTCGAACTCCGCCACCACCTCCGGCTTGATCCCCTTGCGCTCGAACCAGAGCTCGAGGGCGCGGCGCAGGGAGCTGCTGGAGGTCGGCATCAGCATGGGCGTCCCGTCGAGGGTCTCCGGGAATCCCTCCTGGAGGGCCGGCGCCCGCGCCCGGGTCGCGTAGAAGGTGATCCCGGACTCCCCCAGCACGTGGTTGTAGGCCCGGATGTTGAGTGCCGGATTCACCGGACTGTCGGCCAGCACCAGGTCCAGCTTGTGCACCGACAGGTCCGCCAGCAGATCGACCAGGGGCGCCTCGTGACAGATGAGGCGCACGGGCTCCGCCAGGCTCAGGGCGGGTGCGAGCACCCGGTAGGCGAGGAGCTTGGGCACCACCATGGCGATGCCCACGTGGAGCCTGCGGGCCGAGCCCACCGGTCGACCGGCGATCAGGTCCTGCAGCTCCCCGGTGAGCCGGAAGATCTCGTCGGCGTAGGTGAAGACCAGCCGGCCCGTGTCGGTCAGGGCCAGATTCCGACCCGACTTGGTGAACAGCTTGCCGCCGATCTGATCCTCCAGCTCACGCAGCTGTCCACTGATCGTCTGTGGCGTCAGGTGGAGGACCGAGGAGGCCCGCGCGATCGAGCCGTGGCTCGCCACCGCCCAGAAGTAGCGCAGGTGCTTCATGTTGAGGCTTGGCATGGACTCAAACCCCCTCTTCACTTCCTCAAACCCGGTCGAATGCCCGGTGCTCGCCGCATCATAAAAAAAACGGCGCTTCCGTGCGCCGCCAGAGAGGGTATCCCGTCAAGACCTGTGGACGTCCTGTCCGTTTCC
>Ga0316579_10000042_pt1 | contig 29301 bp, 25 predicted proteins | sample J5NA_2_FD_203074 | JGI IMG/M metagenome (GOLD analysis project Ga0316579, IMG submission 203074) | Rhizosphere microbial communities from salt marsh grasses in Alabama, United States - J5-7_160517rDrA | ecosystem: Host-associated > Plants > Roots > Rhizosphere | place: USA: Alabama | collected... | reverse complement strand
ACCGGCTCGGCAACGCCATCAGTGAATGTAAGATTGGTGTAGTTAACTTCGCCGGTTATGCTGACCGGACCGCCTTCGTCATTGACTATTTCAGCCGGCGGCAAATCAGTCATTACATCCTGATCCGTCACCGTGGATTCCGTGGTTGGCGTTGAATTTGTTTCGTTTGCTTCCGTGGCCGCCGGCTGCGCTTCGGCCGTATCTGTTGCCCCAGGAGTTGGTTCGGCCGTTTTAGTTGGTTCAAGTTCGGCCGTCGCGGCGACCTGAGCTTTTGAAGCGGCTCCATCCGGTGTTTCAGTTTGACTTGCCGGAGATTCAATAGCGGAGTTCGAAGCGGCACCTAATGATCCGCAGGAGATAAGCATAGAGACAAGAATAGCAAAAATGATTAGATAACTTATTTTCATGGTAGACCTTAAAAAGAAGGAGGACCTGGCAGGTCCCGGCATTTTTAGTTTGCGAATTTTAGTTCAGAGGATACGGGAACGCCTGATTTCCTCACTTGTAGCTAAAATTGGTTAATCGGTACCGCATTCGCTCAAATGTAGAATGGTGCAGGGTTATTATTTTGGTCGCCTTAAACGCTCTGTAAAAGGGCTAAAATCAGTGTGGAAGCTAAACCTATTCCTCCAGTTCAGCCTCTTCACCGCCTTCGTTCGAGTTCGACGAAGAATTTGATTCAGTCGTTTCCCGTTTCTGGTCCGCATCTTCCCCGGTTGGTTTGGCCGGGAATGTAACCTGCATGTGTCGTTTGCCGTCGGCTACAGCGATCACGGTTTTGACGTCGATATCCGGCGATATCAAGCCGAAATCTTGTAGGGTCCAGATCGTAGTGATCCGGTCGCTCAGATTTGGCCATTGATCTTTGGCCCAAAGGTAACGACGCCGGCTGAACTGCCAGATGGGTTCCGGCTGCCGAACTGGTTCAAATTTCTCAAATTCAGCCCAGATTTCCTCATGCGGTGTAAGCGGGAAGAGGATATCCACCATTGCTTTTTGCACAACCTGATCGTCACGGCCGTGTTCTTCATCTACCCAGTTAATGTAATAGTTGTTGATGAACATGAAGATCCCGAAGTGGGAATAGTCTTCAACGCGGCGTAGGATCTGCTGTTTCTGGTTGTAAGCATCCTGATAAGTCGCTTCCAGGTCCTCGCTGGGCTCTTCAATACGCTCATGATGTTCATCTTTATGGGCGAACAATTCCATATCCACATTATAGAGATACGAAACCAGCTGCAAAATGCGTTCAGGACCGACATTGAACTTAGCGAATGCCCCTTCATCAATCAAGTCTTCCACCGCATGAGCGATACCCCGCTGCCGCGCTTCATCATGCGCGCGTTGGATACCCTTGTCATATTCAGGTTCCGTAGTACCCGGTGGGTATTCGACGATCGTCGCTTCTTCAACTTTCTTCTTGCCAAACCCGCCGCGCGAATAAAGAATCTGGATGATTGTAATGGTACCCCCGGTGAGAATGATCGCCGGCAGCGCATCCGTCTTTTGTGTTACCAGAACGATGATCATGAGATAACTGGCGATCATCCCGCGTAGGCCGGCGAAGCGTAGAGATTTCGCTTCACCGGATCCGGGTTCAATTCCTCTGTCAATGAGGACATCCGGGCGCACGAAGAAGACGGTTGTACTGGTAATCACAAAAGCGCTCACAAATCCAAAGGCATAGTACGCTTCTACAACAGTGACCTGGCGAATGATCGGTATTAATATGCTGGAAACACCCCAAATAACGGCGATGCCAATCCGTTCATTATCAAAAAGCGCCGGCAATCGGCCCAGCCGCGCCGCGTTAGCTCCAACCGCGGCCCCTCCTACGTAGCCGCCGCCTTGAGCCAGTAAGAGGATAATTGCCAGCAGGGTGCCGGCGATGAATAGAAAAGTCTCGCCGCTTGTCCCTACCAGGGCCTTTGAAATTGCATTGGAGAGAGCTATTTCCTGCGATACCCTTTCAACAAAATCTGACTCCGGAACAACTAGATTATCATCAGGATTCTCAACGGTGCCTGCCGGGCTTTCCAAAGCCGGCTGCAGCCTTTGTTCCTCATACAAGGCCTCAGCCGCCGCAACATCAGCATTTGTGACAACGACATCGCTTTCCGTGACACCATCCCCCAGCGTTTGTACAGCGGCAATTTCATATTCGATGAGCAGCGTGCTGTAGCCCTCGGTGGCTGGTATGTTCCATTGGTATGCGCCGAATAGTTGGATCATTCCTGTGCCGATTAGAAAGATGGCGGCCAGGGTCAAAGCGGTATTGATTACTTTCCATTTCGGCCGTGCGGCATGTTTACCACTGGCAGGGATTACTTCATAACCGGAAAATCCAAGCATGGCGCTGGACATCGAGCGGAAGAAAAGCTGGAACATTAAGACGGTCCCAATTGCCTGAATGTCTTCCACGGCGCGGACGACATGCTCGGCAACGCCGGTAGCTTCCAGCCTGAAGACAATGCCCTCGGTCAGGAAGGCCCAATCCGGGTTGAGCATAGCCAGCACGCCGACCATGGTCAGGGCGCCGATCGTAAATATCGTAAACGCTCCACCCCCCAACAGGAACAAAGGAACAGCCCGCTTCGGGCCTAACAAGACCAGGGCGACCATAATTGCGAATGCAAAAGCCTCGGCCAGGAGAATGCGGTAAGGTGCCAGTTCGGGCAGCACAAGCATGGTCACATCTGATGCGGAGATGGAGCTGATGATAATTGTTAATACGGCATCAATGAAGAAAAGACTGGTCCCGATCCAGGACAGCCAGCGCATTTTTGGGGGTCCGATTGCCTCAACCAGCGGCCCGCTTCCGCCTGCATTTGGGCGTAGATAAGCGCCGGCTTTATAGGCGGGAACAACACCGAAGAACAACAGAACGGAAAGAAGGATAAATGCGCCAATAGCGATCTCATGGAAACCTTCCGCGCCATAGATTGCCAGCAGCGTTTGGTAGGCGGCGACGCTGAAGGCGTCGGCGGCAATTTCAAAGATCAAGGCCAAAACGCCAAGACCGGTTCCGCCAAGCAGCAGTCCCTCAACCATCAAGCCTGGCAGTTTTCGCTTGGCCTCCGCACCTTCAACAGGGTCAATATAGCTTTTGAACATCATTTTACTCCCGGGCTAGGGTTCTCAACTGCGATATTATAGATTACCCTTTTGAAGCTTGACAAAAAGCGGCATTGACTTGAATCGCCAACTCACAGACAATTACGGCCTTGTGAAGGGGAATAATCGCATTATCTGGGGCTGTACGGCCGTTTGCCTGGGTTTCTTGAGCTTGTTGCTGTCCGCCTGTTCGGCCAAAGCCCCAGCCGCTGCCCAACAAGATATTGATGAGCCAACGCCGGATGTTGTTGCCCAATTAGAAAGTGAACAACAGCCGACAGTTTTACCCTCACCTACAACCACGCTTGTTCCTACATTGGAAACCGCTGTGGTGACGAAAGCAGCGCCGCCAACTGCCACACCCGTTCCAACAACCGCGCCGACACTCCCCCCGACGCCGACTGTAACGCTCACGATCGCACCCAGTCTGACGCCGCAGCCTTCACCGACGACGGAACCGGATCGTTTTTGTCCTGATCCGCCGCCGCTAAAACCTGAATACAACCGTTTTTACCTCTCGGCCAAGGAATGGCCTGAAGCGGATGAATCCGTGGCCGAAACACATTTCTGGATGTCCAAAGCCTTGCCCCCTGGATTTGGGCGGATCCTGACAAACCAAAACTTCCCCTATGGTTGGGATGATAACGGCCGTCTCCTGTTCCATACCGGCGTGGATACGGCCGAAGATTTAGGCGTGCCTGTCTTAGCGGTTGCCGATGGCACTGTCGTACTCTCCCAATCTGATTACAGCGCCTGGTACGGTTGGCGTTGTGACTGGTATGGTCATCTCGTTGTCATCGAATTAGATGAAAAGTGGCAGGAACAGCCTGTTTACGCCTTGTACGGGCATGTACTCAATCTAAAGGTGGAGGCCGGCGAGCGTGTTTATCGTGGCCAGGAGGTAGCCGAGGTCGGTGTGGGCGGCGCAGCCACCCATCCCCATCTCCATTTTGAAGTGCGTGTGGGAGCGAATGAGTTTGCCGATACGCGTAACCCCATGCTGTGGCTCGATCCTGGACCGGAGCGTGGCGTCATCGCCGGCCGCCTCGTGGACCCCGAAGGACGGCCGTGGCAGGGTGTTCCGCTGGCGCTGGTTAGCCAGGAAAATCAGAGCGAAATCTCTCCTACCTGGTCGTACCTGGGAGACCCGCAAAATTTGGCCAATCCGGATGAAGGATGGGCTGAAAACTTTGTATTCTCCGACGTAAAAGCGGGAGATTATTTTGTGATTACCCAGATTCAAGGCGTCGATTACAAAGTCCCAGTCCAGGTAATCCAGGGTGAGGTCGCCGTTGTGGAAATCATAACTGAGGACTACAAGACGCCGGTCCCTGAAACACGGCAAGAAATCACGCCTACACCGCAACAACTGGAAACCACACCTGCTGCGGAGTATGAGGAAATTACAGTCACACCCGAACTTCAGGATATGACGCCTGTTCCAACGGAGGCATCCTGACCATTGCCTTGTCTTGAGACTGAAGATTGAACATTAAGCGCATTCTAGGCCTGATAATAGTAACCAGGCTCCGGCTCGTTTTAACGGGAACATTGTTCACTTTGTTGGCCGGCTGCACGCTGGGCCAGGATTCTTCTTCAACGACCGCCGGCCCGCAAACGCCCGACTTGACCCCTATACCAATAAATAGTGGGGTGGTTGACCAGACAGAGAACCCCTCTCCGGCAGAGATCTCAGAACCCCTTCCTGAGGAACAATTAACCTTCACCGCACCGCTGCCGGAAGGCACAGCAGCCTCGGCGCCGGACCATTCTCAGCTTATACCAACCGATCTCGAGCGATTTGGAATAGCAATTGCCCGTCTCCAGCCGGATGCAGAAGCGGCTCATGCCCTTGGTTTGCCCTTTGGTTCAACCGTGAATTGGAACGTGATGTTAGAGCCTCCGCAGGTCCCGGCCAGGTTTTGGCAGGTGATCAGAGTAAACGAGGAAAGGATTCCTGTACCAGACTGGGATACGATAGCGGAGGTCTTGGCCGCTTACCCAGGCTCATTTTGGGTTGTCGGTAACGAGCCCGATGTGATCTGGCAGGATAACGTTACGCCGCAGCGCTACGCTGAGATCTACCATGAGACCTATACTTTTATTAAGGAGCATGATCCCACTGCCCTTGTTGTGATTGGCGGTGTTTCTCAGCCTACGCCATTACGCCTCGCTTATCTGGATATTGTTTTAGATACCTATGAATCGACTTATGGCCAACCGATGCCGGTTGATGTTTGGAATATTCATGCTTTTATTCTTCGTGAACAAGAAGATAGCTGGGGGGTTGGTATTCCACCTGGATTTCCGGACAAGGAAGGAATCCTCTATGAAATCGAAGATCATGATGATTTAGAAATCCTTGCCCAAAACATTCGTCAATTTCGAAAATGGATGGCTGACCGTGGTTATGCAGATCGGCCGCTCGCGATAACCGAATACGGCATCTTGATGCCTGATGATTACGGATTCCCTCCAGAGGATGTGGCTACCTTTATGGAATCTACCTTTGATCTGTTTAGCGAAATGGTGGGTGAGGAAGGGTATGCGCTGGATGATCACCGCCTGGTCCAATGGTGGTTTTGGTACAGTCTCTATGATGATACGCTTTATCCGACCGGTAATCTTTGGGACGAAGAAACCGGCCGGCTAACCGACCTGGGCCAGACCTGGGTCAGGTATCTCGCTGCAAGAGAAATCAATCCGCAGATCATAGAACCTGCTGATAACTGATTAAAATCATTGATAGGCTCGCGACTATCCAGCGGCGAATCCGTATAGGAGGTTAGATACGCAGAATGTCATTGTGTTATCTGAATGCGGAGGATTATGATGCAAAAGCAGAGTTCTATTATCATTGGCTTGATCTTGATTGTCGCCGGTATTTTATTCCTTCTTTTTCAAGCTTTTCCAGGCCTGGCGCCGCAGATTGACCTGGCTGTTCATTGGCCGCTGATCATAGTAGGGATTGGCGGTTTTTTGTTGCTGGGGGCCTTGTTTGGAAACCCACCGCTGGCGATTCCAGCTTCGATTCTTTCTGGATTAGGCTTGATTCTGGCTTACCAGAACTGGTCCGGAAACTGGGCGAGTTGGGCTTATACCTGGACGCTAATACCCGGCTTCGTTGGTATTGGCATCATTATTATGGGCTTGCTTGACTGGGAAAACCGAGAAAAGTTAAATGATGGCTTTCGCCTGCTCATCATCAGTTTGGGTTTATTTGTGGTCTTTGGCGGCTTCTTAGGCGCCTTTGGACAGTTTTGGCCTCTCTTATTGATCCTCGGTGGGCTTTTCCTATTATTTCGAGGCCATAGAAATGCAAAGAAAAATGATGATTCTGATCAACCGTTGGAAAAGCATTCCTAGAGGGACAAGCAGACATATATAAAAACTTTGCAACTATCGAACGGAGTTCTCGTAAAGAGGATTAGAAATTAAATTTAGAAAAGCTTTTGAACTTTGGAGGTTTTTTAATAATGAGCGAGAAAAAACTAGTACGTTCCCAAGATGATAAGATGTTTCTCGGTGTTGCCGGCGGCATTGCCGATTATTTCGCAATTGACCCGGCAATCGTCCGTGTGGCATTTGTTCTCTTGGCTCTCTTCCATGGATGGGGCCTGATCCTCTATTTCGTCCTGGCCATTATCATGCCCAAGGGAGAGTCTCCGATCTCGGCTAAGGCCAATGCCTTTGATGAAGAAGAAATAGTAATCAAGGATGCCTAGCCGGACTTATTAACTTGATGCTTATCTCTGGTCCGGCTTAGTAAAGCCTCCTATCTCCTGACACCAGAGACGCATAAACGGCCGTCCCTCGCAGTTTTCGAACTACTGGGACGGCCGTTTTTTTCATGCAAGGCATAAAGCCGCTACTTTACAGGTAGATAGTACCCTTACCACCCCTAAAAACTTTCAAGTATAATGCGCCTATGGCCTCACTCCTACAGAAATTACGAACCTTACTCAAAGCCAGCCTGCACGAAATTGCGGATAAGGCTGTACAGCTAAATGATCTCGCCGTTTACGATCAATACATCCGCGAGGCGGAACAGGAGGTAGAAGAGTTCAAGGCGACCATCGCGCCTCTTTTTGCCCAGGTAATAGCCTCCCGCCGCAGACGAGAAGCGCTTGTGGATAAAGCCGCGGAATATGACCTGGCTATCGACCGGTTTCTTGTCCAGGGCAAAAGCACCGAGGCCATGGTGACTCAAAAACAACTCAATAGTGCCCTGGAACTGATTGAAACCTACGATGCCTCTCTCGAAAGACAGGTTGCTGCCGCCGAGCAGCTCGATGATGTGCGCGTTAAACTGGAAGGGCGGTTGGCCATTGCGCGGCAAGAACGAGAAGAATTAGCTTTCCTGCTGCAGCTTGCGAAAGCCAAAGAGACCTCGGCCAAAGCGATGAAGTCACTGGATTCGCTGATGGGCGAGGGGGACTATGAGGTCGCGCAAGCGGCCGAAAACATCCGCCGCCGTCTCGATCATGCCGATGCCGCCTGGGAAGTGCAGTCAACGAGCCTGGACCGGCAGTTGGACAGTGCTATGCACGATCTGCAAGTTGAAAGCCAGCTGGCGGCGCGTATGGAGCGGCTGGGCCTTGACCAATAAGCGCCGGAGTAGGAACGGGTTGCTCTGGATACGATGAAAACTGCGATTGTACACGATTGGCTCAACCAGATTGGTGGTGCAGAAGATGTGCTCGAAAAACTGGTAGAAATGTATCCCGATGTGCCCATATTCACCTCACTCTATTGGCGCGATGGCATGCCTGACCATTGGCGCCAATGGGATATTCGTACCAGCTTCATCGATCATCTGCCTTTCGCTTATAAGCGACAGCAGCTCTACTTTCCTTTTTACCCCTTAGCTTTTGAGCAGTTTGACTTTCGTGGCTATGATCTGGTTATCAGTAATAAAAGCGGTTTCGGTCACGGAATTATCACCGACACGGAAACATTGCATATCTGTTACTGTCTAACGCCGACCCGGTATGTCTGGCGTTACTATCAGTATGCGGAACAGGAAAATCTTGGCGCTATAACCAGGACTGTCATGCCTTTGTTTTTAACCGGCCTGCGCCAATGGGATCGCCTGGCGGCCGATCGTGTCGATCATTTCATCGCTATATCACAAAACATCCGTCAGCGAATCGCCAAGATTTATCGACGCCGCTCAACTATCATCTACCCACCGGTGGATACCGGCCGCTTCGCTTCCGCTGCGGTCCCGGATGGAGGCACAGAGGATTATTATTTGATTGTCGGGCGGTTGGTGCCTTACCGGCGCATCGATATACTGATCGAGGCTTTTAATAAAATGGAAAAACCCCTGGTTATCGCCGGAACTGGCCGTGACCAGCAGCGGCTGCAAGAAATGGCTGGGCCGACCATTGATTTTCTTGGGTATGTTCCCGACGAAGATCTGCCGGATTTGATGGCCCGCTGCCGGGCTTTTATGTGGCCGGGTGAAGAAGATTTCGGCATTTCACCCATTCAGGCGATGGCTGCGGGGAGACCCGTGATTGCATACGCCGCCGGTGGGGCCCTTGAAACGGTTATTCCCGGCCGTACCGGCATGTTGTTTTATAAGCAGACAGCGCAGGCAATTGTCGAGGCGGTGGAGCAATTCAATGCGTGTGCCCTGGATTCCTGGGCCATCAGCGCTTTTGCTGCCCAATTTGACACGATTGAGTTCAAACGTAAAATGCAGCAGTTTGTAGAAGAAAAATTGGAAGAGCGAAAAAAAGAACTCCAATCAGGGCCGCCGGTTAAGCACCTGAAAACCTGAGAGATTGATAGGCTATGGAAATTCGCCGATTTTGGCAGGTGTTAAAAAGACGTTGGTTGTTGGTGCTGATCCCCGCGATCATTGTGCTGGGAATTGGTTTGCTGACCTACCAGCAGCCCGCGCCTGTTTACGCCACCGGCGTTCGCTTTATTGCCGGCCAGGAACCCGCTCCGGGGACAGACCTGGAGGATGAAGAGCGATATTACAACTGGTTAACCTCCGAATATATCGTGAATGGCCTGACTGATTGGGTGCGCGGCGGGGAATTTGCCACGGCCGTCAGTCAATACCTTGCCGGACAAGGGCTTGACATTCCCGCGCCAGCGATCCAGGCGGGATTAGTCGCCGACAATGCACGCAGCATGCTGACTCTTTCCCTTTCAGGTTCCGATTCCCAACAGCTGGTGGCCATGATGGATGGTGTAATTGTCGTACTCATCACGCAGAATGCGGCCGCTTTACCCCAGTTAGGCGGGCAAAATGCGTTGTTAACCCAGCTCGATCAGCCTACGGTAGTTCAGCAATCATCCGGCATTCGCAGCCGCCTCGATCTGCCGCTGCGCATTCTTCTCGCTCTGCTGGCCGGTGTCGGTTTAGCGCTCCTGGTTGAATATCTGGACCCTACTATTCGCGACCGCCAGGAGCTGCTGGAAATCGGCCTGGAAATCTTAGGAGAAATCCCGAAAAAGTAGTTGGTAGTTAGTTCTAGTCCGCGTCCGATTATTTTTCGCAGGCCACTGACTATCGATTAAGGACTACACTATGCAATTAGGTGATTATGTACGCATCTTGCGCCGTAAAGGATGGATTATTTTATTAGTAGCCATCCTCACCGCGCTGGCCGCTTTTGGTTTCAGCAAGATGCAAACCGAAGTTTACAAGTCAACGTTAAATTTACTGGTTAGGCCGTCACGCACAGACTTCGGCCAGTCCCAGGCTGCCAAGGAACTGCTCAAGACCTATGAAGTATGGCTTTACAGCAGTTACCGTGCCCAGGCGGTGATTGATGAACTCCAATTAGATATGACTGCCCAGGAACTGCTCGGTGATGTTGAGGTTGCTTCCGATAACTACAGCTTTATGGTTTCGCTGGCCGTCGAAAATACGGACCCCAATCTGGCCAATGATATCGCCCGCACCTGGGGAAACCAGCTGATCCAGTGGCAGATAGCGGAAAATGACAAAAACCGCCAGGAAGACCGCATTACGATCGAGTTTCGCGATGATCCGCAGGTCTCGCTTGACCGGCCGAATACGAAAATTAATACCCTGGCCGCTTTCGTTTTCGGCGCCTTGATCGGCGTTATCGTGATCTTCCTGCTCGAATGGTTGGAATCAGGCGTGATCCAGCGTGGCGAGGATGTAGAGCGTTATCTGGAAATCCCGGTCATTGGCACGATACCGCAAGAGTAGCCGGTGATGGCCTAATACGAGAAAATAAACTAGAAAAACTTGCCATCTTTCTTGGTAAAATAAAAAAGATGGCATCTTTCAGGAAAAAAGATGAACCTGATAACATTAAACGACCCCCGTTCCCCTATTAGCGAGGCTTACCGTACCCTGCGTACAAATCTCTCTTTTTACAGCGTGGATGATCCCATCAAGAGTCTCGTTATTACCTCCTCGGCCAGTGATGACGGCAAAAGCACCGTGGCCGCCAATCTTGCCGTCACCATGGCCCAGAGTGGGCGTAAAACGATCCTCGTCGATTGTGATTTGCGCCGCCCTACGCTGGATCAATTATTTGATCTAGAGCCTGAACCGGGTCTCACAAACGTTATTCTTGGGGATTTTGACGGCATCCCGCTGCAAAAAACCGGCGTCGAAAACCTGACCTTGCTGGCCAGCGGCCCCAAGCCGCCGAATCCTGCTGATATGCTGGGAAGTAAACGCATCGATGCTCTAATTGCCGAGTTAACAGGTCAGGCTGATTTTGTGATCCTCGATTCGCCCCCGGCTTTGGCTGTGACCGATGCCGCTGTTCTGGGTGCAAAAGTGGATGGCGTTTTGCTGGTTATCGCCGCCGGAAGAACGCGCCGCGATCACGCAGAGCGCGCTAAGGAAACATTAGAAAAAGCACGGGTACGTATCGTCGGCTCTACATTGACCAATGCGCCGCACGACAGCATGGTAGGCGATTATTACGGATAGCATTTCAGTTTTTCAGATTTTCAGTAGGTCAGCTTCTCTGACCAACTGACTAACTGACAAACTAAGGTTAGGATAACTAGATGAAAGGACTCATACTGAGCGGCGGGACGGGATCTCGTCTATTTCCATTAACTTATAGCAATGCCAAGCAGTTGATCCCGCTTGCCAATAAACCGATTTTATTCCGCGTTATCGAGGCTATTCACGATGCCGGTATTGACGAAATCGGTATTGTTGTCGGCAGCACGGCCGATCGTATCAAAGATGCGGTTGGCAGCGGCGATCGTTGGGGAATTAAAATCACCTACATCAAGCAAGATCAACCCCTTGGCCTGGCGCACGCGGTAAAGGTTTCGGAATCCTTTCTTGGCGACGATCGTTTTGTCATGTTCCTGGGCGACAACGTTATTGAGGGTGGAATCAGTCCTTTGATCCGTCAATTTGCCGACAGCGAATGGAACAGTCAGATTGTGCTGACCAAAATCGCTCATCCTGAGCAGTACGGCGTGGCCGAGTTAGGAGAAGACGGCCGAATCGTGCGCTTGGTTGAAAAACCAAAAGTGCCGCCCAGTAACCTGGCCCTCGTCGGCATCTATATGTTTGACAATAATATTTTTAAGGCAGTCAATGCCATCAAGCCTTCCTGGCGTGGTGAACTGGAGATTACGGACGCCATCCAATGGTTGGTCGATCAGAATTATTCGGTCCACCCCTACGTCCATCGCGGCTGGTGGATTGACACCGGAGCTCCCGGTGACCTCTTAGAAGCCAATGACCTGGTCCTCGAAGAGATCAAATACGGCATCGATGGTTATGTCGATCGCGAGAGCACCGTCGGCCGTCGGGTCAAGATCGAACGCGGGGCGGAAATCATCAACAGCGTCATTCGCGGCCCGTCCATTATCGGCGAGAACGCACGCATCGTGAACAGCTATATCGGCCCCTTCACCAGTGTGAATCATGGCGTCTTAATTGAGGACAGCGAGATCGAACATTCCGTTATCCTGGAAAACAGCCATGTCAAAGACATCGGCACGCGCATCCAGGACAGCCTGATCGGCCGTGATGTGACCATCTCTCGTTCGCCGATCAAGCCCAAGGCCCTAAAACTGACCCTGGCCGACCACAGCAAAGTCGGAATTTTGTAGCACAACGTTCACGTTGTGCATGTCCGGCAGCCCTAAGGATGCCCTAAATGCGCGCCTTAATTCAAAGAGTCACCAACGCTTCCGTAACCGTCGACAATCAGGTAGTCGGCCGTATCGGCAAAGGCTTTATGATCTTGCTCGGCGTCACCCACAGCGACAGCGAGGCTGAAGCGCAATGGCTGGCTCGAAAAATCGCCGGCCTGCGCGTTTTTGATGACGAAGATGGCAAAATGAACGCCGCATTGGCCGACGTCGATGGTGAAATCCTTGTCGTCTCCCAGTTTACGCTCTACGGCGATGCACGGAAAGGAAGACGGCCGTCTTACACCGACGCCGCGCGCCCCGAACAGGCCGAACCCCTGGTAGATTATTTCGTCGATCAACTTCGGAGAATGGGATACAATGTTGCCTCCGGCGTCTTCGGAGCCCATATGGATGTCGAAATCCATAACGACGGCCCGGTGACGTTAATGGTGGAGCGGGAAGCCCCCCCAATAGGATTTAACAAAATTTAGAAACCCTAGAAACCTGGTTTTTATTGGCTTTAGGTCAGTTCTCCATCAGGAGTGTGAAAAACCGGGTTTCTAAAAGTGGTGGTTATCATGAAAAAAATTTCAATTACCCTATTCCTATTACTAGTCATCACGACACTCCTTGCCGCATGTTCCTCCGGTCCGGCGGCTGAAGAAGCCCCCGCGGATGCCGAGGCTGTTGCTGAAGTTGAAGAACAGCCGACGAAAGCGCCGACGGCAACGAAAGAGCCAAGTCCCACGCCTATTCCGCCGACGCTGACCAACACACCCAACCCGGAGCATACGCTCACGCCGACGCCTTTGCCCACCTCGACTCCCACGGCCACGCCGACCAATACGCCCGTACCCGACGAATGGCTCACCCCGGCCCCTCATGTGCAGGGCATTGAACAATCCCCTTACGCGGAGAGCGAGTGCAGCGACCGCTTCCCCTGCAACGAGGATGCCGAAGCATGGGCGGCGCGAATCACCGTCCCCGAAGGGTTTAAAGCTGAATATTTAGCTTATATTCCCAATGCCGACCATCCCGATCGCGCGGCTCAGCTGACGACCATCACCTATGGTCCTGACGGGCTCCTTTACGTAGGCACGATGCACAGCGGCATCTATACCGTCGACCAGGACGGCAATGTCGAACTTTATTATCGCGACGTGGAAGTGCCCACCGGTCTCGCCTTCCAGCCCGGCACCGATCGTCTCTACGTGTCTAATCGTGTGCTGGACCGCAACGTCGACGGCGAAGCGCAGGTTTCAGTCATTGTCGACGGCCAGATGGAAACCCTTTTTGCCGGGCTGCCCTGCTGCTACGTGGGTATGCATGGCCCCAATGGCATCGCCTTCGGCCCTGACGGCTACGGCTACGTGGGCATCGGCGGACGCGCCGACCACGGCGAGATCCTGGACGGTTCCAATACGCCTGATGAGATGCAGCCCCTGGAAGCCATCATCTTGCGCTTCAGCCCTGACGGCAGCGAGATGGAGCCCTATGCCTGGGGATTCCGCAACCCTTACGACATCGCCTGGGACGCCGATGGTAATCTTTGGGCCACGGAAAACGGCCGTGATGGCGAAGTACCGGATTATCTCTTCAAAGTAGTACCGGGCAGCCAGCATGGCTATCCCTATTTCGAATGTGACGGCTGCCGCGGCATCCCTGATGACATCGAGCTTGTTCCCCCGGTTTACGAATTCACGCCGCACTCCGTGGACGCCGGTCTCACAAACTATCTGTACAACGATTTCCCCGGCTATTACAACTCTTTGTTCACCGTATTATGGACGGCCATGGACTTCGCCGAACGCGTCGTGCGCATCACACCAGATGGCGAAATCAGCACCTTCGCCACCGGCTTCGCCGCACCGCTGGACATCACTACCGGCCCCGACGGTGCCTTATACATTGTTGATTACTACACCGGCATCATTTTCAAGATCAGCTATGAAGGCTGATTTGACAGTTTAGACTGTATTCTGATAGGGGCGCATCGTGGAGCGCCCCTTTTGTTATTTCAAATCATACCGCAGCTCTGTAACTCTGCCACTTGCCACTTGCAACCCTACCTTCTGCTCGATGATTGTTTCAGAAAAATAAGAAACAATCATCGAACAATCATATGTGGTCCTTCCAAGTATTTTAGGTATTGACCTCGACAAGATAGGTATGGGTGGGGGTATAATTTAGGTATGAGTGAAAGACTGGAAAAAGAAATTGCTGCGCGCCTGTCGGACGTGCAGGAACGTATCGACCAATCGGCCGATCGCGCCGGCCGTGATCCCGCCGAAATAACCCTTGTCTCCGTGACCAAAACCTGGCCCGTCGAGGTGCTTACTGCCGCCTATAATATTGGCGTTCGCAATGTCGGCGAGAACCGCGCCGAAGAGCTGGCGCGCAAACGCGTCGCGCTGCAAGAAACCCTCCCCTCAGATGATCCCCTGATCTGGCACCAGATCGGCACGTTGCAAAGCCGCAAGACTGCGCTCGTAGCTGAAAATGCGGATTTCTTTCATGCCCTGGACCGGGTAAAAATTGCCAACCGCTTATCCTCGCAGCTGGTCGAAATCGGCCGTGAACTGCCGGTCTTGTTGGAAGTGAATTTATCTGGCGAAGCCTCCAAATCCGGCCTGAATGCTAATAATTGGGAAGAAAGCGCAACTCAACAGGCTGAGCTGCGTAAAGTCATACAGAATGTGGCAGAGCTTCCCGCGTTGCAGCTCCAGGGACTGATGACCATGGCCCCTTGGGACGTAGAGGAGCCGGTGATTCGGACCGTATTTCAACGGACTCGTCTGCTGCGCGATTGGCTGGTTGAAGAACTGCCCGGATTGAAATTGCCGCACCTTTCAATGGGCATGACCGATGATTTTGAGATTGCTGTTGAAGAAGGGGCGACAATGGTCCGCATTGGCCGGGCGATATTTGGCACCCGTCAAACGACCTAGCTGATCATCCAAGTACCAGGCACTTTCCTAAGCGAAGCGGCAGTGCCAGGCATCTGAAAAATTTACCATTATTTGGAGAACAACCATGTATTTATTGATTCAAGTCATCAACATTATCTATTGGATACTCGTTATCCTGCTTTGGGCGCGCGTCATCTTTTCCTGGGTACGCCCGGACCCCTATAACAAAACCTGGGGCCCGATTGTGCGCTTTATTTATCAGGCCACCGAACCATTATTAGCGCCGATCCGCCGCCTTTTACCCAACATGTCCGGCCTGGACCTCAGCCCCATGATCCTGTGGTTTATCCTCTACTTAGCCCGCAATTTATTGATCGGTTTCCTGGTTTAATCTAACCCTTAACGCAAATAAAAAAGGCTAAGAGAATAACCTCTTAGCCTTTTTATTATCTATTGAGGGTTGGTAACCGGTGACTGGTAACTGAAAACTGCTCACTTTCTCCTTAGCGCAGTCCCGTCAAACTCCGCGCAATAACCATCCTCTGAATTTCGCTGGTGCCCTCGTATATCTCCGTGATCTTGGCATCACGGTAGTAACGTTCCAGGGGTAATTCCTTGCTGTAGCCCATACCGCCGTGAATCTGGATCGCTTCTTTGGCTACGAAGTTGGCCGTCTCGCTGGCAAACAGCTTGGCCATGCTCGCTTCCATGGAGTAGCGCTCGCCTGTCTCCATCGAACGCATCTTAGCTAGGCAGGCCTGGTAAATGAGCAGACGGCTGGCATCAATGCGCGTTTTCATATCGGCCAGTTTTTGCTGGATCATTTGAAACTGACCGATTTTCTGGCCGAAGGCTTCACGCTCTTTGGCATATTCCACGCTGGCCTCAAAAGCAGCTTCGGCGATTCCCAAAGCCTGGGAGGCGATGCCGATACGGCCGGCATCGAGCACGGTCATGGCGATTTTGAAACCTTCTCCTTCTTCACCTAACCGGTTCTCGACCGGACATTGGTAGTTGTCAAAGATGATTTCACTGGTAGCGCTGGCACGGATACCCAACTTAGGTTCCTTTTTTCCCCGTTCGAAACCGGGCTGATCCGCTTCGATTAGAAAGGCGGTGACACCGCGATGCCCTTTTTCAGGTTGAGTCATTGTAAAGAGCACGAGATAGTCGGCAACCGGCCCTGAAGTGACCCATGATTTTCGGCCGTTAATCGTGTAATGTTTGCCGTCTTCATTGAGCACTGACCGGCTGCGCATCGTACTGGCATCACTGCCGCTCATTGGCTCGGTTAAACTGTAAGCCCCGATCTTCTGGCCGCTGGCGATGGGCAGGACGAACTTTTGTTTTTGCTCCTCCGTGCCAAAATTTAAAATCCCATGGCAGTAAAGCGAGTTGTTTACTGACATGATCGTCCCATGGCTGGCATCCGCTTTACAGATTTCAGTCAGCGCCAGGGAATAAGCCAGCGTATCCATGCCGACGCCGCCATATTCTTCCGGTACTTCGATACCCATAAAACCCAATTGGCCCATTTGGCGTATCGTTTCTAGGGGAAATTCCCCCGTCTCGTCAAAATGGGCTGCGATTGGGGCAATCGATCCCTGGGCAAAATCCCGCGCCGCCTCCTGGATCATTTTGTGCTCTTCAGTTATGAATGGGAACATTGTTTCTCCTCTTGATCTTGATCGCAAGATGCTGATTTTCTCCCCCGGTCACATGTGATTTATTTAAAAAGGGAAATTGGCATCTTTTTCTATAGCCGGCACCTTTTATTCGCTAATACGATTATTCAAAATTTGTTTGCGCTTTCTGTTGGATCTTATCCATCAACGCCGTGAAATCTTCGGCCGTTAACTCCAATCCCTCTTGCCAGCGCCGGCGTTCGGCGATCCAATATCGGCCGTCCGCACCGGCGAGCAATTCTGAAGATATTTCCGGCCTGTTCGGCGCGCTCCAACGCCGCGCGCCGCTTTCTTTGTAAGCCTGGACCAGGGATATTTGGTGAAAAGGTTCGATAAAGTTCTTCTTTCCAAGCCAGAGTTCAGCTTTTTCAGGTGGTAGGTATGTATAAGTGATGAGACGCTCTCCATCCTGCTGGATCTGGTTGGCCATGCAATACCATTTATCAGAAACCAGTCTCTCTCTCCCAGCTTTAGGATAGCCCTTAAGTTTAAAATACCAGTTGGTCAGGTTTAGCGGCTTTGAAAAAGTGATATCGCGACTTTCCGTGAGGCCGGCCTCATTTTCAGCTGCCTCAAAGTGCAGACCCTGGTCACTCAGTTCAATTTTCAATCCGCTCGTCCAGGTCTTTTTCAAATAGTTCTCAACCAGCCATGCGCAGCCCATAGCAATTGGGAAAGCGCCTATACAGGAGATAACGGTTGCAAATTCTAGGAAAATGCTCCCTTGAGCGAATAGTCCCAGCAGAACACGAATCAAGAGAAAGCCTCCTATCAGGCCTAGAAAAATCGTCAAAAGGACGGTCATGCGAATTCCACCATGTTCAGGATCCGCATGCAAGATTTGAGTAGTGGAAGCTGTCTCATTCATGAAACCGATTGTAACATTTCGCTCATAGGCTGTCAGCATCCAACTGATAGCAGCAGGCTGCCAGAGATCAACTGACGGCTGACCGTTGACCACTAGCCAGGTATAATTGCATTATGTTACTCATCCTGACCCACGAAAAGGCAGATTTCGATGCCATAGCCTCGCAGTTAGGCGCGAAAAAGTTGTTCCCGGAAGGCACCCCACTGCTGCCCAGAGACCTCAATCGCAATGTGCAGCAGTTCCTGAATTTATACTGGGATGCGCTGCCGTTTATGCGCGCCGAGGATTGGCGCCGGCGGCGAATCGATGAAGTTGTGTTGGTGGACACCGGCAGCATCAACAGCGTGCGCGGCATGGTCAGGGAACCCCATGCGCGCGTTATTGACCATCACATGGACTATACCCCGCGGCCGGGATGGGTCTACCAGGTCGAACCAGTTGGAGCGACGACCACATTGTTGGTCGAGGAACTCCAGGCGAGCGGACTTTCCCTGACAACAGAAGAAGCCACCCTGCTTTTGTTGGGAATTTATGAAGATACGGGCTCCCTGACCTATGACACATCGACAGCAAGGGATGCCCACGCCGTGGCTTGGCTCCTGGAACAGGGTGCGAAGCTTGATGTTGTTCGCCGTTTTCTAACGGTTCCGCTTACACCGCAGCAGCAAGCACTCTATGATGAATTACAGTCTAATATCCGCTGGCATCGTCTTCATGGGCAGACTGTGGCTGTGGCCACGGCCGTTGCGCCTGAGGACTTTAAGGATGAAATATCCTCCGTCGCTCATCGTCTGCGCGAAACATTAGTCCCCGGCGGGCTTTTCGTCCTGGTGCAGCTGGGAAGCGATGTGCAGCTGGTCGCGCGTAGTTCTCATGAAGGTGTCGATGTCTCAACCGTGGCGCGCGGTTTGGGCGGCGGTGGGCACAGCCGCGCCGCGGCCGCCCTGGTTGTCAACGAAAACGTCGCAGAGACAGCGCGCCGTGTAGAGGCGATGTTGCCTTCAATTATTAAGCCAATGGCCAGCGTCTCCGAAATTATGTCTTACGGCGTGCAGACTATCACACCGCAGACCACTGTAGATGAGGCCTTGCAGCAAATGCTGCGAACCGGCCATGAGGGCTACCCTGTCGTTGATCCCGCAAGCGGCCGAATAACCGGGTTATTAACCCGCCGCGCCGTCGATCGGGCCGTGAACCACGAGATGGGAGATCTTCCGGTTGAGCGCGTAATGCAGGCCGGTGATTTCACTGTCAGACCGTCGGAATCCATAGAGCGGGTGCAGGAGCTTATGCTGCGTGAAGGGTGGGGGCAGATACCGGTTGTGGCTGAAGATGAAGATGGGCAGGAGAAAGCTTCGCCGCCTATTGGCATTGTCACCCGCACCGATCTGCTGAATTACTTGTTCCGCCCTGTTGAAGACGCTTCCGAGAAAGACATAAAAGCGCTCATGGAAGACTCCTTGTCCCCGCCATTATGGGCGATGGTGAAGGTTGTAGGCGAAGAGGCGGCAGCCTTAGGTATGCCCCTTTACTTCGTCGGTGGCCTTGTACGGGATCTGCTCCTGGAAAAGCCTCCTATTGATCTGGATATGGTCGTGGAAGGAGATGCCATTGATCTTGTTGACCGTTTGCAAGAGAAATTTGGCGGAGAAGTGCACACGCATGAACGATTTGGAACCGGCAAATGGTTTATAACGCCGGATATCTGGCAAAAGGTTCAGCAGCGGGCCGGAATTGCATCTCTCAGGGAGTCCCAACATAGCGAACTGCCGGAATCGATTGACTTTGTAACCGCACGTTCAGAATTTTACCAGGAACCATCAGCGCTCCCGCAGGTTGAGCGCGGTTCGATTAAGTTAGACCTTCATCGCCGGGACTTCACCATCAACACCCTCGCTTCCCGACTGGATGGCGCTCATTTAGGCGAGTTGTTGGATTTCTATGGCGGGCAGCGCGATTTGGAACGCGGCCTCATTCGGGTTTTACATAGTCTAAGCTTCGTGGACGATCCCACGCGAATCCTTCGTGCCGTGCGCCTCGAGCAGCGCCTGGGCTTTGATATTGAACCACGCTCGTTGGAGTTAATTGAGAGCAGCCTGCCGATGCTGGATCGCGTTACCGGCGATCGCATACGCCATGAGATCGAACTTGCGCTGCGAGAGGCAGACCCGATTCGAGTCATGGAACGTCTGGCGGAACTGGGTATTATGGAGCAAATCCAGCCGGGCCTGGCTTGGACGCCGCAGTCGGCCGTTTATTTCTCCCTCGTGCCTGAGTATCGCCAGAATCCAATCTGGAATGACGTTGTACCGGATGAATCAATTGAGTTCTTATACTTTGCCTTGTGGTTGGTCGCGCTTCCTGAGGATGTGCAGGAAGCCACGGTCGATCGCTTGCACGTCAGAAAAGCGACACGGGAAGATGTGCTGGCCGTTAACCAGCTTCTTGATGAGCTGCTTGCTTTACCGGTTGATGCCTCGCCGAGCGACATCACGGCCGTTTGCGAAAAATCTAAGCCTCGTGTTCTGTTGGCGGTGCGTATCGTGCTGGAGGATGAGCCTGAGGGTGAATGGCTGGATCGTTATTACAGCGAGTGGCGTTTTGTGAAAACGGAATTGACCGGTGATGATCTAAGAACCATGGGCCTCGCACCGGGTCCTCAATTCGCCCACTTGCTGGACGAACTGCTCGCAGCGAAGCTCGACGGTCGTATCCATGACAAAGAAGGTGAAGTCGCTCTGCTAAACGATCTCCTGGCCTAAATAGGCGACTGCTCGTTCCTGATCTCCATCCATATAGAGATGTAAGAGACGGCCGTTAGAAACTGCCGCGATATCAATGACCCGCAGATAAGCTTCCAGATTTTTGTCCTCTGGAACGAGTTCGGCCAGACTGTTCGCAGAATCGCGGAAGAATGACCAATTTATTTCGCTGTGTTCCTCGTCCGGCCAGAGTGCCAGGGCTAAAATGCGCGACTCTACCAAATCGTTGAAGAAATGCGTGCCCAAAGATAATTCCGGGTGGCTGCCACCTTCCGAAATACCGATTTCAACTAAAGCTTTGGTGTTATAGATATCGCCATAAGTGACATGCACTCCCAGATCTAGATTGGAGCTGCCCCAGCGACCTGGACCCATGAGGATAAAATTCTCATCTTTCAGTTTCTGATTCAAACGGCAAACAGCACGGCCGAGTTCGCGCTTTATAACCAAATCCGGCACCTGTTTGTAAGCGACGGGATCGATAAATACCACATAACGGATGTTTTCCGTTTTGCCGTCTGAAACCAGCCAGTTAGTTTCAAATAATATGTCCTCCTCGGGAATATCTTCCGGTATTGAAACAACCAGGTGTTCTGTTTGTTGGCTGAGGGGCCGGCACTGCAAGATATGCAGCTGATAATCGCGCCTTGGTTGGTTGGGAATAATTTCCACGATAAATTCAACATCCACGGGCTGGCCGTAGCTGCGTTCCAGGTGAAAGAGGGCCATACGCATCAGTTTGACAAAACGCTTATCTTCGGTCAGCTTGTTGAATGTGATTACCAGATCATCATCTTCACCGAGGAAGCCACCGGCCATGATATCCTGCAAATAATCCCCTCTATCAATGGAGGCGATCAGGTTAAGGTTGGGGTAATCGGGTCCTAATACCTCATCTATATGCAGCGTTTCGAAAGTGTTGCTATCTAAATCTAGAACATCGACCAGGTGTTGGGAATATTGTCGGATGGCCTGTACTGATGGGTCGGGCCTCATTTGTGGATGGCTCAGGGCGACTAATCGAGGATAGTCATTATCCGCCCGGTTAACGGCTCTTGTTCCCAATCCCCATACCAGGCGCATGAAACCATCATCACGCCGGATATTGGGGTTCCAAAGGTAGGGATTATGGCTATAGGCCACGCCTGAGATTGAGGGCAATAAATAATGACCATAGGGATCTCCCAGAACCGGCTGGATAATCACACACATGCGTTCGTCGTAATCGAGCAAATCATGCTTTTTGCGATAGAGCAGGGCGTCAGGATTTGAAAGACTGGCATAAATACGGCGAATTCCGTTTAGCAGCTCTTCCAGGCTTTCCTGATCACTTCCCTGGTTGGGGCAAAAAATCGAAACATATTTCCCGGCAAACGAAAATCCAAAGTTGTCTTCCAGCAAGCTGGAGGATCTGACAATAAGCGGAACGCCTCTAAATTTAACCAAAATTTCGCGCAGGCGATCGACGATTGATTCCGGAAATTTACCTTTGAGATATTCTTGAACAAGTTTTGGATACTCGGAGCGAATTTCCTCAATCGGTCGGTATTTCTGGTTCATATAGTGATCAAGATTATTCATGACGCTGAAATCATAAATAACCTGTGAACCGATAAAATAAGATTCGGGGATCTGTACCATATGACTGATATCAGCCCCAATTTCCGGACCCTGCTCGCGCAGAATCTTCCAGGCCAGGACAATACCCGCCGCTTTCCCGCCAATTTTTCCGCCGCCGATTAAACGTCGGTATACACGTCGCAGATCGGAAATCGTCAGAACATTTTTGGCGATCCCAATAAATGGAAGCTGATCGCTGATCATGCGCTTGATCAGTACAACTTTAATTTCTTCCAGATGATGCTGCACCGGCTTACGCTCCGGCTCGGGGAGTGCCTCATAAATCTCGCCCTGCCGGAAAAGAAGTTCCCAGGGTGCAATTTCCGGATTAAAGGTCAATTCCGTGATTTTCGGTTGGACCGGCCGTTTGCTCAGAACCTCCTGGATAATCTGTTCCAGTAAGGCTATTCCCAGGCTGTTCGCGAAGTAAGCGTCCGTATGAACCTCGCGAATTCTTTCCTTGCGCAGTTCCCACTTATCGGTCTCTTCCTGTGTATACGGTTCATAGACGCCTTCACGACGTTGTGAATCAATGGCCAATTCTTGCACTTCACGTTCAAAATCAGCCTGGCTAACCACACCGCGGCGAAATAGGTCTTCGCGCATCCGGGTGCGGATTGTATCGGCAAGGATGGGGTATTGAGCCAGTTTGACGTAAACGTCGATGGTTGGCGTTATGCTGCGTAAGGTGGTTGTGGGCATAATGACATCTCCTGGCTGTGCTGCTTAAAATGTCGATAAGGTTGATTTTGTACCGTCGCTATCCTGCCAATCGCCTTGTGCCAGGAATCCAACGGCGCGATCGTTACGGCCGTCCATGGAAATGTTCACTCGCTGATTTCCTGGCAAAGAAGCCACATCAATCACGCGTAAGTAACGTTCAAGTTCCGCGTCCTCCGGCTGGATCCGCGCGAGCATGTTAGGCGACTCGCGGAAAAAAGCCCAGTCGAATTTTGATCCTTCCTCTCCAATGTGCAGAGGTAAGGAATGAATACCCGCTTCCACCAAATCCTGAAAAAAGTGGGTGCCGTAAGAGAGTTCCGGTAACTGACCGTTATGGGCAACGGCCATTTCGATGAGAACCTTCGTGTTATGGATATCGGCGTAGGTAACCTGCACTCCTAGATCGATATTAGTGCTTCCCCAGCGACCTGGACCCATCAGAATGTAGGATTCATTCTCAAAGCGCCGGTTCAAGCGGCTGATTGCCCGGCCAAGAGCATGCTTGTCGGGAATCGTGCACGTCCGGTAGGTCAGGGGATCGACGAATACAATGTAACGGATTCCCTCTGCGCCACCGTCGGGAATCAATTCGTGAGCAGTGAATAGAATGTCTTCGTCCGCCAACTCTGCCGGAATGGTTACGTAGCTTTCCTCTTTTCGCTGGCTGAGTGGACGGCATTGCAGGATGCTCAGTTTGTAATCCGGTTGGGGATATTTCGGGATGATTTCCAGTGTAAACTCCACATCAACCGGTAGATTATAGGCATTCTCCAGATGCTTGAGTACATTGCGCATCATGTAAACAAATTTCTTGTTTCGGGTCAAGTAATTAAAGGTCAGAATATACTGCTCGTTCTCGGCGAGAATGCCTGAAGAAAGAATATCTTGTACGAAATCACCTCTATCCATCGATGCGACATAGCGGAGATCAGGAAAATCCGATTGCAGTAAATCGTGAACCGGTATTGTTTCAAAGCTGTTTTTCTTCAGGTTAATTGTATCTACGTAAAACTGGGAATATTGGCGGATTGCTTCGGCCGTCATTTCCGGCCGCAGTTGGGGATGGCTGAGGGCGATCATGCGTGGGTAATCGTTGGCGACGCGATCAACCGCCCGCGTGCCCATCCCCCAAACAACGCGCAGGAAACCTTCTTCCCGCCTGATCTTAGAATTCCAACGGAATGGATTTTCGCTGAAAGCGACGCCGGCCATAGATGGGAAAAAATAGTCGCCATATCTTTTGCCGCGAACACGCTGTAGCAGTATCGCCATTCGCTCATCATAATCTATCAAATCATGTTTCTGGCGGTACAGCAAGGCATCCGGATTGAGCGTACTGGCGAATACAAGCTTGATAGCGCGTAATAAATCTTCCAGGTTTTCTTCGGCCGTTCCCTGATTGGGACAAAAATAGCTGTTGTATTTACCGGCGAAGGCGTAACCGAAATTATCCTCCAATAAACTTGATGAGCGCACGATGATCGGATCGTCGCCAATCTTTCGCAAGACATCCCGCAGACGTTTGACGATCTTGGCTGGAAACTCGCCTTGCAAATGAGCATCGACGATATTCGGGTATTCTTCGCGAATTTCAGGGAGCGGTCTGTACTTCTGGTTCATCAAGTGATCCAGGCTGTTCTTCAGCCGGAATTCATAGAGCACTTCCGTGCCTAAGAAGTAGGAGTCCGGTATCTCAATCGCGTCGCTGAAATCTTCCCCTGTTTGCGGATCAGGTTTTTGCAAAATGCGCCAGGCGAGCAGCAGCCCGGCCGATTTGCCGCCGATCTTCCCTTGGCCGATACGCCGCCGGTAAATGCGGCGCAGGTCGGCGATACTAAATATTTTTTTGGCGACTCCGATGTAAGGTAAATGGTCACTGATAAGACGCTTGATCAAGACAACTTTGATCTCTTCCAGGTGATGGGTAACCTTTTCAAGTTCTTCCTCCGGAAGATTTTCATATAGTTCCCCCTGGCGGAACAAAAGCTCCCAAGGTGCGATCTCCGGATTGAACCTGAGTTCGGCCGTATCGGTGGGCGCCGGTTGGTCGGAGCGCACCTGAGATATGATTTGTTCGAGCAGTGTACTACCCAGATTGAATGCAAAGTAGGCGTCGGTTAGATAATCACGAATGCGTTCCTTGCGTTTCTGCCATATATTCGCTTCTTCCTGGACAAATGGATCCAATAATCCTTCCCGTCTTTGCGATTCAATGGCGTTCGCCTTTACCTCAGCTTCAAATGTTTCCCTGGTTATAATCCCGCGTTGAAACAACTCCTCACGCATCTGCAAACGAATACGATCCGCAAGTACCGGGTAATGAGCCAGCTTAATATAGATATCAATGGCTGGTGTCGTGCTTTGCAGTGGTGTATTTATTGGCATAGGAAGTTCATCTCTTGGCACATTATAGCAGGAACAAAAACCAATTGTGATTGTACCTTACTCGCTCTCACATACTGGTCGCTGTGGCTGGATTTTTCCGATAGACTTACAATTACCTTGTGGTTTTGTTTGCTCTCTTTAGAAAGGAAAAATGGGTAAGAAGATGGCAGAGATGGCAGAAAACGACCTGGACGATGATATCATTTCCGAGACCGAGAATTATGTCATATGGCGTAGTCGAGATGACGACGGCTATTATTATCACGTTGTCTTGGGAGGCGTAACCCTCAATCTAGACTCGGAAGAATGGAATGAACTCGTGTTGTTGATCAAAGGCGCAGATTCTTAGGGGAGAGCGTGCCTTTTTATCAGAAAGTACCGGATTTAACCGGTCTGCGCTGGCCGTGAAAATAGAGTAAGGGTGAGGATATGAGCCAAGAGGGAGCCATCGAATATGTCTTGATGATTCGCGATCTGGCGGAAGAAGATCGTCCGCGAGAGCGTTTGCTGCATGTGGGAGAGAAGGCCTTATCAACGGCCGAACTGCTGGCGATTACGATTCGCATTGGCACTCCCGGCAACAGTGCTTTGCGGTTAGCGGAACAATTACTGGTGCGCTTTGGCGGTCTTCCAGGTTTGGCCCGAGCCTCTGTTAATGAATTAGCCACCGTGAACGGCATTGGACCGGCAAAAGCAGCGGAAGTGAAAGCCGCATTGGAGATGGGCAGGCGAATGATGGCCGCTACCCCGGCGGAACGGCCGAAAGTCAGTTCCCCTGCGGATGCCGCGAATTTATTGATGTCGGAAATGATGCTGCTTGAACAGGAACACCTGAGAGTGATTTTACTCAACACGCGCAACGAGGTCTTAGGTATGCCTACTATCTATCAGGGGAGTTTAAATACATCCGTGGTGCGCGTTGCTGAACTTTTTAAAGAAGCAATCAGAGCCAATGCCGCCGCCGTCATCGTGGCCCATAACCATCCCTCCGGTGATCCCGCCCCATCACCCGAAGATATCAGCGTCACTCGACAGTTAGTTAAGGCCGGGACCCTGCTGGATATTTCTGTGCTTGATCACATAGTCATTGGCCATAGACGTTATGTTTCTTTGAAAGAAAGAAGACTGGGTTTTGACGAGTGATCCCATGAAACCGAGAAAAATCGGACGGGCTTAATTAACGATCAGTGTGACATCCATCACATCAGTAATAAAACTGTGCCCGGAGGCGATCAGGGAAATACTCTCAATCTGTCGCGGTGGAGCCGCTCCCTGGCGGGCCAGTTCCTCTCGTAGATCGATTTCAAAGAAGAATTCCTGGCCTAACTGTGCCCGTTCATGATTCTTTTGGATGAGTGCGCAGGAAACACATGCGCCCGGCGTCATATTGTCGTCGATTTCACCGCTGGCGAAAAAGCCCTGCTGCCAGGTCTGGCTGACCCCGTTCTCGTCGATGTAATTAACACGTACGAAAAGAGGACACTCACTTCCTTGAATACCGCAGACACCAAGGCTTTGTTCAACAATGCGCAAGGTCAACATTAACCGCAGTGATTCAAAATCGCTCACGCTTTGATTGAGTGATTGCGTCACCCGCGCATCAGCGTGGCCGATGCCGTTGCGTTCAAAACGGAGAACCGGTTCGCCGTTTAAGCGTGTTACCTCTGTTTTTCCTTCGGGTTGATCGTCAAGTTCAACGAGCCAGGCATATTGCGCCCAATTATTGAAGCCCTCCGAGAAATCACCATTTTTAATCAAGTTTCGTTCCGGGTTCAAAGGACCTCTGGGCACTGACCCGGTGGGAATTTCAGCCCGTTCGCCTGCTTGAAGCATCAAGGATTCATCCTCAGCCATTATAGCCGCCATGCCTTCGTAGACATTGAGTTGCGTCGCCTGGTTATTTACCTCAACTGCATACTGGCCGGGTTCATTAATCGTGACCGTGCCCTGGGGGGTTAAGAAGTTGATGGTTAGGGGAGGGGTATCTGTCTCTGGGTCCAAGAGGTTTACCCGAAGCCGTCCGCTCTCTAGTTGATAATCGGTTTCAATCTCCACGTTGCTCCAGTTAAAGCGCGGCGCTATTGCCTGCTCAATTCGCACCGTGGAATTCCCATCTATCGTAAGACGGGCGAAAAGTTCTTCCTGGTTGGGGTCCATGACGTGGAGAAGAGCGGTAGCGGTTGCATCGGTTAAGATGCTGGATCCGGATTCAACAAATTCTTCGTTTTCCCCGGCAATGACCGCCCGGCGAACCCCAGATTCGTTGTCAACACCTACGGTGCCTTCGTTAGCCTGGATGGTGGTGATTAAGTCCCGGGTGGCATTACGGATATAGGCGTTTACCGCGACGGGAATAGTGATGCTGATCAACAAACAAATGGAAAAACTGCCGATCAGGAATGCCCAGGCTAACCGTTGACGGCCGAGTTGATATTCTTCGTCGTTCATAAATTACGGATGCTAAAGGTTGAAAATTCGCCGGTGGCCTCCAGCCAATCGGATTGCATATTGTTGACATATGCATGAGGCGGACCATCTAGTAAATAGTTATTGAATTCTCTCAACTTTTCCGGCGAACCTTCTGCTACCACTCTAACTGAACCATCCCAATGGTTCGCGACCCAACCGGTCAGCATCAATTGGCGTGCTTTCTTGCGTGTATAGTACCGGAATGAAACCCCTTGCACGTAGCCTGTTACAATGGCTTCCAGTCTTTTATTCATGCCACTGATTATACCTTAACTGTTTCATTAGGTTCGCTGAGCGCACGCAAAATTCGCCCGGCGATTCCTGGCCCTTCATAAACCAAAGCGGTGTAAATTTGTACAAGAGAGGCACCGGCATCCAACCTGGCCTGAATATCATCGGCCGTGAAGATGCCTCCAACGCCGATGATTGGCAGTTCGCCGTTTGTTTCCCGAGCGATGGTGCCAATAATTTCTAGACTTCGCGCAGACAATGGTTTTCCACTGAGCCCACCGGTTTCGTCGCGGTTTGCACTCTCTAATCCATTACGCGCGATCGTGGTATTGGTTGCGACAATACCGTCAATTTTATTGTCGATTGTAACCTGGAGGATTGCAGTGAGTTCCGTGTCGCTTAAATCCGGCGCAATCTTGACCAGCAGCGGTCGCGGCTTGATCTGCAATTTGGCTGCCTGGCTTTTGTTTTCAGCCGATAGTGTTCCCAGTAAGTCGCCTAAATATTTTTCCCCTTGCAGTTTACGCAGTTCAGGTGTGTTTGGGGAACTGATATTAACAACCAGGTAATCTGCGAATGGGAAAACAGTCTGCAATACCTGGACGTAATCTTTATCCGCCTGAGCCAATGGGGTTTCCTTTTGTTTCCCAAGGCTAACGCCCACTACATAATCCCTTTCTTTTTCTGATAAAGCTTTGAGTCGTTGACTGGTTGGACTCATTCCCTCACTGGGAAAGCCCATACGATTGATAAGGGCATCATCTTCCGGCAGTCGAAAAATACGCGGTCTTTCGTTCCCCGGTTGTGCTTGAGGTGTGATTGTGCCCACTTCAATATGGCCGAAACCAAGAAGGGCTAAACCCGCCGTTACCTGAACCTCTTTGTCGAACCCGGCGGCGACACCCAGGCAATTCGGGAACGTCAGACCGAACAGATTGACGGGCCGGCTGGGTAATGGCCCGGCAATTCGCTGCAGAATAGACCGTCCCACCATCTGGCTCTGAGCCAGGGCAAGCGCCGAAACTGTACGGTCATGGGCCGTCTCTGCATCTGTATGTTTAAGAAACGGAAATAAAAAACGTTGGTAGTTGTTTCTCTTTCTCAAATCTGTACCGTCTGATTATGCTTAATCGAAAAAACTGTTAATCACTTGCCCGCCGGCGGAAAAACCAAAATGCCAGAAGCGAGACGATGCTCCCTAAAATTACCACCATTGAAATTTGCAGCACTTCTTTTGGGGTACGTAAGGCATGCTCTTTGCTAACGACACTTTTTTCGTCATCCGCTTTGCCGGCCAGCAAGCTTTGCCAGTCGGGGATTTTACTTCGGGGGGGTAGACTATAGCAACCTTCCCAGATTCGTCTATACGCTTGTACTTCTTCTTCCCAGCGCTTATCGTTCCATCCCAGTTCGGGTTGGCAGAT
>Ga0316579_10000041_pt1 | contig 29757 bp, 32 predicted proteins | sample J5NA_2_FD_203074 | JGI IMG/M metagenome (GOLD analysis project Ga0316579, IMG submission 203074) | Rhizosphere microbial communities from salt marsh grasses in Alabama, United States - J5-7_160517rDrA | ecosystem: Host-associated > Plants > Roots > Rhizosphere | place: USA: Alabama | collected... | reverse complement strand
ACGCGATTCAATCCGACAATGAAGAAAAATGAGCCCAGGAAAACCAAGACATAGGACCAGACGTGATTGGGCCCATACCACAAGTTCATCGCGATCAGTAGCAAGGCCGCCACCGTGGGGATGTACAACAGCGCATCCCAAATCACCCCTCGCCGATCCCGGATCAAGCGAAACTGCTTAACAGTCGCCATAATCAACCACTTTTGGGGGTAAGCACGCTGCGTATCGCATGATCAAGCTCGCCATACAGCATGCGTCCGGGCTGCCTGAAACGCACAATTTGATGCGAATCGATGATAAATGTCCATGGATCACCCTTCACCCGGAAGGCACGAAAGGCCTCGGGGTTTTGATATTGATCCATATGCAAAAAGAGAACTTGGGGCTGATATCTGCGCAGCAGATCCTTCAGCATCTGCAGCTGCACATCGCAAACGGTGCAGTGTCCCGGAGTGGCAAACTCCAAAACGATGGGCTTTCCCATTTTTAGGGCCTGATCCAGAGAATACTGGTACATGCGCTTGTCGGGAAACCGGTAGGTGGTGATGCGGGTAAAATCGCCGCCGACATCCGCCAGGGTCTTGGTCTTGATGGAAGGCACCTTTTCGCCTACCGTCAGGGAATTCAAGGACGAATAATCGCCGGCGCAGGCCGACAATAAGCTAATCGCTATAGCAACAAACAGACCGGTCGCATATCGCGAGGCTCGCCTCATATTCGCTGTCTCCAGCCGCTGCAGGTCCGAAAAATATTATAACCCCATATGCAGTTTGCGGCTAACACCAGAAATCCGAAGCTGCCTACGGATATCATGAACGGCCGCACCATGAGCTTGACATCCTCCGGCGTCGCATACTGACTGGCGATACCGCCGATGGCGCCGGCGGCGACAAATGACGAGACCATGCCCAGCAAGCCGAAATTGTGCATCCAGAAATGGACCTTGACCAACTTCATGCTATGGATAGGGCGTTTGACCAGACGGGGGATGATGTAATAAATGGCCCCAAAAATGGCCATTTCCACCCAGCCCAGCAGATTGAGATGGCCATGACCCAGCATGATGAGATGGGCGTGCGGACGATGGTCTATAAATTCTCTCAGCGGCGGAATCATTCCCACCACCGCCCCCCAGGAGAAGCCGATGATGCTGTAGATAATGCACGCAAAAATAAACCACATGGTATAGCGGGTATAGTCCTGATCTTTCGCCCACGGCTCACTCACTGCTTAGCTCCCCCTTGCCCTTCGTCTCCCGGGTTTTCGGTGCGTACATCCTGAAATTTATGCTTCCAATCCTTGGGGGCCCACATTTTAACCATGTCGTCTATAAAGGTCGATTTCCCCACCGGCGGCTGTGGGGCGGACGGTGAACCGCGATCCGCCTTGAGTTCGGATATAAAAGTGGCCATGGCATCCAAATCCGCCAAGGGCATGGCGGCGACATAGGCGGCCTCTTTCGGGGCCATACCATGATCCACGGTCTTGGTCGGATAGACCTTCTCGGGATCGCGCAAGAAGGCCAATATCCATTCCTTGGTCTTGGAGGAACCGAGACCGTCCAGGTCCAAACCCATATTGGTACCGTTATTCATGGCGCGATGACAATCGGTACAGCGGGATTTGCGAAAGATGACCGAACCGCGATCACCTTCGGGGGTGAGGTCATAATGGGTTTTTATTACGAACATCGGCTTCTGGCTATGCGTGCGCACGACCTCGAGGGCGATATAACCCAGGACTGCGACTACCAGAAACACGCCAAAGATAGTAAATAAGACCTTTTCACCCGGCTTTAAGGACTGTTTCAGACCCATGATAAGGTACACCTCGTGGTTTCAGTCACCCAATGGAAGTGAGATGTGTTGGGATAACCATGACTCCGCCGGAATCGGCAGCTGAATAGATCAAACGCTAATGTCGAACTTCGAAAAAAGAGGGGGCGGAAAAATATCCGCCCTCTCAGATACCAGCCTAGCAAAGATTGAACCTAGTGTGTATGCACATGATACGCATAAGGCAAATGCTGCTCAGGGACAAAGGTGTTACCCATAGTCGTCCGCGGCGCGGTAATCAGATACGACGCCACGTTGGCAATGTCTTCATCGGATAGCTTCTGCGCCACATGCTGCATCTGCGCCATCGGATCATTGGCACGGCTGCCATCCCGCCAGTGCTTCAGCTGATTGGTCAGGTACACGTACTTCTGAAGACCAATCTGGGGATAGATCGGTTCCGCGCCACGGCCGTTATATTGATGGCAGGATTGACACGCCGGCACATTCTTCTCGGGATCCCCGTATAGAACGATTGCCTTGCCCAGATAGGTGGAACCCACGGTCTGGCCCGCGGCTTTCAGCTCCTTGAGACTGGAAAGCTTCTTCATATCTATGTGCAATTTCTGACTTACATAACCCGCCACGTCTACCCGGTCTTCCGGGGTCAGGCCCTTGGCATTGGTATTCATTACGAACATGGTTTGGTCGGTACGACGATCATGGGCAAAGTCTTCCAGCTGCTTGATCAAGAAAACCATCTCCTGACCGGCAAGTCGCGGCGTCCCCAAGTTGTCGTCACCCATACCCTCGGGACCGTGGCAGGAGTTACATGCCGGCACGTCACCCTTGCCGTTATGAAAGATTTTCTCTCCATTGGCAACGTTGAAATGTATGCCCTGCATATCGGCATTCTCAGCCTTCATCTTATCATCCGCCGCCTGCACCGTATTGATAGCGCCCAACAACGCCGCCAACGCCAATGACACCAAAATCACATTGTTTCGTTGCATCTTTGGATGCCCTCCCAATCGATTTAACATTCTTATCACCCTGTGAGTCCCAGTATCAAAACTCTATCGTGACAGGGATCGTTTTCTGAATCACCTGCAAGGTGCACGAGCGCGCATTTTGTAGATGTCCCACCCCTACCCAAAACTTATCGATCAGCTCAAGAATTCTTTTTAAACAATACGTAAGCCAATGCATATGCACACACGAACCATACTGCATAAATTAACAAGACATGCCCAGTGTCAAACATGTTGCACCTCCACTTACTTATAAGAGATCTACCGCACAAAAAAGTGGCGGAATGTATAGCACGACCGTCCAAAAGATTGCAAGCCCAAAGTGTATCCAGCATCCTTCTCAGCTGCAACCTAAAATTCGTGATGGCGCCCCGTATATCCCACCCCACGTCGCCGCATTATAGACAAGTAGGATGATGATTGCGCGGTGAATTCGTTATCACGTGAGCATCCTCGCTCACGGCGTGCTGCGCTTGACGATTAACCTACGGCATCCGTCAAAAATACGGCTGCGTGGTTGCTGCCGGCAATTTATAGCGATGACCGTGGCACCATTTTAGGTTATGATTCGCTTTACAAAAAACGCGCTTTATAAATTACACTCCCCACCTGGTAATATTGCACCCGATGTTGGCACGTATCCCCATTCAGATCAAAATCCTCCTGCTATTTTTGTTCTGGGGCGGGCTCGCCCTCCTCTTTCATCTGCTGCGCTTTGATCCCTACGGTATCGACGAAGCAGCCGCCAGGGCCTTGTTGCTCAACTGGTCGGTAGCGGACCATGTGGTCAATCCCATCGTGGTGTTCGGCCTGCCGGATCTGCGCGTGCTGTTATTTGCGCCGCTCGGAATTTATTGGACGGGGAGCATCATCGCAGTCAAGGTCTTCACCGCGCTGATCGCCTTCGCCGCGAGTCTATTGCTGTACCGCTGGGCGCGCCGCACCATGAGTGAAGAAGTCGCCCTGATCGGCAGTGGCCTGCTCTTGGTTGCCCCGCTGACCTTTGCGCAGATAAACGCCGTCGGCATCGGCCCCTTTTTGTTGCTGCTGTTCGCCCTGGGCCAATGGCTGGATGGCAAATACCGTCAAGCCCAGCGCCAATTGGGAGGGTGGTATTTCATACAATTAATCGTCGCCGCCATCGCCGTCAGCCTGCACCCCGCGGGCCTGGCCTACCCGCTTTCGCTGATGTGGGAATGGTACAAGAACCCCATCGATAAGCGTCACCGCCTACAAGTCATGGCAGGATTGGGAATCGTGACCGTACTCATCTTGATCCTGCGCTTCGGCTGGCCCGCCTTGGAATGGGGCGACAACCCCATGGCCGTACTTACCGACCTCGTATATGTCAGCGGACCGAACAGCGAGGGCCCCTCCTGGATGTTGGGATTGATCCCCAGCGGTATCCTGGTCCTGTTTGTGCTCAGCGACCTCCGTGAGTTGTTCAACGATGTGTTAGGCCGCATGTTGCTGGGCGGGCTGCTTTTGGGCTCGGTGGCGGCCGACCCCGGCTGGGCGATGCTGGCCCTCGCCATCATTCTTTATCGCGGCCTGCATAGACTGATCAGTATCAACCAGGGACTGCAGGCCGGCGGCCTCGCCGGACAACGGGGTATGGTATTGGTCGCCGTCTTCGCCCTTACCACCGCCTACATGATCGCCGATAAGGTCCAGCGTTTTGACATTCTGCAAGGGGCGGTATCCCCGCAAGATGATGTTATCCGCACCCTGTCCGGCGAACTCGAGGATCTCAAACAGCCCGTCGTCACCATCAGCCAGTGGCCGGCTCGCACCCTGCTCGCCACCAAACAAACGACTTTCCCCCTGCCACCTCCCGCACAGGATGCGCAAGGCTTGTTGAAAAATCTCCACGGCGCGCATTTTCTGCTGTTCGACCCCTACGACAAGAGCAACAAACAACTGACCCGCCAAGTCTCGGAATTGACCTCTCAGCTGAAAACCATTATGGTCCGGCAGGGCGCGGTTCTGGTGGAGATCATGGATACCCCGGATAACAAAGACAAGGCCGCCGCCCCGCATCCTTAGAGCGAGACGTTCAAAGCTTTGCGACGACATCGTGCCGCTTGATTCCGTCGCGATAAAGCCAAATGGAACCGAAGCGCAGGACACTCAGCGCCAACAACAACACGGACATGGCATATATCTGATCCGGATTAACCTTGGTCTCGAACAGATCGATCATGATTTCCCGCAGGATAAACACGATGGTGGCATCGACGATGAACGTGATGCGTAATTGCCGCGAGGTAAAATAGTCCACGATTGATCTGATCAATTCCACCAGAATAAACAAGGTCAGCAGCTCGGAGATAATGCTCTGAAAATCCTGGGTGAGCTCCTTGTGAACCATCAAGACCCCCACGGTCTTAAATAGATGTAGCACACCGATCATGATGCCGAAGGTGATCATCAGCAGAATCACGCCAAAGATGGCGTCGATAACGCCATGGAAGACATTGAGCAAATTGATTTCTTTTAGATTCATCGCCTATCCCTCACAAGGAACCGCCGCCAATATCGCGGCCAAGGGCTCAAGACTGACAATGCGGGCAAAAATATGTGGCGCGCTGCCCCAGCCTTATCGATTCGACTTCATGCGCGCAACGCCGGCAGGGCTGGCCGGCACGCCCGTACACCAGTAGCTGCTGAGCAAAGTAACCCGAACGCCCCGTACCGTCCACATAATCGCGCAAGGTGGTGCCGCCCGCGGTAATCGCCTTGCGCAGCACCCGCTTGACCGCCTTGGCGATCAAGCCGTATTCCGCCGCCGTCACCTTGCCCGCGGCGCGGCGCGGATGCACGCCCGCCATGAACAAGGCCTCGTTGGCATAGATGTTCCCCACCCCGACCACCACCTTGGCATCCATGATGAATTGCTTGACGGGCACGCTGCGGCCGCTGGCGCGCCGCGCCAGATAGCCGCCGGTGAACGCTGTCGTCAGCGGCTCCGGCCCCAGATCTCTCAACAAGGGATGCTGCAACGGATCCTCGTCGCTCCAGATCATCAAGCCGAAGCGCCGCGGATCGCGCAGGCGCAAGGACAGGCCGTTACTCAGCACCAGATCGACATGATCATGCTTCTGCGCCGGCCGGTCCGCGGGCACCAAGCGCAGCGTCCCCGACATGCCGAGGTGGACGATCACGGTCCCGGCGCCGCACGTCAACAACAGATATTTACCGCGACGACCGACCTCCTGAATCCGTTGCCCGGTCACCTTGGAGGAGAAGCTGCGTGGAATGGGATGGCGCATGCGTCGCTCCCTCACAATCACCCGGGTAATCTTTTGGCCGCTTATATGGGAGGTTATACCACGGCGAGTGGTCTCCACCTCGGGAAGTTCGGGCATAGGGATGAACGCTGTAGAGCGCTAGTTCTTTTTAGTCGCCGCCGCTGCGGGCTTGGGTGTTTTCACAGACAATAAGCTATCCGCGCGCTCCGAAGCAACATAGAATTGCATGCCGATCTCCGGCCGGGCCAGGATCAATTCCGGCCGGCGCGCGATGACTTGGTAACGCAAGGGGTGCGCCTGGCCTGCCAGCCCTATCACCACCTCCCCCAGTGCGGCGTGCTTTTCATAGGGGGTGACGCGCAAGGCCTGGGCATCGCGCCATTCATCCACCAAGGCCTGGGCGGCGTCGCTTGAGCCCCCCTTGTCCGCCGGGGTCTCGAGCCATTCACCCTTGTCGTTGCGCGTCAGCTTGCCGTCCGGCACCTGCAAGGCAACGATCTGCGCGCCCGGCGGCACCAGGTCTCGGCTCACCCACGCCGCGGCATCCCCGCTCAGCTCGAACATGTAACGGTCGGCGATCAAATGAATGGTATCGCCCACCTGCACGTAACGCTGCTGGTCCACGGGCGTCACGCCGCCGAACAGAATCTCGGTATCATTGAGGCGTAAGCGCACCGACGGCTTGGCCAAACCGTACTCGCTCAAATCCCGCCCGGCCGCCGCAAACCGCGACAGGCTCTTGGTTTGCAGCACGCCCAACAAATCATCCACCCGCACCCCGTTGGCCGCGACCTCGACCGGCTGGGACATCCGCCATGCAGCACCCTGCTTGCTGAGGGCGATGCTGCCGTTGTGATTGCTGATGACGATCTTGCTGATGGCCGCTGGACTCACGGCGGTAAGCTTGGCCTCCGGCGGCTTAGGGGTGTGGCCGGGCTCTTTCCACACCACCCACACCAGGACCAGCAAGGCAATGGCCAACCACACATTGAGCAATATCCGCTTGCCCATAACTCCGTCCTCTACCCTTAACGTTTGCGTCGCCGCAACCAAATAGTCAGACCGCTGACCAATAAGACCGCCGGCAGGCCGACCAGAAAACCGAAACCGATGATGCCCGATTGCAGCGACGAGAGCTGCAGTCTGGTGTCCGGCGCGGCCTTGGCGGGAATATCCAGAAAATGCTCATCTTCGCTCAGCCAGTTGATCATGTTCATGCCGAGATCGAGATTACCCACATTACCGACATATTGATTGGCGAGAAAATCGCCGTCGCCGGTGACGATGACTCGCTGCTGCTTGCCGCCGTTTGCGGCACCCACCTTGGCCGCCGCTCGCTTGGCCGTGCGCGTCAAAGTCTCACCGATGGTCACCGGACCACGGATATCTTCATTTTCGTTGAAACTCACCTTGCCGGTAAGTTTGCCGGTCTCCACCCAACTGTTCTCGCCGGTCTTGAGGAAGCCATCTGCCTGCCAGCCCTTGGGGGCGGTAACGTTCAAACCCGCCGCCAGGGGAAACACGGTCAAGAGATTAAAGTCCTTGGTAACCGGACTCGCGCCGTAACTGGTCACCGCGGCGATGGCTGCGCTCTGTATTCCCAGCAACTGGGTGGTGAGGTCCACCACGATCCCGGGCAGGAATTTCACGCCAAGTTCCTTGGCAACGGGCTCCAAGCCATGCAGGGGACCGGGATCACCCAGCCACAGCAGATTGCCGCCGCGATTCACGTAGTCTTCGACGGCCTTGACCTCGCCAGGCAGCAAGTCCACCTGAGGCGCACTGATCACCAGCACGGTGGTGTTATCCGGAATGCTGCCCGCCTGCGCCAGATTGAGACTGCGGATCTTGAAGCCTTTGTCCTCCAGCTGTTTCACCCATAGCGATAGACCGTTATTGGCCTGACCCTGGACGCTGCGCTCGCCGTGACCGTCAAGGAACACCAGCCAGCGCTCGCCGCTGCGCAACAGGCGTTGCAGGGCATTGGTGATGTTCTGCTCCTTGAGTTCGAAGGCTTTGAGGTGCTCCTTGCGACCGCCATACTCGATCACCACCTCACCGTCGCTGGTCACACCCATGGCCTGGGCGCGCTCCGGATCGGTATCGGGATTGACGAAGCTGAGGCTGACATCGGTTTTGTAGCGCTGATAGCGGCCGATGATGTCTCGGATATGATCGCGCAGCTGCGGAGTCTCACGGGCGAAGGCGGTAACGGCAATCGGTCCTTTGGCCTGCTGCAGCAGCTTGACGCTGGCCGTGGACAGGGAGTGGCGGGCATTGGCGGTCCAGTCCGCCTGATAGTTGTAGCGGGTACTCACCCAGGCCAGCAAACCGACCACGCCCAACAGCAGGGCGACGAATAAAACATTATTCAAGCGGGTTAAGCGTCTTGAGCGTTTGGTAACTTGCATAACGACCTTAACTGATGAAGTTGGCGATCAAGGCTCAGTGCTGCAAACGATCGGCATCGAGGCGCCGGATGCTGAGCACGATGAAGGTGACGATGAACAACAGGTAGTAGATCACGTCGCTGCTGTTGAACACCCCTTTGAGCAGAGATTGATAATGACTCAATATAGAGATGTATCCGAACAAGCCGCTGAATTCGCCGCTACGATCAGCGCTGGTCCAATTAATGATCCAAAAACCCAGCAACGCGCCGAAGGTGCTGACCGCGGCGATGGCCGGCTGCACCGTCAAGGTGGACATGAACACACCCACTGCGACGAAGCTGGCCGTCAACAGCGCTACACCCAATATACCCGCAGCGTACGTCCCGAAGTCGATGGTCCCGCCCGCCAGTAATGACAGCGGCATAAGACCAACCATACCCACCAGGATCAGGAAAAACACCGTGACACCGAGAAACTTGCCCAGCACGATCTCGGTCATGGACACTGGCGCTGACAACAGCAGGCTCAGGGTTTGGCCACGGCGCTCCTCGCTGATGAGGCGCATGGTCAACATGGGGACTGCGAACAGTAGAATTATCGCAGCCCAACCGAGCAAGTTCGTCACTACCAGTTGGGTAACACCCGGCGCCCCTTGCATCATCGCCAGGCGTGGCTGCAGAGCCAGATAATTATCGAGGCCTGCCAGGAATAACCAGGCTAGGATCAGCTGTTCCACGGCCAAAATACTCCAGGCCAGGGGCGACAAAAACAGGCGCCGCAATTCATGGCTTGCGATATTCCAGATCATGCTGCCGCTCCTTCGCCATGCTCGGTGGGATCGCTGCGGGTAATGTCGACGAACACCTGCTCCAGGGACATGCGTTCCGGGATCAATTCGTACAAACCCCAATCTTGACGCGCCGCCTCTACCGCCAATTGCTCGGCGGGATTGTGTTCGGGACGATAATGCAGTCGCCACGCATCATCGCCCACCGCCTCCACCGCCTCCACGCCGGGCAGCTGCTGCAATTCGCCGATGGCAGGCGAACGCCGCAATCCCACCAACAGGCTGGAGGCGCGCATGCGCAACTGCAGGCCCTCGATGCTGTCGTTGAGCACCAGCTTGCCGTCGCTGATGATCTGCACGCGATCACATACCGCCTGCACCTCGGGGAGGATATGAGTGGAAAGAATGATACTGTGCTCGCTGCGCAATTCACGGATCAGGGCGCGAATCTCACGCATCTGCAGGGGATCGAGGCCCACGGTCGGCTCATCAAGTATCACCACCGCCGGCGCGTGAATTATGGCCTGGGCGATTCCCACCCGTTGTTGATAACCCTTGGAGAGATTGCCGATGAGTCGCCGCCCGACCTCGGTCAATCCGCAGCGCTCCTTGGCGGTAGCGATGGCGGTGCGATGCTGTGCGGCGGGGATGCGGTTGAGGCGCGCACAGAACTGCAAATATTCATCCACGCTCAGCTCGCGATACAGAGGCGGTTGATCTGGCAGATAACCCAGGCCGGCCTTGGCGGCGGTGGGCTGATCGAGTAGATCAATGCCGTTGACCCACACCTGTCCGGCACTGGGCGCCAGGTTGCCGCTGATGATCTGCATGGTAGTGGACTTGCCGGCACCATTGGGCCCGAGCAGACCCAGGACTTCGCCCTTGCCGACGCTGATACTGACATCGTTCAGGGCGCAGGTGTGTCCGTAATAGCGGTAGACGTGCTCTAATTGAATCAGGTTTGTTGCATCGCTCATGCGTCTCGGTTTCTCTTTGTTACTGTTGTTTAGGCCGCGACAAAAACTGGATAAAGCTTAGGGTCTCTAGGAGCCACGGCATTATACTCAAGACGAGCATTAAAGAGTCTGCTAGCGCAGAAAAGTTCCCGCAAATGACCAAGCCAAGCAAACACCCCGAATTATTGTTGGGCATAGACACCGGCGGCACCTTTACCGATTTCGTGATTTACGACGGCGCGGCGCTGCGTATCCACAAACGCCTGTCGACACCCGCGGCGCCGGAACAGGCCATCCTGGCGGGCATCGAAGATCTCGGCATCGATACGCGGCGACTGCGCCTGGTGCACGGCTCCACCGTTGCCACCAACGCTGTACTGGAGGGTAAGGGCGTACGCACCGCCTTCATCACCAACCGCGGCTTCAAGGATATTCTCACCATAGGCCGCCAGGCCCGCCGCGAGCTTTACAATCTGCAGCCCACGCCGCTGCCACCGCCCGTGCCGGCGGAGCTGTGTCTGGAAACCGGCGGCCGCCTTGCCGCCGACGGCAGCATCGTGGAACCGCTCACCGCCGAAGATCTCGCGGTGCTGCGCAGCGAACTGCAACGACTTCAACCGCAGGCGGTGGCCATCAATCTGCTGTTCTCGTTTCGCGACGAAAGTTTCGAGCGGGCGATCGCCGACATCGTTCCGGCACAGATCTTCGTCTCACGCTCCTCGGAGGTCTTGCCGGAGTATCGCGAGTATGAACGCGGCATCACCACTTGGCTGAATGCCTGGGTGGGACCGTTGGTACAAGGCTATTTACGGAAACTGCACCAGGCCTTGCCCGGCACCGCCATCGCGGTAATGCAGAGTTCCGGCGACACCATGGGTGTCGATGAGGCGGGACACCAAGCCGTGCGAATGCTGCTGTCGGGACCGGCGGGCGGCCTGGCGGGGGCGCGCTTCATCGGCGCCCGCTGCGGGTGCCAGCGCTTGCTCACCTTCGATATGGGCGGCACCTCCACCGATGTGGCCTTGATCGATGGCGAGACGCGACTCACCGGCGAAGGCCAGGTCGGCCCCTATCCGGTGGCGGTACCCATGGTGGATATGCATACCATCGGCGCCGGTGGCGGCTCCATCGCGCGGGTCGATGCTGGCGGACTGTTACAGGTCGGACCGCAATCGGCAGGCGCCGATCCGGGACCGGCCTGTTATGGTCGCGGCGGGCACGAGCCCACGGTAAGCGATGCCAATCTGATCCTGGGTCGCTTGCTGCCCGATCATTTTCTTGGCGGCAAGATGCGACTCGATACGCACGCCGCGCACGCAGCCATCGCCCGTATCGCCTCTCCCCTGGGGATGAGTGTGGAAGAAGTAGCGCTCGGCATCGTGCGTATCGCCAATGAACACATGGCGCGCGCCTTGCGGATGATCTCGGTACGCCGCGGGATCGATCCGCGCCTCTTCACCCTGCTGTCCTTCGGCGGTGCCGGCGGCCTGCACGTCTGCGCCTTGGCGGATGCCCTGGGCATGAAGCAGGCCCTGATCCCAATACATGCCGGCGTGTTGTCGGCATTGGGCATGCTGGTGGCGCCCCACGGTCGCCGGCTATCACGCACCTTGAACTGCTTGCTGGAAGAAGTCGACACGCAGCTGCTGGATAGGGAGTTCACCTCCTTGGAACAACAGGGTACGGCGGCCTTAGCTCAGGAAGGCGTATCTGCGGATAATATCCTGCTGGAGCGCAGTGCGGACCTGCGCTACCGCGGTCAGTCCACCGCCCTCACCCTGGCCTGGGAAAGTAGCGGTAATGCCGCGACGGCATTCCATGCCGCCCATGAGCAGCGCTATGGACATCGTCTCGATCTGCCCATCGAATTGGTGAACCTGCGCGTAGCGGTCCGCGCACCGCGACCGGGTCTCTATGTGCCCGCCATTCAAACGGGCCATGAGGACGCGGCAACCACCGACGTGCGAATCTTTGGCGTCAACGCGGCGGTAGCGGTTTGGGAACGAACGGCGCTGCACGGCGCGCAGTGGCTGCAAGGTCCGGCACTGATAACCGACAGCGTCTCCACCACCTTTCTTGCTCCGGGCTGGCAATGTCACCGCGACGACGACGGCAATCTGCTACTGGAGAGATATGAATGATTTCAAGCCATCACCCATAGACACACTGCCTCAATTTGTTAGAGGAATACCCAGGCGGCAACACCCAGAAAGGACATGAAACCCACCACATCGGTAAAGGTGGTCAACAGCACCGAGCCGGCCAAGGCCGGATCGATGCCGAGGCGGCGCAGCAACAACGGAATGGTGGTCCCCATCACCGCCGCGGTAATGAGATTGACCACCATCGCCAAACCGAGTATCCACGCGATCTGCATATTGTCGAACCACAGCCCGGCGATGACTCCCACCACTAAGGCCCAGATCAACCCGTTCACCATGCCCACTGCGATCTCCTTGGTAAAGAAGCGCCAGGCATTGGCCTTGCTGATCTGTCCCAGGGCCATGCCGCGAATCACCAAAGTCAGGGTTTGACTGCCGGCGATGCCGCCCATGCTGGCCACAATGGGCATTAGCACCGCCAGGGCCACCACTTTCTCGATGGCAGCATCGAATAAGCCTATCACCCACGAGGCCAGCAGAGCGGTAGCGAGATTGACCCCCAACCACACCGCCCGGCGACGGCTGCTGGACGCCACCGAGGCAAACAGGTCCTCCTCCTCCGACAGGCCGGCCATACTCATCAGCGAGTGATCCGCCTCTTGTCGGATGACGTCCACCACGTCGTCGATGGTAATACGCCCCAGCAATTTACCTTGACCGTTCACCACCGGCGCCGACACCAGATCGCGGTGCGCGAACAGACTCGCCACGTCGGTGGCGGAGGTCATGGCATCGATGGCCTCCACATCGCTGCTCATAATCTCGCCAACAGTGAGAACCGGGTCTTTGGTCAAAAATCGGTTGATAGGCAACAATCCCAAATAGGTATCGTCGCGCTTGACCACAATGAGGCTGTCGGTCGTTGCCGGGATTTCGCCGCGTCGGCGCAGATAGCGCAGCACCACATCGAGTGTGACATCGGGACGGACGGTGATGGTGTCGGTATTCATCAGGCCGCCGGCGGTGTCCTCCGGGTAGGGCAGTACCGACTCCAGACGCTGACGATCCTGGACACTCATGGAATTGAGGACTTCGGCCACCACCGCCCTGGGTAAGTCCTGCAGGAAATCCGCCAGGTCGTCGGTCTCCAAACCCTCGGTGGCGGCCAGTAGTTCGCTGGGCTCCATCTCGCGAATCAGGCCGGTGCGCACCCCGTCGCTAAGGTGCAACAACACGTCCCCTTCAAGCTCGGGAACGACCATTTCCCAGGCGATTTTGCGGCTGTCGGCGGGAAGCGACTCCAGGAGGTGGGCGATCTCACCCGGATAGAGGCTGTTGAGCATGAGGCGGACATTGCCGAGCGCTCCGCTTTCCAGCGCCTGATTGAAGCGGCGCAGATTCGTCTCACGCTCCGCACCTTCACGTATTTCCGTCATACATCACCCTCCACCTCTTGCAGCGAGAGTGTAAGGGAAAAGACGGTGCTATGGGGAGTGATAAGGGAAATCGCCGCATGAAATGGCGCCGTTATCGCACAGACGGTGGCGCGCAAAACACGCACAATATTCAGGGAGTCATAAGAACGCCGGCAACCACGTCCACCAATTAAGAATAGCCCCGCACCAGTATTGCGGCGGCGCCGACGCCTTATTCCGACTCCCCGAAACGATCGAGAATCAGTTGCTGCAGCTGGGAGCAAGCCTCTTCTTCATCCTGGCCTTCGATAATCAACTCCAAGGACACACCCTTGGCGGCCGCCAGCATCATCACCCCCATGATGCTTTTACCGTTGACCACCCGCTCACCGCGCACCAGCTGTACCTCGCTGTCGAAGGTCGATGCCAGAGTCACGAACTTGGCGGCGGCCCGCGCATGCAGGCCCAGTTTATTAATGATGGTAATTTCTTTACGTATCACGTCCGTCACTCAATATTTCAGGCACACAATAAAAGATGCCGTCACGCCCGCCGCTCTCCGCCTTGAGCGCCAACTCCGTTACACTGAGCGTCGGATAATTCATGATCCGCACCAGCATCGGCAGGTTGATGCCGCTCACCACCAGAACCTTATGGTCGACTGCCAGGCGTGCCGCGATATTGCTGGGCGTTGATCCGTACATATCGGTCAAGATCAGCACGCCGTCGCCCTGGTTGAGTATGGACACCAAATCCCGTCCGCGCTTCACCATGACGTCCGGATCACAGTCGGTCATCACCGGCAATACTTCCGCCATCAGCGGACACATCCCCAACATTTGGGCGGCCGTTTCATAGAGGGCCGTCCCGACATGATCATGGGTAATAATCAATAATCCGACCATTACGACAATTCTCGGTGACGCGTCAGCACATTGCTGCGTTTGGCGCGGAAATGGGCGCCCAGGCGCTCCACCATATAAACGGAGCGATGATAACCGCCGGTGCAACCCACCGCCACCGTCATATAACTGCGATTCTCCGCCTCGAAGTGCGGCACCCAGGTTTCCAGAAAATCGCGAATACCTTCAAACATGCGGCCGACCGTCGGCTGCTGTTCCAGAAAGCCGCGCACTTCCGCATCGAGACCGGTCAAGGTGCGAAGGTGCGGTTCCCAATAGGGGTTGGGCAGACAACGCACGTCGAACACAAAATCAGCATCGGGGGGTAAACCATGTTTGTAACCGAAGGAGGAAAATAACAGCGACAAGGTCTGTTGGCCAGCCCGGCCCATGCGCTCCCGCACCAGGGTGCGCAGCTGATGCACATTGGTATGACTGGTGTCGAGATGCCAGTCGGCATCCGCTGCCACCGGTGACAGTAAGCGTCGTTCCGCCTCGATAGCCTCGTTCAAAGGTAGACTGGTATCGCTGAGGGGATGTTTGCGCCGTGTCTCACTGAAGCGCTTTAGCAAGGTCTGGTCATCGGCGGTGAGATATATGATCTCGCAACGAAGCCCTTCGGCGCGGACCTGCTCCAATATGGCGGGGAACTCCTCGAAATCATCGGTCAGATTACGGGCGTCGACTCCCACCGCCGCATCGCTGTAGTTGCGGTTAGGAGCGTTTTTCAGATGCCGGGCCAGCGACGGCAATAATTTGAACGGCAAATTATCGATGCAGTAAACACCCATATCCTCCATCGCCTGCAAGGCGATGGTCTTACCCGAACCCGACAGGCCACTGACCACGATCAGTTTCATGATTCATCCTGTTAAAGACGATTGCTGGCGTCTGCTGAATTCCGCCGCGGCGTCATAGCCGCCCAACATCAATTGATGACTGCGTACCGCAGTCTCGACCAGGATCGCCAGATTGCGTCCCGGCGCCACCGGCAAGGTAATACGCGGCACTTGTTTTGCCAATACCACGACACTATCACGACTGGCGCGCAAACGATCAACAGCGGCGAGTTGCTCACCGCCCATCAGCTGCAATTGTAAGATGATGTTAAGTTCGGCACCGGACATGACGGCCGTATCGCCGAACATGGCGCGAACGTTGATGACACCCAGGCCGCGCACCTCGAGAAAATCGCGCAGCACTTCGGGGCAGCGGCCCTCGACCGAGCCGGATGGCGAACGACTAAACTCCGGGACATCATCGGCGATCAACCGATGGCCGCGATTGAGTAATTCCAGGGCCAGCTCACTCTTGCCCACGCCGCTGCTTCCGGCCAACAACACCCCCAGCCGCATCACTTCCATGAATACGCCATGCAAAGTGACTTTTTCTTCGCCCATGGCCGGCGGCCACTCCTTATGCAAAACGGTTTACCGTAGCTCATCTTCCCATGCGGGATGAATGACGCCCACGGCTCGGACTAGCCGCTAGTTGGGTGTAGCCGCTTGACGATGGCGCGTAACTTCTTCGCCAGTCAATAGTGTGTATACTTCCTCCGCACTGGCGGCACGCCGCATACTTTCACGCAGACGTTCATCGCTGAACAAGGCCGCCAGCGAAGCCAGAATCTGCAAATGCTCCTCGGTGGACTCGACCGGCACTACCAAGGCGCAGACCAGATCGACCGGCGTCCCGTCCATGGCGTCGAAGTCCACACCCTTTTCCAGCACGGCAAAGGCACCGATGGGATGGGTGACGGATTTGAGCCTGCCGTGGGGAATAGCGACCCCATGACCGAGACCGGTACTGCCCAAGCGCTCCCGCGCCAGGAGACAATCGAAAATCTCCGTTTCCACCAAATCCGCTTGAGCCCCGGCGATCAGTCCGCTCACCTCTTCCAAGGCGCGCTTTTTGCTGCTGACTTTCGATTGCCTGATGACCCGTTCGGGCGATATGAAATCTGCGATTTGCATACTCGTTATTCCCCCCGCCTCATCTTATATGTGAGACTGCTTGACCCCACGCGTATTATTTGGCGACACCGCTGCGATAATCGGTGTTTTTTTCCTTTTGCTTTTTCACCTGACGGTCCAGCTTATCCACCAATCCGTCGATGGCGGCATACATATCATCGGCCTCGATATCGGCAAATACCGTGCCGCGATGCAGATTAATGGTCGCCTCCGCCTTGTGGCGCAGCTTCTCCACGCTCAAAACGACATGCACAATCCCGACCTGATCGAAATGCCGCGCCAAACGCTCCAGCTTTTCGGTCACATATTGACGCAGGGCAGGGGTGATTTCTATATGTTGGCCACTGAGTTGAATCTGCATAGCTAGACTACCTCATTAGTTATTAAATTAATCTCTTGCGTTCATTGGACGGCGGAATGGCCATGGCCTCCCGATACTTCGCCACGGTGCGCCGCGCGACATTGATGCCCTGCTCGCACAGGATCAATGCGATCTTGCTGTCGCTGAGCGGCTTGCGCTGATTCTCCGCCGCGACCAGCTTTTTGATCAAGGCCCGAATCGCCGTAGACGAACACTCTCCCCCCGCCGCCGTGGAGACGTGGCTGGAGAAGAAATACTTAAGCTCGAAGATGCCGCGCGGGGTCCACATGTATTTCTTGGTGGTCACCCGTGAAATGGTGGACTCATGCATACCCACTACTTCCGCCACATCATGCAATACCAGCGCCTTCATCGCCTCTTCACCATGCTCCAGGAAACCACGTTGTCGCTCAACGATACAGGAAGCCACTTTGAGTAAAGTCTCGTGGCGGCTTTGCAGACTCTTGAGAAACCAGCGTGCCTCCTGCAGTTGCCCCTTAAGATAAGTGTTATCACTGCTCGAGTCGGCGCGGCGGATCAAACTCGCATACTGTTTGTTGATACGTAGCCGCGGCACCGCCTCTTCATTCAATTCCACTCGCCATGCACCATTGTGCTTACGGACGATGACATCCGGAATGACATATTCCGCCTGACTACTGGCAATACTGTTGCCCGGCCGCGGATTCAGGGTCTGGATCAAATCGATGACCGCCTGTAAGGCGAGTTCATCGAGTTTCAGACGCCGTGTAAGCTGAGTGTACTCCCGATTGGCCAGCAGGGGTAAATGCTCATCCACCAGACGCTTGGCCTCCGCGAGCATGGGGACATCCGCCGGCAATTGCTGAAGTTGAATCATCAGGCATTCCCGCAGATCGCGGGCGGCCACGCCGGGGGGGTCGAAATTCTGGATGCGGTGCAGCACGGCCTCGACCTCATCCAGTTCCACGTCCTTGTCGGCATCCATCCCCTGTTGAATCTCTTCCAGTGGGGTCGTCAGATAGCCGTCATCATCGATGCTGTCGATGATGGACGAGGCGATGGCCCGATCGGTGTCTGTAAAAGGGGCAAGATCCATCTGCCAGGTCAGGTGATCGCGGAGGCTCTCTGCTGGACTGTCCTGAATTTCGAAGAGGCGGTTATCCGCTTCGGCGCCGGTCGCGCCCAGCCCACCCGAGTCGTAGACATCCTCCCAGCTAGTGTCCACCGGCAATTCCGCCGGGATATCTCCGGGCATAACGCCGGCCGCCATCTCGTCTTCGCCGCCCCCCACGCTGATTTCACCGCTCAGACTGGTCGCAACGGCTGTGTCTTCTTCGCCATTGAGGCGTTCCGGGGCGGCATCGTCCGACCCGTAGTCGACCGCACCACCGGTATCCGTATCGCTCTCACCCTCTTCGGTCATCTCCAGCAGGGGATTGCTTTCCAAGACCTGCTGTACCTCGGTTTGCAACTCCAAGGTCGACAATTGCAACAGGCGTATCGCCTGTTGCAATTGCGGCGTCATCGTCAGATGTTGTCCAAGACGTAATTGAAGCGATTGTTTCATCTAGCCACTACTTGATCACGACATTAATTCAGCCATAACTGTTTAGTTTAACTCAATTGCCGGGCAACTGCAGTTTATCCCTACAAGGTAAAGTGCTCGCCCAGATAGACGGCACGCACCTGTTCATTGTTTAACAACTGTTGCGGAACACCCTCGGCGATCACCTTGCCGTCACTGACAATATAGGCCCGTTCACAAATTCCCAAGGTTTCCCTGACATTGTGATCCGTAATAAGGATGCCAATGCCTTTTTCCTTCAACTGGTTGATGATGCTTTGAATGTCGATCACCGACAGTGGATCGACGCCGGCAAAAGGTTCATCGAGCAGGATAAAGCTGGGCTGGGTGGCCAAAGCGCGTGCAATCTCCAGGCGGCGGCGCTCACCGCCGGATAAACTCATACCCAGGTTGTTCTTTAGATGGGAAATATGCAGCTCACCCAACAATTCCTCGCAGCGCTGTTTACGTTGCCCGCGCGTCATGCCCGGCAAGGTCTCGAGTATGGCCATGATATTGTTCGCCACGCTCAATTTGCGGAACACCGAGGATTCCTGGGGAAGGTAACCGATCCCCAAGCGGGCGCGAACATGCATGGGGAAAGCGGTAATATCCCGGTCATCCAGCAGGATGGCCCCGGCGTCACACCGGATCAGGCCGATCATCATATAAAAACAAGTGGTCTTACCAGCTCCGTTGGGGCCCAACAGGCCCACGACTTCACCGCTGGCGAGGCGCAGCGACACCCCGTCTACTACGCGGCGCGCACGATAGCGTTTGGCCAAATCGCGGGCAAGCAAAATACTCATGGCGCGGCAGGGGCAGGGGTTTGCGAACGAGGCTGTATGATCACTTGCACGCGCCCCGCCTCATCCCCGCTTTTTAGGGCCTTCACCATTTGCTTGGCGGTGTCATATTCGATGCGACTGCCGGCGAATTCGTTCTTGCCCTGCCAAAGATGGGCATCCTTCTCCAGGATCACCCGCTCGGCGGCGGCGAAATATTCAATGTGGCCGGCCTGACCGCGCATGTCTTGATCCTGATTATCCGGACGCTGACGAAATTTAGCGGGATCACCGTCGGCAACCACCTTGTCCACTTTTTGGCGGTCCGTACTGTACACCGTGACCTCTTGCGCCTCCAAATGAGTACTGCCCTGAGAGTAACGCACATTGCCCCGGTAGATGGCGGTCCCATGGGCATCGTCGATGACCACGCTGTCCGCCTCGATATGTATAGGCTGCTGCTTGTCGCTGGAAAGGGCCATGGCCCACAGCGGCATCATCATTCCCAAACACAGAGCCATACCCTTAGTGATGCGCATAGTCTCCCCGCACCTGGGCCAACAATTTGAGACGCCGTTGCTGGAGATCCGCCTGCATCCCAATCGCCCGGGTAATACCCAGGTCGGTGACAACGGTGACGGCTTGATCGGTCTCGGCATATTGCTTCGCCGGCACCACCCGTAACACAGAGGTAGTTAGCTCCAGGGTATCGCGTTGATTCGTTGCCAGGCGCTGCACCTTGACGTGATCCTGTAATAACACCGATTGGCCGCCCGTCGCCACTTGCGCCTGGTCGGAACTGAGCTGCCACGCCGGCGCCGCCGGACGATAGACGGTCAGGCGGGGCAGCTGCAGCTGCGCGGTATCATCGTCGGCGTAATGTTGCAGCCCTTTGGCCTGCAAATAATACCGGGGGCGCCCTGCCGCGTTCATGGTGGTCAAATCGAAATCAGAAAGATAAAAGTCGGAAACGTGGCGTTTTTCGGGAGCGGTCACCAACTTCGAGACCGGCGCCTGCTCGATGGGCATCCACCAACTCAAGGTCGATAGTCCCACCACCGTCAGAACCACCAGCCACTTATCGACGCGGAAGCGCATGTTTACTCCGGGCTGCGGGCCGTTGCCGCGGCGAGATAGCTTTGCCACAGATCCTGAAGCTTACCCTGCGCCTCCAGAATCAATTCGCACACATCCCGTACCGCACCGCGGCCTCCGGGATGCCGCGTCCGCCAATGGGCATGTTCGACCAGCAAGGCATGGGCATCGCTTACCGCCACGGCCAGGCCGACGCGCAACATGATGGGAAGATCCACCACATCATCTCCCACATAGGCGGTTTGTTCGGGCGTGACTTGCAGCTTATCCAGCAATTCGTAGAAGGCGGGCAGTTTGTCCTGCTGGCCCTGATAGACATGACTTATACCCAGACCGGCCATACGGTGGGTTACCGCCTCGGTACGCCGTCCGGAGATCACCGCCAATTCCACCCCGGATGCCTGCAGCATCTTGAGGCCATGGCCATCGCGTGAGTGGAAGACCTTGTTCTCGCGACCGGCCTCGTCGAAGATCAGACCGCCATCGGTCAATACACCGTCCACATCGAAGATCGCCAGCCGAATCGCTGCCGCCCTGTTCATCACTTCTTGCATTGAAATTTTCATTAATGTAGCTCTCAGCTGTAAGTGGTCAACTGTCAGTCGAGGGCTGAGAGCCGATCGCTGCGTTCACACCACACCCGCCCGCAGCAGGTCATGCATATTCAAGGCGCCGATCAATATGCCCGCCTCGTCCACCACCATCAAACCGTTGATCTTGGAACTCTCCATGATCTGCAAGGCCTCGGCCGCCAGCATTCCCCGCATGGCCGTCTTGGCGTGGCGGGTCATGACGTCCTTAACCGGGGTGGTGTGCACATCCACGCCCTGATCCATGGTGCGGCGCAGATCGCCGTCGGTGAAGATCCCCAGCAGGCGCCGTTGCTGATCGACGATGGCGGTCATACCCAGCCCCTTGCGCGTCACTTCCACCAGGGTCTCGCTCAGCAGGGTATCCGGGACCACCATGGGCACGGCCTCGCCGGTGCGCATCACATCATCGATCAACAGCAGCAAGCGCCTTCCTAAGCGGCCGCCGGGATGGGAACGGGCGAAGTCTTCCTGGGTAAAACCGCGCGCCTCCAGCAAGGCGATGGCCAGGGCATCGCCCATGACCAGGGCAGCAGTGGTGCTGGCGGTGGGGGCAAGGTCGAGGGGGCAGGCCTCCTGGGCCACACTGACATCGATATGGGCATCGGCCATGCGCGCCAGGGTGGATTGCGGATTGCCGGTGAGGGCGACCAGCGGCACGCCCAGGCGCTTGATGATGGGCAAAATCACCAACAGCTCCTCGGTTTCGCCGGAGTTCGACAGGGTCATTACCACATCCTTTTCGGTGATCATACCCAGATCACCGTGACTGGCTTCGCCGGGGTGCACGAAAAACGCGGGGCTGCCGGTACTGGCCAGGGTGGCCGCCAGTTTGCCGCCTATATGGCCGGATTTCCCCATCCCCAGCACCACGATGCGTCCCTCGCAGGCGAGGAGCACTTCGCAGGCCCGCACAAAATTCTGGTCGACGCGCGCCGCCAGATCCGCGACCGCCTTTGCCTCGATGGCGATCACCGCGGCACCGAGTTCCTGGAAGTTGGGGCGATGTCGTTGCTGCGACTCGTGTTTATTCATGAACACCGCCCATCATACCGCCTCGGGATAACCGAGTTGACCGAGTTTTTGCGCCAACGCCGCCCGGTCGAGACCCTCACCGCCGACGGTCACCTCGCCGCCCTGGATTACCACCGCCACATCCTTCACCCCCGCAAGGCTCGACAAGCCGTCCTGGATGGTGCTGGCGCAGCCGCCGCACTTGACGTTCTTCACCCTGAATTTTTCCGTCTGCATCACTACTACCTCTTCACCTCGCCACCGACCGGCGCCCATCTTCCCATGCCTGCCGCCGCCTGCCAATCGTACGCCAAGCGGCCATTCATGTCGCCGTCAGATAATGCACTACAATCCCGGTAAAAATCGCCATACCAAACCAATTATTATTGAGGAAGGCCTTGAAACATTCACCCGGATCGCGGCGGCGGATCAACGACAATTGATAGACGGCCAGGCCCATGGCCGTCACCAGCCCCGCATAGTAATACACACCGAGCTGCATTTGCCTGCCGATCATGATCATCACCACGAAGAATAATCCCTGAATCAAAGCGATGAGATGGCGATCGGCCTCGCCGAACAGGATGGCGGTGGACTTCACGCCGATGCGCAGATCGTCGGGCCGATCCACCATGGCATACATGGTGTCATAGGCGGTATCCCACAACACCGTGGCGATGAACAACAACCATGCCACCGGCGGCACCGCACCGGTCTGCGCCGCATACGCCATGGGCACCGCCCAACCGAAAGCCATACCCAACACCACCTGCGGCAGGTGGGTGTAACGCTTCATGAAGGGATAGATCACGGCCAGTATCACAGCGCCGACGGACAGCATCACGGTCAAGCGGTTCATGAGCAGCACCAGGGCGAAGGCCAGCAGACACAGCACCACGAACAGGCTTAGCGCCTCGCGGGACGTAACCCGCCCGGCTGCCAGAGGGCGCTGCCGGGTACGGGCGACGTGGGGGTCTACGTTGCGGTCGGCATAATCGTTGATCACACAACCGGCGGAACGCATCAGCACCACTCCCAGGACGAACACCACCACCACCGAGGGCTGCGGATGCCCTGCCCCCGCCAACCACAGCGCCCACAACGCCGGCCATAACAATAATAGACTGCCGATGGGCCGATCCAGCCGCATGAGCAAGGCATATTGACGTAAACGCTCTTTCGTCACTGCCATCACCTCATATCCCATTTCATTCCGCTGCAGACAAGCCGAAGACGGACGTTATCGCATCATTCCTTACGCCACCACCACAGTGCTCACATCAGCCCTGCGCCTGTTCTGCAAACAGCGCCGGAAGAAAGATCTCGCTCACCAACAACGATTTGCCCCGCGACCGGAACACCGAACGTCGCCCCCACACAGGCTCGGGTTGTGGTAACTCACCGACGGCGTGGCTGAACAATTGCGCGTCGGGACCGATATGCGCCACCTCCACTACACCGCGACGCAGACGGGGATCGGCAAACAAGGTCGCGCCCAGCGACTTGCTGCCGAGATAGGCCAGGCGGCGCTGCGCCCCGCGCAGGCTGCGCACCGGGATCACCGTGCGCGCGAATACCCACGGCCGCTCACCGCACATCAACCGCACCTCCCGGATTACGGCCCGCTCGCCGCGTTTGATAGCGAGCGCCCGCCGCTCGCTGGCCTGGGGATATTCCCAGCCTTGGCGCAACACCCGCACATGAAATCGCTCGCCGCAGGCCAGCTGCAGGCGGCGGGTCAGCGAAGAGGCATCCACCAGCCAATCCCACACGGCAAGCGGCGCGGCACTGCGCAGCCACTGCTGCGCCGGCGCCCATTTCGGTTCACGCCGCCGCGCCCGCTCATTGCAAGCCGCGCCTTCAGCCATTGCCCATTGTCCCGCCCATCAGCGCCGTGGAAAAGGCGGGCATTGTACGCGCTAGCCTCACACATCGCCAAACTGGATACCCTGACCCAGCCAGCGCCGGATCAGCGGCGCCACGTGCCGGGGATATCTTTCCAGCATCACGATGGCGGCACGTTCCACGGCGGGGATCAGCGACTGGTCGCGCAGCAGATCGGCGATGCGCAACTGCAATACCCCGCTTTGCCGGGTGCCCAGCACTTCGCCGGGGCCGCGCAGCTCCAGATCGCGGCGCGCGATCTCGAAACCGTCGTTAGTGCGGCGCATCACCGCCAGGCGTTCCCGCCCCTGAGCGGAAAGCGGCGGGCGATACATGAGCACGCAGGCGCTGTGCTGGGTGCCGCGTCCCACCCGCCCCCGTAATTGATGCAATTGCGCCAGGCCAAGGCGCTCGGCGTTTTCGATCACCATCAAACTGGCATTGGGCACATCCACCCCGACCTCGATCACGGTGGTGGCCACCAGCAGATCCATGTCACCCGCCTTAAAGGCGGCCATGACCTGCTCCTTTTCCGCCCCCTTCATGCGACCGTGCAGCAGACCCACCCGTAACTGCGGCAGGGCCGCAGTCAACAAGGCGGCGGTCTCCGCCGCGGCCTGGCATTGCAAGGCTTCCGACTCCTCGATGAGGGTGCACACCCAATAGGCCTGTTGACCCTGACGGCAGGCGGCCAGGATGCGTTGCACCACCTGGTCGCGGCGGGTTTCCTGCACCACCACAGTCTCCACCGGCTGACGGCCCGGCGGCAGCTCGTCTATCACCGAACAATCCAGATCCGCATAGGCCGCCATGGCCAGGGTGCGGGGAATGGGGGTGGCGGTCATGATCAACTGATGGGGATACTGCCCCTGATCGTTACCCTTTTCCCACAAGGCGAGGCGCTGGTGGACGCCGAAACGATGCTGTTCGTCGATGACGATCAGGCCCAGGCGCTGGAACGCCACGTCGGACTGAAACAAGGCGTGGGTACCGACCATCACCGCCAGTTCGCCCGCCGTTAACTCGGCCAGCATGGAGCGCCGTGCCTTGGCGCCGAGCTTGCCCGCCAGCCAGCCGATCTTCACTTGCAACGGCGCCAGCCAGGTACTGAAATTCTTGAGATGCTGTTCGGCCAGCAATTCGGTGGGCGCCATCACCACCGCTTGATAACCCGCCTCCACCGCCTGCAATACCGCAGCGGCCGCCACCAGGGTCTTGCCGGAACCCACATCTCCCTGCACCAGGCGCTGCATGGGGTGGGCGCGCCCCAGGTCGGCGCGAATCTCGGCGATAACCCGCTGCTGCGCCCCGGTCAACTGAAAGGGCAAGCGGCTTAACAAGCCTTCGAACAGCGTCCCCGCCGCCGTCAGCACCGGCGCGCGATGCCGTTCGACCCGGGCGCGCAGCTGGCGAAGACTGAGGTGGTGGGCCAGCAACTCCTCGAAGGCCAGCCGCTGTTGCGCGGGATGCTGCCCCGCCAGCAATTGTTCCACCGGCGCGTCGGGGGGCGGGCGATGCACATAACGCAAAGCCTCCGACAGGGTAGGCAAGCTTAGCGGCTGCAGGATCTCCAGCGGTAGCCATTCCTGCAAGCCCGCCGCAGAGTCGAGCCGTTCCAAGACCCGCTCGGTTAAGCTGCGCAGGGTAAGCTGATGCAAACCCTCGGTGGTGGGGTAGACCGGGGTCAGGTTTTGTTCGCCGTCCGCCAAGTCCGCGGCGACGACGGCTTTGTATTCGGGATGGATCATCTCCAAGGTGACCGCCCCGCGGCGCACCTCTCCGAAACAGCGCAGCCACTGGCCACGCTCCAGCCCTTCCCGCTGCTTGGCGGAAAAATGAAAGAAACGCAACGTCAGGCTGCCGGTCGCGTCGCTGATACGGGCCAACAGCATAGGGCGCCGGCCGCGTTGAACCTCGCTGTGCAGTACCTCGCCTTGCACCACCGCCTCGTCACCGGGACGCAGCGCGCCGATGGGTACGATCTGGGTACGGTCCTGATAACGGGCCGGGAGGTGAAACAGCAGATCCTGGACGGTCTCGACACCCAGCTTTTGCAGGCGCTGCGCCAAACGCGGGCCCACGCCCTTGAGATAGGTAATAGACGTAGCCAAGGAGCCGCCGACGGCGGATGGCTTTGCAATCGGGATGGCGGTACTCATCCTTTCCCCCAGCGTTGCGGCGACCCTGCCTGCGTACTTAAATTTTATTGACCTACCACCATCACCGCATCCGCCTCGATGGCCGCCCCCTTCGGCAGGGAAGCGACACCGATGGCGGCCCGCGCCGGATAGGGTTCCTTGAAATACGTGGCCATGATTTCGTTGACCAGGGGAAAATGGCTGAGATCGGTAAGATAGATATTCAGCTTCACGATGTCCGCCAGGCCACCGCCCGCCGCCGCGGCCACCGCCTGCAAGTTGTCGAACACCTGACGGATCTGCGCCCCCATCTCCCCCTCCACCAGCTGCATGGTCTGCGGCACCAGCGGAATCTGCCCGGAGAGGTACACGGTGTCGCCGACTTTCATCGCCTGGGAATAGGTGCCGATGGCGGCGGGCGCCGCCGCCGTGTTGATGATCTCGCGCGCCATGCAGTATTACCCCCTAGTTCGTGTTATTCGCGCCACTAAATCGATGGACCGCAGCCGCCGCATGATGCGTGCCAGATGACGGCGGTCATGCACTTCCACCACCAAGGTCAAGGTGCTGAAACGACCATCCCGCTCCTCCAGGCTGATATTGTCGATATTGGCGTCCAACTCCGCAATGGCCGCCGCCACGGTGGCCAAGGCTCCGCGCTGATTGGCCACGCCCATGCGGATTTCCACCGGGAACTCGCCTTGCACCTCCGTCTCCCAGGCTACGTCTATCCATTTTTCCGGACGGTTGCGGTATTCCGCCAGGTTCTTGCAGTTTTCCGCATGGATGACGATGCCGCGCCCGGCGGTAACGAAACCGACGATGGGATCGCCGGGGATGGGACGGCAGCATTTGGCGAAGGTCACCACCATGCCCTCGGTGCCCTTGATGGCCAAGGGTCGGCTGTGATTACGCCCGCCGCCGCGCAGCCAGGCCGGCACATAACGGGTAAAGACCTTCTTCAAGGCCCCCGACCCTCCCTTACCCTTTTCCTGACCATCCTTGTCGGTGACCAGATAACGGGCCACCAGGGAGGCCATGCGATTGCCGAGACCGATGTTTTCCAGCAGATCATCCATGGTGGCGAACTTGAGCTCCTTGACCACCGCCGCCAGGCGCGTCGCCGGTATTTGCTCGAAGTTCAGCGGCGATCCCGCCAAGGCCTTTTCCAATAAGCGCCGGCCGAGCTGGATGGCCTCTTCGCGCTTGAGATTCTTCAGGTAATGGCGGATGTTAGCGCGGGCCTTGCCCGTCACCACGAAATTGAGCCATACCGGATTGGGCCGCGCGCCCGGCGCGGTGATGATCTCCAGGGTCTGGCCGTTGCTCAAGGGGCTGCGCAGCGGCGCCAGACGGCGGTCGATCTTGGCCGCCACGCAGGTATTACCGACATCGGTGTGTACCGCATAGGCGAAGTCCACGGCGGTCGCCCCGCGGGGCAGCTTCATAATCTCGCCGCGTGGCGTGAATACATAGACCTCGTCGGGGAAGAGATCGATCTTGACGTTCTCGAGAAATTCCATGGAATTGCCGGCATTCTTCTGCATCTCCAGCAGGCCGCGCAACCATTCGCGGGCGCGGGCCTGGGCACTGGCGCCGCTGGCGTCGCCGGACTTGTAAAGCCAATGGGCGGCGATCCCCGCCTCGGCCACCTTGTCCATATCCTCGCTGCGGATCTGCACCTCGATGGGCACGCCGAAGGGCCCGAACAGTACGGTATGCAGGGACTGATAGCCGTTGGTCTTGGGGATGGCGATGTAATCCTTGAACTTGCCCGGCACCGGCTTGTAGAGATTGTGCACCGCGCCCAGGGCCCGGTAACAGGTGTCCACCTTGTCCACGACGATGCGGAAGGCGTGGACGTCGAACACCTCGGAGAAGGGCAGGGCCTTCTGGCGCATCTTGCGGTAGATGCTATACAAGTGCTTTTCCCGACCGATGACCCGGGCGGGTAGACCTTCATCATGCAGGCGCTGTTCGATCACTCCCTGGATCTTCTGCACAACTTCCTTGCGGTTGCCGCGGCTCTTCTTCACCGCTTCGGTCAGCACCCGATAACGGAGGGGATACAATCCGGCAAATCCCAGATCCTCCAATTCAAGACGAATGGCATTCATCCCCAGGCGGTTGGCGATGGGCACATAGATCTCCAGGGTCTCGCGGGAAATCCGGCGGCGCTTGGCGGGCGACAAGGCCCCCAGGGTCCGCATATTGTGGAGACGGTCGGCGAATTTCACCAGGATGACGCGGATATCGCGCACCATGGCCAACATCATCTTGCGAAAATTTTCCGCCTGCGCCTCGGCCTTGCTGCTGAAGCGAATCTGGGTCAGTTTGCTGACACCGTCCACCAGTTCGGCGACCTCTTCGCCGAACTGGGTGGCCAATTGATCCTTGGCGGTTGGGGTATCCTCGATGACATCATGCAGCAGCGCGGCCATGATGCTCTGGTGATCCATGCGCATCTCGGCCAGGATACGGGCCACGGCGAGAGGATGCTGTACGTAGGGCTCGCCGGACAGGCGCAGCTGACCCTGATGGGCCGCCACCGCAAAGTCGCAGGCGCGACGAATATCTTCGATGTGGGCGTCGTCGAGATAACCGGCGAGCAGCTCACACAGCTCACCGGTTAATCTATGCGTTTTGTCTTGAGCGGTAAGGGGAGAGGATTGTACGGGATCGGGGATATTCAAGGTCGATTCAGGGAAGAGGAGGCGCTTACTCCTCCCCGACTACTCCCTGCCCTATCACTGGCTGCGGCAGAATATGCTCGCCCACCTCGGCCTCGATCTCGGCGCGTTCCAGCTCGCTCATCTCGGCGGCACGGGCCTCTTCATCGGCGCTGATTTCATCCAGGATGGCGGCATTGATATTGCCGGAGGCAATCTCACGCAGGGCCATAACGGTGACCTTATCGTTCTCCCACGGCAAGGTGGGCTGGCTGGTACCCCTAGCCAGTTGCCGTGCCCGTCGCGTCGCGACCAGCACCAGATGGAAACGGTTGTCCACATTATCTAAACAATCTTCAACAGTAACACGCGCCATAATAGTCTCCGAGTGATGCTCTAAGGGAGCAGTATACCCTCTAATTATCCAGGTTTGGAATGTTTGGACGGGCGCCTAGGCCTCTTTCAGCAGGCTTGCCAACAGCTCGCGCAGCTGCTCTTCCTGGACCTCCCGCCTGAAACTCCGGGCCTGAATGATGGACTGCAGATCGGCAACCGCCTGCCCGAAATCGTCATTGACCAATAGATAATCATATTCCGTGTAATGGGATATATCCGCCCTGGCCTCTTGCATGCGCCGGGCGATGATGGCCTCGCTGTCCTGTCCCCTGGCCCGCAGGCGCTGCTCCAACACGTCCCGGGAGGGGGGCAGGATGAAGATCGTCACCGCCTCGGGAAACAGCTGGAGTAGCTGCCGGGCCCCCTGCCAATCGATCTCCACAATCAAGTCCTGGCCGTCGTGCAGTTGCTGGACCACCGCCGCCTTGCTGGTACCGTAGAAATTATCGAATACCCGGGCATATTCCAAAAAAGCCCCTGCGGCGATCATGGCCTGAAACTGCTCAGGGCTGACAAAATGATAATGCACCCCCTGCTCTTCTCCGGGACGCAGGGGACGGGTGGTGTGCGACACCGACAGCGCCAGCCCCGGCTCTCTGGCCAACAATTCCCGCACCAGGCTGGTCTTTCCCGCCCCGGAGGGGGCGGAGATGATATAAAGGGTGCCGTGCATAATGCTCCGTCGAATCTTCAC
>Ga0316579_10000040_pt1 | contig 29928 bp, 25 predicted proteins | sample J5NA_2_FD_203074 | JGI IMG/M metagenome (GOLD analysis project Ga0316579, IMG submission 203074) | Rhizosphere microbial communities from salt marsh grasses in Alabama, United States - J5-7_160517rDrA | ecosystem: Host-associated > Plants > Roots > Rhizosphere | place: USA: Alabama | collected... | reverse complement strand
CGGACGCCTTGGGGCGGCGCGTGTTGGCGGCGTTCGAGGAGCCCTTCGAGCTCGAGGGGGTCGCTCACACCGTGACCCCGAGCGTCGGCATCAGCCTATACCCCTCCTCGGCGACGGACGCCGACGCACTGCTGCGCCAGGCCGACTCCGCGATGTACGAGGTCAAGCGTTGGGGGGGGAACGCCTATCGACTCTACAGTCCCCGGATCACCCTGGTGCGGAGCTCACGGCTGGCCCTGGAGAAGGAGCTGAGAACGGCCCTGGAGGCCGGCGACCTCGCACTCTTCTACCAGCCTCAGGTGGAGCTGGGCACCGGGCGCTGGGTGGGCTGTGAGACCCTGCTGCGCTGGAGCCATCCGGATCGTGGGCTCTTGCTGCCCTCCGGGTTCCTGCCCCTGCTGGAGAGCACGGGCCTGATCCTGGACGTGGGTGGCTGGGTGCTGGATCAGGCCTGCCGTCAGGCGCGGGAGTGGCAGCAGCTGGAGGCGCAGCCGCCCACGGTATCGGTCAACATCTCGCCGATCCAGGTGGAGCGCAGCGATATCCATGCGATGGTGTCGGAGGCCTTGCTCCGCCATCACGTCGACCCCGGATCGATCGTCCTGGAGATCGCGGAGACCACCCTCTTCTCGCGCATGGATCACGCCCGCGACTTGACCAAGCGGCTGAAGGGCCTGGGGGTCCAGGTCCACATCGATAATTTCGGCACCGGCTTCGCCCCTCTCGCCATGATCAAGCGGCTTCCGGTCGGGGCCGTCAAGCTGGATCGGGCCTTCGTGACCGGGTTGGGGATCGACGCGTCGGACGAGGCCTTGGTGCGCGCCACCCTGACCATGGTCCAGGGCCTCGGAAAGCCGGTCATCGCCGAGGGCGTGGAGACCGCCGACCAGCTCGAAACCCTGCGGGGTCTGGGGTGTGATCGGGCCCAGGGCTTCCTGATCGCCCGGCCGATGCCCCCGGGGGACCTCGGGGTCTGGCGCCAGAAGCGCGATCCGGCACCGGATACCCCCTGAGGCCGGGACCAAGGCGGGAAGGATTTGGGCACGCCGCGGCCTTTATCCCAGCGGCCCCCCGGGGCAGAATGGGGTAGCAGCGAGCCGTCCCCCATGCGTCCATCCCAGCTCCCTCCATCCCAGATTCGTCTGATCACCCTCGATCTGGACGACACGGTCTGGCCCTGTGCCCCCGTGATTCAGGCCGCGGAGCAGGCGCTCTTGGACTGGCTGGCCAGTCGGGCGCCGCGTCTTCTGGAGGTCCACGACCAGGACAGCCTGCGCGAGCACCGCCGCCGCCTGATGCGCGAGCGCCCCGAGATCGCCCATGACGTGACCGAGGTGCGCCGGCTGTCACTCGCGGGGGTGCTTACCCAGATTGGCTTGGCCGCGGAGCGGGCGGAGGCCCTGGCGCGGGAGGGGCTGAGCGTCTTCCTGGACCACCGCAATCGCATCGAGCCCTACGCGGATTCGGTCACAGCCCTGCGGCGGCTCGCCGGGCGCTTTGAGCTCGTCTCGATCACCAACGGGAACTCGGATCCGGAGCTCACGCCCCTCAAGGGCATCTTTCGGCATCGGGTCAACGCGGCCGAGGCGGGTGCCTCCAAGCCCGACCCGGCGGTCTTCGAGCGGGCCCTGGCGCTGGGGGGCTGCACCCCGGCGCAGTCGCTGCACGTGGGGGATGAGCCCTATATCGACGTCCAGGCGGCGCGCGGCCTGGGAATTTCCGCCGTCTGGGTCAACCGCTACGGTCGCTCCTGGCCCGAGGACCTGGCGCCACCGGCGATGACCGTCACCGACCTGCACCAGCTCGCGGACTGGCTGGAGGCCCTTCCAACCTGGTCCGCGACCGCAACGGGAGTGACCGATGGAGTTTGAGGTGACCGCGACCCAGGGCCAAGCCCGGCGGGGCCGCCTGACCTTTGGGCGCGGTCGCGTCGAGACCCCTGCCTTCATGCCGGTCGGGACCTATGGCACCGTGAAGGCCATGACCCCGGAGGAGCTGCGGGAGGTCGGGGCCCAGATGATCCTGGGCAACACCTTTCACCTAATGCTGAGGCCCGGGACCGACGTCATCCGCCGCTGCGGCGATCTGCACCGGTTCATGCACTGGGACGGGCCCATCCTCACGGACTCCGGCGGGTTCCAGGTATTCAGCCTGGGTGGGCTGCGCAAGATCACGGAGGAGGGGGTGCGCTTCCGCTCACCGGTGGACGGCAGCCCCGTGTTTCTGAGCCCGGAGATCTCCATGGAGGTCCAGCGGGCACTGGGCTCGGATGTCGTCATGATCTTCGACGAGTGCACCCCCTATCCGGCGGACCTGGAGACCGCGCGGGTCTCCATGGAGCTGTCGCTGCGCTGGGCCGCCCGCTCGCGGGAGGCCCATGGGGGCAATTCGGCCGCCCTCTTCGGCATCGTCCAGGGGGGGATGCACGAGGGGCTTCGCGAGCGCTCCCTTCTGGGTCTGGTGGAAATCGAGTTCGACGGCTATGCGGTGGGGGGGCTCTCGGTGGGGGAGCCCGAGTCCGACCGACTGCGCGTCCTGGATTTCCTCTCCGACCGGCTGCCAGCCGAGCGGCCCCGTTACCTGATGGGGGTGGGGACCCCGGGGGACATCGTCGCCGCGGTCTGTCGGGGCATCGACCTGTTCGACTGCGTCATGCCCACCCGGCACGCCCGCAACGGCTGGCTCTTCACCCACGGGGGCACGGTCAAGATCCGCAACGCGGCTCACCGCACCGACGAGGGTCCCCTCGACCCCCTGTGCGACTGCTACACCTGCCGCAACTACAGCCGGGCCTACCTCCACCACCTGGACAGGTGCCACGAGATCCTGGGCTCCCGGCTCAACACCCTGCACAACCTGCACTTCTACCAGTCCCTGATGCGGGGACTGCGGGAGGCCATCGAGACGGGCACCCTGAGCTCCCACCTGGCGCGCCTTGGCAGTTTGCGAGAACCGGTCTAACTTCTCGCCGGCTGTGCCATAATAAGCGGCTGTTTCTTCCAGGCGGGGCGCGACTGGCCTGCCCCGCCCGTTCAACGCTAGGGGACCCCTATGAGCTTCTTCATTTCTGACGCCCTCGCCGAGGCGCCGGCGGGGGGCGCCGCCGCTGATCCGCTGATCAGCCTGCTGCCGCTGGTCCTGTTCGCGGTCGTTTTCTACTTCCTCCTGATCCGGCCCCAGTCCAAGCGGCAGAAGGAGCACAAGCGCATGGTCGAGGCCCTGGCCAAGGGCGACGAGGTGGTCACCGTGGGTGGGGTTGCGGGTCGCATCACCGATCTGGGCGACAACTTCATCGCCGTGGAGGTCGCGGATGGGGTGCAGATCAAGGTGCGCCGCAGCGCCGTGGAATCCGTGATGCCCAAGGGCTCACTCAAGGACCTCTAGCCGAATCCGATCGACCCGGGGCCTGCGGGAAGGACCTTCGGGGGACTCGGTCCCGAGGGCGAGCCTAGCGTCCCCGTCAGTCTTCAAATGCGACCCTCGGCCATCTCGGCCAAGCGATTGGAACCGCCATGAACCAGTATCCACTGTGGAAGAATCTCCTGATCTTGGGCGTGATCCTTTTTGGGCTCCTGCTCGCCCTGCCGAACGTCTTCTCCCAGGATCCCTCGATCGAGATCACCGCCAACCGCGGGACCCAGGTCACCGAGTCCAGCGTGGGCGAGGTCAAGGCGGTGTTCGAGAACGCGGGCCTCCCGTTCAAGCGGATCGACACGCTGGAGGGTGGCAAGCTCCTCGTGCGCTTCGAGACCTCCGGCGACCAGCTGCGGGGCCAGGAGGCGATCGAGTCCACCTTGTCCGAGCGCTACCGGACGGCCCTGACCCTGTCGGCCGACCTGCCGGGCTGGGTCACCGCCATGGGGCTCCAGCCCATGAACCTGGGACTCGACCTGCGTGGAGGCATCCACGTGGTCATCGACGTGGATATGCAGGCCGCGCTGGACCAGGCGCTCGAGCGCTACGTGGGTGACATCCGCACCCAGCTGCGCGATGCCAAGGTGCGCTACCTGACGGTGACCCGCGAGCCGAGCCATGTAGTCGTCAAGTTCGGCGATGCCGCGAGTCGCGATGCCGGGGAGAAGGTCATCGGCCGCGAGTTCCGGGATCTGCTGCTGGAGCCCTCCGCTGAAGGGGAGGACTTCACGATCACCGTTACCCTTCCCCCTGCCGAGGAGGAGCGGATCAAGGACTTCGCCCTCAACCAGAACGTCACGACCCTGCGCAACCGGGTCAATGCCCTCGGCGTGGCGGAGCCCAATATCGCGCGGCAGGGCGAGCGCCGCATCGTCGTGCAGCTGCCGGGCGCCCAGGACCCGGGGCGCCTGAAGGAGATCCTGGGCGCCACCGCGACCCTGGAGTATCGCCTGGTGGATACCGAGCACAGCGTCGCCGATGCGGAGGCCGGGCGGGTGCCCGTGGGCAGCCGACTGTACAAGGAGCGGGACGGCCGGCCGGTGCTCCTCAATCGCCGGGTGATCGTCACGGGCGACCAGATCACCGACGCCTCGGCGGGCTTCGACCAGCAGAGCGGGACCCCCGCGGTCTTCGTCAACCTGGACGGTGGCGGGGCCCGGCGCATGCGCGAGGTGACGACCGAGAACGTGGGTAAGCCCATGGCGGTGGTCTTCATCGAGAACCGGACCACTACCAAGATGGTGGACGGCACCCCCGAGAAGCGCACCGAAAAGGTCGAGGAGGTGATCAGCATCGCCACCATTCGGGAGCCCTTCGGTCGGCGCTTCCAGACCACCGGCCTCGACAGCTCCGAGGAGGCCCACAACCTCGCCCTGCTGCTCCGTGCCGGCGCCCTGGCGGCCCCCATCCAGATCGTCGAGGAGCGCACCATCGGTCCCAGCCTCGGCCAGGACAACATCGACCAGGGCCTGCGCTCGGTCCTGATCGGCCTGGGTCTGGTGGTCGTCTTCATGGCGATCTACTACAAGCTCTTCGGTCTGATCGCGGACCTGGTGCTCCTGGTGAACATGGTGCTCATGGTGGCGGTCCTCTCCTTGCTCCAGGCCACCCTGACCCTGCCGGGCATCGCGGGCATCGTGCTCACCGTGGGTATGGCGGTGGACGCCAACGTGCTCATCTTCGAGCGCATACGCGAGGAGATCCGAAACGGGAACTCGCCTCAGGCGAGCATCGCCGCCGGGTATGAGAAGGCCCTGTCGACGATCGTGGACGCGAACCTCACCACCCTGATCGCCGCCATCGTCCTGTTCAGCTTCGGCACAGGTCCGGTCAAGGGCTTCGCGGTGACCCTCTTCATCGGCATCCTGACCTCCATGTTCACCGCCATCATGGGCAGCCGTGCCGTCGTCAACCTGATCTATGGCGGACGCCGCCTGAGCAGGCTCGCGATCTAGTCCATCCACGCATTACGCCGCCTTACGACTCGGAGCCTTGCCATGGAGCTCTTCAAACAGACCAACATCGACTTCATGCGGATCCGCAAGCCGGCCCTGGTGTTGTCGACCCTGGTGAACCTGATCGCAATTGGCTCCCTGATCTTCCAGGGACTCAATCTGGGGCTCGACTTCACGGGCGGCACCGTGATCGAGGTGGGCTACAAGGCCCCCGTCGAGCTCTCGGAGGTCCGCACGGCGCTCTCCGAGGGAGGGTTCGAGGGTCCCACGGTGCAGCACTTCGGCACCTCCAGGGACGTGATGATCCGCCTCCCGCCGACCGCGGACGCGGACAGCGCGACCGTGGGGGACCGGGTCTTCGCCGCCTTGTCCCAAAGCGCCGGGGAGGGCCAGGTGGACCTGCGTCGGGTCGAATTCGTGGGTCCCCAGGTGGGCCAGGAGCTGGTCGAGAAGGGGGGGCTCGCCATCCTCTACTCGCTCATCGGCATCCTCATCTACGTGGCGGTCCGTTTCGAGTGGCGGCTCGCGGTGGCGGCCATCATCGCCACCATCCATGACGTCATCGTCACCCTGGCCGTGTTCTCGCTGTTCCAGATCGAGTTCGATCTGACGGTGCTGGCCGCGGTGCTGGCGGTCATCGGCTACTCCCTGAACGACACCGTGGTCATCTTCGACCGCATCCGCGAGAACTTTCGCAAGATCCGCAAGGGGACCGTGCTGGACATCGTCAACCGGGCGGTCAACGACACCATGTCGCGCACCATCATCACCTCCGGTACGACCTTCATCGTCGTGCTGACGCTTTACCTGTTTGGCGGTCAGGTCATCCACGGCTTCGCCCTCGCCCTGGTGGTGGGCATCGGCGTCGGCACCTATTCGTCCATCTACGTGGCCAGCAGCGCCGCCGTACTGATGGGCATCAGCCGCGCCGACCTCATGCCGACGCCCAAGGAAGGTGCGGAGGGGGACGTGCGGCCTTGATTGGCGCGCCGATGCAAAGCGCTTCCTGTCCCGAGACCCGTGCGTCTCGGGATCCGGGCTGACCAGGTGCCAGGACGGCGTTTGGTCGGCGTCTCCCCGGGGTGGCGGCGGGAGACCGCGTTCGGGCGCCTTTCAGGGCGCGCTCGGAGCGGCATGGCTCACGGAGCACGCTAGCCAGGGGCCCCATGGGAGGCCGTAGACTCGCATCCGGGCGGCGTGGCTTTGTCATCGCCCTCTGTATCGCCCTTCCGGTCCTCCTCGGATCGCTCGCTCCCGGCTGTGGTGGCCGGCAGTCCCCGGCCCTCGAGATCACCGGTCCCACCATGGGGACCTACTACGCCGTCAAGGTCCCGAGGCCACCTGAAGGGCTGGATGCCGAGACCCTGAAGACCGGCGTCGAGGGGGTCCTGCAGGCGGTCAACGCGGAGATCTCCACCTACGACCCCGAGTCCGAGCTCTCCCGCCTCAACGCGAATCCCAGCACGGATTGGATCCCGGTCTCCGCCAACCTGCTCGGGGTCCTCGCGGAGGGTGTGCGGATCAGCGCGCTCTCGGGCGGGGCCTTCGACATCACCGTAGGTCCCCTGGTGAACCTCTGGGGCTTCGGTCCCGAGGTCCGGGCCGATGCGGTCCCGTCGCCCGAGGCGATCCAATCCGCCCTGGCCCGGGTCGGCTACGGCAAGATCGAGCTGCGCCCCACGCCACCTGCCGTGCGCAAGGCCCGCGGCGACCTCTACATCGATCTGTCCGCCCTCGGCGAGGGCCATGGCGCCGACCGTATGGCGGCCTACCTGGAGTCCCTGGGGCTCGGCGATTACATGGTCGCGGTGGCGGGTACCATCCGGGTGCGGGGCCTCAACGCCCAGGGCCGGCCCTGGGGCATCGCCGTCGAGGAGCCCAGCGCCGATCGCCGCGCCGTGCAGCGGGTGCTGCCCCTCGGCGAGGGTGCCGTCTCCACCTCGGGCGACTACCGCAACTTCTTCGAGCAGGGCGGTCGGCGCTTCTCCCACCACATCGATCCCAGGACCGGGGAGAGCGTCGCCCACCGGCTCGCCTCCGCCACCGTCATGCTCGCGTGCGGGCGCGACCCTGCCATGACCGCCGATGGGCTCGCCACGGCCCTGGTGGTCCTCGGCGAGGAGAAGGGGCCCGCCCTGGCGGAGTCCCTGGGGCTGGCCGCCTACTTCATCGTCCGGGAGGGCGAGGGCCTGCGCGAGCTGACCACCCCCGCCTTCGATCACGGCCTCTGAGCGGGAGACGTGGGGGGTCACGGCCTCGGCGCCCGAGGCCTGACCAGGCGCGGAGCGGATCCAGACCTCGGGTGAGCTCAGGTCCCCGCATGAATCCCGGCATCGGCTGCGCATGATCAAGTCCTCCGGCATCGCCGGGGATTAAAATCTCGCGCGCCGGGTTCCGGCAGGGCGGACGGGAGAGCGTCCGGGGGCCCGGCCCGCGTCGAGCTCGACCCCTGCGTAGGGCCGGTCTACCGGCGACCACCGGGGGTCCCGTCTGAGTGGCGACCTCGGCCCCGTCCCCGCTCAAAGGTCCCTGTGTCTGGGTCCAACCGACCTCGGGGTCTGTGGTGCCGGCCCTTATCTACTTCGGAGTGCAGGTCGATGCGAATTGACGAGCGACTGGAGTCCTTCATGTTCGCGGGGCGCTGGATGCTGGCCCCCTTCTACCTGGGGCTCCTGCTGGCCTTGGGCCTCTTGCTGATCAAGTTCGTCAAGGGGTTCCTGGCCTTCGCCCCCATGGTGTTCAGCGGCTCCGACGGTGAGGTTATCGTCGCCCTGCTCTCGCTGGTGGACGTGGTCCTGGTGGCCAACCTGCTCCTGATGATCGTCTACGCGGGCTATGAGAACTTCGTGTCGCGGATGCACATCGGCCAGCACGAGGATCGGCCCGCCTGGATGGGGCAGGTGGGCTTCTCGGGGCTGAAGATGAAGCTGATCGGCTCCATCGTCGCGATCTCCGCCATCGAGCTGCTGCGGATCTTCATGGAGCCCGGCGGCATGTCGGGCGAGCAGGTGGGTTGGAAGCTGGCCACCCATGTGACCCTGGTGGTGTCCGGGCTGCTCTTCGCCATCATGGACAGGGTCGCCGAGGGGACCAAGCAGACCGAGGTCACCGGCACCAATGAGCACCCTTGAGCCCAAGCAGGCTGACGAGGACACGGGCGTCGCGACCCCGGCCGAGGCGGCTCGGCGGAGCGGGAGCTGGACGGATAGGGCCGGGCTGATCCTGGTGCTCGGGCTCTATGGCTGGCTCGCCGCGCCGCCTGCGCCGGAGGTCGGGCCGGCGAACGAGCCGGAGATCGCGGAGGCGCCGACGGGGAACGGATCCCGCGTGGATGCCGCGGTGCAGCGCGTGCTGGCGGAGAAGGCGTCCCCTGAGCGTCAGATCGCCGAGGCCAGGACCCGCATCGCCGCATTGGAGGAGACCCTCGCGGCCGACCGCCGGCAAGGCGGCGTGGCCGGACCGGCTCCGCCCGAAGCGACGCCCGCCCCGGATCGTTCCCCACTGCTTCTCGCCAATCTCGGGGGCCGCGCGACCGAGCGGGGAATCCTGATCGACCTCTCGGACTCGGATCTGCACTTCCCGATCGGCGAGGCCACCCTCCCGGACAGTGACCTGCCGATCCTGGACCGGATCGCCGACCTGCTCGTCCGGCGCCCCAACCTGACCGCCCGGGTCGAGGGCTACACCGACTCGTCCGGGCGCGAGGAGGTCAACCTCGCCCTCTCCCAGGCCCGGGCCGAGGCGGTCAGGGAGGCACTGATGAAGCGCGGCGTCGGCGGGGGGCGGATCGAGGCCACCGGCTACGGCGAGGCCCGCCCGATCGCCGACAACGCGACCAGGGCCGGCCGCGACCGCAACCGGCGGATCGAGCTCTACCTCATCGGCGCGGCGGATTGACCCGCCCCCGGGCGCGGGGACAGGGGCTCACCGCGCCCCGGTATCCTGGCCGGGCGCCGCATGGGGCACGTTGTGCAGGTGAACCGGCTCCGGGATGGCCCGTGCCGCGGTCTCGGCACGTAGCCGGCGGGCGCGGATGTTGAGCATCTCCACCGCCACCGAGAAGGCCATGGCGAAGTAGACGTAGCCCTTGGGCAGGTGCTGGCCGAGCCCCTCGGCGATTAGCAGCACGCCGACCAGGATTAGGAAGCTCAGGGCCAGCATCTTGATGCTGGGGTGGGCGTCCACGAACTCGCCGATGGACTTGGCGGCCAGCATCATGACCCCGACCGCGAGCACGATGGCGATCACCATCACCGGCACGTGCTTCGCCATCCCCACCGCCGTGATCACCGAGTCCAGGGAGAAGACGATGTCGATGATGGCGATCTGGGCCAGCACCATCCAGTAGCGGGAGGGGGCGCGGACCGCGCTCTCCGCGGGATCGCCCTCCATGCTCTCGTAGATCTCGTGGGCACTCTTCCAGAGCAGGAAGAGCCCACCCAGGATCAGCACCAGATCCCGCCCCGAGACCCCCAGGGCCTCGCGCAGATGGGGGTCCCCGGTGGTGGCCGCGAGCCCCGGCATCAGGGTGAAGAGCGGCTCGGTCAGGCGCATCATCCAGGCCAGGGACAACAGCAGCAGGACGCGCGTGATCATCGCCAGGGCAAGCCCCTGGACCCGCGCCCGGTTGCGCTGCCGCTCCGGCAGGCGGCCCACCAGGATGGAGATGAAGATGATGTTGTCGATCCCGAGCACGATCTCCAGGGCGGTCAGGGTGACCAGGGCGACCCAGGCCTCGGGGCTGGCGATCCAATCGAACATGCTGTGACCTGTCGGGCTGAAGCCGGGCCTACCGTACCAGGGTGACGGGGACCTGGGCCAGGTGGACGACCTTGGTCGCCACCGAGCCCAGGAACAGGTTGGCCAGACCGCCGCGGCCGTGGGTCCCCATGATGATCTGGTGGCACCCATGGGTCCTCGCGTAATCCGCGATGGTCTGGGGCACCGGCCCCGCCAGCACCCGGGCCTCGTAGGCCAGACCCGCCGCGTCCAGCAGGGCGCGGGCGCCGCGCAGGTCCTGCTCCCCCTCGCTCTGCTGCATCTGGGCGATCTCCTCGTCGGTGAGGAAGCGCCTGACCTCCCAGGAGTCCACCGGCTCGCGGACGTTGATCAGGTGGATCTCGGGCGTCTCCAGGCACCGGGCGAGGTGGATCACGTGCTGGATGGCGCGCTCCGAGTGGGGAGAGCCGTCCACGGGGACCAGAAAGCGCATCATGGTTGTGACTCCTGACCCGCGCGTGTCGGGTCAACGATGGCAGAGGCCGGGGGCTGGCCGACCTCGGCGGCCGGATGCCCAGCGGCGCCGTGTCCCGCCCCACTGGCCGGCGTCACCGGGGCGTGGGGATGCCAGCCCAGGGTGAGCATGAGGGCGGCGAAGCCCACCACGTAGCCCAGGGCCACGTGCCAGCCATTGACCAGCCAGGCACCCGCGGACTTCGCCTGGGGATAGAGGTTCGAGAGGGCGACCCCGGCGGAGCTCCCGAACCAGATCATGGACCCGCCGAACCCCACCGCATAGGCCAGCATCCCCCAGTCGAAGCCCCCCTGCTTGAGTGCCAGGGCGGTGAGCGGGATGTTGTCGAAGACCGCGGAGATGAAGCCCAGGCCCAGGGCGCTGTACCAGGAGGCGGGGGGGAGCTTCTCCACCGGCATCATGGAGGCGCAGAGCACCAGGGAGAGCAGGAACAGGCTGCCCTTCAGGGCCTCGGGCAGCAGTCCCCACTCGGGCTTGCGCAGGGGCACGGCGAGCAGGATCGCCACCCATACCGCGACGCCGATGAAGGGGAAGCTGTCGGCCAGGGCCTTGTAGTGCATGTTCACCGTGACGTTGGTGGCCACGGCGGCGGCCAGGATCAGGGCGACGATCCCGACCCGGCTCCAGTCGATGGTGACCGTCGTCGCGGTGTCGCGCACCACCGGCGAGAAGCGCTGCTGCTGGATGGCCGCCGGTATCCCGAAGACCAGGAGGGCCACGGCCGCCGCCACATAGGCATGGATCACGTCCAGGGGGGCCACCCCGGAGATCCACATCATGGTGGTGGTGGTGTCCCCCACCACGCTGCCCGCGCCGCCGGCGTTCGAGGCCGCGACGATCGCCGCCAGATACCCGATGTGCACCCGGTAGCGGAAGACGCTGGCGGCCACGGTGCCCCCGATCAGGGCGGCGGCGATGTTGTCGAGGAAGCTGGAGAGCACGAAGATCATCACCAGCAGGACCAGCCCCCCCTTCCAGTCGTCCGGCAGGAAGCGGGGCAGGACCTGGGGGATGCGGCTGTCCTCGAAGTGACGCGCCAGCACGGCGAACCCGAGCAGCAGACCGAGCAGATTGGTCAGGATGACCCATTCGTGGCCCAGGTGCCCCCCCAGGCCCGCCAGACCGGGGCCGGCGTTGAAGCCCGTGAGGCCGAGCTTGAAGGCCGTGATGACCGCGAGACCGGTCAGGGCCACCGCCAGGGTGTGATGATGCAGCAGGGCCACCCCGAGCAGGGTGAGCCCGAAGAGGACGAACTCCACCGGGATGCACAGCTGGGCGCTCGTCTCCTGGCAGGTCTGCGCGGTCGCGGCGAGGACGGGCGCGGGGATCAGGGCGAGGACGAGCCAGGCCAGCAGGCCCGCGGTGGCAATCAAGGGAAAACGCGATCCCAGGGGCCGGGAAGCCGGCCCCCGGGCGGGAAGATCGGTTGGTGTCACGGTACGGCGGACAGGAGGTTGGGGTGGCGCATCATACAGCGCGCCGGCCCGTCCCGGTGGGACCGTCGGGCCAAAGGGGCGAAGCCCGACGATGACGTCGAGTTAACCGTTACAGCGGAGGGGCGAGAGATGCGCGTCGCTGGGGACGGCGTTTGCCCTGGAGGTGCGACGTTGCCGCTCGGGCGCTACCAGGCGCCGAGGCTTCGGGAGGTTGGTGCCCGCAACGACGACTGCGCCCACTATTGCTTCCGATTGACCGAGGGGTATGCAAGCGACCGAGAGGGAGCAGTTCGTCTGAGAGTGACGGGTTGCGTCCTATCGGCCATCCTCGAATAGTCGCAGATACTCCGCATACCCTTCCCGCTCCAAATCCGCGACCGGAATGAACCGAAGCGCGGCTGAGTTGATGCAGTACCGCAGCCCGGTGGGCGCGGGCCCGTCGTCGAAGACGTGGCCCAGGTGGGAATTGCCGTAGCGGGAGCGCACCTCGGTGCGCGCCATCCAGAGGCTCCGGTCCTGCTGCTTCACGATCAGGTCCGGCTCCAGGGGCGAATGGAAGCTTGGCCAGCCGGTGCCGGAGTCGAACTTGTCGCGGGAGCTGAACAGGGGCTCACCCGAGACCACGTCCACGTAGATTCCTTCCTCGTGGTTGTCCCAGTAGCTGTTGCGGAAGGCGGGCTCGGTGCCTTCCGCCTGGGTCACCTCGTACTGGAGGGGATCGAGGCGGCGCTTGATCTCGTCCTGGGGCGGTCGTTGCCAGCGACCCTCCTCAGCGCTCGGGGCATCGGATGTCTGCGCGGCGGCGGGGGCCGCCTCGGCGGTGGCCGGTCCTGGGCCTCGGACGAGGTAGAGGACCGCCGCGGCCACGGGGACGAGGGCGATCAGCGGGATCAAAGTGCGGAGTCTGCTCATCTGCGCTTACCTCAGATAGGGTTGCGGGTGCCACGCGACCGGGCCCCGTTTTGCAGGTTATGACCGGTTTCGTCCTTTTGGATTCCCTCTCCCTGGGTTGAGGGTGTCCCAAGGGGTAGCCGGTGCGTTGCTGTCGCGGCGCAGGCTGGGGGTGGGTCGTCGGCAAAACAATAGCTTGCCTGCTTCTTTCCTCACCCCAACCCCTCGCCCCGCTGGGGCGAGGGGCTTTTGCGACATCCTCTGGGTCAGAAAAGGTGGCCGCGGATGACCTCGATCGCCTCGTCCATGTGCTGGAAGGCGTGGTCGCCGCCGTCCCAGATCAGGAGCCGGCCGCAGGGTTTGTAGAGTGACTCGGCGACCCGGTAGTCGATCACCTCGTCGCCCCGGTCCAGGAACAGGGTGGTGGGGACCCCGTCGCAGGGGTCGGGCACGCCATAGGGTCGGGTGCGCTCGATCAGCTCCGCGGTGATTCGATAGCGCTCACCCCGGACCGTCGTCATGGTCTCGCCGATGCGATGCTGGAAGAGCGTCCAGGGGGTCAGGGCGGGGTTGATCAGGTAGAGGTGGGAGACGGGAAAGCGGCGCGCGAGCCATTGGCCGTAGAAGCCACCCATGGAGCTGCCGACCACGGTCGGGCACGGCGTGTCCAGCTCCGTGAAGAAGGCCGAAAGCCGCGCGACCGCCGCCTCGGGCTCATGGGCGGGGTAGTCGGGGGCGACCACCGAATGGGGGGCGAGCCGCTCGCGCAGGAGCGCCGCCTTGGCGGACCCGCTGGAGCTGTTGAGTCCGTGGAGATAGACGAGCATGGGTGCCAGGCCTCGGGGCAGGTCTCCGGGCGCAAACCCCCGGGACGCCCTCACTCCACCTCGTAGGCGAGGTTGGGCCCCAGCCAGCGCTCCACCTCGGCGACGCTCATGCCCTTGCGCTCCGCGTAGTCTGCGACCTGGTCCCGATTGATCTTGCCGACCGCGAAATAGCGGCTCTCCGGGTGGGAGAAGTAGAGCCCCGAGACCGCCGCCGTGGGGACCATGGCCTTGGACTCGGTGAGCCAGATGCCGGTGTTGCGCTCCGCGTCCAGCAGGCGCCACAGGAGGTCCTTCTCGGTGTGGTCCGGGCAGGCGGGGTAGCCGAGGGCCGGACGGATGCCCTGGTACCGCTCCTCGATCAGGGCCTCGTTGGACAGCCCTTCCTCGGACGCGTAGCGCCAGTGCCGGGTTCGCACCCGCTGGTGGAGCATCTCGGCCAGGGCCTCCGCGAGCCGGTCGGCGAGGGCCTTGAGCATCAGGGCCGAGTAGTCGTCGTGCTCGGACTGGAAGCGCTTGACGTGCTCGTCGATGCCTATCCCCGCGGTGCAGGCGAAGCCGCCCAGATAGTCCGGGATGCCCGTGTCCTCAGGGGCGACGAAGTCCGCCAGGCACTCGTTGTGCTTGCCCGCGGGCTGGCGCCCCTGCTTGCGCAGGAAGTGGAAGGCGAGCAGCGGATCGGAGCGCTTCTCGTCCCCATAGACCAGGACGTCGTCCCCCACCGTGTTGGCCGGGAAGAGCCCGATCACGGCCCGGGCCTCGAGCCAGTGCTCGGTCAGGATTCGGTGCAGCATGGCCAGGGCATCGTCGTGGAGCTTGCGGGCCTCTTCGCCCTTCTCGGGATCGTCCAGGATCTGGGGATAGCGCCCTCGGAGCTGCCAGGCGTGGAAGAAGAAGGTCCAGTCGATGTAGGCCGCGATCTCATTCAGGGGGATGTTGTGTAAGACCTGGATGCCGGGCTCCGCGGGGGTGGGGGGCTGGTAGCGGGACCAATCGATGGGGATCGGATTGGCCCGGGCCTCGGCGATGGGGATCAGGTCCCGGGCCTCGTCCCGGCTGGCACGCCGGGCGCGTACCTCGGCGTACTCGGCGCGGATGCCCGCCACGTAGCGCTCCTTGAGGTCCTTGGAGAGCAGGCTCCCGGCGACACCCACGGCGCGGGAGGCGTCCTTCACGTGGACCACCGGATGCTCGTAGTGGGGCTCGATCTTGACCGCCGTGTGAAGCTTCGAGGTCGTCGCTCCCCCGATCAATAGGGGCACGGTGAAGCCCTGGCGTTGCATCTCCTTGGCCACATGGACCATCTCGTCCAGGGACGGGGTGATGAGGCCCGAGAGCCCGATGATGTCGGCCTTGACCACGCGCGCCTCGGCGAGGATGCGGTCCGCCGGGACCATGACACCCAGGTCCACCACATCGTAATTGTTGCACTGGAGCACGACCCCGACGATGTTCTTTCCGATGTCGTGGACGTCGCCCTTCACGGTGGCGAGCAGGATGCGGCCCTGGGTCTCGCCCTCGCACTTCTCGGCCTCCAGGAAGGGCTCCAGATAGGCGACCGCCTTCTTCATCACCCGGGCGGACTTCACCACCTGGGGCAGGAACATCTTGCCCTCGCCGAAGAGGTCGCCGACCACGTTCATGCCGTCCATCAGCGGCCCCTCGATGACGCCGATGGGCCGGCCGAGCTTCTGGCGGGCCTCCTCGGTGTCGGCCTCGATATGGTCGGTGACGCCCTTGATCAGGGCGTGCTGAATGCGCTCCTCCACCGGGCGGTCACGCCAGGCGAGGTCCTGCTTGTTCTCGACGCCAGATCCGTCCCCTTTGTATTTCGGCGCCAGGTCGATGAGGCGCTCGGTGGCGTCCGGGCGGCGGTTGAGGATCACGTCCTCCACCGCCTCGCGCAGCTCCTCCGGCAGGTCGTCGTAGACCGCGAGCTGGCCGGCATTGACGATCCCCATGTCCATGCCCGCCCGGATGGCGTGATAGAGGAAGACCGAATGGATGGCCTCCCGCACCGGGTTGTTGCCGCGGAAGGAGAAGGACACGTTGGAGACCCCGCCCGAGACCTTGGCATAGGGCAGCTCCGACTTGATGCGCCGGGTGGCCTCGATGAAATCAACGGCGTAGTTGTTGTGCTCGTCGATACCGGTGGCCACCGCGAAGATGTTAGGGTCGAAGATGATGTCCTCGGGGGGGAAGCCGATCTCGTCCACCAGGATGCGGTAGGCACGCTCGCAGATGGCGAACTTGCGCTCCGCCGTGTCGGCCTGGCCCTGCTCGTCGAAGGCCATCACCACCACCGCGGCCCCATAGCGTCGGCACAGCTTGGCGTGCTCCCGGAAGGGTCCCTCGCCCTCCTTGAGGCTGATGGAGTTGACGATGGATTTCCCCTGGACGCACTTGAGGCCCGCCTCGATGACCTCCCACTTGGAGGAGTCGATCATCACGGGCACACGGGCAATGTCCGGCTCGGCGGCGATCAGGTTCAGGAACCGTGTCATGGCCGCCTTGGAGTCCAGCATGGCCTCGTCCATGTTGACGTCGATCACCTGGGCCCCGTTCTCCACCTGATTGCGGGCCACGTCCAGGGCGGCCTCGTAGTCTCCCTTGAGGATCAGGCGCTTGAAGGCGGCGGAGCCGGTGACGTTGGTGCGCTCTCCGACGTTGATGAAGCTGGCTGTTCGGGTCATGGCGGGGTGGGGGTTCGCGGGGTACAGAACCGGGATTGGACTGCCGAGGGGGAAACTCTAACACGCTACCCTCGCGGGCTGCGGTTGGGAGCCCTTGGGCGGGCGGGGTCATTCGTTGCGCTTGCCTCCGGGCTCAACGCGTCGTGCCCGTGTCTGGACTGCGTTCCTCCTCGTGAGGATGCCGCATCCAGCGACGCCTGCGTCGCGGTGACCCCAGTGGTGGCGGGACAGGGGCACTCGCGAGCAAGGGACTGAACGCGTGGCAGGACCGGACTTCTCTTCAACCGGGAGCCCGGTGCGGCGGGGCAGGTCCCAGCCGCGGCCAGAGAAACCCCGTCCGCGCCCGGTAGGCCGCATACTCCGGGAGGGTGCGCAGGAACTTGCGCTCCTCGATCTTGGCCCGCGCGATCTGCAGGGCCACCGAGGGGACGAAGATCCAGAATCCCACCGGGGTGCCTGAGAGGATCGCGATCCCCAGGACATGGACGATCTCCCCGAGATAGAGCGGGTGGCGGATGCGCGCGTAGGGACCCGTGGTCACCAGGGTACGGACCGCGGCCCGCAGCCCGAAGGAGCGCCTGAGGTGGCTGATGGACCAGATGCTGAAGCAGACCCCGATGAAGCCGATGGCGAAGCCGGCCAGGCTCAGATAGAAGGCGTAGAGGGGTGTGAGCGACCTCAGCCAGGCGATGGTCCCGGGCGAGTAGCCCGGCAGGAGCTGGCGTACCTGGGGGAACGACAGCAGGGTGAATCCGATGACGGGGACAAAGACCGTGAGCAGCGGAAAGACGTTCTCCCAGAACCCCTGGGGGCGACTTTTGGCCTCGGAGCGTACGATGAAGCTGTAGAAGGCCAGGGCGTCGAAGGCGATCGCCGTGACGAAGTACAGCAGGTAAGAGAGCTGGTTGACCAGGTAGTAGCGGGCGCCGGGGGCATAGGTGCCGATCTCTTCGACGTTTCGGATCAGCTGCCAAAGCTGGGGGTTGTTGGTGAGGTACAGCCATAGGGCGTAGAGCTTGGCGCCCACGATCAACGCGAAGAGGACGATGGGGGCCCCATCACGGCGGAGCTTCGATCTGTCCATGGCCTTGGGTCTGTCTGCCGGGTGTAGATCCAGCCCAATAGTGTGCGCGCGAAGCCCCGGATAAGCGATCCTCTCGGCGAGGCAGAGACGCTCGAGGCCCAAGCCGCGGCCGGGCACCCCCGCGTGTCAGGGCGTTATCGGGGGCCGGCCCCCCGATTCCCGTCCGTCAGCTCGCTGGGGCGCTCGGGTCGTGATGGGCCCCGCCAGCAGAGCCCATCAGGACCGCTCGTTCAGCCATTTTCCGATGGCGGGGGTGACCTCCTTCTGGGCCTTGCCGCTCACGTAGATGCCGATGTGGCCGCCGGGGAAGGCGAGCTCGGTGTAGTCGCTGCTCGAGGTGAGCCCCTTCAGGGCCTTGGACGCGTCCGGCGGGACCAGGTGGTCCTGCATGGCGAAGATGTTGAGCACCGGGCAGGTGATGCGCTTGAGGTCCACGAGGTCGTCCCCCAGCAGGACGCCGCCGTTGATGAATCCGTTGTGCTGGTAGAAGTCCTTGATGAACTGGCGGAAGGTCTCGCCCGCCTGGTCCGGGCTGTCGAAGATCCATTTCTCCATGCGCAGGAAGTTCCGGACCTTGTCCGGGTCGTCCAGCAGATCGACCATGTTGATGTACTTCTGACCCGTCAGGCTGAAGGGCTTGAGGGACAGGAAGGTCCAGTTCAGCAGCTCGCCGGGGATGTTGCCCATGGTGTCCACCGCCAGGTCGATGTCCACGTTCTGGACCCAGGCGGAAAGGAGGTTGTCAGGGGTCTTGAAGTCGACCGGCGTGACCATGGTTACCAGGTTCCGCACCTTGTCCTGGTGCAGGGAGCTGTACATCAGGCTGAAGGCGCCCCCCTGGCAGATCCCCAGCAGGTTGATGCGGTCAACGCCGTGGGCCTCCCGGATGAAGTCCACGCAGCGGTCCAGGTAGCCGTTGACATAGTCGTCCAGCGTGAGGGCGCGGTCCGCCTGGTCCGGGTAGCCCCAGTCGATGAGGTAGACATCCTGGCCGGTGGCGAGCAGGCCCTTGATGGTGGATCTATCTTCCTGGATGTCGGTCATGTAGGGCCGGTTGACCAGGGCATAGACGATGAGCAGGGGGACCGGCCGGCGGGGCGAGCCCTCGGCGGCCTGGTACCGGTAGAGGACCAGTTTGTCCTCGCTGTAGACGGCGTGCTTGGGTGTGACACCAGTGTCGATCTTGTCCGCGTTGAGCAGGTTCTCCATGCCCTGGCCCAGCTTGCGGGTGTAGTCGAGCATCTCCTGGGTGAGCTTGTCCGGACGGATGTCGATGGGGATCAAAGGGGTTCTCCTGGTGGCTGGTCGGTGCCGCGATGTGTGCCCGACGGGGCTTGTTCGATCGTCGAAGGATCAATCCTTCGCGGGCTTGGCGGCGGCCTTCTTGCGTGCGGCCGTCTTTCTCGCGGTTGTGGGCCTGGCTACGGAGGGACGTGGGACTGGAGTCGGCCGCGGCTGGGCCCGGGCTCGGGAGTCGGGTGCAGGGGCGGACTTCGCGCTTCCACCGGCCGCGACCAGCGTGGCGACCTGGCGCTGGAGACCGAGCAGGTCCTGGCGCAGGCGCTTGTTCTCCCGGCGGGTCTCCTGCAGGCGGTCCTGGAGGGTGCGGAGCTCGCTGCGGGAGGGCATGTTCAGGGCACCCAGGGACTCGTCCACCATCACCGACATCCGTTTCTTCAGGGCCATCTGCGCATTGATCAAATGGCCGTGGATGCGCGCGTACTCGGGGGTGATGACCTCCTCCCCGTAGACCTCCTCACAGCAGCGGACCCAGTTGTCGTAGATGGCGCGGGCCGAGTCGATGCTCTTGCCGCTGTCGACCAGGCCCTGGAGATAGGCGCGCATGCGCTCGACCGACTTGACGCCGAGCTTGGCGTAGAAGGCCAGGTAGTCCTGCAGGGCGCTCTGATAGTCCAGGGAGCGGCGAATCAGGTCCTGATACTGGCCCTGTTCTTCGCGCGTGTAGCCCAAACCGGGCGCGGAGAGGACCCGCTCCACGTGGCCCCGGACCGGGTCGTGGGGCATGTTGCGCAGGAAGTCGCCCGGGATGGGGGACAGGGAGGACATCATGCGCTGCCAGTTGTCGTAGGGCAGCTCCCAGAAGGCCATCATGCGGTGCAGGGCGTCACCGCTGTCCTGCAGGTTGCCCGAGAAGCTCCCTTGCAGGTCCTCCAGGGTCTTGGTGAGGGCCGACCAGGCGTCCGTCCCGGAGCCGGCGCCGGTGCCGGGGACGAAGGTCTCCGCGAGTCGGAAGAAGACCTTGCCCTGGTCGATCATCCGCTCCATGAATTCCTTCGCGGCATCCGGCGTGCCCGGAGACAGGGCCTTCCACCAGTGGTCCAGGGCGGACTCCCAGGGCTTGGTGGCATCGCCGCCCTCGGTCCCCATGGCCTTGCGGCTCATCTCGGTCCAGCCATCCCAATACTTGCGCTGGATCTCCAGCCAGTCATCTGAGAACAGGCCTTGTTTGCTCATTTTCCAACCTCCTCGGACGTGGTCAAAAGAAGCTAGCACGTAAAATTGTGCACTGCAACAAAGTCCGCTATAGTTGGCTTAGAGGAGGTTCAGACGGGGCGACCGAGCCCCGCGGTGGGTACATCCAGGCGCCCCATTGCCCGGGGCCCCAGAGCGCGTTCGGCTCATTCCGCAGCCGTGCGCCCTACCCGCGATCCTCCCTTTGCGGCTATCGACTTCACCACCAAAAGGGTCAGAACACACCCATGCGCGACAACATCGTCATCGTCGCCGCGGCACGGACCGCGGTCGGCAGCTTCGGCGGCAGCCTTTCCTCACTCCCGGCGATCGAACTCGGCGTCGTCGTCCTCCAGGCCCTCCTGGAGCGCACCGGCGTCCAGCCGGATCAGATCGACGAGGTCATCCTCGGCCAGGTGCTCACCGCCGGCACGGGTCAGAATCCCGCCCGGCAGACGGCGATCAAGGCCGGCCTGCCTCATAAGGTGCCGGCGATGACCATCAACAAGGTCTGCGGCAGCGGTCTCAAGGCCGTGCACCTGGCGATGCAGGCGGTCGCCTGCGGGGACGCGGAGATCGTGATCGCCGGCGGCCAGGAGAGTATGAGCCAGTCCCCCCACGCCCTGCCGCGCTCCCGGGAGGGCCAGCGGATGGGAGACTGGAAGCTGGTGGACACCATGCTGGTGGACGGGCTGGTGGATGCCTTTCAGCAGATCCACATGGGGGTCACCGCGGAGAACATTGCCAGGCAGTATCAGATCGGCCGGGAGGCCCAGGACGCCTTCGCCGCCGCCTCCCAGCAGAAGGCCGAGGCGGCCATCAAGTCCGGGCGCTTCGCCGACGAGATCGTCCCGGTGAGCATCCCCCAGAGGAAGGGCGATCCGGTGGTCTTCGCCCAGGACGAGTTCCCCCGTTCAGGTACTACGGCGGAGACCCTGGCGCGGCTTAGGCCCGCCTTCGACAAGGAGGGCACCGTGACCGCCGGCAACGCCTCCGGCATCAACGACGGGGCGGCCATGGTGATGGTCATGACCGAGTCCAAGGCCAAGGCGCTCGGGCTCACCCCCATGGCGCGGCTGGTGGCCTTTTCCTCGGCGGGGGTGGATCCCGCCATCATGGGGACGGGGCCCATCCCGGCCTCCACGGACTGTCTCGGCAAGGCGGGTTGGACCCCCTCGGACCTCGACCTGATCGAGGCCAACGAGGCCTTCGCCGCCCAAGCCATGTCGGTCAACCAGGAAATGGGCTGGGACCTCTCCAAGGTGAATGTGAACGGCGGGGCCATCGCCATCGGACACCCCATCGGCGCCTCCGGCGCCCGGGTGCTGGTCACCCTGCTCCACGAGATGCAGAAGCGGGATGCCAAGCGGGGGCTTGCCACCCTGTGCATCGGCGGCGGTCAGGGCGTAGCCTTGGCGGTGGAGCGCTAGGAGGGTCGCGAGGGCCGAGCCGCAAGGGGCCGGGTGGATCGGTCTTGCGGCTCTGGTGACCGTGAAGTCTTGGGGAAGTCTGCGGAGGGGGCCATGGCGAGCGAGCGGATCATCAAGAAGTACCCGAACCGACGCCTTTACGACACGGAGGTCAGCCGCTACATCACCTTGGCCGACGTGCGCGACCTGGTCATGCGCTGTATCCCCTTCCGGGTCGTCGATACGGCCAATGACGGGGACATTACCCGCTCGATCCTGCTCCAGATCATGCTGGAGGAGGAGACGGGGGGGGAGCCCCTCTTCAGCGCCACGATGCTGTCCCAGATCATCCGCTTTTACGAAGGCACCCTGCACGGGTTCTTCGCCCGCTACCTGGAGAACGCCCTCGAGCTCTTCGCCAAGCAGCAGAAGCAGATGGCCGAGACCTGGGGCGAGAACCCCTTCGAGGCCATGACCCGCGCGACCCAGCGCAACGTGGATCTGTGGTCGGACATGCAGAGGGACTTTCTGCGTGCGGCGGGCCTCGGGCTCGGTGGCCAGGGCAAGCCCAAGGGCGAGGACGACAAGGCCCCCTGAGCCCTCGTGTCGCCCTTGTAGGTCGGGCTTCCAGCCCGACGACGACCTTGCGGAAAGCGACGCCCCTCGGTCAGTCCCACGTGGCCGAGGGTGCGGGCACCACAACCGGCGTGTCGGGCTGAAGCCCGATCTACGGCGGGCCTTACCTGAATCGACCGCGCCGCCCCCGTCAGCGCAAATTTCGCTGTTGACAGGGGCTTGCTCCACCGCTATTGTGCACTGCAACAAATGCTGCACCGCACAAATGCAGGAGAGACCTCCGATGACCACCGTGAACGACACCATGAACACCGTCAACGAGATGACCAACAAGGGCTTTGAGCGCATGACCAGCCTGGGCGAGCTCAATCTGCGCGCCTTCGAGCGCCTGGCCTCCCGTCAGATGGATTCCATCAACCTCTTCATGGAGCACGGCATCCGTGTCATGAAGCTGGCGACCGAGTCCAAGGGCTACAACGAGCTCGTGAAGGGTCAGGTCGAGGCGGCCAAGGAGCTCAGCGAGCGCCTCATGAGCGAGGCCAGGACCAACATCAGCGTGGCTGGCGAGGTGCGCGACGACTATCGCCATTGGCTCGAGAAGAATCTGGCGGAGGTCGGCGCCGAGCTGCGCAAGGGTGCCCCGTCCGCGCCCTGATCCCTCGCCTCGGTTCCCTGCGGCCCAAGGAGGGGCTGCCAAACCAAGTCGCGGGAGGGGCGCTCCCTCCCCCGATGAGCTGGCAGGAGCAAGTCCCGCGAAGCGGCCGCTCAAGTCCGCGGTCTCAGCGCGGGCTTCACGACAAATAAGACCTGGAGGATAGAGACAATGGCACGAGTCGCACTCGTAACCGGCGGCACCGGTGGCATCGGCACCGCCATTTGCGTCCGGCTGGCAAAGGACGGCTGCACCGTGATCGCCAATCACCGCTCCTCGGAGGCCGAGGCAGTCGAGACCTGGAGGGCGGAGCGCGCGGCCGAGGGGATCACCATCGAAACCATCGCCGGAGACGTGGCCTCCTTCGAGGACAGCGCCCGTATGATCGCCGAGGTCGAGGCAAGCCATGGGACCGTCGACATCCTGGTGAATTGCGCGGGAATCACCCGCGACAAGTCCTTCAAGAAGATGGAGCCCGCCCAGTGGGAGGCGGTGATCAACGTCAATCTGAATAGTGTCTTCAACGTCACCCGCCAGGTCTGGGAGGGGATGCTGGAGCGAGGCTGGGGCCGAGTCATCAACATCTCGTCGGTGAACGGCCAGCGCGGTCAGTTCGGCCAGGCCAATTATTCCGCCGCGAAGGCCGGCATGCATGGGTTCACCATGGCCCTGGCCCAGGAGGGCGCCGCCAAGGGCGTGACCGTCAACACCGTCTCACCCGGTTACGTGGAGACCGCGATGACGCTCGCCATGGACGACGGGGTGCGCAGCGCGATTATCAGTGGTGTTCCCATGCGGCGCATGGGCACCCCGGAAGAGATCGCCTCTGCCGTGGCCTTTCTGGCGGCCGAGGAAAGCGGATATGTCACCGGCGCCAACCTGCCGGTCAACGGCGGTCTCTTCATGCATTGAAGGAAGCGCGATGTTGCGTTTCCGGTGGGGGCCAGGGAGGCCCCGTCATTTTCGGGGGCCTTGAGCCTCTGAGAGGGGCGCGTCCCGGAACGGGAGCCGATGGAGCGCCAGCACGGCGATTAGATCGGCGTATCGCGAAGGAATGGCGACCAACATAGAGTGGGGTGGCGACCAGAACCTAGAACTCCACCCCCGGACCTCAACTGAGTCCTCCTCGTCTCGTTTACCCCGAGACGTTCAAGCCCGGACCTGCGCCGGGCTTTTTTTCTCCGTCTTCAGAACACGGGGTGCTGGTCGCCCCAAGGGGTCTGGGCGCGCGCCCGACCCTTGGCCACCACCCGAACGGGGTCCCCGATCTTCATGCGGTTGTACAGGAGTCGCGCGTCCTCGTACTGCAGTCGCACGCACCCGTGGGAGTCGGCGTAACCCGGCAGCCACCCCTCATGGACGAAGTAAGGCCCATGGAACTGGAGCGAATAGGGCATGGGGGTGTTCTGGTCGAAGAAGTTCGTGTACTTGCCCGAGCGCTTGTCCTTGTCCTTGCTGAGTACCCGGAAGCTGCCCGTGGGCGTGGGGTGCTCCGCGGACCCGGAGGAGACGGGCCCACGGGCCACCACCTGATCGTCCTCCACGTACTCGAAGGTCTGGGAGCCCAGGTAAATGGTGAGGGCCCTGGATTGGGCCGGGGGCAGGTGGTACCGGGGGTCGCTGTCCGGGTGGGTCGCGGTGGCCTTGACACCCGTGCCCGTCGGCTCGCGTGTCGGGGCGATGCTCGCCTGGCTCACCTCCTCTATCTGGGCGCCCGCTTGGCTGCTCAGGGTCTCGGGGGCAGGCTCGATCCCCCGGTGTGCGCAGCCGGCAAGCAGAGGAGGAATCGTCAGGACCGGCAGGAGCGCGCGTTTAATCATGGTCTGTACCTCGCGACCACAATCTGAAGATGCTGGTGGCATTTCGCAACTGTAGCAGCCGGCGGCGGCAACGCGCAGTCCCCGATGGCGTCGCGTGGCGGCCCCTTTCGGCCTCTCGTCGCGCGCGGCTTTTCGCAGTCAAGCACCGCCTCGGGCGGCTCCCGTCGAGGCCGCTATCGCGGGCTAGAGCCCCGTCGTCAGAGCCCCAGCCCCGGCCGCTGCTCCGCCAGCCAGTAGAAGCGGTGGGGCGGCACGACGAGCCGGCCGTTGAACAGGGCCGGGGTGTGGCCGCTGGCCAGGTCCTGGAGCTGGCCGAAACGGAAGTGCCCCCGGGTATTCAGGCTGTCGAGGTCCAGGTACTGGGGGTTGAGGTCGAAGTTGGCGACCACCAGCACCGCGGTCCCCTGGAGGCCGGGCGGGGTGCGCAGGAAGGCGAAGAGGTGGGGGTTCTCCACCTCGATCAACTCCCGGTTGTTGAAGTCGGCGAACGCGAGGGTGCCCTTGCGCACGGCGATGAGACGCTTGAGCCCGTCGAAGATGCACTGCTCCGGAGTCCCGTGATGGTGCCGCTCCTCGGCCCGTTGCCAGTCGATGCGCGGCCGGTGCATCCAGCGGTTGTCGCTGGCCTTGTTCGGATCCTCCAGGAAGGAGTCGTCGTTGAAGGTCCCCAGCTCGTCCCCGTACCAGAGCAGGGGGATGCCGCCGAAGGCCAGGATCATGCCATGCAGGGTCAGGACGAGGTCGACTGCCTGGTCGATGGCCTCCTGATCCTGTTGCTCCACGGCAGTCTGGAGCCCTGCCAGGGAGGCCAGGGACCCGGCGATGCGCGCGTCTCCCGTCTTGGGATTGAGCCCGAAGGGCCGCCCCCGGCCAGGGGAGCTCTCGAACCGCCCCGTGAACCAGTCCACCAGGAACTGGCGGTGTGCCCTGGGCTCGTAGCCGCAGGCCCTGATGTCCGCGTCATCGAACCCGAGGCCGATGTCGTCGTGGCAGCGGACGTAGTTGAGCCAGGTGGCCCGGTCGAGCTTGTTCGGAAGGCTCTTGAGTCCCTGGGTCAGGAGGCGCGCGTTCTTCGTCGCGACCGCGTCCCACAGCAGGGCCATGAAGGTGGCGTTGTAGGCGATCTCGCATTCCTTCGCGATCACCGCGTCCTCGCCGAAGTACTTGATGATCTCCAGGGGGGCGACGATGGCCTCGGCGATGAAGAGCACCCCGGGTGCCACCACCTGACAGCAGTCCTTCATCATCTGCAGGATCAGGTGCGCCTCCCGCTCGTTCTGGCAGGCGGTGCCGATGCGCTTCCAGAGGAAGGCGACCGCATCCAGACGAATGATGTCCGCGCCCCGGTTGGCCCAGAAGAGGATGATGTCCACCATCTCGATGAAGACCGCCGGGTTGGTGTAGTTCAGGTCCCATTGATAGGAGTTGAACACGGTCATCACCCAGCGGCCCATCTGCTCGTCCCAGGTGAAATTGCCGGGGCTGGTCTCCGGGAAGATCTCGGGCATGGTCTCCTCGAACATGTCCGGGACCTCCCGACTGGAGAAGCAGAAGTAGAAGTCCTGGTAGGTGGCGTCACCGGCCCGGGCCTGCTGGGCCCAGGGGTGCTCGTCCGAGGTGTGATTCACCACCACGTCCAGGGTCAGCAGCATGTCGCGCTTGCGAAGCGCCGCGCCCAGCTCGCACAGGTCGTCCAGGGTGCCGGCCCGGGGGTCGATGTCCCGGAAGTTGCTCACCGCGTAGCCGCCGTCGCTCGCCCCCTCCGGGCACTTGAGGATGGGCATCACATGGATCATGTTGACGCCCAGCTCGCTGAGATAGGGGAGGTGGTCGAGAAGACCCCTGAGGTCTCCCGCGAAGCCGTCGGCGTAGAGGGCCATCCCCACCCATTGCTCCGACAGGAACCAGGTGTGGTCTTCCTCCCGGGCCATGTCCAGCTGCTTGAGGGCCGGCGGACGGTCGATGTAGGCCTGGGCCAGGCGCTCGGTGAGATGCACCATCTGCTCCTTGAAGTCCGGGCGCCGGCCGTAGAGCTGATGGAAGAGGGTATGGATGGCGTAGAAGTTGGCGCCGAGGCGTGTGTAGAAGTGGCGCAGGTCCTCGGCCTCGATCTCGGGGCGGAACTGGTCCAGGACGTCGTTCAGCAGGGCGTGGGAGACCTGTTCGTACATGGGCCGAAGGTGCTTGCTCGCGGTCGCTGGAAGAGGATCGGGGCGGGGTGCGGCCTAGGGGGCCGCGGTCCCCAGGCCCCATTGCTCGATGAAGGGGGCGTAGAGCGCCGTATCGTGTGCGGTGGCGCCGCGCTGGCCCACGATGCGGGCGGCGAATTGCTGGGCGCGTGCCAGGGTGGTCGCCAGGGGCCACCCGTGCCGCAGTCCAAGGATCGACACCGCGGCGAAGGCGTCCCCCGCGCCGACGGCGTCGACGACCTCGATGTTGCCGGGCGGCGTGATCCTGACCGCGGCGCCGGCGGCGTCCAGGCCCAGCGCGCCCTTGGAGCCCAGGGTCAGGATCAGCCCCTGGAGCCCATGGGCCTGGAGGAAGGCCGCGGCCCGAGCGGAGAGGTCCCCGGGGGCGGCCTCGCCGTCCTGCAGCAGGTCGAGCTCGTCGCGATTGAGCTTGACCCAGTCGGCCCGGTCCACCAGCCCCAGGACCTGGTCCCGGCTCCACCAGGGGTCCCGCAGGTTCACGTCCAGGAACACCCGGCCCGCGCCGCCTGACCGCAACGACTCCAGGGCCTGGGCGGACTGGGGTCCCCGCAGGGCCAGGGTGCCGTGATAGAGGAGGCCGCAGCCCAGCCTCTCGGGCGGGGGTGGGATATGGTCGTAGGCGCGGTCCGGGACGATGTCGTAGCTGGGCTCGCCCCCCGCCAGACTCACCGCGACCTCGCCTGTTGGGTGCCCGGAATCGGTCCCCAGGCCGCCGAGGTCCATTCCCCAGTCGGCCATGGCCTCGCGAATCTGGCGCCCGGCGTCGTCATCCCCGACCGCGCTCTTGAAGTGAGGCCGCTCGCCGAAGGCCTGGAGGTGCCAGGCGACGTTGAAGGGCGCACCCCCGAGGACGGAATGACCATCGGGGAAGCGGTCGAACAGTACCTCACCGAAGACGCAGATGTTGGCCTGGGGCATGGAGCGATCTCGCGCGCGCTCGGCGGGGCTCGGCCGGCGCTCGTAGGGAATCAGGTGGATGGCAGGAGATCGGGGTGGAAGTGGGCCACGCCCTCCAGGATGCCGGCGCTGTAGTTCCCGTTCATCCCCCCCCAGCCGCCGACGGCATGATAGAGGCGGTCCTCTAAGCCCCGCTCTTCCACCAGGCGTTGCGCCTCGCTGCGCACCGCAGCGTGACCATTGGCGACCAGGACCGAGGGGATTCGGCTTGCCAGCACCTCCAGATCGTTTCCGCTGTCGCCGGCGAAGAGGGTCGTGGACTCGTCGTGTCCCGTCAGGCCCATCAGAAAGACCACGGCGTGGTACTTGGTGGCCCCCTCGGGCAGCACGTCCAGCAGGCCGACGCTGGCCGCCTCGTCGATGCTCCAAATCAGGCTCGCCCGTGCCTGGGTGGGGGCGAGGCGCTCGCGCATCCGCGCGAGCAGGGGGCCGGGGTCCAGGTCCTCCGGTGCGTAGTAGCTCAATTTATAGCGGTTCTGCTTTTCGGGCTCCTGGAGGCGCAGCTCGGGCAGGTCCTCGAAGAGGGCGGCAAGCCCAGTGCGATCCAGTCCCGCCCAATCCGCACCGATGATCTCCTCCCAATCGGTGACCCGGGACCAGGAGCCGTCGCGCACCCGGTACAGGCTGGTCCCCACGTCCCCGATCACGTAGTCGGGCAGGGGCAGGGCGAAGTCCCTGATGGCCTCCTCCACCAGGGCGCGGTGGCGCCCGGACACATAGGCGAGCGTCACACCCTGCTCGGTGATGAAGCGGCGGAAGTGCTCCCGCGCCCCCGGGGACTCCGGCTCCCGGCCGTTGGGGACCAGGGTGCGGTCCAGGTCCGTGCAAAGCAGCAAAGGGCTCATTCCGATGCCTCCGGCACCCGGCAGGTGCGGAAGAAGTCATAGTGGTCGATCGCCTCCAGGATGCCGAGGGCATGGGGGCGCTCCGCGAAATAGATGCGCTCCATGTCGGCGAGCTGAGAGAGCTCCTCGTGGTGCCGGTTCGCCACCACCACCGCCAGGGTGTTCCCGCGCATCATGTCCTCGTCCGCGCCGCTGCCGCCTGCCACCAGGATGTGCTCCAGGGGGATGCCGAAGCGGTGGGCCACGTAGCGCAGGGCCTGGCCCTTGCTCGCACGGATGGGGATCAGGTCCAGATACTGGCCGAAGGAGTGGACGACGTTGGCCGTCAGGTCTCCGGTCCGAAGCAGGGTGCTGATCTCTTCCACCGACGGGGCCACCGAGGGGTCGTAGAGGTAGGAGACCTTGAAGCGGCTCTGCTCGGCCTTGGGCTGGCGGCTGAGGCCCGGCAGCTCTGCCAGGACGCGGCGAATGGCCGCCGGCTTCCAGAGGTGATCGATGTGCTCGCTCCAATGGTTGTCCGGGTTCAGCTGGGCACCGTAGTGGATCTGGGTGCCCAGACTGGAGATCAGGACGTCCGGCGCTGGCAGTCCGTAGCGCTTGAGGACGCTCAAGGCGGAGTCCAGCCGCCGGCCCGTGGCGATGCCGAAGTTCGTGCAGCGGCGGTTCCGGCGCATGGTCTCGGCGAATTGCTCCACACCCTGGGGGTCGCCGAGCAGGCTCTGATCCAGGTCGGAGAAGAGGGCCCGGTCCCGGTAGACGAGGCTCCGGCGCAGGGGTCGGGTGTCGGGGATCGGGGCGTGGCCCTCGGGCAGGGGACGGACCCGCTCCAGGTAGCTCTCCGCATGGGCCTCCCAGGAGTAGTGCTCCCGAACCTTGGCGAGCCCATGGGTGGAGAAGCGCTTCCATGTGTCGCGCTCCGTCAGGATCCGCAGAAGCGCCGTGGCGATGGCCTCCGTGTCCAGCGGGTCCACCAGCAGCCCGTTCTGGCAGTTGCCGATGATGTCCACGGGACCCCCGTTCTCCGTGGCCACCAGGGGCAGCCCGCTGGCCGCGGCCTCAAGGAGCGTCAACCCGAAAGGCTCAGTGAGCGCCGGGTTGATGAAGACCCCCGTGGAGGCGCTGGCCAACCGGTAGATCTCGGGGACCTCGTCGGCGCTGTGGTGCTTGGGGACGGCCACGCGCCCGTAGAGGTCGTAGGCATCGATCTGGAGCAGCACCTCGGTCAGGACGGCGGCCGCCCCTTCGTCCAGCTCTCGGATATCGTCCCGGTTGCCGGCGACGATCAGCAGATTCGCCTGCTCCTGGAGCTCGGGGGACTCCCCGTAGGCGCGCACCAGGGATCCCAGGTTCTTGCGCGGGTCGGCCCGGGAGAGGGCGAGGATCAGGGGCCTGTCCGGCTCGTCGAGGAAGCGATCGACCTCGGCCCAAAAGGGAGG
>Ga0316579_10000039_pt1 | contig 30349 bp, 22 predicted proteins | sample J5NA_2_FD_203074 | JGI IMG/M metagenome (GOLD analysis project Ga0316579, IMG submission 203074) | Rhizosphere microbial communities from salt marsh grasses in Alabama, United States - J5-7_160517rDrA | ecosystem: Host-associated > Plants > Roots > Rhizosphere | place: USA: Alabama | collected... | reverse complement strand
GATGGGAACCAGGTAATCGCCGCCGTCGCTGCAGGCGTTGTCGATAGTCTCTAGATGCGTCACGAGATTATTGACTGCATCGTCACCGTGCCAGGTGGAATAGGTAAAACCGACCATGTCCGACAAGCCATCATCGCGGAAAAAACAGGCGATGTCACCGGTATCAGCCATTCGGTAAGGGCGGTAAAGCTGCTGTTCCCGCGACAGCCCATGCACCGTGCCTGAAGCCTTCATGCTGTGTTGCAACACGGCGCCCCCCGACGCCGCCCAACGAAATCCCGCTTCGGCGAACAGTTTTAACGCGGCCGTACTGACACTGCCTTCAGATGGCCAGCAACCCGCGGGCTTGAAACCGAAGTAAGCCTGGAAGGTGGCTAAGCCCTGTTCAATCTGGGTGCGCGCCCGTTCTTCACCCCCGGGATAATGCGACAACAACGGCAAGGGGACATCGGGCATGGCCTCCCGGGCACTGCCCAAATCCGACATCAAGGGGACAATGGGATGGGCATAGGGATTAACCGACAACTCCACCTGCCCGCGTTCCGCCAAGGCGCGATAGCGGGCGATAATTCCGCCTACCGTATCGGCGATGATCTCCAGCAGTTCGCGACGATCATGCAGTGAAAAGGCAATCTCTTTTTCCATTAAGCGTTTCACGCGGGCATCGCGGCGCTTTAACGTCTCACCCAACCAGGCCAGGTGATACCACACCAGCAAGTCGCTAAGGTACTGCTCGCCCATGTACATAATGGCTTCGGGCTTATCGTCCAACCACTCCGCAATATCGGCAAGGCGCTTGTAGGCGGGATAAGGATCGATCAAGCGCTCTTTGTTGGCGCGCAGACACGTCATTATCAAGTCAAGACGCTGTTCACGCCGCACCGGCAAGGCGGGTTCGTCCAGCGCCGCCAGCAAGGGATCACGTAAGGCGGCGGCATCTTTGAGATAACCGTGCAGTTGATTGGCATAATCGTTGATTTGATCCAGCAATACCGGCGCAAAATTCACCACGGCTCGCGCCTCCGGCACATCCTCCAGATGAGCGGCCATATCCGAATAGTCTTTCATCGCGTGCAGATAGGTCCACGGCAACTGATATTCACCACTGACCAGATCCCGATATTCCGGCTGATGCATATGCCAGCACAGCACCACGTTTAGAGGTTTTTTAGCGGACATAACGTCTTCGATCGCCCAGCATCTCCGGAATCACCAGCACCACGCCTTCGGGAGACACATAAAAACGTTCGGCATCCTCTTCCGGATCCTCCCCGATCACCATGCCGTCGGGGATGCGGCAGAATTTATCCACCACCACTTTACGCAAGCGGCAATTCTTTCCAACTTCGACATCGGGCAATACCACGCAGTCACACAGGGACGCCCCCGCTTTGAGTACCACATTGGAAAACAGCAATGAATGGCGGACCTCGGCACCGGAGATGATGCAGCCGCCAGAGACCATGGAATCGATAGCCATACCGCGCCGATCATCGTCATCGAAAACGAACTTGGCCGGCGGGAGTTGCGCCTGGTAGGTCCAGATCGGCCAGGTTTCATCATAGAGATTCAGTTCCGGAGTAACACCGATCAATTCCATATTGGCCGCCCAGAAGGCATCGACGGTTCCTACATCCCGCCAATAGGCCTGCTCACCCTTTTCATCACGAAATGGGTAGGCCACGGCCCGATACCTATCGATGATGAGCGGGATAATATCCTTGCCGAAATCGTGAGTGGAAGCGGTGGTATCCGAATCGCGGATGAGCTGCTCGTACAGAAACAGGGTATTGAATATGTAGATACCCATGGAGACCAAGGCCGTGTCTTCTTTTCCCGGCGTCGGCTGGGGATCATCCGGTTTTTCCGCAAACCCGGTGACCTGCCATTCGTCATCCACCGCCATCACCCCGAAGGCCTTGGCCTGTTCCAGCGGCACCTCGATGGCGCCTATGGTCAGATCCGCCCCCTTGGCGACGTGATAGGCGATCATGGGACCATAGTCCATCTTGTAGATATGATCTCCGGCCAAGATCAATACGTATTCCGGCCGATGGCTACGGATGATATCCAGATTTTGAAATACCGCGTCTGCCGTCCCCGTATACCATGAGGTCTTGATGCGCTGCTGGGCCGGCACCAACTCCACGAACTCACCCAGTTCGGCGCGCAGAAAACCCCAACCCTGCTGGATATGGCGAATCAGCGAATGGGCTTTGTATTGCGTCAATACCGCGATGCGCCGAATCCCGGAATTGAGGCAATTGGAGAGGGGGAAGTCGATGATGCGAAACTTGCCGCCGAACGGGACCGCCGGTTTCGCCCGCCACAGGGTCAGATGCTTTAAGCGCGAGCCGCGCCCCCCAGCCAAGATCAGCGCCAGCGTATCCTGCGTAAGACGACTGACGAAACGTTCTGTTTGCATATGATCCATATTCCCCCCACGATTATGCTGACAGAGTCCGGTAGACCATCCAGACCCTTCCCTATTTCCCCACCCTTGGAGAATAGGGCAGCCGCCCAAGTGAATATGTTAACATTACTAGGGAATGGAAAGGTGTGACATGCTGCCATTTAGCCAATAATCAGCAGGCCATATTCATGCGATGGAATATTGGCAGTAGACTGCTAGCATTATGGAAAGACTCCGTCACCTTGAGGGATGCACCATGACCCCGTCTGAACTAAGTCTCATCACAGAGGCGCGACACCACGACCCCTTCGCGGTATTGGGGAAACATCACACTCCGCAGGGTGAACTGATCCGCGCCTATCTGCCGGGCGCCAATACCGCATCCATCGTGGACGGCAACTTGCCCCTGCAGCGCATCAACGGCAGTGATATCTTTGAGTGGCGCGGTCAGAGCGGCCTGATACCCGACCATTACCGCCTCCACTGGCAGACAGCTGACGGTCGTGCCCACACTGCCTACGACCCATATTGCTTCCCCCCGCAAATTTCAGAATTCGATTTACACCTCTTCAATGAAGGCAAGCATTGGCATGCCTATAAATTCCTCGGGGCACACCCATGGACGGTAGAGGGTGTAGAGGGCGTGTTGTTTGCCACCTGGGCCCCCAACGCGGCGCGGGTCAGCGTGGTCGGCGACTTTAACCGTTGGGACGGGCGCGCCCATCCGATGCGGGTACGCGGCGGCACCGGCATCTGGGAGCTGTTCATCCCCGATCTACAGCCGGGAATCCTGTATAAATTTGAACTGCGCAACCGCGATTCCGGACATATCTATCTCAAATCAGATCCTTATGGCCAAGTTTTTGAGCTGCGCCCCAGCACAGCTTCCATCGTGCGCGGCAAAGACGTCTATGTCTGGAATGACGCGCCTTGGCTGGAGAAACGCGGCCACGTCGATTGGCAGCATCAACCCCTGTCCATCTATGAAGTCCATCTCGGCTCGTGGCAATTGGATGACTCCGGTCATTTTCTGAATTACCGGGAACTGGCGCGGCGACTGGTGGAGTATGTCAAACCCTTAGGCTTTACCCATATCGAGCTGCTGCCCGTCACTGAACACCCCCTAGATGTTTCGTGGGGATATCAGACCATCGGCAACTTCGCCGCCACCAGCCGCTTCGGCAGCCCGGATGATTTCCGTTTCTTCGTCGATTACTGCCACCAGCACGACATCGGCGTGTTCCTCGACTGGGTACCGGGACACTTTCCCAAAGACCCCCACGGCCTGATGCGATTCGACGGCAGCGCCCTCTACGAACATGAGGATCCGCGTAAAGGAGAACACCGCGACTGGGGTACCCTAATCTATAACTATGGCCGTAATGAGGTGCGTAATTATTTACTGGCCAGTGCCGTGTTCTGGCTGGAGGAATGCCACATAGACGGCCTGCGCGTCGATGCCGTAGCCTCCATGCTTTATCTCGATTATTCGCGAAACCCCGGCGACTGGGTCCCTAACGTCTACGGCGGCAATGAAAACCTGGAAGCCATTGCCTTCCTGCGCCAGCTCAACGAAGTCACCCACGGCCAGTTCCCGGGCACGGTGGTGATGGCGGAGGAGTCCACCGCCTGGCCCATGGTATCCCGTCCCACCTGGCTGGGCGGCCTCGGTTTCAGCATGAAATGGAACATGGGATGGATGCACGACAGCCTGTCGTATATGCAAAACGACCCCATCCACCGCCACTATCATCACGACATGCTAACCTTCGGCATGTTGTACAGCTTCACGGAAAATTTCGTGCTGCCTTTCTCCCACGATGAAGTGGTGCACGGCAAGCGCTCATTGCTATATCGCATGCCCGGTGACGAGTGGCAGCGCTTCGCCAATCTGCGCCTGCTCTATACCTACATGTTCACTTATCCCGGCAAGAAGCTGTTGTTCATGGGCTGTGAATTCGGGCAAGGTGATGAATGGAATTCCGCCGCAGAGTTGGACTGGTACGTACTAGACTACCCCTTTCACCAGGGCATCAAACGGCTGGTAAGTGATTTGAATCGCCTCTATCGGGACTTCCCCGCCCTCTATCACTATGACTTCGAACCTCAAGGCTTCGAATGGATAGACTGCCACGATGCTCCGCAATCCATATTGAGCTATGTGCGACGTCACGATGATCAAATCGCCATTATCGCCCTCAATTTCACCCCGATTCCGCGTTACAACTATCGTTTAGGGGTTCCCAATGCCGGCTTGTACCGGGAGGCCCTCAATTCCGACTCGGGATATTACAGCGGCAGTAACCTCGGCAATGCAGGCACGGTACAGGCTGAGAATATCCCGTGGATGGGCAGACCCTACTCCATCAGCATCACCTTGCCACCCCTAGCCGGGGTGGTCTTCCTGCCTCAGCAGGGTTAAGCGCTACCCTAACAAGCGCATCGAGACCGTCATGATGGCGGCCAACAACAATGGCAGGCCCCATTGCGTGAGGGGGGGAGCGGATTGTTCGGTCAACATGATGGGCTCGCAGGCAGCGCCCTCCGCCTCCCCAGTCACCGTGCCGAAGATGGCGCCGGCCACGGAGCCGATGCGGGCCATCGGCCCGGCTGATTCCCCGGCGGCCGCCAGGGCCGCGCGCACGTGAGTCTGTACCTGGGTCACCGCCTCCAAACTCAAGGCTGCCCGCACCGCAAAACGCTCGTGGGGAAATCTCAACAGGCCCAGCGGCGCCATCATCCAATGCAGGGCGCCGAGCACCTCGTCCCGAGACGTGACCGACAGCAATAAACTGGCGGCCGTCACCATCAAGGCCAAAGACATTATTCGTAACCCGCCCTGCCATAGACCTTCGACAGTAGGGAGCCACTCGGCGAAAGACGGCATACCCGGGATCAACGGCACTCCGGGAGTGAGCCATAGATATATTACGGCTATGGAAAGAAACAGCCAGCGCATGCGGCGCAACAGGCGCAATGCCGTCCGCCAGGATTGACCATCGAGCTTAATGTACAGAAACGTCAGGAACAAGAAAGCGACGACAATATTCGCCGCATCACCCTGCGCCAGAAACGCCGTCAAAACGATAAAACTGATTATGCGAATTACGGGATGCATAGAGGTAAACCATGTGGCGCGCCAGTTGCACCCGCAAAGAGGAACGACTGCGGCCTAGTATCCCCCGTTTAAGCGATTTTTTCCACCAGGCCCTTGGCTTCCTGCTTTTGCTTATCGTTACCTTCCTCGATAACTTCAGTGAGGATATCGCGGGCGCTGTCGTTGTCGCCCATATCGATATAGGCCCGAGCCAGATCCAACTTGGTACCGACGACGTCCGTGCCCGCCAGCAAATCGGCATCATCCAAACCGAAATCGATATTGCTGAAATCGGACGTGGCGGACTCTATTTCCCAGGATTTATTTTGATTGCCCTCTTCCGCGGCAGACTCTTGCCGGGTCTCGGCAGCGCCTTCCATTGCTTGCGCCACAGATGTTTGAGATGCAAATTCCGACTCCGCCTGCAAGGGTTCCGAGGTCTGTTCAGCCGCCCCTAGCGCTGCGACATCTGTCGCCCCACCCAGAGACTCCTCACCAAGATTCAGGTCAAATTCCATTTTTTCATCTTGCGATGCGTCGGCAGCCGCTTGACCGCCTTCAACTGAACCGGTATCCGCGGAATTGTCACCAATATTCAAATCAAGGGGCTCATCACCCGCTGCCGTGCCTGTAAGCGTTTCGCCCGATAAGGCATTGGCAATACCGCCGGCCTGTTTCTCGAACGTGGCACTCTTACCGGCCGTGCCGCCGGCAGCGCCTGAGGCGTTAAACAAGGTGTGATCAGGACAGAGTTCCCGACCCATAGGCAGAATCCGCTGCCACAGGGCATTATCGTCATCCGCACCTATACCCTCGTAGAGCGATTGCGCTACTTTTTGGAAAGATTCGGCATTCTTAGAGGCGTAATAAATCTCCAACAGTTTCGCCTGCAGATCCTGGCTACCGGGTTGTTTGGCGAGCGCATTTTGAATGAGTGCTTCGGCCTGTTGATAGCGACGATAGGCCAGGTAGACGTCGGCCTCGACGATGGGATCTATGTCTCCTTCCGGAGTATGCAGCATATCCAGATCGCCGGCGGCTTCCAGTATGTCCTGTTCCGCGTCGTGCGCAACTTCGTCCGCGACCTCGGTCATCTCATGGGTATCGCCCAACTCGGCAACATCAGGGATTTCCATGCGCTCTTCCTGAGCAGGCTCTTCCTGAGCGGGCTGATCTTCCGCAACAGGCAATACGTCCTGATCTTCAACGCTTTCGATCGGCTCGACTTCCTCATCATTGCGCCGACGCCGCATAACCAACCACAACACCGACAATAGCAACAACGCCGCTCCACCTGCTGCGGCCATCAAGGTAGGATCGGCGAACAAGTCCAGCGATTCTTTAGCCTTGGGCGCGGCGGGCTGCGCAGGCGCCGGCTTTGCTGGCGTCGGCTTGACCGTGGCTGCCGGCGGTACCGCCACTGCTGGGGTACTCGAGCCGGCGGGTGGCTGAGTCGCCGTCATCCCCGAGCGCTTCTGCAATTCGTTCAGCGATTCATCTTTAAGCGTCAACAGACGCTGCATGGAATTGATTTGATCTTCCAAGGTCGAGACGCGCGACCGTAATTCATCGCTTTCCCGCTTGGCGGTATCGGAAGATTCCATAGCGATAGCGAGCTCGCCGCGCAATTTATCTAGCTCTTCCTGCGTGCCGCCCGCACCCTCTCCGGTTTTGGCGGAAACATCCCCTGGCGCAACCAGGCGCAGCCGCGCCGATTCCTTGTCTTGGGTTGCCGTGCTTGTCGGTTGAGACTCTTGCCCGGACTTATCGGCGGGAGTAGCTCCTTCAGCTTCGCCGGTAGTAGCGGTACCGCGACGGCTCTGCTGCCAAAGCTTATATTGACGAGCCGCTTCCCGCACCGCATACGCTTCATCGATAGCCATCACCGCGGACTTGTCGGGTACCCGCAGCACATAACCGGCCTTCAAGCCATTGACGTTGTTAGCGTAGAAGGCTTGCGGATTTGCCTTCAACAAGGCCAGCATCATTTGATATACGCTGACGGAATCATCCGGTCGCAGGTTCGTTGCGATACTCCACAAGGTGTCATTGCGTTGGGTGAGACCGTAGCTTTGCGCTCCCTTGTCACTCTTTACTCTGGACTTAAGCTCATCGCCGCCTGCAGCTCCGGTAGCTGGCGGCACCCGTTGAGGTACGGCAGCCGGGGCCGAACTCGCCGGTGCGGTCGCCGCCATCGGCGCCGGTGAGCTTGCCGGAGCGAGGGCCTTAGCCGGCGCTTCTGTAACGGGTGCTGTAACCGGGGTCTTCTGTTCCTCGCCGAATACCGGAGGATCCAGCAACAAGGTATATTCTCGCAGCAGTCGTCCCGACTGCCAGTCCAACTGCACAATAAAATCGAGGAAGGGTTCGCGAATTGGTTGGGTAGAGGTAATATGCAGCGTCGCCGCGCCGTTTTTACCGGGCACGATAGTAAACTTGATATCCGACAGTATCGCCGGCCGTTCTATGCCGGCCCGCGTGAATTCATCGTTCGGTGCCAGACGCACCGACGCATTACCCAGTTCTCCGGGTCGCGCCGATAAGAGACTGACATCGGCATTAAGAGGCTCATTGAGGGCCGAATGCAGCTCGATATCTCCCAGGCCCAACGCGTAAACTCGGGTGGATGCCATCGCCACAGCCACCGCCAGCGCCAATTTACGCATCTTCAATTGTCTTCCCTTTCTCAGTATCACCCGTCTACCCTTCGACAACCGGCCCTTCGTAGTTCTCCGCTACCCCCAACCGTATTCCATGAGGAAATCATACGAACTTACGTATCGGATTTACGGAGAATTTCTTTAATTGCCCTATCGGCACGAAGAATGAGCAAACCCTTGCCCCCTAAGCCATTGATACGTCCGTTAAAACCACAATAACTCCTGATCGTTATACCTCTAGCTGAGATAGTCTTTTACCAGAATCTCAGCGATTTGAATACTGTTCAAGGCGGCACCCTTGCGTACGTTGTCGGCCACAATCCATAAATCTAAACCATGGGAGTGCGACAAATCTTCACGCACCCGCCCCACATAAACCGCATCTGCGCCCACCGCCTCGGTCACCGCGGTGGGGAAGGTGCCCGCCTTACGCCGATCCATCAGTTTAACACCCGGCGACTTTTCCAACAGCTGCCGGGCCGCGGCCGCCGTAATTTTTTCCCGCGTTTCAATATGCGCCGCCTGGGAATGACCAAAAAAAACCGGGACGCGCGCACAACTGGCATTTACTTGGATAGTCTCGTCAGCAAGGATCTTACGTGTCTCCCACAACATTTTCATTTCCTCGCGCGTGTAACCATTATCCAAAACTTCACCGACCACCGGCAAAACATTGAATGCGATTTGCTTGGGATAGATCTTAGTGCTGATCTCCTTCATATTGAAGATCGACATGGTTTGCGTCGCCAATTCATCCATGGCCATCTTACCCATACCGGAGACCGCTTGAAAGGTGGTCACGTTTATACGTTCGACACCCACCGCATCATAAATCCCTTTTAAGGCCACCAGCAGCAAGGTCACACAGGAATTGGGATTGGCGATGATGCCGCGCCGGCGGTACTGGCCGATGGCCTCGGCATTGACCTCAGGCACCACCAAAGGCACGTCCTCTTCGTAACGAAATTGCGCGCTGTCATCGATAACGATGCAGCCGGCGGCGGCAGCCCTGGGCACATGCTGGGCGGCAAGCTCCTCCCCGGCGCAGAAAAAGGCAAGCTGCACTTGCGAAAAATCGAAGTCGGCGACATTCCGCACCGGCACATAGCTATCTCGAAACTCCACGCGCCCGGTCTCGATATCGGTGGAATCCAGCGCGTACAAGGCCCTCAGCGGAAAGTCTCGTTCGGCCAACAGCGACAACACCGCTTCGCCCACGACGCTGCTAACCCCAACGATGGCTACGTTGTATTTTGAGCTCATAATCAAGAGGCTATTGTGCCAGCAGGATATTCAGCATGCGCCGCAGCGGCTCGGCGGCACCCCAAAGCAGTTGGTCACCGACGGTAAAGGCGGACAGATACTGCGGCCCCATAGTGAGCTTGCGCAAGCGCCCCACCGGCACGGTCAAGGTCCCGGTCACCGCAGCCGGCGTAAGTTCACGCATACTGAGCTCGCGATCGTTGGGTACCACCTTGACCCAGTCATTATGGGTAGCGATGATGTCATGGATTTCATCCAGGGGTACGTCCTTGCTCAGCTTGATGGTCAGGGCCTGGCTGTGACAACGCATTGCACCGATGCGCACACATAGGCCGTCGATGGGAATGGGCTGGGCACTGCGCCCCAGGATCTTGTTGCATTCCACCTGGGCCTTCCACTCCTCCTTACTCTGACCGCTGTCGAGCTGCACGTCGATCCATGGGATCAGGGAACCGGCCAACGGCACCGGCCACGCCTCCAAGGGATAGCGATCGGAGCGCATGAAATCAGCAACCTGCTTGTCGATCTCAAGGATAGCCGCAGCAGGATCGTCCACCAGCGCGGCCACCTCGCCGTTAATCGCCCCCATCTGACGGATCAATTCACGCATATTACGTGCGCCGGCGCCGGAAGCGGCTTGATAAGTCATGGGGCTGATCCACTCGATTAGACCCTTATCTAACAGGCCGCCGATGGCCATTAGCATCAACGACACGGTGCAATTGCCACCGACATAGGTCTTGACCCCCGTGGCCAGCCCGGCCTTGATGACCTCGTAGTTGACCGGATCCAGGACAATGATGGCCTCATCCTTCATGCGCAGCGCGGAGGCGGCATCGATCCAATATCCATTCCAACCCGCCGCACGCAGTCGCGGATACACCTCCTTGGTATAATCGCCGCCCTGACAAGTGACGATGACATCCATGGTCTGCAAGGCATCGACGCTGTTGGCATCCATCAGCGGCGGCACATCCTTGCCGATTGCCGGGCCCTTGCCACCCACTTGAGAGGTGGTGAAAAACACCGGGTCAATCGATTCGAAATCCCGTTCGCTCTGCATGCGTTGCATCAGTACCGAGCCCACCATGCCGCGCCACCCGATGAATCCAACTCTTTTCATGATCAAACCTCGCCATTATTTCCGGGGGGGGATTACCCCACCACGGTGAAGGCACAACACAAAAAATATTGCGGGTTGAGTTGAAGACTGATTTATACTCGCCGCATACCCACCGGCATCTATTCGCGCAGGGCCGCCACCACCGTATCACCCATGGACGCCGTACCGAGCTTCTTCATGCCCACAGTATAAATGTCAGCGGTACGATAACCCTGTTCCAGCACCGCCTCTACCGCCGCACCCACCCGGTCCGCCAAAGCCGTCTCGTTTAAAGTGTAGCGCAACAGCATGGCCACGGAGAGGATGGTCGCCAGAGGATTGGCGATGCCCTGCCCAGCAATATCCGGCGCCGATCCATGTATCGGCTCGTACATCCCCTTGTTGCAATCGTCCAGAGAGGCCGAGGGCAGCATCCCGATGGAGCCGGTAAGCATTGAGGCCTCATCGGAGAGGATATCGCCGAAGATATTACCGGTGACGATGACATCGAACTGCTTGGGGTTACGCACCAACTGCATCGCGGCATTGTCCACATACATATGGCTCAAGGCCACTTGCGGATAGTCCTTACCTACCTCGATAACGACCTCCTTCCACAACTCGCTGCATTCCAGCACATTGGCCTTTTCCACCGAACATAGCTTCTTGCCGCGTTTCAAGGCGATATCAAAGGCCACCTGAGCGACGCGCCGCACTTCCGATTCGGTGTAGACCATGGTATTAAAGCCGACCCGCTCACCGTCGCGGTCCTCGATACCCCGCGGCTGACCGAAATAGATGTCTCCGGTCAACTCGCGCACGATCATGATATCCAAACCGGCCACCACCTCCGGCTTGAGGCTAGAGGCGGCGGCCAACTGCGGATAGAGCAGCGCCGGCCGCAGGTTAGCGAACAAGTTGAGCTCTTTGCGGATGCGCAACAGACCGCGTTCCGGGCGCTGGTCGCGCGGCAGGGCATCGTATTTGAAGCCGCCCACCGCACCTAACAGGACCGCATCCGCCTGCCTGGCCAACTCCAGGGTCGCCTCCGGCAGGGGATCAGCCGCCGCATCATAACCGGCACCACCGATGGCCGCCTGTTCCATTTCGATCGCAAGACCGAAATCTTTGCGCAGACAGGCCAACACCTTCATCGCCTCGGCGACAATCTCCGGACCGATGCCGTCCCCGGGTAACACTGCAATCTTTTTGGTCATATTCTAAATCCCCGATCACTCTATACCGTGCCACCAAGAGCACTATGCCCGTGGCGGAATATTATGCATTTATGCCGTGCCGCACGGGGGATCAATGTATTAATTATGGAACAACCACGGCGCCTCGCAACGGTGGCGCGCCTCATAGGCCTTAATTTCGTCCACATGCTGCAGGGTAAGACCGATATCATCCAAGCCGTTGAGCAGGCGATGCTTGCGAAAGGCATCCACCTCGAAGGCAATGATCTCGCCGTCCGGCGTGGTCAAGGTCTGAGCGGCCAGATCAAGTTGCAGACGGTAATCGGAGGTCGCCAGCGCTTTGGCAAACAAGCGGTCCATTACTGCAGCGGGCAGGACGATGGGCAGGATGCCGTTATTGAAGCAATTATTGAAAAAGATATCCGCAAAGCTCGGAGCGAGCACGACGCGAAACCCATAGTCCAACAGGGCCCATGGCGCATGTTCGCGCGATGAACCGCAACCGAAATTATCCCGCGCCAATAATATCTGCGCACCCTGATAGCGCGCTTGATTGAGCACGAAATCGGGATTGAGGCGCCGCTTGCCGTGATCCATACCCGGCTCGCCGGGATCCAGATAGCGCCACTCGTCGAACAGATTGGGACCGAAGCCGGTACGTTTGATCGACTTCAGATACTGCTTGGGAATTATCTGATCTGTATCCACATTGGCACGATCCAAAGGCACCACCACACCGTTTAATTTATCCAGCTTTTCCACATTGACTCCTCTATCTCTACTCGCCGTGGGCCTTGGCGCGCTAATCAAGCATAAACAAACAGCTGCTTAGCTTGTAGCTCAATGCCATTCACGCACATCCACAAAGTGACCGGCTATCGCCGCCCCCGCCGCCATGGCGGGACTGACCAGATGGGTGCGTCCGCCCGCGCCTTGACGCCCTTCGAAATTGCGATTGGAAGTGGAAGCACAGCGCTCCCCCGGCTCCAGGCGATCGGCGTTCATGGCCAAACACATGGAACAGCCCGGCTCACGCCATTCAAAGCCCGCCTCGACGAAAATGCGATCCAGGCCTTCGGCCTCGGCCTGCTTTTTCACCAGGCCCGAGCCCGGCACCACCATTGCCTGCTTGACGCTGTCCGCCTTCTTGCGGCCCTTCACCACCGCCGCCGCGGCGCGCAAATCCTCGATGCGTGAGTTGGTGCACGAACCGATGAACACCTTGTCGACGCCGATGGCGCTGATCGGCGTGCCGGGCTGCAGCGCCATATAGTGCAAGGCGCGCTGCATGCCTTCACGCTTGGTGGGGTTGGCTTCTCGAGCAGGATCAGGCACCACCGCATCCACCGCCACCACCATCTCCGGCGAGGTCCCCCAGCTCACCTGCGGCTTGATATCGGCCGCGGCGATGTGCACTACGCGATCGAAGTGAGCACCCGCATCGCTGTGCAAATCCTCCCACGCCTGCACTGCTTGTTCCCATTGAACTCCCTTGGGTGCAAAGAAGCGGCCGCGCACATAATCGATGGTCTTATCATCCACCGCCACTATCCCGGCACGGGCGCCGGCTTCGATGGCCATATTGCACACCGTCATCCGGCCTTCCACGGACAAGGCACGAATCGCCGCACCACCAAACTCGATGGCATAGCCGGTACCACCAGCAGTACCGATTTCACCGATAATGGCCAGCACGATATCCTTGGCGGTAATCCCCGGGGCGGCATCACCGTCCACACTCACCAGCATGTTCTTTGATTTTTTTTGTACCAGGCACTGGGTGGCGAGCGCATGCTCGACCTCCGAGGTCCCGATTCCGAAGGCCAGGGCTCCCAGGGCACCGTGGGTGGAGGTGTGGGAGTCGCCGCACACCACGGTCATACCGGGCAGGGTCGCGCCCTCCTCCGGACCTATGACATGCACGATGCCCTGGCGTTCGTCGTCCATCTTGAATTCGGTGATACCGAATTCCTCGCAATTGCGATCCAGGGTCTCCACCTGCAGGCGCGATATGGGATCAGCGATGCCTTTGGCGCGATCCAGGGTCGGGACATTATGGTCGGCAGTGGCCAGATTGGCGTCACGCCGCCACACCGGCCGTCGGTTGAGCCGTAGGCCGTCGAAGGCCTGCGGTGAGGTCACCTCATGCACCAGATGGCGGTCGATATACAGGAGACAGGTCCCGTCCTCGTTGCCCCGCACCACATGCGCATCCCATAATTTGTCATATAAGGTCTTGTTTGCCACAACAAGTTACTCCCAAGCATGCTCACCTAAACAGAATGCTAATACAGAACCATATATTCTACAAATTCATGTTATTCATGTATTCTATTCCAATTTGGAATAGGTAGACTTGGGAGCCCGCCATGGATATCGATGATCTCCACGCCTTCATCAGCGTTGCCCGCCATGGATCATTTTCCCTGGCGGCAGAGGCCCTGCACCTCACCCAACCGGCGGTGAGCAAACGCATCGCCGCGCTGGAACACATGCTGGACACCCGCTTATTCGACCGCATAGGCAGACGCGTCATCCTCACCGAGGCGGGCCAGACCTTACTCAGCCGCGCCGAAAAGATCTTGACGGATGTGGACGATACCCGCCGTGCCATCACCAATCTGGCAGGTGAGGTACGCGGCAAACTCAGCATCGCCACCAGTCACCATATCGGCCTGCACCGCCTACCCCCGGTACTGCGCCAATTCACCCGCCGATATCCCCAGGTCCAACTCGACCTGTGTTTCATGGATTCGGAGGCCGCCTGCCGAGCCGTGATCCAAGGCGAACTGGAACTGGCGGTAGTCACCCTGCCGTTTAAACAGCCCGCGGACCTGATCCTGATCCCGGTATGGCGTGATCCGCTGGCCTTGGTGAGCGCAAACGATCACCCCTTATGCCGCCAACCCCACCTCATCCTCGCGCAATTATGCGAGTATCCCGCGATCCTGCCTGCCAGCGGCACCTACACCCGGGAATTGATCGAACGCAGCTTCCTCAAACCGTGTCTGCCGTTGCACGTCAATCTGGAGACCAATTATCTCGAAACCATTAAGATGATGGTGTCCATCGGTTTGGGCTGGAGTCTCTTACCTCAAACCATGGTCGATTCCAGCCTGCACATACACCATATCCAGTCCTTACATGTCGTCAGGCGTCTGGGGATGGTGCATCATGCCCGGCGCACCCTCTCCAACGCCGCACGCGCCTTCATCACGGTATGCCTCAGCCACGCAGACGGTGACATCCGTCCCTGAAGACGGATAGGATACGCACACCTAATTTTTGCATTAATAGCAGAGTACGATATGAGCGCACAGCTGATCGACGGGAAGAGCATCGCCGCCCAAATACGGCAGACGGTGAAACAGGCCGTGCAAGACCGCCTTACAGCGGGCATGCGGCCACCTGGCCTGGCGGTGATCCAAGTGGGCAGCGATCCAGCCTCCCAGGTCTACGTCGCCAGCAAACGCAAATCCTGCCAGGAAGTAGGCTTCATCTCCAAGGCCTACGATCTGCCCGCCGATACCCGCCAGGCCCAATTACTGTCTCTGATCGACGAACTCAATGACGATTCCGCGATCGACGGTATCCTGGTCCAACTGCCGTTGCCGGCGGAGATAGACCCGGAGACCGTCATCGAGCGCATACATCCCGACAAGGACGTGGACGGCTTCCACCCTTACAACATCGGCCGTCTGGCGGTGCGCCTGCCGCTGCTGCGCTCCTGCACGCCCCTGGGGATCATCACCCTGCTCAACAGCACCGGCATCGACATCCGCGGCAAGGAAGCGGTGGTAGTTGGCGCCTCCAACATCGTCGGCCGCCCCATGAGCCTGGAACTGCTGCTGGCCGGCTCCACCGTCACCACCTGCCACCGCTTCACCCAGGACCTGCATGCCCATGTGGCGCGCGCCGACATCCTGGTGGTGGCGGTGGGCAAACCCGGATTGGTGAAAGGCGACTGGATCAAGCCCGGCGCCGTCGTCATCGACGTGGGAATGAATCGCACCGCCAAGGGCAAGCTAGTGGGGGATGTGGAGTTCGAGGTGGCCAAGGAGCGCGCCGCTTGGATTACCCCGGTGCCGGGCGGCGTCGGCCCCATGACAGTAGTGACCTTGATGCAAAATACGCTTTATGCGGCGGAACAGTTGCACGCGAAGAAGTGATTCAGCCGGTTGACATCCTCTTTATAATTATTTTTGAATCACCTACGGCGATGATTTAATTTAGGGTGGCATTTCGCGCTGCCCAAAAGCAATCCGTCGCCAACGACGACACAATTTTAATTCCGCTAGAAGATTAACTACGCCGCCAGTCGGTGGTACCGTCAGGGCGGTCTTCCAGGATGATGCCTTGGGCCTTCAATTCATCGCGGATGCGATCGGACTCGGCCCAGTTCTTGACCTTGCGAGCGGCAAGACGTTGCGCAATAAGTAAATCAATTTGATCATCACTTATTTCAACTGAGGTACTGATAGTTCCCACAGAACTAGTAATTTGCTGCCCAGTCAACGTAACGGATACGTTCCATCCCCTGCGTTGTAGAAAATCTTTCGGGTCACTCTGCAATACGCCCAAAATAACCCCCATATGCCGCAGCAATCCCGCCAAACCCATTGCCTCCCGCGATTCATGATTCGATTTAGCTCTATTCAAGGCATTGGCAATATCGAACATTACCGCAAAAGCCTCGGGAGTATTGAAGTCATCATCCATCGCCGCTCTAAATCGCACTGCATAATCGCTGTCATCCATCATGATGTCCGAGACATCTACCTCTGACACATCCCGTAATGCCGTGTAAAAGCGATCCAATGCTGCAATCGCACTATCAAGGTTTTGATCCGAATAATTTAGCGGGCTACGGTAGTGGCTACTTAGAATGAAGTAACGTATCACCTCCGCAGAGTACTGTTTCAACACCTCGCGCACCGTAAAGAAATTGCCCAAGGACTTGGACATCTTCTCTTCGTTGATCTGCACGAAGCCGTTGTGCATCCAAACATTGACGAACTTGTGACCGGTAGAGCCCTCGCTCTGGGCGATCTCGTTTTCGTGATGGGGAAACATCAGGTCCATGCCGCCGCCGTGGATGTCGAAGTGCTCGCCCAGACACTGGGTGGCCATGGCGGAACACTCGATATGCCAGCCGGGGCGCCCCGGGCCGAAAGGCGCGTCCCAGCTGGGCTCGCCGGGCTTGGCCGCCTTCCACAGCACGAAGTCCAGAGGATCGTCCTTGGCCTCGTCCACCGCCACCCGCTCGCCGGCACGCAAATTTTCCAGACGCTTCCCAGACAAGGCGCCGTAATGCGCGAAGCGGCTCACATCGTAATAGACATCGCCGTTGACCGCCTGATAGGCATAGCCGCGCTCCATCAAGGTCATAATCATTTGAACGATGGCCTCCATGGAGGCGGTGGCGCGCGGTTCCTGATCTGGCGGCAACACCGCCAGCGCCGCGGCGTCTTCGTGCATGGCGGTGATAAAGCGTGCAGTGAGCGCCGCCATGGGCTCATCGTTTTCCTGGGCGCGCTTGATGATCTTGTCATCGATATCAGTAATATTGCGCACGTAGGTTAGTTCGTAGCCGCTGGCGCGCAAATAACGCGCCACCACATCGAACACCACCATCACCCGCGCGTGACCGACGTGGCAATAGTCGTAGACGGTCATGCCACACACATACATGCCGACCTTGCCGGGCTGGCGCGGTACAAAAACGTCTTTTTCTTTGGTGAGGCTGTTATAGATCTTCAGCATGGACAGTCGCTAGTAAGAAAATTTATCAATGTTAGTCTTATGGGTAGAGACCAAGACCCGTCAGCTTAAGCATTGCACAAGGCTTCAACCGCCGTGAAACGTCTGCGCACCCGCACATCACCCAAGAGGCGCCAGAGCTTGTCCATCCCGGAGCTGTGGCCAGCGACGGTCAAGGCGGCGCGCACGTTTCCCAGATGGAGCAGGCCGGTGGGACTGAGTGCAAAGCGGGTTTTTACGGCTATCGAGTTCATAGCAAGCATGGTAGCCGAAAGCGCACCGCTTCACAAAGCTATCCGACCGCGATTCGACTTTCATGACCGTAATAAACCCTTTATCATTACCTCCTGTTTTCACACCCCCGAGAGAAGGATCCTTCCATGAAAAAGAATGCGCTGTTCGCCGCCTTGAGTTTCTGCACCCTGTTCGCCGTCTCCCCGCAAGGCGGGGCCGCTACCGAGCATCCGCGGGTGCGTCTCCAAACCAGCCTGGGGGTGATCGTCCTGGAATTGAATCACACCAAGGCTCCCAAAACCGTTGACAACTTCCTGCGCTATGTGCGCGAGGGCCATTATGACGGCACTATTTTCCACCGGGTCATCCCTAACTTCATGATTCAGGGCGGCGGCTTCACCGAAGACTATAAGCAGAAACCCACCCACGACCCCATCCAAAACGAAGCCGACAACGGACTAGCGAATGATCGCGGCACCATCGCTATGGCCCGCACCGGTGATCCGCAGTCTGCGACCGCTCAATTCTTCATCAACGTGGCCGACAACGATTTCCTGAATTATTCTTCACCCACTCCCCAGGGCTGGGGTTATGCGGTATTCGGCAAGGTAGTGGAAGGTATGGACGTGGCGGATAAGATCGTCAATACACCTACCGGTCCCGGCGGCCCCTTTCCCAAAGACGCTCCGCGCCAACAAGTCGTGATCGAGAAGGCCACCGTCGTTTCCGATGAGGACGCCAAATAGGCGCTTGCCCGTAATTGCGATGACCATGCCGTGACAGAGACTCTGTTTATCTCCGACCTGCATCTCAGCGATGAACGCCCGGAGATCACGGCATTGTTTTCGCTGTTTTTGCAGAACGATGCCGCCCGGGCCAACGCCCTTTATATTCTGGGCGACCTGTTTGAGGTTTGGTTGGGCGATGACACCGTGTTACCGGCCTACCAGCCGGTGATAGACGGAATCCGCGCGCTCACCGCCAGCGGCGTACCCGTCTATGTCATGCACGGCAACCGCGATTTTCTCATCGGTGAACGCTTTGCTCAACTGAGCGGCTGTCAGTTACTGGAAGATCCCACAGTCATCGAGCTGGACGGTAAGCGGACCCTGCTCATGCACGGCGATACCTTGTGTACCGACGATGTAGAATATCAGCGCTTCCGCTCCCAGGTGCGTAACCCGGATACCCAGCGGCAGTTCCTGGCCCTGCCCATAAACGAGCGTATCGCCGTAGCCAAACACTATCGCCAGGAGAGCCGCGAGCGCAGCCGCAGCAAAGCCGAAGAGATCATGGATGTCAATCAAGGCGCCGTGATGGATATCATGCGCCGGCACGGGGTTTTCCACTTGATCCACGGCCATACCCATCGCCCCGCCGTTCACAGCTTTACACTCGATAACCATGACGCGAAGCGTATCGTCCTGGGGGACTGGTATGAGCAGGCCAGTATATTGAAATGCAGTTTGGGAAAGTGCCGCCTGGAGACTTATCCCGACCCATAACCGGATCTTCCGGTCATACGCTTAAGAATACAAATGAAGCCGCACAACGGCTAGCGACTGACAGGAATGTCTAAACGCTGTCCGGGCCGCAGCACGGAATGTCTGGTCAATTGATTGGTAACCAGCAGTTGCTTGACCGGGATACCGTAATTGGCGGCTATCACCCAAGCATTGTCCCCCTTACGCACCACATGTACGATGACATCACCCTGCGCGGAAGCGTTCACAACCGGCTCAACCGCTTCCCGTACCCGTAGCTTTTCGCCGACCCGGATCAGCACCTCCCGAGGAGACATATCATTAAGGGCCCGTAATGTCCGAACGCTGAGGTCGTAGTGCGCCGCAATGGTAGACAGGCTCTCATTGGCGCGCACGATGTGATAAACATTCACAGGGGACGACGCCGCTACTGCATCATCCCGGGCCAGCTGCGCCGGCGGCAACTTCGCCTTTTGTGCCGCGGCCACTTGGCTTAAAGTGCCGGCGGGCAGCCATACCTCCGTGCCGGCCGGAATGGCTATAGTGCTGCGGACGGCCCGTCGCCTCCATGACGGGTTCAATGCCACTAACTTACGCTGCGCGACGCCATAATAACGGGCAAGCTGATGTGAGCGTAAGGGTTTATCCAACACTACGCTATCCAACGCCAAGGGAGGCTGCAAATTCAATCCCTCGGGAAAATATTGCTCGCGATTACGCGCTACATCGCGCGCGGCAAGAAACTCCGCATAGAAGTTTCGCGAAGCAAACCCGAAGGTCCTGGAATCATACTCTTGGACTATGCGACTGAAATCGCTGCCATACTGATTTTTGGCGCGCATCATGCCGCGTATGCCGTGGTTATAAGAGGTAATGGCCAACGGCCAACTACCCAGCATCTCATAGGCCTGACGCAAATAACGGGCTGCCCCGCGTGCCGCCGCCACCGGATCCATGCGCTGATCCACGGCGCGGTTGATCTTCATGAACAAGCGTCCCGCCGAACGGGTGAATTGCCACATCCCGGCTGCACCTACGGACGAACGGGCACGATTCTGAAAGGAGGATTCCACATGAGGCAGATAGGCCAGATCCTCCGGGACACCTTCTTCGCGAAACACCTCACGGAACGCGCGGTCATACCGCCCGCTGATTTCCAAGCCCTTCTGAAACCGTTCCCGTAAACCGCGCTGGCCGCGAACCCGATCTGCCGCGCCGGCTACGCCATCGCTGCCTGCCACATCAATGATATGTTGTCTTAGCGCACGGTCCTGTTCGGATAGCGAGGCAATATTCCCGCCCACCGCTGCCAAGTGCTTAAGTCTGTGCTGCAGCGCCTTAGTACTTCGTTCAATTTGTTTACGCTGGGCCCTGCTGTAGGCATCGCCCACCTTGCCCTTTAGCTTTATTACCCGGTACACCAGGGCCGGATTATCGGCATCATGCAAAACGACCTGGTTCAAGCGCCAATGCGCGAACACTTTACGCCAAAAATCCACATTGTCTTCCAAGGCCGTCGGCACCGGAAACACGACCGGATCCAGTTCCAGGGCACTGACATGCGGCATAGGATTGGGATCGATAGACGCATCGGTCTTGGTCATCCACAAGGGCAATGCGGCAAGCACACAGCCCGCGAGAAAAAATCTCAAGCCATTGTTTTCAATATAATTATATGCCGAGCCGAGTCTCATATTGCCACCCTGACACCCCTGCAATTATCAAAGACATAATCATGACAATGCGCCTTGTGATATCAAAGCACATTGTCACCCTACTGGTACCATATCGGTCACTTTTACCATTCCATTAAGCAACGGTTCAGAAAGAGGGCTAGCTACTCGGCAATCGCCACCGACACTCATTGTTCGGCCCCTCGCGCCAGGGCGCGCCGGCGGCTGGCTTGCGCTTGCTCCTTTAGGAGTAAGGAATCGTGATCGGGATTCAGCCATCCCTGCAGATGGCCATCGATCAAGCCTTGCAGGGCCGCAATGTGATCGGCGCGAGCATTCAGCGCGGGAATATAGCGCAGGTTCGTGCCGCCAGCAGCGAGGAAAGTTTCCTTATTCTGCATGGCGATCTCTTCAAGCGTTTCCAGGCAATCGGCGGCAAAGCCGGGACAAACCACATCCACCTGCTTCATGCCATCATGCGCCCATTGGCGCAAGGTCTTATCGGTGTAGGGCTGCAACCATTCGGCACGTCCGAAACGCGACTGGAAGGCCACCCGCCAGCGCTCCTCTTCCAGGCCCAGCCGTTCGGCCACCAGGCGCGCGGTCTTTTGACAATGACAATGATAGGGGTCCCCGGCTTGCAAGGTGCGCTTGGGCATGCCGTGAAAGGAAAAAAGTAGGCGCTCCCCTTGACCGTGTTGCTCCCAGTTTTCCCGGATGCTGTTCACCAAGGCGGTGAGATAGCCCTGGTCGTCATGATAATGGGAGATGAAACGCAGTTCCGGCACCCAACGCCAGGTTTTGAGTTCGGCAGCCACTGCATCGAACACCGTGGCCGAGGTGGCGGCGGAATACTGAGGATACAAGGGTAAAATCAATATACGTCTGGCTTGCGCCTCGCGCAGTTGAGAAAGCCCCGCCTTAATGGAAGGTTTACCATAGCGCATGGCCAATGCCAGCTTCACCCTTTCGCCATAGCGGGCGGCGCATACCTTCTGCAAGGCATCGAGCTGACGTCTTGAAATAGCCAGCAACGGCGAACCCTCATCGGTCCATACGCGCTGATAGGCGTGGGCCGATCGACTGGGCCGCAATCTCAACACCACTCCATGCAGAATCAGCCACCACAGCATCCGGGGGATTTCCACCACGCGAGGATCCCACAGAAACTCGGCGAGATAACGCCGCACCGCCGAAGTGGTTGGCGCATCGGGGGAACCGAGATTGACCAACAGCACACCGACAGATTCAGTGGAGTCATGCCGGTAATCTTGTTCGCCACTGTATCTGCTCATGTCGCCCTTAGCCCGATGTTGCAACTGGCGAGCAGTATACCGGAGCGGCAGCGCCAGGTCAGCGACTGCATTTCATTCGGGAATGCGCAACGGTGTCAGGCGACCGCTGCTACGAAATTGCCGGTAATCCTCGAGAATCAGTGCATGATCGAAGGCCAACGGCGCCGGCAAGGCGCTCAAGCTAAACAGTTCCGCCTGCTTGGCATCGTCCCGTGCCTGTGGCGTGCCGCGCGCCTCGGCAAGGTATACCGCACTCACGGTATGTCCGCGCGGGTCGCGCTGCGGTGCGGAATAACAACCCAGCAGCGCTTTCAGCGTCACGTGCAGACTCGTTTCTTCCAGGGCCTCACGCACCGCCGCTTGTTCCAGACATTCCCCCACGTCCACAAAGCCGCCGGGCAATGCCCAGCCGAAAGGGGAATTCTTGCGCTCGATGAGCACGATGGGCCGCTGGGGGCTATCCACCATCTCAATGATGATATCCGCCGCCACCAGCGGTGTTACCGGAGTGGCCATGGATCCTCCTCGGATAATACTCTTGCAGCTTTAGTCCGTCTCATCCAACAGGTGCAGCTTTGCATCAACCTGCAATAGGGACGGTTACTATAACCTGATACGGCACAATGTCTGCAACACGGGGAAGCGAGGCGTTGGCGTGAATTAAAAAAGCGACGGTAACCATCGGTGATTACCGTCGCTCGGTTCCCTGGATCCGGACATCCCTGTCCCTCCCGTCCATCAAGGCTGATGACTAGCTGCTCAGCAATAGCATCATTTCATTCAAGCGGCGCACGAAAGCCGCCGGATCATCGAGTTGACCGCCCTCAGCCAGCAGTGACTGGTCGAACAGGATACTCGCCCAATCGCCAAAGCGTTGCTCGTCCTGCTCGTCATTGAGACGCTTCACCAGATTATGGCCGGTATTGATCTCAAGGATAGGCACCACCTGGGGGACATCATGGCCCGCGGCCTTGAGGAGATTGCGCATACTGGAGCCCATATCGTGTTCTTCCACTACCAGACAGGCCGGCGATTGGGTAAGGCGATGACTGATACGCACTTCTTTGACCCGCTCGCCCAAGGCGTTTTTCATTCTCTCCAGCAGCCCCTTGTACTCCTCCTCCGCCTTCTTGATCTCCTCGGCGTTAGCCTCATCTTCCAATTTACCGAGATCCAAGGCCCCCTTGGCCACGGATTGCAAGGCCTTGCCGGAATACTCCGGCAAGTTGCCGATCAGCCATTCATCGATACGATCGGACAACAATAACACCTCAATGCCCTGCTTGCGAAATACCTCCAGATGCGGACTGTGTTGCGTAGCAGCGAAGGTTTCCCCGGTGATATAGTAAATTTTGTCCTGGCCGTCCTTCATCCGTCCGAGATAGTCATCCAGGGAAACAATTTGTTCCTCGCTATCGTTATGAGTGGAGGCGAAACGCAACAGCTTGGCGATGCGTTCGCGATTGGCGAAATCCTCGGCCGGCCCTTCTTTTAGCGCTCGCCCGAACTCCTGCCAAAATTTGCCGTATTTTTCCGGCTCGTTTTTTGCCAGGTCCTCCAGCAGCCCCAGAATCTTCTTGACGGAAGCGGAGCGGATGGTCTCCACGGCACGGTTATGCTGCAGGATCTCGCGCGACACATTGAGCGGCAGATCATCCGAATCCACAACGCCGCGCACGAAGCGCAGATAATTGGGCAACAGCTGCTCCGAGGCATCCATAATGAATATCCGCCGCACATAGAGTTTGATGCCGTGGCGTTGCTGGCGGTCCCACAAATCGAAAGGTGCACGCTGCGGAACGTAAAACAAAGAGGTATAGGACTGCCGACCTTCCACCTGGCTATGGATGTAGGCGAGCGGATCTTCAAAGTCATGGCCGACATGTTTATAAAACTCGTTGTATTCCTGGTCGGTGATATCCTTCTTGGGACGCGCCCACAATGCCGAGGCACTATTTATGGTTTCATCCTCATCCTGATCGTCTTTCTTCATGACGATGGGCAAGGCGATATGGTCGGAATACTTGCGGATGATATTGCGCAGGCGGAAACCGTCGAGGAACTCGTCTTCGCCATCGCGCAAGTGCAAGGTAACTGCGGTCCCGCGCTCGGCCTTGTCCACGGTTTCGACGGCATAACTGCCTTCGCCGTCCGACTCCCAGCGCACACCATGCTCGATACCCAGACCGGCCCGGCGGGTCGTCACGGTAATCCTATCGGCGATCACGAAGCCCGAATAGAAACCCACACCGAACTGACCGATCAGCTTGGCATCCTTGGCCTGCTCACCGCTCAGTGATTCCAGGAATTGGCGGGTTCCCGATTTGGCGATGGTTCCCAGATTTTCCAAAACCTCGGCACGGTTCATACCGATACCGTTATCACTCACGGTCACGGTACGCTTGTCCTTATCGAAAGACACGCGGATACGCAGCTCGGCGTCGTTCTCATAGAGCCCGTCGTCAGTAAGCGCCTCAAAGCGCAGCTTATCGCAGGCATCCGAGGAATTGGAAATCAGCTCACGAAGAAATATCTCTTTATTGGAATACAAAGAGTGGATCATCAATTTCAGGAGCTGGCGGACCTCCGCCTGGAAATCCAGCGTCTCTTTGTGTGCGGCAACCGTCATGAAAAATGCCTCCCTTAACTATTTGTCTAATTTTGTCAACAATATGGATAACCCCTGTCATGGGGTCAAAAATCCGATTTTCAAGGCCGGCGGACGCATCCGCCAGGGCGGTAACTTCGAACACCCCCTTCTCCATCCCTACGGCATCGGTTAGATTAGGAGACTATGACAATACTAACCATAGCCACAAAACCTTTCGACGACCAACGCCCGGGCACGTCCGGACTACGGAAAAAGGTCTCGGTCTTCCAACAGCCCCACTACCTGGAGAATTTCGTCCAAGCCATCTTCGATTCGCTGACGGGCTATCAAGGCCAAACCCTTGTCGTGGGCGGTGACGGACGCTATTACAATCGCGAAGCCATCCAGATCATTCTCAGAATCGCCGCCGCAAACGGTTTCGGACAAGTTCTGGTCGGACAACACGGCATACTCTCGACACCGGCGGCCTCCTGTATTATCCGCAGGTCCGGGGCCTTCGGCGGCATCATCCTGTCCGCCAGCCACAATCCCGGCGGCCCACAAGGCGACTTCGGCATCAAATACAACACCGGCAACGGCGGACCGGCGCCGGAAAAGATCACCGAGGCCATTTTCCAACGCAGCCGTGAGATTCATTCTTATCACATCACCGAGTCAGGCGATCTTCCCCTGGAGACCCTCGGAACGTTCCAGATTGAAGACATGCGGGTGGAAATCATCGATTCCGTGGCGGACTACGCCCGCCTCATGGAAGGTCTGTTCGATTTCGATCAAATCCACGGACTTTTCAACTCCGGCTTGTTCACCATGCGCTTCGATGCCATGCATGCGGTAACCGGCCCCTATGCCCACCTCATCCTTGAAGAGCGTCTGGGTGCGCCGCCGAATACAGTGATGAACGGGACGCCGCTAGCCGATTTCGGCGGCGGACACCCCGATCCCAATCTCACGTACGCCTCCGATTTGGTCGCCGTTATGAACGGCGGATTTCATTCCCCGGACTTCGGCGCAGCCTCCGATGGCGACGGCGACCGCAACATGATACTAGGCCGCAATTGTTTCGTTACCCCCAGCGACAGCCTGGCGATTTTGACCGACCACGCCACGCGCGTGCCCGGTTATGCCAAAGGCCTGGCGGGGGTCGCCCGTTCCATGCCCACCAGCGCCGCAGTCGATCATGTGGCTGAAAGATTGGGCATCCCATGCTATGAGACCCCCACTGGCTGGAAATTCTTCGGCAATCTTCTGGATGCCGGCTCAGTCACCTTGTGCGGTGAAGAGAGTTTCGGCACAGGCTCCGACCACGTGCGAGAAAAGGACGGGCTGTGGGCCGTGTTATTCTGGCTCAATATCCTGGCGATGCGCCGCCAGCCGGTGGAGGAAATTCTCCACGAACACTGGGCACGTTACGGTCGCAATTTTTATACCCGCCATGATTACGAGGGCGTAGACAGTACCCGCGCCCAAGAACTCATGCATGATTTACGGGTCAAACTGCCAGGCTTACGGGGTAAGGATTTCGGCCACCATCGCGTCATGGAAGCGGACGATTACAGTTATACCGACCCGGTGGACCACAGTGTCAGCACCGGTCAGGGCCTGCGGATCTTATTCGAAAACGGCAGCCGCATCGTTTACCGGCTGTCCGGCACCGGGACGGAGGGTGCAACCCTGCGTATCTACATCGAGGCCTTTGAACGCGATACTGCGCGGCATCAAGACGATACCCAGCGCTATCTAGGCTCGTTGATCCAGTTAGCCGATGAAATCGCCGCTATCGCCGAACGTACCGGACGCGACGCGCCGACGGTGATCACTTAAGCAGCCGATTGCCTGCAATCTTCAGCTTTCGGCTTACCGGAGGGAGTATGGAATATATTCGCCGTTTCGCTGAACTGGGCATGCGGGATGTCCCCTTGGTTGGAGGTAAGAATGCCTCCTTGGGCGAAATGTATCGGACACTTGCCGCACAGCAGGTAAAGGTACCCAACGGTTTCGCCACTACCGCCGAGGCATATCGCTACTATCTTCGCCATAATAAGCTGGATCAACGCATCGATGCCGCGCTCGCCGCGCTCGATAGCAGCGATGTTAAGGCCCTGGCCGTCACCGGTGCCAAGATCCGCCAATGGATTATGCGCGGCGACATCCCCGATGATCTTGCCACGCAGATCCGTTCCGCCTACAAAGAGCTCACCGGCGAATACGGCCCCAGCCCCGATGTGGCGGTGCGCTCTTCCGCTACTGCCGAGGACCTGCCAACCGCCTCTTTCGCCGGCCAGCAAGAGACCTATCTCAATATCCGCGGCGCAGACAACCTACTGACGGCGTGTAAACGGGTGTTCGCCTCACTGTTTACCGATCGCGCCATTTCCTATCGCGTCGACCAGGGATTCGCCCACATGGACATAGCCTTGTCCATCGGCGTGCAGAAGATGGTGCGCTCCGACAAGGGTGCCTCCGGTGTGATGTTCACTCTCGACACCGAGACCGGGTTTCGCGACGTAGTATTCATCAATGCCGCCTACGGCCTCGGAGAAAATGTGGTGCAGGGCACGGTCAACCCGGATGAATTTTACGTGTTTAAGACCACTCTCGCTCAGGGCCGCCGCCCCATACTCAAACGCCAATTGGGCAGCAAAGAACGCAAATTGATCTACGCCGCCGACGCCATGGCCGGGGTGTCCACGCGCAATATCCCGGTAAAACGCGAAGACCGCGAACGCTTCGCCATCACTGACGATGAAGTACTGCAACTGGCGCGTTACGCGACCACCATTGAAAAGCACTATTCGCAGCAGGCCGGCCACCCCATGCCTATGGACATAGAATGGGCCAAGGACGGCGAGAATGGCGAGCTGTTCATACTTCAAGCGCGGCCGGAAACGGTCCATGCGGCGCAAAAAGTGGCCTTGGAGACCTATCGTCTGCCTCAACGCGGCACCGTGCTGGCCGAAGGCAAGAGTGTCGGCCAAAAGATCGCCGCGGGACGGGCGCGAGTGATCCTCGAGGCCGAACACATGTCGGAGTTACAACCGGGCGAGGTATTGGTCACCGACATCACCGATCCCGATTGGGAACCGGTGATGAAGATCGCCGCCGCCATTGTCACCAACCGTGGCGGGCGGACCTGCCATGCCGCCATCGTCGCACGGGAACTGGGCATACCGGCGGTGGTCGGCTGCAATGACGCGACTCACACCGTCAGTGACGGCGCCGAGGTCACGGTATCCTGCGCCGAAGGAGATGCCGGTTACGTCTATGCCGGCCGTTTGCCCTTCACCAAGGAAACCCTGGATACCAGCAAGCTGCAGCGACCGCGCACCCATATCATGATCAATGTCGGTAATCCGCAGCTCGCCTACGAGGTCTGCCAGCTCCCTAATGACGGAGTGGGTTTGGCACGTCTCGAATTCATCATCAACAATGCCATCCGCATCCACCCTCGCGCCCTCCTGGAATACGATACCTTGGACGACGCAACCCGCGCGCAAATCGACGAACTGATCGCCGGCTACCCGGACCCGCGCAGCTTCTATATCGACCGTCTTGCCGAAGGGGTGGGTACCATCGCCGCCGCCTTCCACCCCCGGCCAGTGATCGTACGCATGAGCGATTTCAAATCCAATGAATACGCGGCATTGATCGGTGGAGAGCGCTACGAACCGCAGGAAGAAAATCCCATGATCGGTTTTCGTGGAGCTTCGCGCTATCCAAGCGAGCAATTCGCCGAATGTTTTGCCATGGAGTGCGCCGCGATGCGCCAGGTACGGGAAGACATGGGACTCGGAAATGTGGCGCTGATGATCCCTTTCGTGCGCAGCCTCGACGAGGCACAGCGGGTTTTGACATTGATGGCGCAACACGGACTGAAGCGCGGTGAGCAAGACTTGAAGATCCACATGATGTGTGAAATACCCGCCAATGCCCTGCTCGCCGACGAATTTCTCGAACTCTTCGACGGGTTCTCCATCGGCTCAAACGATCTTACCCAGCTCACCCTGGGCGTGGACCGCGATTCCGGCCTGGTCACCGGATTTGATGAACGCAATGCCGCTGTCTTGCGACTGATGGAGATGGCCATTGCCGCCTGCCGCAGCCATGGCAAATATATCGGTATTTGCGGGCAGGCACCCTCCGACTATCCCGAAATCACCCGCTGGCTGGTGGAACAGGGCATTGAATCCATCTCACTCAATGCCGACAGTGTCCTGCACATGACCCGCTTGGTGTTGGAAGTGGAAGCGAAACATTCCCACCCAGATGTGTAATATTCAGCCGCTTAGCTGATTGAAGTCCTGCTGCGACAAAAAAAACGCGGGCCATTAGGCCCGCGATGTCGTGCTTCCTAAACTCAGATCATCAAAGCATCAAGAAAGCCCATTGTAAGGCATAGGCGGTGTAGCTCTTCATGCCGGTCTGCACGGGCTCAAAACGCGAGACTTCCAATTTAAGAGCGTTGGTATCGTCAAGGTCGTAACGCAGGGCCACGACATGACGGCTCCCCTCGGGCGTACCCAGATATTGGAAATAGGGGTCCTTGGCAGAGTAATCCACGTTCTCGAAACGATAGATGGGCTTCAGTGTGTCGCTAACGCGATATCCCAATTGTACATAGTAAGCCGAAGCTTTGTGCGTTCCACTGTTGAAGACTTTATCTTTATTGCTGATGTTATAGCTTTCGGCGATCATATCGAGGCCGTGCGCGGCATAACGGACATCTGCGCCCCACACCTGCATACCGATCAAGTCACTACCGTAACCGACGCCGGAAGCGGTAGGTGAAGTAACGGTATTCGCCCCGGATTCCGCAAAGGGATCATGCAGAGCAAACACACCGAACTGCAACGGGACTCTGGACATTTTATAGTTGACAGCACCAACGACCATCTTCTTGTCTTGCGTATCCTGGACATTGTGAACATCGATTTCAGTGGCGCCGGGATTTGTGGTATCAATGGAAGACCCGTTGCCCACCGCCAACATATAGTTCAGGTCACCGCCACCGGTGGAAACCTTGCCATCCGCCATGATACCGATAATATGGGTGGGGAAGATCGCGCCGCTGCCGTCCTCAAAATCGAGGAAGGTGGGACGCGACACCGTATCTTGAATCAGAGCGCCGTGGTGGTAGGCGGTGTTCCAGTAGCCGATCGGGGTATGGAAGCGGCCCCAGGCCACTGATACGCCGGAAGTCAGCTGGCGCGTGATATTTAAACGTTCCAGGTCCAGGCCGTAGGCATTATCGGGACCGGCTTCGAAGACCATTTCCACGAACACCCTTGTTTTTGGATCGATCTTCTGGGTCGCGTAGAGATCGAACTGACCCTGCACGAAGCTGTCAGCCGTATTCTTCTCCGAGGTTCCTTGATAGCTGACATCACCGAAAGCGCCGAAATCGACGGCCTGCGCCGCGGGCATACCCGCGATTAATGTCAAACCGGCTATAGCGAGGTATTTGTTGCTGATCATTTTCATACTCTCCTTAAATTTCCGATCCTGAAATCTCATTATTTGCCCTCGAACAATACTTTGACGGACTTATTAACCGACCCATCACT